>Ga0196977_1000191_pt1 | contig 37727 bp, 22 predicted proteins | sample S3v_1013CmetaG_FD_148634 | JGI IMG/M metagenome (GOLD analysis project Ga0196977, IMG submission 148634) | Soil microbial communities from Anza Borrego desert, Southern California, United States - S3+v_10-13C | ecosystem: Environmental > Terrestrial > Soil > Desert | place: USA: California... | reverse complement strand
CGCACCGCCCCGGTTTCGCCCGCACCGGCACGCTGCACGCCGCACCGGCCTCGGCTGTACGCGTGCGGCTCTCGATTTTCGCCCGCACCGCGCGGGTTCACGCGTGCATATGGCGATTGACGCGCGCACTGTCTCGATTCGTGCGGCGCGTGCGTGAGTTGGAGGCTTGCGGGTGGGAGTTTGTCGGGCGCGTGTGAGAGTTTACGCCGCCGTATGGGATTACACGTCGCCCGGCGTTCGGTTGGTAAGCCCACGGTGGGGCCTGTATGAAGAGAGGTACGCAAGCGCAACACGGAGGCAAGGCTTTGCCTAAAAACCCCCTCAACCTTAAGCACTTTTGGGGCGGGCGGCGGACTTTTTGGGCAGACAAAAATTGATGGGGCCGCGCAAGCGCCCCGCCGACGCCGACGCGGCCCCCTCGCCCGCCCGCCCCGTTCTCGCGCGGGCGTGCTCACGCGCCCCGCCTCTGGGTGGCCGGACGCGCTGAAGGGATGCCCTGCCCGATGCACCCCTCTTCAGTCACAAACGAGAATGCTCATAGCGTGAGGCTCCTCCGTGGTGGTATATTCCGCGCGATTTAGTCTTTGAAAACAGAAGGCAACGGTCGGGTGCGTAGCTTGTGGCCTCAACCTCAAAGGAGTGATGAGCGCCGCCGTTGAGCATGAGAGGTTCATTCTCACGGCGAATCGGCTACGCAGAGACATTCTATTGGAAGATTCCAATAGAAGCAAGCCCCTTGTGCGCCCCCTGTCAGGAGGTCACTCCTGATGGCGAGGGGGCCGCGCGAGAAGCCGAAGCGTTTGGCGGAAAAACTCCGCACGATTCGGGAGAGGCTCGGGCTGTCTCAATCCGAACTGCTCAAGCGGCTAGGGGCCGAAGGCCGGATGGCTTACCACAGGATTTCAGAGTTTGAATCGGGCAAGGGCGAGCCGTCGCTGATAGTCCTACTGGAATACGCGCGGCTGGCGGGAGTCAGCACGGACGTTCTGATTGATGATGAGCGCGACCTGCCCGAGAGGCTCACGGCGGGGCGGAGAAGGTAGAGGGGCCATGTATGACATCCTGATGAGCGCGGCCGTGCTCGGCGTCGTATGCTTCGGCCTCGGTTTTACCGTGGCCGGCAAATATCGCGCACCTATTCCCGGCTCGGCTTTAATTATCGCCGGGGGGCTTTGCCTAAAAAGTCCCGCTTGCCCAAGAACTGCTTAAGCCTGCCCCAGAAGTCGAAGGGGCCGCGCACAGCGTCCCGCCGACGCCCACGCGGCCCCGCGCGCGGCCGCCCCGTCCTCGGGCGTATAACCCGGCCCGCGCCTACCCGCCGCGTGAGCGGCGTCCGCCTGCGCGCTCTTTCTCTTTATAGCCGTTGACACACCTCTGCTCCCGTCTTATCGTTCGCGTGTTCCCCTGCGTCACGGCCCCTCAACCTCATCGGCCCACGCTACTCACGACGAAGGAGAAATGACATGTCCACCCGAGCCAGTAACCCCTTGAGTAGTCGCATCCGCGTAGCCTTACTCGCGCTGATGATTTTGCTCCCGGTCACTTCCGCCCCCTCCCCGAAAGCATCTGCCGTTGTCGCGTGCGTATGGTACACGAGGGTGCAGTACTACACGGACGCCAGCAAGACGACACAGTGTGGGCTTAGGTACTACATGTGTGACGGCGAACTCGCGGAGTCAGGATGCGTGACCGAGTACGTCACCCTAACCCACTGCGACTGCATCTATAGACCTGTGGACCCACATCTCGCGCGCTGAACCGAAGCCGCCGCCGGGGTGACGGGTAAGAGGGGCAGGGTCGAAGTCCTGCCCCTCTTACTTTTCGGACGGAAATCGCACTCGCCCCAAAAGTCTCCCGTCTGCCTCAATAGTGCTTAAGGTCGGAGGGGTTATGAGGCAAAGCCCTCTTTCGCAGAAGCCTCCGGGCTTAATTACAAGGGTATTGGTAGCAGCCCCAACGGTCGCAGCAATATATAATGCAGCTCGCTCCAGATACTTGGCGCTCACAGACCAGCCTGCCAGTGGGAGACGGCGCGGGAGTGGAGGAAAAGGCCGCGAGGGCAGCGCAGAGCATGGACAGGGTGACAAGTTTGCGTGTGAGTCTTTTCAGCATGATGTTCTCCTTCGTTGTGAGTAGCCTAGAGCCGTTGAGGTTGAGGGGCCGCTGGCACACCATGAAACGCGGGAACGATACGCCGGGAGGGCGGGGCTGTCAACGGGCTTGTGGCCTTAGCCTCAAAGGAGTGATGAGCGCCGCCGTTGAGCATGAGAGGTTCATTCTCACGGCAGCACAGTTACGCGAACACAGGTTGCCCTTATTTAATGAATGGCAAGCTTTCTACGCCCTCTGTCCCGTCAGGAGATAGCGCCTGATGGGAAGGAGGCCCCGCGTCAAGCCTGCGCGTCTGGCGGAGAAGTTGCGCCGGATTCGGGAAGCTTTAGGGCTTTCTCAATCCGAGATGTGGCGTCACCTCGGAGTCGAAGACCTTATCTGGTTCAAGCAGATTTCGACTGTCGAGCTAGGGACGAATGAGCCGCCGCTGCCCATCCTCTTGCGGTACGCGCGGGCGGCGGGTGTCAGCACGGACGTTCTGATTGACGATGATTTAGACTTGCCCGCCAAGCTGCCCGCCAGACCGAAGCACAAATCACAGCCCTCTTAATGCGGTAACTTCAACTTCGGCCCGCCTTACTCGCGCCTGCGATAGCGCAGGCGTGAGGAGAGGCCGCGACTCCCTGACTTTCAGGGCCGGCCGTCGCGCCCTAGTCCGTCGCCATCGAGAGGAGGAGTGCGTCGGAGGCGACGCGGCGGTTGACGTTGACGGCGAGCTGGGCGCGCAGCTCTTCGAGGCGCGAGAGCCAGCGGGCGGGGCGCGCGGGCGGAAGCGTCGCGGCGAGGCGCGAGAGGCGTTCGCCGATGTCCTGATTGGCGAGCCGCTCGCGGCCCGCGTCGACGGCCAGCAGCCAGAGGTCGTGGACGAGCGTCTCCATCACGTCGAGTCGCGGCTCGAAATCGTCCTTGCTCTTGGCATCGCTCAGCTCCTCGGCGGCGCGCAGCAGGCGCGCGCGGTCGCCGCCCGCGGCGAGGGCTTCGAGCGCGCCGAGCGCCCACTCGCGGCGCGCGCGGTAGGCGTCGAGGTTGAGGCCGAGCGCGCGCCCGAGCCGCCCGCCCGCGAGGTGAGCGGCGAGCCTCGCCTCCTCGCCGCCGCGCTTGTGGTTTTTGACGAGGAACTTCTCCAGCTCTTCGGCCGGGAGCGGCGCGAAGCGAACGGCCTGACAGCGCGAGCGGATCGTCGGCAGCAGCCCGGCCGGGCGCGACGTGATGAGGACGAGGTGGGTGGTGGGCGGGGCCTCTTCGAGCGTCTTCAGGAGCGCGTTCGACGCGGCCTCGTTGAGACTGTCGGCGTCTTCGATGATGAAGACGCGGGCCGCGCCCTCGACGGGGCGGAAGTTGCACTCGCGTTCGAGGTCGCGGACGGCGTCCACGAGGATGTTGCGGTTGTAAGGGACGATCATGCCCACGTCCCTGTGCTCGCTCCACCTGACCTTCTTGTGCTCGTCCCGGTCGTCGGCCGCGGGCAGGTCGAACCGGCCGACGCGCGCGCAGGCGGGGCACGCGCCGCACGCCTCGACGCCTTTGCGCGAGCGGCAATTCAAGGCCCGCGCCAGCTCCACGGCGAAGAGTTTTTTGCCCAAGCCCTCTTCGCCCGCGAAGAGCAGCGCGCCCGGCACGCGCCCCTGCCGCAGCATCCGCCGCAGCACCTCCTTCGGCCGCTCGTTCCCGGCGATCTGGTCAAACATAAGAGACAGAGGCTAGGGGCTGGTTGAAACGGTCTGCGGGCGGCCCGTCTTTGCGCGCCTGACGGTTCGATGCGGGCGCGAGTCTCAAGCCTCTAGCCGCGAGCCTCGACGAAAGGCATGACGAGGCGCATGACCTGTGAGTGCGTCTCCTGCACGGAACCGCCGGCGTCGATGACGCGGACGCGGTCTGGGTCGGAGGCGGCGATCTTGAGGTAGGCGTCGCGGACGCGCGCGTGGAAGGCGGCGTCCTCGGCGTCGAGCCGGTCGTGCTTCTCGCGCCCGGCGTGGCGCTCGCGCGCGCGCTGGCGGCTGGCCTCGATGGTGAGGTCGAAGACGAGCGTCAGGTCGGGTTGCAGCCCGCCGGTGGCGAGCGAGATGATCTGCGCGACGACCTCGTCGGGGAAGCCGCGGCCCGCGCCCTGATAGGCGACCGTGGCGTCGGCGTAGCGGTCGGAGAGGACGACGCGGCCCGACTCGACGGCCGGGCGGACGAGGGCGCGGACGTGCTGCGCGCGGTCGGCGGCGAAGATGAGAAGCTCGGCGAGCGGATCGACCTGCTCCTCGGCGTCGAGCAGCAGGTCGCGCAGGCGGCCGCCCAGAGGCGTCCCTCCCGGCTCGCGCGTGGCGACGACCTCGCGGCCGCGCAGGCGCAACTCGCTCGCGAGCATCCTCAGTTGCGTTGACTTGCCGCTGCCGTCAACGCCTTCGAAGGTGATAAAGACACCGGCCAATTTGTTACAGGTCTCCGTCTCTGAAGGGTGTCACGCGGGCCGAGTCGTTCAGCCCTCGGCGCGCCCGGCCGGCTGCGGCTGGGACTCGGAGGACGACTCGCTGACCGGGGAGGGGCGGTGGTGTTCGCCCGTGTGGCGTCGGGCGTGCAGGATGGTCGAGATCGCGTGCTTGAAGATGAGCTGCTCCTGCGAGCCGGAGTCGAGCAGCACCGAGAACTTGTCGAAGCTGCGGATGCGCCCCGACAGCTTCGCGCCGTTCATCAGGTAGATCGTGACCGTGTCCTTCTCGCGGCGCACCGTGTTGAGGAACGCGTCCTGAATGTTCTGGGGGGTAGATTTGGTGTCCACAGCCGGCCCTGCCTGCAAGCTCGTTCGATTCTAAGTCCACCCAGATTACACCCAACCGGCGCAAAGTTCAAAGTTCATCCGACGAAGTTGACAAAAAAGCCAAATTTACCGGGATGAAAGGGCGCAGGCCCGGCCGCGGGGGAGGGCGTTCGGTGAGAAACCGGAGGCCGGAGGCCGGCCGATAACAAGTCTCCGGCCTCACCCGCGAGCGCCCCCCCACGCGGCCGGGCCTGCGCCTCAACCGCCGACGACTGCCCTGACGACTCTCGCCTGAACCGCCGGGTCGTCGCCGAAGCCTGTGACCCATTCGACGCCCGGCTCGCGGCGGAACCAAGTCAGTTGGCGCTTGGCGTAGTGGCGCACGTCGAGGCGCGTTTGTTCGACGGCGCTCTCAAGCGTGCGCCCGCCCCGCAGGTGTTCGACGGCGCGGCGGTAGCCGTGCGCGCCGAGGGCGCTCGACGCGGCGGGCACGCCGCGCGCGAGCAGGCCGCGCACTTCTTCGACGAGGCCGGCGCGGAAGTGCGCCTCGGCGCGCGCGTCGATGCGGCGGTAGAGTTCGGCGCGGGGCGGGTCGAGGGCGAAGACGCGCAGGCGCGCGGCCTGCGGGGGCGGCGCGGGCCGCCGCGCGCGCAACTCCGAGAGCGGCGTGCCCGTCTGCAAACGCACCTCGATGGCCCTCTGCACGCGCGACCAGTCGCGCGGCCGGAGGCGCGCGGCCGTCGGCGGGTCGAGCCTTTGGAGGAGGCGGTGCAGGCGCTCGGCCCCGCGGCGTTCGCGCAGGCGGACGAGCCGCCGGCGCAGGGCCTCGTCGGTCGGCGGGGCCTCGAAAAAAGGCTCGCGCAGCGCGCGCAGGTAAAAGCCCGTGCCGCCGACGAGCAGGGCGAGCCGGCCGCGCCCTTCGATCTCGTCTATCTTGGCGAGCGCGTCGCGCGCCCAGTCGGCGGCGGTGTAGGTGACTTCGGGCGGGACGAAATCTATCAGGTGGTGCGGGACGCCGCGCCGCTCCGCGGGCGGGACTTTGGCGGTGGCGACCTCGATCTCGCGGTAGACCTGCACCGAGTCGCAGTTGATGACCTCGCCGCCGGCGGCGAGCGCCAAAGCGATCCCCAACTCGCTCTTGCCCGAGGCGGTCGGGCCGACGACGGCGACGATGGGCCTTTCCTGATGGGCGGTTTCGCTCACGGGGCGGGGGCGGCGAGGCGGTAAAGGACGACCAGCCAGAGCAGCAGGAGGAGCGCGAGCGCCCCGAGGATTTGTGCGCGGGAAAAACGCATCATAGGCCGCGGCTAGATTAACGCGCCCCGGCCGCGCACTTCAAACGCCGCGCTCACTTCTTCGCCGTCGCCTCTCGGTAGGCGGCCGCGACGCCGGGGCCGGCGACGTAGAACCTGAAGATGAAGCTCCTGAGCTGCGAGTCGCCGGCGAACTGTTTGCGGAACTCTTCGAGGTTGACGCTCCGGCGCGCCTGCTCCAGCGTCTCGCCGCGGGCGACCGCGGCCGCCGTCTGCTCGCCGATGGAGGCCAGCAGGCGGACGAGGTCGCGCGCGTAGGCGTCGCCGCGCAAGACCTGCCCGTGGCCGGGGACGATGACGGCCGGCCGCAGCGCGAGCATCTCTTCGAGGCTCGCGCGGTACTCGGAGGGGAAGGAGGTCGAGCCGACGAGCGGGACGGGCCAGACGACGAGGTCGCCCGAGATGACGACGCTCTCCGCCGGCAAGTGGACGACGAGGTCGGCCCCGCTGTGGCCGCGCCCGAGGTGGCGGATGTCGATCACGCGCCGCCCGCGGTGCAGCGTCAGGCGACGCTCGACCGTGAGCGTCGGCATCACGATCTGAAACTTCGGCGCCTCGGCGAAGTAGCGCTCGGCCATGCGGATGTCGCTCAGGTAGCTGGCGCGCTCCTCCCCGGTCAACGCGCCGCCCGTGAGGCTTTTGTTCTGCCCCATCAACTCGCGTATCTGCGCGACGAAGCCGGGCCCGCCCTCCAGAGTCGCCTTGCGGTTCGACGCGCCGACGGTCGGCAGGTCGGCGAGCGTGCTAGCGTGGCCGATGAACTCGACGCCGGGGAACGCCTCGCGGTAGACCTCGTTGCCGGCGATGTGGTCGTCGTGCCAGTGCGTGTTGACGACGTAGCGCACCGGCTTCGTCGTCAGCCTGCGCAGCGCGGCGATGACCTCTCTGGCGGACGCCGGGCTGATGTTGGTGTCAACGACGACCACGTCCTCTTCGTTGACGATGAAGACCGTGTTGGAGTTGAACATCAGCCCCGGCGGCTCTTTGCGGACGGCGGCGTAGACGCCCTCGGCGACCTTCACCACCTCCACGCCTTCCGGCTGGCCGGAGGCGGGGGGCGGCGCGCAGGCGAGCAGAGCGATCAGGCAGGCGCGGGCCAGAAACATGGATTTCGTCCAACCTCGTGCGGCGCGGAGATGCGAAAGGCACGGACGTATACGAAGCCCGCCGCCACGCGGTTTATGAATTGTGGCGAACGCGGCCCCGTCCGTCGCGCCGGTCAGTAGAGTCTGCTCAACTGGATGCCGGTGTAGTAGGTCTTGAGAATCCTGTCGTAGGTCATGCCGGCGCGGGCGAGGCCGAAGGCCCCGACCTGACACATGCCGACGCCGTGGCCCCAGCCGCGCCCCGTGAAGGTGAAGCGCGCGACGCGGCCCGCGTCGTCGAAGGCGCGGTCGATGACGAAGAGTTGTTCGCGCAGCTCCAGCGCCGAGCGGATGCGGCCGCCGCGGACGTGCGTCGTGCCGCTCGTGCCGACGACTTCGAGGTCGAGCGCGCGGCCCGAAGGCCCGCGCCGCACGACGCGCACGTCGAGGAGCGTGCCGACGCCCGAGGCCGCGCGCCCCAGACGCGAGAGCACCTCGGCGGGCGAAAGCGTCACCGCCCAGTTGGCGAAGGGCGAGAAGCGGTCGGAGGCCGCGCCCGACGCCGCCGGGCGGACTTCGAGGTAATCCACGGCCCCGCCCGCCCCGACGTGGAACGCGACGGCCTCGCCTCCGACGACGTTGACCTCTCGCACCTGATGCAGCGCGTCGCCGAAGGCGCGGAACAGGAACGCGTCCGCCGTGACTTTCAAATTCTGATCCTTGCCCTTGCCGCCCGCGGGGCGCAGGACGAGCGCGCCGTCGGCCGCGGGGCGCGCCGAAGCCTTTTGCAAGCGGAGCAGGCCGCGCGCCGCGAGGGCGCGGGCGAGGGCGCCGAGGGCGCGCGCGCGCGTCATGGCCTGCCGCGGCCGGAGCGTCCCGTCGGGGAAGAGGCTGAGGTGGCCTTCGCGCATCAGCGCGGCCACGTCGGCGCGGTGCTGCTCGGGGACTTCGTCGGCGTCGCGGAAGGCGAGGTGGTAGGCCACGTCGGCGCTGTTGAGGACGGCGGCCCCGCGGCTCTCGCCGTCGAGCGCGAGCAGGAGCGCGGAGGCGAAGCCGGCGGGCCGCGTCGCCTCGCCCGTCGCGGCCGGCGCGGTCTGTCGCGCCAGCGCGGCCGCGCGCGCGAGCAGTGCGCGCATGTCGTCGGCGGGGATGAAGTCTTCGAGCCAGTCGTCGTCGAGGCGCGCGGGGATTTGGAAGCCGTTGACGGCGAGCAGCGCGGCGTCGCGGGCGCTCTCGGCGTGCTCGGCGCGCTTGATGTCGGGCAGCGGGCGCGCGGAGCGGACGGCGTAGGGCGCGAGGACGAGTCGCGGCTCCACGCTGCACTCGCGGGCGCGCAGGTAGGGGACGAGGTCGCCGCCGAAGATGTGCTCGGCGTGCTCGGTGCGGCCGCCGCAGGTCGAGGTGTAGAGGGCGTTGATGGGTCGGCCGGCGTAAGTCGCCACCAGCCCGCGCGTCTCGGCGACGGCGCGGTCGGTCAGCGCGTGCTCGGTCGAGCGCCCGCCGTAGACCTGCGAGCGCGTGTCGGGCGTGAGGTCGAAGCCCGCGGGGGCGAAGCGGCCGAGGTTGCCGACGGCGTAGGTGCGCGCGGCGACCGCCTGCGCCTTGAGGGCTTCGAGCTGCGGCCAGCCGCCGGGCGACAGCTCGTTGGGGACGACGCCGCGCACGTAGTCTTCGAGCGCGACGACGTTGACGACCGTCAGCGTGCCCTTCGTGTTCGGGAAGACTTCGAGGCGGCCGCGGTAGGGCTTCTCGTTGAAGCGGACGGGGTGCGCCTCTTCGTCTTCGGAGGCGAAGACGACGGGCGCGCGCGCGTCCATGAGCGGCTGCGACCCGCCGGCCGCGTAGACGACCGCGCCGCGCGCGACGATGCTCGTGCGCGAGGCCGGGCGCAGGCCGTTCGGAGACTTCGCGGCGGTCGAAGCGGTCGTTCTCAGTGAGGGTGAGTTCCGCGGCTCGGCTCTCGTGGCGTCGGCGCGGCTCGGGGTCGTTTCGGCCTCGCGCGCCGGTTCGGGGGCGGGCTGCAACGAGCGCGGCTCGACGCGGACGCGCGCCACTTCGAGCGGCGCGGGCGGGCCGCCGGGCGTCTTGAAACTGACGAGACGCCCCGTGGTGGAGACGTTGACCGCGCGCGTCGAAGCGGCCAGACCGATACGAATCAACGGCTCGCCCTTGACCCTTTCGAGTTGAACGGCCCCGGGCGCGGGGGCCGCCGTCTCCGTCGGATTGTCGGCGACAGGCGTGACGCGGCGCGGGCGCGTCCGCGCCGGCCCGCCCTCCTGCGCGCGCAGCGGGGCGGCGTTGAAGACGAGCGAGCAGGCGAGGAGAGTGGCGGCGGTGAATCTTCTGAAGGAGGGGCGCATCGGCTTTCGGCTCACGGTTCGGCGTCGCGCGTTCGTGGGGGGAGTCGGCTGCCGCGTGTATGGTACACCACGGGGAGACATTTTTGATTTTTGATTTTCGATTTAGTTGTCGGTCGTCAGTCAGAGCGCAACTGATAACCGGCGACTGATGGGCGAGAACTTCTCGCCGTCGATCAAAAATCCGAAATCAAAAACTCCTTCGCGAGTCCGAGGAGGCCGCCGCCGAGGACGACCCAGAGGACTTCGGCCCTGAAGCGGTAGAGGGCGACGAAGGCGGCCGCGCTTAGGACGAGCGCGAACCGGTCGGCGCCGCCCGCCCAGCCGCGCGGCCAGATGACGGTCGCGCCGAAGACGAGCGCGAGGTTGAGGATGACGCCGACGACCGCCGCCGTCACGCCGGCCAGCGCGCCCGACAGGCGCGGGTTGCCGCGGACGACCTCGATGTAGGGCGCGCCGACGAAGATGAAGATGAAGCACGGCAGGAAGGTGACGTAGGTCGTCACCAGCGCGCCGAGCGCCGCGCCCGCCTCGCGGCCGAGGCCCGGCGCGGGGTTGTTCCACGCGGCCATGAAGCCGACGAACTGCAAGACCATGATGAGCGGCCCCGGCGTCGTCTCGGCCAGAGCCAGACCGTCCACGGCCTGCGCCGGCGTGAGCCAGTCGAAGGCCCCGCCCGTCACGGCCTGCGTCACGTAGGCGAGCACGGCGTAGGCCCCGCCGAAGGTGACGAGCGCCGCCTGCGTGAAGAAGAGGTACTCGCGCACGTGCAGCCCGCCCCACCCGCGCCACGCCGCCAGCCCCGCCAGCGGCAGCAGCCACAACACCAGCCCCGCGGACGCGACGCGCAGCAGGCGGCCGCGCGACGGCCGCGTGTGCCCCGGCGGCGGCCCCTCGTCGTCAATCACGAAGGGCGCCGGGTGTCGGGCGGCGGGTGCCGGCGAAGGCGAACTTTCTCCCCCGCCGCCCGCCGCCCGCCGCCCGGCCACTTCCCGAGTGAATGCGGAAGGGCGCAGGCGCGTGCCGAGGTAGCCGAGCAGGCCCGCGCCGAGCACGATGAGGGGGAAGGGGACGCGCAGGAAGTAAATGAGGACGAAGGCGGCGGCCGCGATGGCGGCGTGCGTGCGGCCTTGCAGGGCGCGCCTGCCGATGCGCAGCACGGCCTCGACGACGATGGCGACGACCACCGGCTTGAAACCCGCGAGCACGCCCAAGACGATGGCCGTGTTGCCGTAGGCGGCGTAGACGTAGGAGAGCGCGAGCAGGATGAAGACCGAGGGGATGACGAAGAGGGCCCCGGCCGCGATGCCGCCCCACGTCCGGTGCATCAGCCAGCCGACGTAGACGGCGAGCTGCGTGGCCTCCGGGCCGGGCAGCATCATGCAGTAGTTGAGCGCGTGCAGGAACCGCTCCTCGGAGAGCCAGCGGCGGCGCTCGACCAGCTCGCGGTGCATGATGGCGATCTGCCCGGCCGGCCCGCCGAAGGAAATCCAGCCGAGCTTGACCCAGAAGCGCAGGGCCTCGCCGAACGTGACGCGGCGGGGCGCGGCCAGCGCCGACGCCTCACTCTCCGGTTCGGTCGGCATCGCGCTCCAGCGCCCCGGCGGCGAGGGTGTGAAAGCGGCGGCGCGCGCCGTTGATGTTGGCGAAGGGGAGCGGGCGCGCGTGCGTGCGGTTGGTGAGCAGGACGAAGACCCTCTCCGTGTTCGGGTCGAGCCAGCAGCTCGTGCCGGTGAAGCCGAGGTGGCCGAAGCTGTCGGGCGCGAGGCGCGGGCCGGCGGTCGAGTCGGGCGTCGAGGCCAGCTGCCACGCGAAGGAGCGCGCCTCGTTGAGCCCCTCGGTCAGGTTCGTGCGGAAGAGCGCGCAGGTCTCGGGGCGGAGCAGTTCGGTGCTCGCGGCGAGGAACTGCGAGGCGAGGCGGAAGGTCTCGGCCGCCGTCGAGAAGAGGCCGGCGTGCCCGGCCGCGCCGCCGAGGAAGTAGGCGTTGCCGTCGTGCACCTCGCCCCAGATGTCCCCGTCGCGCCAGTCGGCCGCGGGCGCGCCGCCGTGCCCGACCTCGCACATCGCGCGCTCGTACATGTTCCCGCCCGACTCGCAGGCCGCCGTCTCGGTTTGGAAACTCTTCGCCGGGTTGAAGAAGGTGCGGCGCAGCCCGAGCGGGGCGAAGATTTCGCGGCCGGCGAGGTCGGCGAGTCGCAGGCCGGAGACCTTTTGCAGCAGCAGGCCGAGCGTGATGAAGCCGAGGTCGCTGTAGACGACGCGCGCGCCCGGCGGCTGTTCGAGCGGGCCGGCGGCGACGAGTTCGAGCACGCGCTCGCGGTCGCCTTCGGCGAGGAGGTAGAGCGGCCGCCACGCGGGCAGCCCCGAGGTGTGCGTGAGCAGGTGGCGCACGGTCAGAGCGCGCTTGTCCGCGCGGCCGAACTCGGGGAGGTAGTCGGCGAGCGCGCCGTCGAGTTCGACGTGGCCGCGCTCGACGAGGATGGCCGCGAGCAGGCCGGTGACGAGCGGCTTCGTGAGCGAGGCGAGGTCGTAGATGGTCTCGGCGGTGGCGGGCCGGCGCTGCGGCGAGCGCACGGCGTCGCCGAGCGCGTCGGCGAAGCGCGCGCGCCCGCGCTCGGCCACGAGGTAGACGGCCGAGGGGAAGTCGCCCCCCGCGATGCGCTCGGACAGGAACTCGGAGATCGGGGTCTCAGGCTTTACGTCTCGCATATCGAAGCGGAGGGCCGGCCGTCACGGGGCGTCTCAAGTGAGGCTTGGGGCCGGAGGCTTGAGACCGGAGGCTCGTCGCTGACAAGTTCCAAGTCTCCGGCCTCCGGCCCCCGGCCTCTAACCCAACGCCCTCTCATTTCACGACGCCGAGGCCGGAGATGATCGGGTGTTCGTGGATGCTCTGAAGCAGACGCTGCGCGAGCGCGAGCGCGCGGCGGCCCTCCGCGCCGGTGACGGGCGGGGGCGCGCCCGCGGCGGCCGACTGGAGGAAGAGTTCGATCTCGGCCCGCAGCGGCTCCACGTCGACGATGTCGAGGTTCCTGACGCTGACGCCGGGCCAAGAGCCTGTGGCGGAGGGCGGCGCGAGGCTGCTGATCGAGGCGTGGCGCGTGGCGTAATCGACGGCGACGTAGTCGTGCGGCTGGAAGAAGCGCATCTTGCGAATCTTCTCGGTGCCGACGCGCGAGGCCGTGATGTTGGCGACCGCGCCGGTCGCGAACTCGATGCGGGCGTTGGCCGCGTCCACGCGGTTGGTGAGGACGGGGATGCCGACGGCGCGCACCTCGGTCGCCTCCACGTCGCCGCCGACGAGCCACTGCACGATGTCGAGGTCGTGGATCATCAGGTCGAGCACCACGTCGATGTCGAGCGAGCGGGCGGTGAACTGCCCGACGCGGTGAATCTCGAAGTAGACGGGCCGGCGGACGTGGGGCCGGAGCGCGACGAGCGCCGGGTTGAAGCGTTCGAGGTGGCCGACCATCAGCGTCGCGCCGCCCCGGGCGGCGGACTCGATCATCCGGTCGGCCTCCTCGAGCGTGCGCGAGATCGGCTTCTCGACGAGGACGTGGACGCCCGACTCCAGCAGCCCGCACGCGATCTCGGCGTGCGACTCGGTCGGCGTGGCGAGGCTCACGGCGTCCACGCGCCCGGCCAGCGAGCGCCAGTCGGCCGCCCACTCCGTCTCGCGCTCCGACGCGACGGCGCGGCCCGCCGCCTCGTCTATGTCGCAGACGGCGACGAGCCGAGACTTGCCCTCGGCCGCCAGCGCCGCGTGGATGCGCGCGTGATGCCGCCCCAGATGCCCGACGCCGACGACGGCGGTTCGTAATAATGTCGAAGTCATAAGTAGTCAGTAGACAGTAGCCAGTAGCCGGTAGACAGCGGAAGAACTTTTGTGTAGCTGAAGGTAGAAGTAGAAAGGCGGCGGCGCTTGCCAAATCTACTGTCTACTGACTACTGTCTACTGACTACTTTTCGGGTGACTATACTTGCAACGTTTCATGCTTGCCAAGCGCGCGTGGGTCGTCCTCGTCGCGGCCGTGTGCGCGGCCTACTTCTACGGGCTGGGGGCCGTGCCGCTGCTCGGGCCGGACGAGCCGCGCTACGCGCAGGTGGCGCGCGAGATGTTCGCGCGCGGCGACCTCGTGACGCCGACGCTCGGCGGGCACGCGTGGTTCGAGAAGCCGGCGCTGCTCTACTGGCTGATGATGGCCGCCTACGGCGCGTTCGGCGTCTCGGAGTGGTCGGCGCGCGTGGGGACGGCCGCCGCCGGCCTGCTCACGGTGCTGTCGGTCGGGTGGGCAGCGCGGCGGGTCGAGCTGGCTTCGAGCGAGGGGATGCGCGCCTACGGGCTGGTGTCGGCGGGCGTGATGGCCTCTTCGGGCGGGCTGCTGGTCTTCGCGCGGGCGGCGACCTTCGACGGGCTGCTGACGGCGACGGTGACGGCGGCGCTCTCCTGCTTCTTAGTCGCCGAGCTCGAGCGCGACCGGTGGCGCAGGCGCGCGCTCCTCGTCGGCTTCTACGCGGCCGTCGGCGCTTCGCTGCTGGCGAAGGGGTTGGCCGGCGTCGTCATCCCGGCGGCCGTCGTCGCGCTCTACTTTCTTTTGCGCCGGAGGTGGCCGCCGCTCCTGCGGCTCGGCGCGGCGTGGGGCGTGCTGCTCGCGCTGCTGGTGGCGGCGCTGTGGTACGGGCCGGTCGTCGCGCGCCACGGCTGGGGGTTCGTGGACGAGTTCTTCCTGCAACACCACTTCGCGCGCTACACCTCGAACAAGTATCACCACCCGCAGCCCTTCTACTTCTACGTCCCCATCATGGGGATGCTCGCGCTGCCGTGGACGGTGTTTCTGGTGAGCGGGTTGCTCGGGCTGCGCGAGGCGAACGCGCGGGCCGAGGACGCGGCGATGAGGGCGCGCGTGATGGCGGCGGCGTGGCTGGTCGCGCCGGTGCTCTTCTTCTCGCTGTCGGGGTCGAAGCTGCCGGGCTACGTGCTGCCGGCGCTGCCGGGCGCGGCGCTGCTGGCGAGCGAGCGCGTGCTGAAGTACCTGCGGGGCGGCGGCGAGTTGTTGACGATGCGCCTGACGGGGGCGCTCGCGCTTTCGTGCGCGGCGGGCGGCGCGGCCTTCTTCTACGTCGCGCGGTCGGGGGGCGGGTTGCCGCCGGGACTCTCGGCGGCTTGCGCGGCGGCGGCCCTCGCGCCGGCCGGGGCGTGCGGCCTGCTGCTGCTGCTGGCGGCGCGCAGGCGCGCGCTCTGTTTCGTCGCGCTCGTCGGGGCGACGCTCCTGAGCGTGGTTCTGATCGCCGCGTGCGCGCTCGAAGCCTTCGGCGGGCGCGAGTCGGTGGCGCACCTCCTGCGGCAGGCCGGCGCGCAGGGGCTCGCGGGGCTGCCGGTCTACCAACTGCACACGCTCGAACGCTCGGCCGAGTTCTACGCGGCGGGCCGTCTGGCTTACGACGCGGGCGGGCGGCCGGTCAAGTTCGAGGGCGCGTGGCAGGCGGTCGAGGCGGCGCGGCGCGTCGGCGGGCGCGCGCTCGTCCTCGTCCCCGTCGAGCACGTCGGCCAGCTCACGGGCGAGCCTTCCGTCGAGGCGCGCGTCGTCGGCGACAACGGCGCCTACGCGCTAGTCCACATCGCGACTAAGAACTAAAAAAATCAGGGCGCGGCCCGCCCCCTCCTCGCGAGGGCGGCCGCTCACATCGGGTAGCCGTCCACGAGGTCGAGCGTCTTCGGCGCGTCGAGCTCGGGGCGCGCGGCCCCGGCCGCTTCGTCGAGGTTGCCGCGCAGCAGCTCGGCGGCGGACTCGGCCGGCAGGGGCTTCGAGAAGAAGTAGCCCTGCCCGTAGTCGCACCTGAGCGCCTTGAGTAAGGCCAACTGCTCGCCCGTCTCGATGCCCTCGGCCACCACCTGCATCCCGAGGTTCTGCGCCAGCGTGACGACGGTGCGGACGATCTCAAGGTTCTCGTCGCCCGAGGCCATCCGGCCGACGAAGGAGCGGTCGACCTTGAGCGTGTTGACGGGGAAGCGGTGGAGGTAGGAGAGCGACGAGTAGCCGGTGCCGAAGTCGTCGATGGCGAGGCCGACGCCGAGCGCGCGCAGCCGCGAGAGGACGGCGGCGGCCGCCTCGGCGTTCTCCATCACGACGCTCTCCGTGATCTCCAGCCGCAGGCAGCGCGGGTCGAGGCCGACGGCGCTGAGCACGTCCTGCACGCGCTCGGCGAGGTCGGGCTGCGCCAACTGCTTGCCCGAGAGGTTCACGCTGATCGTCAGCGCGCGGTGGGCCGGCGACGACGACTGCCACTCGCGCAGGCGGCGGCACGCCTCGTCCAGCACCCAGAGGCCGAGCGGCACGATCAGGCCCGTCTCCTCCGCGAGCGGGATGAACTCGGCCGGCGTGACCTGCCCGCGGTCGGGGTGCTCCCAGCGGACGAGCGCCTCGAAGCCTTCCAGCGCGCCCGTCCGCAGCGACATGATCGGCTGGTAGTGGACGCGGAACTCGCCGCGCTCCAGCGCCCGCCGCAGGTCGTTCTCAAGCCGCAGCATCGTCACGGCCCGCGTGTGCATCGTGCGGTCGAAGACCTCGTGGCGCGCCTTGCCGCCGTCCTTGGCGCGGTACATGGCGGTGTCGGCGTCGCGCAGCACGTCGTCGGCGTTGCCGTAGCCGGTGCAGCTCAGCGCGACGCCGACGCTGGCCGTGGTGAACGCCTCGTGGCCGTGGAGGTCGAGCGGGGTCTGTAGCTCGGCCTGAATCTTCTCGGCCACGCGGAAGGCGTCTTCGGGGCCGGCCGTGCCGTCGAGCAGGATGGCGAACTCGTCGCCGCCGAAGCGCGCGACCGTGTCGACGCGGCGCGTGCAGGACTGGAGCCGGCGCGCGATCTCGACGAGCAGCTTGTCGCCGTAGGTGTGGCCGAGCGAGTCGTTGATGGTCTTGAAGCGGTCGAGGTCGAGGAAGAGGACGGCGAAAGAGTAGTTGGCGTCCCGGCGCGCGCGCTCGACGGCGAGGCGCAGGTGGTCTGTGAAGAGCAGGCGGTTCGGCAGGCCCGTCAGGGTGTCGTGGAAGGCGGCGTGGCGGAAGTGCTCCTTGCTCTCGCGCAGCTCGTCCTGCGCGCCCTCCAGCTTGGCGATGTAGTGGTTCAACTCCTCGACGTGGCGCTCGGCCTGCTCGGCGCGCGCCCGCTCGGCCTCGGCCCGCTGCCGCTCGGCCTCGGCGCGCTCGCGCTCGGCCCGCTCGGCCTGCGCCGCCGTCCTGCGCACCTCCTCCAGATACTTCTGGTAGGAGAGGTAGACGATGGCGATGACGGGGAGCGGGAAGATGAGTGAGTAGAAGCTGACGGCCTGCAAGAGCTTCGCCAGCGCGACCGCGAGCAGCGCGCCGACGAAGTAGCTGATGAAGGCCCAGAGGTAGTGGCTCGCCCACGCGCGCCAGATGGGCCGGCTCTCTTTGAGCGCGAGGTAGGCGGCGCCGATGCCGGTGTGCGCCGCGTACTGCGTGAGGGCGAGCAGGCAGATGAGGCCGACGGCCACCGAGAGCGGCTGCCCCTGCACGCCCGTCACCCCGCCGAAGACGAGGCCGGCCAGCGTGCCGGAGAGGAAGGTGGCGCAGACGAGCGCGCCCGAGTTGCACAGGACGGTGAGCGGCCGCTTGCTCAGCCGCGCCCCGGCGCAGATGCCCTCGACGGCCGCGAGCACGACGGCCGCCTCCGTCCCGTAGAGGAGGAGCGAGAGGAAGACGAAGGTGTCGGAGACGGTGACGGTCGCGTTGACGCGCGGGATCGGCACCGAGACGCGCGAGCTGACGACGACCGTCGTCAGGAAGAGCAGCAGGAAGCCCAAGTCGAGCCGGCCGGCGGGGAAGCTCGCCGCCGCGCAGAAGAGAATGGCCGCCCCCGCCGCGACGACGAGCCGCCGGTAAGGGTCTGTCAGGCGCTGCCAGCGCGTCGCTTTCGTGTCCGCACTCACGGTCTTTCGAAGCTCCGTTTCAGGCGTCGAGGCTTACGGCGCGGCCCCGTCCTCGTAGACGACGGGCATGCCGTCCGCGCCGTCGCCGTCCGCCATCGGTTCTTCTCGCCGGAAGGCTTGTTGGGGTCGACCGGCGCGAGAACCCACTGGAGGGCGCGCAGGACGTTCGAGGTCAGGCCCACGCCCTGCGCGTCGAGCACGCGGAGGCTGATGATCTTGGCCTCGGGGGCGGGGCCGACGTAGGCCCCGTGCGCGACGTGGTCTGAGCCCGCGGCCAGCGAGGCGACGTGCGTGCCGTGGCCGTAGGGGTCGTCGGCGCGCCCCTCGCCCGTGAAGTCCCTGACGAGTTCGACGCGGCTGCCGATGCTGTGGTGCTCCCTGTCAACGCCGGAGTCGAGCACGGCGATGTTCATGTCCTTGCCTTCGAGGCCGCCGTTGCCCGTCTGCCGCCGCATCTCGGCCGCGCCCGTCGTCGCCTCGATGAAGCCGAGGCGCTCGACGGCGCGGTCGGGCGTAGGGCAGCCGCGGCGACGAAGGCGGCGGTCAGCTTTACACGAGGTTTCATACCGGCCTCAGCTCTGGTTTGAGTTGATTCGGAAGTGAGTTCGGCGGCCGTGCGGCCGTCGGAGCGAGAGGCTACGAAGCAACCACAGTGCCGCAGGTCGTTCGCGCTTCGGGCCGCGAGTCGGCCGGGAAATTCGAGGAAAAGTGAGGGGCGGGCGGACGGGCAGACACAAACCGTCAGGTCAGAGTGACGGGCGCAGTCAGCGTGACGGGCCGGAATGAACGGCCGTCGGGTGTGGCGGGAGGGTGTTTCAGAGCAGAGAACGCGGGGGCGGGGGGCACGGAGCAGACCGTCCGCGCCCCACGTTTTAGCCGCCGCGCCGGACGAGGCTGGCGGCGACGGCGACCAGCTCCGCCAGCTCGACCGGCTTGGGCACGTGCATCTGGTAGCCGGCGCGCAACGCCTGCATCCGATCCTCGACCCGCGCGTAAGCCGTCAGCGCGATGGCCGGCACGCGCCCGCCCGCTTCGGCCGGGAGCTGGCGCACGCGCCGCACCAACTCGTAGCCGTCCTCGCCGGGCATGCCGATGTCGCTGATGAGCAGGTCGGGCGCGGCGCTCGCCATCGCTTCGAGCGCCTCGGCCACCGAGACGGCGGTCGTCACCTCCGCGCCGCAACGCCCGAGGCCCGCCCTCAGCAGCTCGCGCGTGTCCGGCTCGTCGTCGACGACGAGGATGCGCAGCCCGTCGAGCCGCTCGACGCACTCGAAGGCGGGCAGCGTCTCGCGCGCCGCCGGGTGGACGCGCCCGCTCTCGGCCTCGGCCGCGTAGACCGGCGCGACCGGCAGCAGCACGGTGAAGGTCGAGCCGTGACCCTCGCCCCCGCTCTCGGCGCGCACCGTCCCGCCGTGCAGCTCGACCAAGTGGCGGACGATGGCGAGGCCGAGGCCGAGGCCGCCGTGCTGGCGCGTCGTCTTCTGGTCGGCCTGCCGGAAGCGGTCGAAGACGTGCGGCAGGAATGACGGGCTGATGCCGGCGCCGGTGTCCGAGACCGCGATCTCGACGTGCGAGTTGACGCGCTCCAGCTTGACCTGCACGCGCCCGCCCTTCGGCGTAAACTTGATGGCGTTCGAGAGCAGGTTCCAGACCACCTGCTGCAAGCGCACGGGGTCGCCCGAGACGGAGACGACGCCGGTGTCCATGATCTTCTGCACGCGCACGCCTTTGGCCTCGGCCGCGGGCCGCACGGCCTCGACCGCCGCCTCGATGAAGGAGACCGGGTCGACGGGCCGCACGTCGATGCGGAGCTTGCCGGTGATGATGCGCGAGACATCCAGCAGGTCGTCGATGAGCTGCGCCTGCGCCCGCGCGTTGCGCTCGATGGTCTCGAAGGCCTTGGCGGCGGAGTCGCCGTTGTACTGCCCGGTGCGGAGCATGTGCGCCCAGCCGAGGATGGCCGTCAGGGGCGTCCGCAGCTCGTGCGAGACGGTGGCGAGGAACTCGTCCTTGAGGCGGTTCGACTCCTGCGCCTCGCGGTAGAGGCGCTCGGCCTCGGCGCGCGCGCGCTGCGCCGCCTCGTAGAGCCGCGCGTTGTCCATCGCGACGGCCGCCTGCGCGGCCAGCCCCGTCACGATGCGCTCGTGCCGCTCGGTGAAGACGCCCGCCTCCGGGTGGCCGAAGAAGAGCCCGCCCAACACTTCGCCGGAGCGCGAGGCGACGGGCACGGCCAGATAACTGACCACGGGGAGGTGGCCTTCGGGCATCCCGAAGTAGGGCGAGTTCTTGCCGTAGCGCGGGTCGAGCTTCACGTCGGCGATGCGCACCGCGCCCTCGCCGCGGAAGGTCGGGCCGAAGAGGTCTGTGGCGCGCGGCATCGGGAAGTGCTCGAAGGCCGAGCGCGGGACGCCCGAGAGCGTGTAGAGCATGTAGGAGGCGCCGTCTTCGTTCAGCACGTTGTAGAAGAAGGAGCCGAAGCGCGCGCCCGTCAGCTCGGTGGCCGCGTCGGTCACGGCCTGCACCATCTTGTGGAGGTCGAGCTCGGCCGAGATGACCTGCCCGATCTCGTTGACGATGGCGAGCGCCTCGGTCTGCTCGCGCAGCGCGTTCTCGGTCGTCTTCCGGTCGGTGATGTCCTGCACCACGCCGAGCATGCCGAGCACGCGGCCGTCGTCGCCGTACAGCCCGCGCCCGCGCGCCAGAACCCAGCGGGGCGGGCCTTCGCCGCGCGCGACGCGGTACTCGATGTCGTAGTCGCCGCGCGAGGCGAGCGACTCCTCGACGGCGCGGCGCGCGCGCTCGCGGTCGCCCTCGTGGAGCAGCGCGCGCAGGCCCGCCCACGTGACGCGCGGCCCCGCCGGGACGCCGAAGATGGTGGCGGCCGTCTCCGAGAGCGTGACGAGGTCGGTCGCCACGTTCCAGCTCCAGTCGCCGAGGCGCGCGGCGGCCAGCGCGAGGCTCAGCCGCGTCGCGCTCTCGTCGAGCGCGCGCTGCGAGCGCCGCTGCTCGGTGATGTCGCGGGCGATCTTCGAGGCCCCGACGATGCGGCCGTCGGCGGCCCTGATCGGCGAGACCGTGAGCGAGATGTCGAGGAGCGTCCCGTCCTTGCGCACGCGGACGGTCTCGTAGTGCTCGATGCGCTGGCCGGCGCGGATGCGGGCGAGGATTTGCGGCTCCTCTTCGATGTGGTCTTCCGGGATGAGCATGGTCACGGGGCGGCCGATGGCCTCGTGGGCCGCGTAGCCGAAGATGCGCTCGGCGCCCTGATTCCAACTCGTGATGACGCCTTCGAGGGTTTTACTGATGATGGCGTCGTCGGCCGACTCGACGATGGCGGCGAGCCGCGCCTGCGCCAACTCGGGGGCTCGCGGGTCGGTGTCCCCGCCGTTCGGGGTCGGGTGTTCGGGCAGTTCCTCGCGCAGAGGTTTGTCGGGCATAGGCACACTTATCCGGCCGGGTAGAATAAAGGGGGACGCGGGGGGCACAGAGGGGGTATCGAATTATACAGAGCCGGCTTCGATATTACTACGGGGCCGCCGTCGCGGCTGACGGCGGAGCCGGCGGCGTGGCCGTCGGGGCTTAAAGTGGCGGGCGGGCGCCGTCAGTCGGCTACCGGCGTGACCCCGTTCATCTCGAACCAGTATTCGTCATCCGCTTCAGACTCGCCGGAGGCCACGTCGTAGTTGATGGTCAGCTCCTCGCCGGCGGCGACCTCGCGGAGGGCGAAGAAGCGCAGCAGGCGCGCGGCCGCGTCGGCCTCGTAGCGCAGGTTGGCCGGGTTGCTGTGGTTGTACATGCTGCCGTAGCCGAGCGCGAGCGCGTGCGTGCCGCGCGCGCCGGCGAGCCGAGCCCAGTCGAAGACGAACCGCTTGACCTCGGCCGGGAGCCGCTCGAAGGAGGTGCGGAAGACGAGCACGGGGGCGGCCTCGACCTCCTCGCCCTCGGCGAAGGCGCGCAGCGCGAAGACGCCGCGCCCCTTCGCCGTGCCGGTGTCTTTGACGCAGACGCTCGGCGCGTTCAGGGACACACCCGGCGTGACGGAATCTTTCTGCTTTCGACCCACGGGAGGGCAGTGTAGCACAGCCCCGGAAGCGGGCGGCGCGAGGCAGCGGGGCTCACTTAAAGGCGACGGGGTTAACTTGAACAGGACGGGCGTCCGGCTCGTAATAGAGACGTTCGACGGCGGCCTCCGCGCCGCGCGCAAAGTGAGGAAGGGAATCTGTTCATGCGTCATCTCAAAGCCCGTCTGCTGGCGGTCTTGATCATCGCGGTCTTCGCGGGCCTGACCTATTACAACTGGCAACAACTGGCCGGCGAGGGCCGGTACTCGCAGAAGCTGGCCGCCTTCGGCCCCGTCGGCGTGGTCGGCGGCCTCTTCCTGCTGCTCTTCCCCGGCATGGGCGGCAAGCCCGAGACGGCGCGCGACAAGGTCGTCGTCCTCATCGTCTTCGCCGCCGGCCTCGCCGCCGGCCTGCTCAACTGGTACCTGATGGACCCCGGCTTCTTCGGAAGGTGAAGCGCCGGAGGGCGGCGGGACTCGCGAGTCCCGCCGCCCTCCGGGGTGAAGGTTCGCCGCCGCGGTGGCGGTTAATACAAGGGGAGCGGCGGCCCTTCGATGATCACGCGCCCGATCTTGTCGCCGTGTTGCAGCCCCAAGCCCTTGATCTGGTTCATCAGTTGCGCGCCGACGCTTGAGTTGACCGTCGAGTCGAGCATGATGAAGTTGTCGAAGTTGTTGGGGTCGCTCAGCCCGCCGCTGACTTGCAGCTCGATGATGTGGTCGGCCTGCTTGGTCGAAAACTCCTGCCTCGCCTGCGCGCGCGCCGCCGACCTCGACATGCCGCTCCTCTCAAGCTGGTTGGTGCGCAGCCTCACCGCGAGCCGGCGGTAGGCCGCCTGTGCGCCGGGAATCCTGATGGAGCCCGTGTTTTTGAAGACGAAGAGGCCGCTCCCCTCGGCCGCGTGCTTCAGCCTGTACGCCTTGATGTAGAAGTGGTTCAGGTCGCCCTTGGTGTACCTCAGCGTCACGGTCGCCTCCGCCGTCCCGACGGCGGCCGGCGTCCACCCCTTCGCCAGCTTCTGGAACGTCGCGCCGAGCAGGCTGAAGCCCCCGGCGAGCATGCCCGCGATCTGTTCGCCGGGGTGGCCGGTGAAGGCCATGCCCAGCATGAACTGCTCGGGGTCGTAGAGGAACGCCGCGGCCGACAGGCTGACCAGCGTGAACGCGACGGCCTGCTGTAACCTGATCGAGCCCTCCCACCACACGGCGAGCCGCAGCGACATCGTGGCGGCCTGCTCCATGAGGGTCGCGTGCCCCGACGGGTCGATGCGGTTGACCGGGTCGGCGTGGGCGTAGAGGTATTTGTGCAGGCTGCGCGGGTCGCTGCCTTCGCCCTCGTAGGTGTCGGCCGTGAGGAACCGGCCCGAGGAGGTGTCGAGATACCTCGCCCTCAGGTAGTAGAGGCCCGCGGCCGCGTCGAACTGCTCGCCGGTATAGAGGCGCTCGTTCGGCGTCGCGCCCGTTCGCGCCAGCAGGTTGCCGAAGGCGTCGAAGGTGTAGGTGTCGGTCACGTCGCCGGCGGCGTCCGTCAGCAGGCGGACGTTGCCGTGCCCGTCGTAGCCGTAGAAGCTGACCTGCCACTGGCCGCCGACGAGCTGGCGCTGGCTGACGAGGCTGTGGCCGTAGGTGTAGCTGCGCGTGAGCGCGCCGCCCGTCAGCTCGTCGGCCACCTGCGCGTAGCCGGTCGGGTTGTTGGAGTCGATCAGGTAGCCGGTGACGGCCTGCCCGTCGCGCTTGCCGACGCGGTTGCCGTCGCCGTCGTAGAGGTAGCCGACCGCGCCGCCGTTGATCTCGGTCAGGCGGTTCTCCCAGTCGAAGGCGTAGGTGTTGCCGCCGGCGGCGACGGTGTTGCCGTTCGGGTCGAAGCCGACGCCGGCCGTGCGGTCGTTGGCGTCGTAGGTGAAGCTCTGGTCGGGGAGGGCGGCGAGCGTGGAGGCGCGCGAGAGGCGGTTGCCGACGGGGTCGTAGGCGTAGGCGGCCGCGCCGTCGGCCCCCTGCGGGTCGCCGCCGACGGTCTCGCCCGTCAGGCGGTAGAGGGCGTCGTAGGCGTACTGCACGGTGCGGCCGCTCTGCTCCGTCACCGAGAGGCGGTTGCCCGCCGGCCCCAGCGTGTAGCCGTAGCCGGCCAGCACCGAGGAGCCCGCGCCGACGGTCATCGAGGTCAGGCGGTTCAGGCTGTTGTAGGCGTAAGAGGTCTGGACTCCGTTGGGGTAGAGGTAGCCCTGTAGGTTCCCCACGGAGTCGTAGTTGTAGGTGGTGACGTTGGCCCCGGCGGCGAGCCGGTTGTCCGTCACGGTGACGAGGCGGTTGAGCGCGTCGTAGCCGTAGTCCACGCTCGCGCCGCCGGCGTTCGACGAGCGGGTGGTGAGCAGGTTGCCCGCCGCGTCGTAGGTGTAGGTCAGAGTCCCCCGCGGCGTCGCCTTGCTCGTCAGGCGGTCGAGGCCGTCGTAGGCGTAGGTGGTCGTCCCCGAGGCGTCCTCCATGCGGGCGCGCTGCCCCGCCGCCGTGTAGGCGAAGGTGACGGCCGGTTGGTTCAGGCTCGGGTCGGGCGTCTTGCTCACGAGCCGGTTAAGCGAGTCGTAGCCGTAGGTCGTCGTCTTGCCGTTGAAGTCGGTGCGGCTGGCGATCAGGCCCGCCGCGTTGTAGGCGTAGACTTCCGGCATCCCGAGCGGCAGCGTGCGCCGCGTGCGGCGGCCGAGCCGGTCGTACTCGAAGCGGGTCGTGTGGCCGTTGGCGTCGGTCTGCGAGACCATCTGGCCCACCTCGTTGTAGGCGTAGCGCGTGGCGTGGCCGAGCGCGTCCGTCACCTCCGTGAGCCGCCCGGCCGCGTCGTAGCCGAAGCGCGCGGTCGTCCCGGCCTGATCCGTCTTCGCGACGGCGCGGCCGAGCGCGTCGTAGGCGGTCGAGGTCGCGGAGCCGTCCGGGTAGATGGTCTTCGTGCGCCGGTTGTTCGCGTCGTACTCGAAGCGCGTGACGCGGCCCGCGGGGTCGGCCTGCGAGACCTGCCGGCCGGCGGCGTCGTAGGCGAGCGCCAGCGAGTTGCCGAGCGCGTCGACGAGCTTCGTCTGCCGCCCGGCCGCGTCGTACTCGAAGCGCGTGACGTTGCCGCGGGCGTCCGTCTTCGCGACGGCGCGGCCGGCGGCGTCGTAGGCGGTCGAGGTCGCGGAGCCGTCGGGGAGGGTCGTCTTGGTGGGGCGGCCGAGCGCGTCGTACTCGAAGCGCGTCACGCGGCCGGCGCGGTCGGTGCTCGTCAGCCGCCGCCCCTCGGCGTCGTAGGTGTTCGACTCCTTCGCCCCGTCGGGGTAGGTGGTCTGGACGAGACGCCCCAACTCGTCGTAGCTGAAGCTGGTCTGCCGGCCGGCCTGATCGACGGTGGCGGCCTCCAGCCCGACCTCGTTGTAGACGACGCGGGTCGCCGAGCCGTCGGGCATGACGGTCTTGACGACGCGCCCGAGGCGGTCGTATTCGTGCGCGGTCGTGAGGGTCTCGGTCGTGCCGTCGGGCAGCGTGCGCGTCGCCGTCTGGCTCGTGCGGTTGCCGTTGGCGTCGTGGGTGTAGGTGACGACGACGCCGAGAGCGTTCGTCAGCCGGCTCAGGTCGCCGTCGGCGTCGTACTCGAAGTGTGACGCGCGGCCGCCGGCGTCCGTGACCGAGGCGGGCCGCCCCGTGAGCGGTTCGTAGGCCCACGAGGTGGTGTTGCCCGAAGGGTCTTTCGTCGTCAGGACGTTGCCGCCGGCGTCGTAGGTGTAGGCCGTGACGCGGCCGCCCGCGTCGGCGACGGTGAGCGGCTGCCCGGCGGCGTTGTAGGTGTAGGTCGTCGTGTTGCCGAGCGGGTCGGTCACGCTCGTCCGGTTGCCGTGCTCGTCGTAGGCGAAGGTGGTCGTCTGCCCGAGCGCGTCGGTCTCGCTCAGCAGGTTGTTGCGCGCGTCGTAGGTGAACGCCTTGACGCTGCCGTCGGCCTCGACGGTGCGGACGACGTTGCCGGCCGCGTCGTAGTCGAAGACGGTGACGCGCCCGAGCCGGTCCGTCACCGCCTCGCGCCGCGCCGCGAGGTCGTGCGCGTAGGTGATGACCTTGCCGTCGGCGTCGGTGTGGCGGACGAGGCGGCCGTCGTCGTCGTACTCGTTGCGCACGGGCTGGAGGCCGCGCGGGTCGGTTATCGTCAGCAGGCCGTGGGTCGAGTCGTAGGTGAAGGCGGTGGCGTGGCCCTCGCGGTCGGTGAAGCCGACGAGGTTGCCGGCCGCGTCGTAGGCGTAGGCCATCGCGTTGCCGGCCGGGTCTGTGATCTGCGTAATGCGGCCCTGCGCGTCGCGCGTGAAGGCGATGCTCTTGCCCGAGGAGTGGAGGATGCCGCCGGGGCCGACCGTCAGCGTCTCGCCGTTGGGGGCCGCGACGCTCTGCACGCCGAGGCGCTGGTCGAGGACGATGACCGTCCCGTCGCCGGTCACGAGGCGGAAGCGCGTCGGGTCGTAGAGTTCGAGGTCGCCGATGGTTCTCAACTCGACGGGGCCGGGCGCGTCGCCGATGACGGCCGTCTCGTCCTCGCCGAGGGCCGAGAGCGAGCCGCGCGTGCCGGGCAGCGGGGCGAACCCGACCGACGCGAACTGGATCGGGGTGAGCACGCCGCAGCGCGGGTTGGTGACGGTCTGGAACTGGTAGACCGTGTCGTCGGGGAAGGTGATGGTGACGAAGCGGGGCCGCCGCGGCTGGAGGCAGTAGGTCGGCAGGAAGCCGCCGGTCTGCGTCTGCTCCCACGCGGAGCCGAGGACACCGCTCTTCTCGACGCGCACGTTCCTGATGCCGAGCGTCCAGCCGACGCCGAAGTCGCCGGCGCGTTTGTCGCGGCTGTCGTAGGTGCGCGTGACCTCGATGGGCAGCCCGCCGACGGACATGCTGAGGTCGTCGAACGAGAGGCTGAAGTGGCCGACCTTCTGCGACCCCTTCACGACGAGGCTGACGGAGGCGGCGGCGGTCTGCGCGGCCGCGTCGGTGGCGACGAGGCGCAGGGTGTAGGTGCCGTTGAGGAGGAGCGTGGGGTCGAAGACGCCGAGCAGCCCGCCTTCGACGGGCGCGTTGCCGGAGGCGAGCGCCGTCCAGCCCGCCGCGCTGCCGTCGCCGTGGGCGTATTCGAGCCGCCAGTTGCTGCCGGCGCTGACCGTGCCCGCGACGTTGAAGGGGCCGGTCACCTCGGCCCCGTCGGGCAGGCCGCCGAGGGAGACGACGGGCGGCGGGACGGCCGGGTTGACTTTGACGCCGACCTCGTCGGAGGTCGAAAGCAGGGAATCGTTGGCGGTGAGGCGGAGGACGTAGTCGCCCGGCTCGGAGAAGGAGGCGGCCGACGCCGCGCCGTTCGGCGGGTTGAAGGTGACGGAGCCGGGGCCGCTGACGACGCTCCAAGTGACGGCGAGCGCGCCGCCTTCGGGCCAGCCGTCGTCGTCGGCCGCGCCTTCGAGGGCGGCGGTGTTGGGCAGGGTGATGGAGCGGTCGGGGCCGGCGTTGACGCTGGGCGGCTGGTTCTCGCCGCCGACGGTCACGCTGAGCTCGTCGTGGGCGGCGAGTTCGGTGTCGCTGGCCGTCAGTCTCAGGGTGTACGTGCCGGGCGCGCCGAAGCGCGCGGCGGTGGAGGCCGCGTGCGGGTCGGCGAAGGTGACGGAGCCGGGGCCGGCCGTCTTGCTCCACGTGACGAGGAGCGCCGAGCCGCGGGGCAGGCCGTCGTCGTTGACGACGCCGTGGAGGGCGGCCGCCGACGGGTGCGTCACCGTCTGGTCGGAACCCGCCTCGACGGCGGGCGCTTCGTTCCCCGGCAGCACTTCGACGACGACGGTGTCGCCGCGGGTGAAGGCCGAGTCGGAGGCCGTGAGCTTCAGCTCATACGTGCCGGCGGCGCCGAAGGTGACTTCGGTGGCGGGCGAGTCGGGCCGCGCGAAGGTGACCGGGCCGGGGCCGCTCACCTTGCTCCAAGAGATGTCGAGTTTGCGGCCGCCCGGCAGCCCGTCGTCGCAGGCCGAGCCGGCTAGGTTGGTCTTCGTCACCCCCTCAAGCGTCTGGTCGGGGCCGGCGTTCACTTCCGGCGCGAGGTCGGCCGGCGTGTCCACGTCGAAGCCGCTCGTGCCGACGGAGAGGTCGTAGAGGACGGGGCTTTCGCCGCTCGAAGCGCGCTCGAACCTGACGCTCACGCGCGCGTAGCGGCCGGCGGGCACTTCCGGGTCGTCGCCGTTCGAGACCACGACGGGCTGGCCGAAGCTCGTGCCGTCCTCGCCGGTGGCGACGGAGACGGTGAGCAGCCCGTCGCCGCAGACCCGCGCCGTCCAAGCGACGCGACCCCACTCGGCGCCCGCCTGCTCGCCGTCGAAGACGACCGACCAAGTGCCCTGACCGGGCGCGCCCGACAGCGTGCTGCCCGTCATGTCGCTGTAGTTGTACGGGACGCCGCCGAGGTCGCGGGTCGTGAAGTCCACCGCGCCGACTCTGGTCACGCCGTCCGCGCCGACGGGGCCGAGGCTCGGGTCGATGCGCGAGACGTTCCAACTGTTGTGGTTCGTCGCCCAGACTTTGCCCTTCGCGTCCACGGCGACGCCGGTCGGGCCGCTGCCGACGGCGACGTTGCCGACGAACGCGCCGTTACTCTTCAGGTGGCCGACCGAGGTGTCGAAGAGCGAGTGCGCGACCCACACGTCGTCGTTCTTATCGACGACGCAGCCCTGCGCCCAGTGAGAGCCGTGATTGAACGTGCCGAGGGGCGTGCCGTCCGGCGCGAACTTGTGAATCAGGTTGCCGCCCAGCGAGGTGTTCCAGACGTTGCCCTTGCTGTCGATGCAGAGGCCGTAGCTGTCGTGGCCGTAGCCCTTCCAGTTGCCGCCGTTCGGCCCCGTGAGTGGCTTGGAGGTGTCCCACCGCAGCAGCGGGTTCGAAGACCAGATGACGCCGTTCTTGTCGATGAGGCCGCCGTAGCCGCCGTAGCCGACGGAAAACTCGGTGCGCTTGACGAGGCCGGTCTTGCCGTCGATGAGGTCGAAGTGGCGGCCGAACGTGCCGCTCACCCACACGTCGTTGTCTTTGGTGACCGAGACGTGGCGCGTGCCGAAGGAGCTGACCTTCGTGTAGTTGATGACGCACTCGTCCGCGGCGGTCTTGACGCCGCCTTCGGTGTCGGCCCCGTTCGCGTTCGTCCACGGGCGCAGGTCGCCGTAACCCGTCGAGGTGTCGATCACGCCGTTGCCGTTGCGGTCAACGCACTGGCCGTTCTCCTGAAGGCCGACCCGCAAGACGCTGTTGCCGTCGCGGTTCGAGGCCCAGACGTTGCCGTTGTGGTCCACGGTCGTGCGCGACGGGTTGCGCCACTGGCCGTGCGGCGCGGTGAAGTACTCGCCGAGCACAGCCCCCGTCTCGGTGTCGATCTTGACGAGGGTTCCCTTCGACGAGACGGCGACCCAGATGAAGTTGAAAGTCTTCGCCGTGTCGTCGAGCTGCAACTGGTCGGGGACTGCGCGCGTGACGTTGATGGAGCTGCCCTCGTCGAAGTCCGCGTCGAGCGTGTAGACGCGGCCGCGCGCGGCGACACCGGGGGCGACGACGACGGTCACCTCGTCGCTGCCGCTCAGCTCCGTGTCGCTCGCCGTGAGGCGCAGGACGTAGGTGCCGGGCGCGCTGAAGGTGGCGGTCGTCGCGGCGGCGTGCGGGTCGGCGAAGGCGACCGCGCCGGGGCCGCTCGTGACGCCCCAGTCGAGACTGAGGGACGAGCCGCGCGGCAGCGCGTCGTCCGTGACCGCGCCGTCGAGTCGGGCCGCGTCGGGCAGCCTGACGGTCTGGTCAGGCCCGGCCTCGACGGCGGGCGGGCGGTTGCGCGGGACGACCTCGACGCTCACCGTGTCGCTGCGCGTCAGGTGGCCGTCCGAGGCGGTCAGCTTCAGGGTGTAGACGCCCGGCTCGGAGAAGGCGGCCGTCGTCGAAAGGCTCAGGGGGTCGCCGAAGCTCACGGGCCCCGGCCCGCCCGACGCGCCCCAGTTGACGCGGAGCGTGCCGCCGCGCGGCAGGCCGTCGTCGCTGGCCGTGCCGTTGAGGCTCACGGTGTCGGCCGGCAGCGTCAAAATCTGGTCGGGGCCGGCGTCCACGGCCGGCGGGCGGTTGACGGGCGGCGGCGGCACGTCCGTCTCCGTCACCTGCAACACGCCGTTGCCGCTGACGGAGAGGCGGTCGCACGTCACCGTCCCGCGGAGGCGGCCGCGCCCCGCGATCTCGACCGCGCCGCGCGGCGCGCGCACCACGCCGTAGAGCACGGCGCCGCCCGCGACCTCGACGCCGCCTCCCGCGACCCTGAGCGACAGGCGGCGCACGTCGTCGGCCGCCCCGGCGGTCGAACCCGTGAGCGACACGTCGCCGTTGACCGTGAGCGCGACGGGGCCGGCGAGGCGCAGCTCGCTGCCGCCCGCGAGGGTCAGGCTTTGCAGGTTGTAGGCGGCCGGCTCGGCCGCCCCTTCGACGCCGAGGACGAGGGCCGCGCGGCCGCTCACGGAGAAACTGCCGTAGGTGCCCGGCGGCACGTAGACCGCGCCGGCCTTGCCCGCGAGGCTCAGGTTCCGCAGCGTCGAGGGGTCGCCGAGGCTCTGGCCCTCGTTGTTGATGGAAACGTCGCGCGCGCCCGAAGGCGGGGGCGGCGCGTCCACGGCCTCCGGCTCGAAGGGGTTGGTGCGCGTGATGAGGTGGCGGAGCGATGCGTTGCCGCCGATGCTGAAGGTGTGGCCGGTCGGCTGCGAGTCTTCGACGCCTTCGATGACGCCGCCGAAGCTCGGCTTCCCGCCCTCGACGTTGACGGCCGGCGTGCCGGGGACAAGCAGGTCGGAGGTGATCACGTCCGTCCCGTCGAGCGCGACGCTCTCGGCCGTCAGTTGCCACAGCGCGCCCTCGACGCGGCCGCTGTTGAGGACGGGCGCGCGGCGCACGACGGCCAGCCTGTCGTAGACCTGTTTGACGGCGCGCACCTCGGCCACCCCGGCCGGCGCGAAAGCGAGCTGCCCCCACGCGCCGACCTCGGCGAGCGGCCCCGCCTCGAAGCCAGCCCCGTTCCAGCGGACGCGCGTGAGCGTGCCGGGCGAGCCCTGCGCGACGAGCACGTCGCCGATGAGGCCGGCGAAGGCGTCGGCCGGCGCGCCCCAGAGCTTGCCGCCGGCCGGGTCGAGGCCGAAGAAGTTTTCGTGCGCCGGGACGACCACGATCTCTTCCGGATTGACGCCGAGCGGGTAGGCCACCGCGTCGCCCCGCGCGTCGAGCGCGTAAAGGGCCGCCTGCTCCTTCGCGCCGGCCAGAAGTTTGCCGGCCCACGGGCCGTAGCGCGCCGCGTCGTCGGGGACGGTGGTCACGCCGGCCAGAGGCGTTTCGAGCGAGGCCACGCGCGAGGCCACGCCCGCGGCGCTGACGCGCCACACGCCGCCCGCGTCCGTGACGGCGACGAGGTCACCGCCGAAGACGCCCGCGCGGTCAACGTGCAGCCCCGTGACGCGGCCCGCCTCGCCGGGCAGAACCGCCCACGGGTTCTGCGCCGAAGCGCCGTCGGGCGAGAGGCGCGCGACCGCGCCGGGCGCGCCCGCGGCGCTGAACAGCTCGCCCACGCGGAAGCCGCCGAGGCTCGCGCCCTGCCCGTCGTCGCGGGCCGCGGCGAGCTTGAGCGCGCCGCCGAGGCCGGCGACGTTCGATAAGGCGTGGTGCGCGCCGCCGCCGTCGATCAGCTCGAAGTTGTTCGGCTGGCCCGTCGGCGCGTTGGCCGAGACGACGAGGTTCCTCGACTGCTGGTGGTAGGCGACGCCCGCGTGGTGGTTGAAGGCGGTGCTCAGGGCCGTCAGCACGACGCCGAAGTTTTCGGCGGCCGGTGCGACCGAGCCGCGCGGCGCGGGACGGGCGCCCGCCGCCGCGCCGGCGCGCGCGAAGGCGAGGGCCGGCGGAACCAGCGCTTGCGCGAAGAGCAGGAGCACGAGAAAGATGGTGAGCGCGCGACGCGCGGGCGCGAGGCGCGTGCGGAAAGGACGTTCGTGGGGCAGGCTCTTCTCGTTAAGCGTCGTAGGCATGAGTGGACTCCTCTCTCTCGGGTGCTTCGCGTCTTTCGCGGGCAGTTCGGCCGCCGGCCTCGCAGTCGGGCCGTGAGGTTTGAAGTGGACGTGGAGGGCCGCGACGGGGGCGGCGTTCGTGTTCGGCGTTCGCCCGGCAGATGCGCCGGGCGTTGGTGCGTCCTTTGAAGGGGCGGGCCGGGCAGGCTTGAGCTTGGGGCGCGATCCCGCGGTCTGCGCCCCGGCCTGTCGCGCCGGTGAATCGTCTCGCGCCGGCGGCGCGGCGTCGGCCGCCGGGCGGCGTGGGGTTCGTCTCTACCTGAAAACGCGCAGGGCCTTGACGGAATCCCGCACGCGGGCGCAGAAAAAAGTTGGCTTACGTGCGCGGCGGGCTTACAATCTCGCGGCCCCGGAGGTGGCTCACATGGAGCACTCGGACTCACACGAGGTCACGCGGATACTTCAGGAGTGGGACAGCGACGAGGCGCGCGCGCGCCTGATGCCGCTCGTCTACAACGAGCTGCGGCGGCTGGCGCAGGCGCACCTGCGCCGCGAGCGGCCCGACCACACGCTCCAGCCGACGGCGCTGGTGCACGAGGCTTACCTGCGGCTCGTGGATCAGAGCCGCGTCGAGTGGCAGGGGCGCGCGCACTTCTACGGCGTCGCCGCGCAGATGATGCGCCGCGTCCTCATCGACCACGCGCGCGCGCGCGCCTCGGAGAAGCGCGGCGGCGGCGGCCGTCGCCTCTCGCTCGATGAGGCGGCCGAGCTGCCCGAGGAGCGCGCCGACGAACTGCTGGCGCTCGACGAGGCGCTCGTGCGCCTCGCCGGCGTCGACGAGCGCAAGAGCCGCGTCGTCGAGCTGCGCTTCTTCGGCGGGCTGAGCGTCGCGGAGACGGCCCGCGTGCTCGGCGTCCACACGGCGACCGTCGAGCGCGACTGGGTGGTGGCGAAGGCTTGGCTCTACCGCGAGATCGGGGGTGCGGCGTGACGGCGATCATCTTCTGGCAGCGGGTCGAAGAGCTCTTCCTCTCGGCCCTCGAAAGCGAGCCGGGGGCGCGCGGCGCGCACCTCGACGCCGCGTGCGGCGGAGACTCGCGGCTGCGCGCCGAGGTCGAGTCGCTCTTGGCCTCGCACGAGCGCGCGGGCGAGTTCCTCGAAGCCCCGGCGGCCGCGCTCGCGCCCGGCCTGCTCGACGGCGTGAGCGCGCCGCCCGCGGGCCGCCACGTCGGGCGCTACCGCATCGAGCGCGAGCTGGGGCGCGGCGGCATGGGCACGGTCTACCTCGCCCGCCGCGCCGACGACGAGTACGAGAAGCAGGTCGCCATCAAGCTCGTCCGCGGCGGCCCGGCCGACCGCGTGCTCCTCCAGCGCTTCCTCGGCGAGCGGCAGATTCTCGCCGACCTCGACCACCCCAACATCGCGCGGCTCATCGACGGCGGCGCGACCGATGACGGCGCGCCCTTCATCGTGATGGACTACATCGAGGGCGTGCCCATCGACGAGTTCTGCGACCGCGAAAAACTGTCGACCACGGCGCGGCTGCGCCTCTTCCGCGAGGTCTGCGCGGCCGTCGAGTACGCGCACCGCCACCTCATCGTCCACCGCGACATCAAGCCCTCGAACATCCTCGTCACCGCCGACGGCACGCCGAAGCTGCTCGACTTCGGCATCGCCAAACTCCTCGGCCCCGGCCCCGGCGCGGAGACGGCGACGGCCGCGCGCCCCCTGACGCCGCAGTACGCCAGCCCCGAGCAGGTGCGCGGCGGGAGCATGACGACCGCCACCGACGTGTACTCGCTCGGCGTGCTGCTCTACAAACTTCTGACCGGCCGCCTCCCTTACAACTTCAAGACGCTGCTGCCCGCCGAGGTCGAAAGGGTCATCTGCGAGACCGAGCCGGAGCGGCCGAGCGCGGCCGTCACGCGCCCGCGGCCGCAGACGGCGGGCGACGGCGCGGCGGCCGGCGGCCTCACGCCCGAAGCGGTCGCGGGCGCGCGCGGCGAGCCGCCCGACGAGCTGCGCCGCCGCCTGAAAGGCGACCTCGACGCCATCGTCCTCACCGCGATGCGGAAGGAGCCGGAGCGGCGCTACGCCTCGGCCGGCCAGCTCGCCGAAGACATCCGCCGCCACCTCGAAGGCCGGCCCGTGCTGGCGCACGCCGACACTTTCCGTTACCGCGCCGCCAAGTTCGTCCGCCGCCACAGGGCCGCGGCCGCGGCCGCCGCGCTCGTCGTCCTCACGCTCGTCGGCGGCATCGTCGCCACCGCGTGGCAGGCCCGGCGCGCCACCGAGCAGGCGCGCATCGCCTCCGAGCAGCGCGACCGCGCGCGCCGCCGCTTCGACGACGTGCGCCAGCTCTCCAACGCGCTGCTGAGCGACATCGCGCCGAAGATCGAGCGCCTCGAAGGCTCGACCGCGGCGCGTCAGGCGCTCGTCGCGCAGTCGCTCAAGTACCTCGACTCGCTGGCGGGCGAGTCGGCCGACGACGTGGTTTTGCAGGCGGAGCTGGCGGCGGCTTACGAGCAGGTCGGCGTGCTGCAAGGCGATTCGCGCAAGCCGAGTCTGAGCGACTTCCGCGGCGCAATCGTGAGTCTGGAAAAGGCGCAGCAGATTCGGCGGCGGTTGTTGGAAATCAACCCGGACGACGCGGAGAACCGCCGGCTGCTGGCGGATAACTTACGGCTGCTCGCCCTCAGAAGGATGACGCAGCGCGACGTGGACGGCGGTTTCAGGGACAGCGCCGAGGCGTTGCGGATTTACGAAACTTTAGTCGCCGAACGGCCCGGCTCGCTCGAGCTGGAAAGGACTTTCCTCGAAGCGCAGACCGAAGACGCGACGAGCTACATCAACCGCGGCCGCGACGCCGAAGCCATCCCCCCGCTCCAGCGGGCGGCGGCCAGACTCGAAGAGCTGCGCCGGGCGCACCCCGCCGACACGGAGACCGAGCGCATCCTCGGCAAATGTCTGATGTCTCTGGGGGTCGCGCTCTCGTGGGGAGGCCGCCAGCCGGAGGCCGAGGCGGAGATGGCGCGCGCCGTTTCAATCGCCGAATCGCTCGCCGCCCGCTTCCCGAACGACACGAACCTCAAACAAGACCTCTGGAAGTTTTACGAAGCGGCGAGCGGCATTTACGAAGAAGTCGACGACGCGCGCTCGTTCGAGATTTGCGAAAAATCCCGGCGGGTCGTCGAGGAGATCATCGCCGCCGACCCCGCCAACGCGCAGGCGCGCCATAATTTGTCGAAAAGTTTCGCGCGGCTCGGCATCACGGCCGCCAACCTCGGGAAGCCCGTCGAGGCCCTCGGCTTTCTGGAACGTTCGATGGCGATCGTCCTTGAGTTGCAGGGGAAAGACCCTCTGAACCGCGCCTACGACCGCGACGTGAGCGCGCTCTACATCAGAATCGGCGTCGCGCGGTTCAAGCAGCGCGACTTCGCGGGCGCGCTCGCCGCGTTCGAAAAAAGCGCGGAGCTTTACGAAAAGCAGCTCGCCAGCCACGCCGCCAACACCATCCTCGTGCGCGATCTGGCGATCGCTTACCGGCACGCCGGCCTGTCTCACAAAGAGCTGGCGAAGACCGCCGGCGGGCAGCTCCGTCAAACTCATCTGGCGGGGATGGGGGAGAATTATCGGCGGGCGTTGGACGCGCTGCTGAAGGCTCAGGAGCGAAAAGCCCTGCCCGAGGTGGATCGCAAATTTTTAGAGGCGGTGCGGAAAGACGTTGAAGAACTCGAAAGCTCGCGTTAAGCGGGCCCGAGCGACCCGGCGAGACGAACGTCAGGCGGGCGGTCTTTGAAGCTCACACCCGGGCGAGGCCCGGCCCGCTCACGACGCGACGCGCCGCACGCGGGCCGTGGCCTTGCCGACCGCGTCCGAGGCGTTGTAGAGCGAGCGCAGCGGGACGAAGCCGAAGAGTCGGTAGTCGGCCACCGCCTTCAGCCCGGCCGAGGCGATGCAGCCGCACTGCGTGCAGTCGGGCGTGCCGCCGAACTGGCAGGGCGTGATGCGGTTCCTGAGGTCGGCCGTCAGCGAGAGCGTCGTGCGCGCGAAGACGCACTCGGCGGGCGACTGCGGCGGGTTGAGGTAGCCGTGCGTCACCGACCTCGGCATGACCAGCTTCGGGAAGCGCCGCCTCAACTCGGACAGGTGCGTGAGCAGCGCCGGCCGCTCCGGCGCCGGGATGACCTCGGGGTCGTTCGCGCCGACCTGAGGCGTGAAGAGGCTGAACCAGATTTTCTTGACCTCGGGCCGCGCCGACCAGAACTCCAGAAACTCCTCGAAGTAGCCGGCCCGCCCCGTCTGCTGCCGGGTGATGGTGCAGTGAACCGTGACCCTCTGGCCCGCGATGTTTTGCAGGATGCGCTCGTAGGTGGCAGGCTTGCGCCGCTCGTCGTGGTCGGGCCGCAGGCCGTCGACCGAGACGACGAGGTGCAGGCCCTTAATGGCGTCCCACGCGGGCGGGATGCGGCGCACCGCGCTCGTCACCAGTTGCACCTCGACGCCCATCTCGCTCAACTGCGGCAGCAGCGCGTCGAGTTCGCGGAAGCGCACGAGCGGCTCGCCGCCGACGATGGAGAGGTGGAGCGGGCGGTGCTCGCGCACGACCCGGAGCACGCCCTCGACCAGTTCCTGCCCTTTGTAGTCGGCCAGCGTCCGGAGCGGCCCGACCTCGGCCGCGAGGTGCCCCGGCTCGTAGGCGTAGCAGCCGGGGCAGCGCAAAGGGCACTCGCGTGTGATCTCGATGGAGAGGGCAGGGTAACGGCCCGTCAGGATGCGGCCCCACGCGCGGAAGACTTCTGAGCGTTTCATAATTCGAGCACGAACCTTCCTTACGGCCCACGGCACCGACGGTCACGGGAGTGGCCTCACTTTATACTCTGCGCGTAGGGATGGCAACGCGTCGGGCGGAGGCGGCCGGCGGCCGCAGTCTGTATAATGGCGGCGAATCTTGACGACAGCTTTTCGGTGACATTCCCATCAGCGCGAACTTCATCAGCCATTTCTCGGACACAACCGGAGGAGTATGGACAGGTCTCTCAGAATCATCATCCTCGTCGTGGCCGCCGCCGTCTCGGCGGCCGCGCAGACTTCGGGCGGCGACGGCCTCGCGCGCCTGCTGCGCTTCCCGGACATCCGCGGCGACCTCATCGCCTTCGTCTACGCCGGCGACGTGTGGACGGTGCCGGCCGCGGGCGGCACGGCCCGCCGGCTCACCTCGCACGCGGGGCTTGAGCTGTTCCCGAAGTTCTCGCCCGACGGCCGCTGGGTCGCCTTCACGGGCGAGTACGACGGCACGCGTCAGGTCTACGTGATCCCGGCCGACGGCGGCGCGCCGCGCCAGCTCACCTTCCGCAACGACGTGGGCGCGCTGCCCCCGCGCGGCGGCTGGGATAACCGGGTGCTCGGCTGGACGCCCGACGGCCGCGCCGTCCTCTTCCGCGCCAACCGCGTCCCCTACAGCGACCGCCTCGGCCGCCCCTACCTCGTCCCCTTCGAGGGCGGCGATGAGCGCCCGCTCCCCATCACCGAGAGCGGCGGCGCGAGCTACTCGCCCGACGGCACGAAGCTGGCCTTCACCCCCATCTCGAACGAGTTCCGCGGCTGGAAGCATTACCGCGGCGGACAGTCGCCGGACGTGTGGGTCTACGACCTCGCGCGCAACACCTCGGAGCCGATCACCGACACGACCGCGCAGGACATGCTCCCGGTCTGGCTCGGCGACACCATCTATTACCTCTCCGACCGCGACTGGACGATGAACCTCTTCGCCTACGACACGCGGACGAGGCGGACGCGCAAGGTGACGAACCACACCGACTACGACGCGCTCTGGCCGAGCGGCAACGGCGACCGTCTGGTCTACGAGTCGGGCGGCTACGTCTACCGCCTCGACGGCGGCGGCGGCCGGCCCGAGCGCGTCCCCATCCGCGTCTACGGCGACTTCCCCGACACGGTCGCGCACTTCCGCAACGTCCGGCAGAACGTCGAGACCTTCGCCGTCTCGCCGACGGGCGCGCGCGCCCTCTTAGGCGCGCGCGGCGACATCTTCACCGCCCCGGCCAAAGAGGGCGA
>Ga0196977_1000190_pt1 | contig 37848 bp, 30 predicted proteins | sample S3v_1013CmetaG_FD_148634 | JGI IMG/M metagenome (GOLD analysis project Ga0196977, IMG submission 148634) | Soil microbial communities from Anza Borrego desert, Southern California, United States - S3+v_10-13C | ecosystem: Environmental > Terrestrial > Soil > Desert | place: USA: California... | reverse complement strand
TTTTGCGCCTGCCGGGCGTCGCCGGACGCCCCCGGCCCGGCCCGTACGAGATGGGGCCGCGCGTCTTGCCCCGCGTCGGAGGCGGCGGTTAGGATGAAGGCTTATGACATTGACGCGCAAAGCGCTGCTCGTCGCGCCCCTTTTGGCTTTGGCCGCCGCGGTGTGGGTCTGGTGGAGCCGCCCCGAAAGGGTGGACATGGCGGCCTACGTCCCGGCCGACTCGGTCGTCTACCTCGAAGCCAACAGCCTGACGGAGATCGTCGGGGGGCTGGCCTCGACCGAGGCTTGGCGCGAGTTCGCCCCGGCCGCGGGCGTCGAGAAGGGTTGGGGCGAGGCCGGGTGGCTGGGGCGTCTGGCGGCGTTGACGGGCGTCGGCTCGGGCGAGGCCGTGGTGCTTTCGCGCGCGCAGGTGGCGGTGGCGGTGCTCGGCTTCAAGGCCGAGGAGGAGTCGGAGACGGCCATCACGTTCGCGCCGCGCGTGGCCCTCGTCGCCGAGACGCACACGGGCGACTGGCGCGCGCGCCCCGCGGTCGAGAAACTGATTGGCGACTTCGCCCGCCGCTCCTTCGGCGAGCCGCGCGTCCTGCGGACGGAGTTCGACGGCGTGCCGGCCGTCGTCTGGGAAGAGCCCGGCGAGACGCCGCGCAGGGTCTTGGCGGCCGTGCGCGGAGGGGTGGCCGTCGTCGGCAACGACGAGAATGTGGTGCGGGCCTGCCTCGACGTGCGGCGCGGGGCGCGGCAGAGTCTGGCCGGCAACGCGCAGTTGGAGGAGATGCGCGCGCGGCTCGACGCGGGGGGCGCGCTGGCCTTCGGCTTCGCGCCGCAGGGGAGCGCGGCGAAGGCCGTCGAGGCGCTGGCCCCGGCCTTCGTCGGCGGCGTCTCCGAAGAGTCGAGGGTGCAGAGCATGCTGGCGACGCTGCTGCCGAAGCTGAGCGACCGGCTCGTGCGGGGCGTGGGCTGGAGTTCGCGCGTCGCGGGCGGCCGCGTCGAAGACCGCTACCTGCTGACGCCGCCCGAAGGCGTCGCCGAGCGTTTGCGCGCGCCGCTCGCGGCCGCCGACTCGCCCGCGCGCGAGGCCGCCGCGCTGCTCCCGCGCGACACGCATCAGGTTACCTTCTACAACCTGCGCAACCCGGAGTTCGCGTGGCGCGGCCTGAGCGCGGCCGTCTCGTCGCAGGTGGACGTGTCGAGCGCGGCGCTGGTCACGCTCGGGCTGGAATCGATGCTGGAGCCTTACGGCGTCGAGAACCCGCGCGAGTTTTTGCGCGCGGTGGGGTCTGAAGTCCTGACGGCGCGGCTCGACGAGGGGGGCGAGGGCCGCGTCTTAATCGCCGAGGCGCTCGACCGCGAGGCCCTGCGCGCGCAGGCGCTCAAACGTCTCGGCGCGGGGACGCGCCCGCAGCAACTCGGCGACGCGGAGTTGTTCGTCTCGGCCGACTCGGGGGAGGAGGGCGCGGCCGCCTTCGTCGGCAGACACCTCATCCTCGGCGGCGCGGCCGACGTGCGCCGCTGCCTCGCCGCGCGGCAGGAGGGGCGCACGCTGCGACAGGTCGAAGGCTTCGAGCGCCTCGCCGCCCCCTCGTCCCCGCCCGCGCTCGCGCAGACGTTGACGGACGAACGCGAATCCATCCACGCCGTCCTCGCCTCCCTTTCGCGCCGCGACCCGCCGCCCGCGCGACCGGCCCGCCCCTTCTACAGCGTCACCGAAACGCGCCTCGCCGAGACCGGCTTCGAGCGCAAGACCCTCTCGGCCTTCGGCCAGTTCGGCGAAGTCATCGCGCGCATCAACCGCAGGTAACAGCAGCCCGGCCGCGAGCGAGGGCGCGGAGGCAAAAGGCGGGGGGCAAAAAGCAAAAGGCGAAAGTGGAAGACGGAGGCCGCGGTGGCTCTCGTCCTCCACTTTCGCGTTCTGAAGCCTGCCTTCCCTGAAACGCCCTCGCCCGCGGCCGGGCTCCCGACTTCTACTCCTCGTCCGGCTCGAAGGGGTGGTCGGCGAGGACGGCGCGCATGTTGACCTGACCGAAGAGGGTTTCGAGGAAGGCTTCGAAGCGGTGGAGCACGGCGGCCAGCTCCGCGGCGTCGCCCGCCGTCTCGGCCTCTTCGACGAAGCGCTCGAACGGCTCGCGGTCTTTGTACATCAGCAGGCGCAGGCCCCCGTCCTCGAAAGCCTTCAGGCGCGCGAGCACCAGCGGCGCCTGAAGCGCCTCGCCCTCGCCGCGCGAGGCCCGGCGCACGAACCTGACGAGGCCCCACAGTTCGCGGCGCAGCGCCAGAGACTGTTCGAGCTTGGTGCGGAAGACGGGGAAGAGCTGCCCGCCCTCGACCGACGGGTCGAAGCACTGGGCGAGCGCCACGGCCGACTGCTGGAAACAGTCGCGCAGCAGCCCGTGCGCGTTCTCAATTCTGGCGAAGACCTGAAGCGGCTGGCGCGACGCGCCGACGCCCGTCAGCTCGTACTCGAACGCCTTGCGCAGCTCCATCCGCATCGCGTAGGCCGTGCCGTCGAGCGTGTCGCGCACGCCCTTCTCCAGAACCTCGACGCGCAGCGCGCGGTTCTCGATGAGGTCGAGGGCGCGGCCGGCCTCGGTCTGCACGAGCGCGAAGACGGGGAGCAGGCGCTTGAGCTGCGCGTCGTTGCGGAGCGAGTCTTCGACGAAGCGGAGCAGGTCGAGCGCGAGCGCGAGCGACGCGAAGATGGCGGCCGTGTCCTCACCCAGCTCGTCGGGCGCGACGCGGTCGGCGACGGCCGAGAGCCTTTCGCGCAGCACGCCGCCGGGCGGCTCCGCGGCTTCGGCCATCAACTCGGCGGCGGCCGCCGACTCTGACAGCGCGCGCGAGAGCATCCCCCCGAGCGCGGCCCACGCGCCGAACCTGACGGCCGGCGCCCCGAGCAGTCCGTCGCACAACTCGCACGCGTCCCGCAGCGCTTCTTCGAGCGGCGACAGCCTGCCCTCGCCGCCGGGCGGACGCGTCCCGCGCACGTCGGCGCGCGCGGCCGCGCCCGCGTCCGCCGGCTCCTCTTCGAGGACGAAGGGCGCGTAGGACTCGCCGGCCTCCGGGCTGGCGATCAACTGTAGGCAGCGGATGAGCACGTCGCGGACGACGCGCGTCTCGGTGGTGAAGTCGCCCGCGGCGGCGGCCGGCTCGCCGGGCGTGAGTCGCGTCGGCTCGAAGAAGCTGAGCAGGGCCCGCAGCCACGTCCCCAGCTCGCGGGCCGCGCTGACGCCCTCGCCGCGGGCAGGTTTGTGCGCTTGATCGTTCAAAGGCGTACGTGCCTTCCCGCGTCGAGACGCGCGAGCCGGCCGTCGGCGCGAATCTCGCGTTCGGGCGTCTGCCGGAGAAAGTTGTCGGGGGCTTCGGTCGCGCCGCGTCGCGGTCGCTGCGGCGATTCTAAACGTGAAAGGGCGCGGAGGCAAAGAACTCGCCCCACGGCCGCGCGTCGCCCAAGGATGATGGGTGGAGAGGCTGAGGCGCGGCGGGTTGCCTGCGGCCGCGCTCGTCTGCTAGAAGACGCTCATGCCGGAAACTCCTGAGCTGCTGGTGGCGACGCACAACGCGGGTAAGGTCAGGGAGCTTTCGCGCCTGCTCGCGGGGCTGCCCGTGCGCTTGCGCCGACTCTCCGAGTGGCCTGACATCCCCGAGGCCGAGGAGACCGGCTCGACCTTCGCGGAGAACGCCGTCCTCAAAGCCCTCCACTACTCGGCGCGCGCCGGGCGGCTGACGCTCTCGGACGACTCCGGCCTCGAAGTCTTCGCGCTCGGCGGCGCGCCCGGCGTCCGCTCGGCGCGCTACTGCGGCCCCGCGGCGACCTACGGCGAGCGCATGGCCCGGCTCCTCGCCGAACTCGAAGCGACGGGCGGGCGCGAGCGCGGCGCGCGCTTCGTCTGCGTCGTCGCGCTCGCAGACCCTTCGACCGGGCGCGTCGAGACCTTCGAGGGAACCTGCGAGGGCCGCCTCGCGCGCGCGCCGCGCGGGGCGAACGGCTTCGGCTACGACCCCGTCTTCGTGCCGGCCGGCCACGACCGAACCTTCGGCGAGTTGTCCGACGAGATTAAACAGGAGATCAGCCACCGCGCCCGCGCCCTGAGGAAGGCGGGCGAGTTTCTGCGTGAGCGTTTCTGTAGACCGGCTTGACCCGCCGTGCGGCCGCCGATAGAATCGCCCGCGTCCGAAAGTTTTCGTTCGCGGGGCGTAGCACAGTCTGGTAGTGCGCTCGGTTTGGGACCGAGAGGCCGGGGGTTCGAATCCCTCCGCCCCGATTTCTTCACCCGCCGCCCTCGAAACTTCCCGCTCAGATTCGGTTGCCGCTCGCGCGCAGCGTCAGGGCCGCGACGAGCAGGAGGGCCAGCCCGAGGCCGACCGACACCAGCCCGGCCTCCGACTGCCCGGCGTTCGAGAACCAGATGGAGAAGACCACCAGCGCGACGGCCATCCCCGCGCAGGCGTACCCGACAACTCTTTGCGTCACCCTTTCATCACCCCCTTGCCAAACCCGCTTCGCAGACGCACGGGCGCGCCTTTCAGTATTCCTGATTTTACCCGCCGCCGTGTTGCCGTTCGATGACGCGCCTGTGATTTTTAGGTGGACGGCGGCCGATTAAATCGCGTCTATGTGCGTTTCGGGACTGAAAGGCGCGCGACCCTTCGTTATAGATAGCGTGATGCGCTCCGAAGAAATGCCGCTCGGTCTGGTGGAGTTTGAGGCCGACGGCACGGTGCTCTACTACAACCGCGACAGCCGTGACGACTCGAAAGGGGTCGCGCCCGAGATGGTCGGGCGCAACCTCTTCGCCGAGCTGATGCCGGCCGTGCCGGGCGAGCAACTGCGGCTCCTCGTGCGCCAGTTCCTCGACAGTCACGCCCCCGCGCAGAGCCACCTCCTGAGCTTCGCGCGCGACGGGAGCGCGGCCGAGTTCCGCGTCCTGCTCGCGCGGCTCCACAGCCGCGCCGCGCAGCAGGATCACGAGTCCGTGCTCATGCACATCAGGGAGACGCTCGGGCCGGTGGCTGACGGCCGGAGTTGAAGCAACGTTTCGTTTGAATCCGGCAGAGGCGGGTGGTCGAACGGCGTCGGGGTGAAGAGCCGTCGGGCGTAGCGTATCGCCGCCTCACACAGAGTTGACGGGGCAGGCGCGGGGGCGCGGAGAAGATCAACTTCTTCTCGGCGCCCCCGCGCCTGCCCCGTGTTCTTTATGTTTAGCTGGACGCGCTGGACACTTGAGTTCCCCTTTGCCCTTAACGGGCGCGGCCGTCTCTTCAGCGCGTCGCGTCGTCGTCGGTGCGGCCGCCGAGGCCCGCGCCCTCGCCGCTCGTCGAGGCTTCGGTGTCGCCGAGCGCGGCCGTCGTGGCCGCGGCGGTTTGAGGCCCGCTGCCCGACGGCGAAGGGCCTGTGCCGCCGCTCGACATCGCGCCGCCGCCGGGGCCGCCCCCGGCGGAGACGCCCGCGCCGCTGCCGCCGCTCGGCCCGCTCGCACCTCCCGGCCCGGCCGGCGCGCCCGTGAAGTCCATCTCGCCGACGGCCCCGACGGTGCCCTCAGCGCGGTCGGCGTCGCCCGCGGCGCGCCCCGTCTCCGGCAGGTAGTTGCGGCCGCCGCCCGTCACGCCCGGCCGCATCGCGTCGTCCTCCGCGCGCTCCGCGTCCGGCCCGCCCGACCCGGCCGCGAAAGTGTCCGCGTCGTCCCGGTTTCTCGACATCAACTCTCCCTTCCGTCCCGACGACTGAAGTCGTCGGCCTGTTCATCCGACCTCAGCGCGCGATGACGATGAGTCCCACCAGCAGACAGACGCCGCCCGCGACGATGTGCGCGACCTTGATGACACGCTCGTTCATGGATCACCCCTCTGTTCGTTGACCGAATAAGTTAGAAGCCGTCGCCCGTTCGCGCAGCCGAGTCCTGCCCTGAGAAGTCCGGAGGTGACGGCGACGGCGGCCGCTTGCGCTAGGGGGGTTGCGGCCAAGACTAACAGGCGGCGTGGGCAGCGTCTGTTCGTCAGCGAACTTTCGGCGGGACAGACTGGCCCGGCGGGTTTGAGCAGCCTTCGCTTTTCTATCAAGAATCTGTCAAGTCTCTCGGCGCGGCGCGCCCTGTGTGCTGCCCCGTACAGAGGGCGCGGCCCGCCTTCACATACAGTCTGGGCCGCATCAACGCACAATCAGGCGGGAGGCTTATGAACAAAAGGACTCTGTTTATTCTGTCGGTCGCGCTCTGCTGCGTCGCGGCGCTCATGCCCGCGCGCCCCGCCGAGGCGCAGAGGGGCAACCGGCAGACCATCACGGCCACGATGGTCGGCATCGGCGGCCGCAGGGCCGGCGTCACGCTGCCCTTCAGGCTCGTCATCAACAACTACACCTCGCCGGCCGAGGTGTCGACGCTGACGAGCGCCATGCAGGGCGGTGAGGACGACCTGCTGCGCGCGCTCGACAGGCTCGACGCCGGGCGCATCTCCATCGGCAACAACGTCGGCGTTACCGCCAACGCCGTCATCCCCACGCAGTTGGCCGAGGGCGGCACGAAGCTCACCGTCCTCTACCGCCGCGCCGTCAACATCTTCGAGCTGCGCTACGGCACGCGCTCGTCGGACTACCGCTTCGGCTACGCGGAAGTCTTCCTCGATCAACGCGGGCGCGGCGAGGGGACGCTCATCCCGGCCGCGCGCGTGCGCCTGCGCGACGGCAACACTTGGGAGGTCGAAGACTTCGGCGTCTTCCCGGCGCGGCTCATGGGCGTGCGCTCGTCGGGCAACGTCCCGGCGCGCTGAGGCGGGCCGAGGCTTCAGGTTTGTTCGGGGCGGGGGCGGGGTTCGCCGCGGCGCGACGATGAAGGGTTCGGCGCGTCGCGGCCCCGCTTCCGGGGGCGACTCAGCACCGCGCGGCGTCCGCGCCCCGGCGGCGAGCGACGAGGCCGGCGCGGGCGTGGGCAGCGGCGGCGAAGGCTCGGCGGGCCGGCCCGGCGACTGGAACCCCGGCGAGGGCGGCGGGGGAGGCGGCGGCGAACTCTACTGACCCGACCGAAGCGGCGAACCCTGCCGACCTGACTCAAAGAGCCTACGGGCCGTCGCCCACGGCGGCCCAACTACTTCTTCCGGGGTCTCCCCCACCGCACCTTTAAGAGATATGCGAGTCGAGCAATTCCGAACCTTCGCCGGCCCGAACGTGTACACTCACCGGCCCGCGCTGCTGATGAGGCTTGACCTCGAAGCTCTGACCGAGAAGGAGAGCTACGAGATGCCCAACCTCGTCGAGCGCCTGCCCGACATCCTGCCCGGCCTCGCCGAACACCACTGCGCGCTGGGCCGGCCGGGCGGCTTCCTCGAACGCCTGCGCGGAGGCACTTACGCCGGCCACGTCGTCGAGCACGTCGCCATCGAGCTGATGCAGTTGGCCGGCGTCGGCGGCAACCACGGCAAGACTCGCTACGCGGGCCGCCCCGGCCTCTACAACGTCGTCGTCGAGCACAAGGCCGAGGAGGCCGCGCGCCGCCTCCTCGCCGCCGCGGTCGAACTCGTCGAGGCGGTCATCGCCGGCGGCGACTTCCCCGTCGCGCAGATGGTCGAAGAGGCCAAGCGACTCGCGGCGCGCAGCGAACTCGGGCCTTCGACGCGCGCCATCGTGGACGCGGCCGAGCGGCGCGGCCTCCCGTGGTCGCGCGAGGACGCCCACAGCACGGTGCAGCTCGGCTACGGCAAACACCTCCGCCTCATCCAGTCGGCGATGACCGACGCGACAGGCGTCATCGGCGTCGAGCTGGCCGGCGACAAGGACGCCGCCAAAGAGCGGCTCGACAAGTTCTCCATCCCCGTGCCCCGCGGCCGCGTCGCCTCGACCGAGGAGGAGGCCGCCCGCGCGCTTCAAGAGGTCGGCCCGCGGGTCGCCGTCAAGCCTCTGGACGGGCGTCAGGGCAAGGGCGTCTCGCTCGACCTCTCCGAGCCGGACGAGGTCGCGCGCGCCTTCCGCTTCGCGCAGGAGTTCTCGCGCGAGGTGCTCGTCGAGGAGATGTTCGAGGGGCGCAACTACCGCGTGCTCGTCGTGGACTACCGCGTCGTCGCGGCCAGCGAGCGCGTGCCCTGCCACGTCCGCGGCGACGGCGAGCACACGGTCGGCGAGCTGATCGAGATCGAGAACAACCACCCGCTGCGCGGCGAGGGGCACGAGAGCGCGCTGACGAAGATCAGGATCGACCCGATCCTTCAGGCCTTCATGGAGAAGTCGGGCGTGAGGCTCGAACACGTCCCGGCCGCGGGCGAGACGGTCATGCTCTGCGCCGGGATGAACCTCTCGACGGGCGGGACGGCGCGCGACGTGACGGACGAACTGCACCCGAGCGTGCGCGCGCTGTGCGAGCGCGCGGCGCGCGTCGCCGGCCTCGACATCTGCGGCGTGGACCTCGTGCTCGAAGACATCGCCGCGCCCGTGCCCGAGTCGAAGGGCGGCGTCATCGAACTCAACGCGGCGCCGGGCCTGCGCATGCACCACTTCCCGAGCGAGGGCCGGGCGCGCGACGCGGGCGGGGCCATCGTCGAGATGCTCTTCCCCGAAGGCGCGCCCGCGCGCGTCCCCATCGTCTCGGTCACCGGCACGAACGGCAAGACGACCGTCACGCGCATGATCTCGCACATCCTGACCGAGGCCGGCCTGATGGTCGGGACGACGACGACCGACGGCATCTACCTCGGCGGCCGCCGCGTCGTCTCGGGCGACACGACGGGGCCGCACTCGGCGCGCACCGTCCTCGGCGACCGCGCCGTCGAGGTGGCCGTCCTTGAGACGGCGCGCGGCGGCATCGTCCGCCGCGGCCTCGGCTACGACTGGTCGGACGTCTCCGTGATGACCAACGTCGCCGCCGACCACATCGGGCAGGACGGCATCGAGTCGGTCGAAGACCTGCTCTGGATCAAGTCGCTCGTCGCCGAGCGCGTCCGCGCGGGCGGCACGCTCGTCTTAAACGCCGACGACGAGCGGCTCGCCGCGCTGCCCGAGAAGGAGGCCGTCACCCGCGTGCCGAAGCGGTTCGTCTTCTTCTCGATGCGCGAGGACAACCCCGTCGTCTCTAAACATCTGGCCGCGGGCGGCACGGCCTACCTCGCGCGCGGCGGCTGGCTCGTCGAGGCCGAGGGCGGCGAGTCGCGCCCGCTCGTCGAGGCGGCGTGCATCCCGGCGACGATGAACGGCGCGGCCGACTTTCAGGTGGCGAACGCTCTGGCGGCCGCCGCGGCGGCCCGCGCCGTCGGCGCGTCGCGCGAGCAGGTCGCCGCCGCGCTCTCAAATTTCCGTAACGACGCGCAGAACCCCGGCCGCGCCAACCTCTACCGCGTCGGCGGCGGCCACGTCTTCGTGGACTACGGTCACAACCCGGAAGCCTTCGCCTCGGTCTGCCGCATGGCCGCGCGCTGGCAGGCGCGGCACGTGACGGCCATCGTCGGCGTGCCCGGCGACCGCGACGACAGCGTGGTCGAAGAGGCGGCGCGGGTCGCCGCCCGCGGCTTTCAGCGCATCATCGTCAAGGAGGACAAAGACCTGCGCGGCCGCGAAAAGGGCGAGGTGGCGGGCCTGCTCTGCCGCGTCATCAACGAGGAGGCGCCCGGCGGCCGCTGCGAGGTCGTGCTCGACGAGGTGGCCGCCTTCGAGGATGCGCTGCGCGGCATGGGCGAGGGCGAGGTCGTCGTCGTCTTCTACGACAAGCTGGAACCCATCCTCGAAGTGCTCACGCGGCACGGGGCCGTGCCGGCCTCGGGCGTGAGCGTGGACGCGGCCGCGGCCCCGACGGCGCGCTGAGGCGTCTATGGCTTCATCTTGGGCGGAAGAGGCGGAGAGGCAGGCCCGCGCCGTCACGCGCGACCTTGAGGAGGTCGGCGCGGGCCGGGGCGTTCGCGTCGTCTACCAGAAGCGGGAGGCGAGGTTCGCGGTCAAGGCCGGGACTTCAGTCACCTACTTTTCGGCGCACGACTATGAGACGCCCGGCGGGATGGACTGGCTCCAACTCCGCATAGACATCCTGACGCGCGCGAAAGACGGGGGCGGCCGCAGACCTTGAAGGCCGGGCGTCCGGGTTGATTTGACACGGGCCTCGCGGCCCGCCGGCCGATTTCCACGCCCCGCCGACCCGCGGGACAGGCCCAGCGCGTTTTTTCTTGGGATTTAGCTAAAATATCCCATTTTTGCCGAGACTTGAGACCGCCCGGTGTGATATATGTGCTGGCGAGCTTTTCGACCATCTTCCCGTTTCACAGGAGGTTTTGACAGCAGCCCATGGCGACGAAAGCAGGAAAAAAGCGCATGTCACAGTCCGAAGTGGTTAACCACTTCGCCGAGCGTTTCGAGTTGAAGCGGGCGCAGGTGAAGGAGATTTTCGAGGAACTCTCCAACCTTGCCAGCCGCGAAGTGAAGGAGAACGGTGAATTCGCCCTGCCGGGTTTCGGCAAACTCGTCCTGTCCGAGCGTAAGGCCCGCGAGGGGCGCAACCCGCAGACCGGCGACACGATCCAGATTCCGGCCAAAACCACACTCAAATTCCGCCTGAGCAAGTCCATGAAGGACACGGTGGTGCCGAAAAAGTAGCGCGCGCTTCCCGACAGTACGTCATTTTTTCTACGTACCCGCAGAAGAGACCGCTCGGCCTGAGAATGCGCCCCCGCCTGTTCTCACGTCGAAGCGGTCTTTTTGTCGCCCGCCCCCGCCGCACGCTCCCCGCAAATTACGAACACTCAAAGGGTTAGCCGTACGCCGCGGCCCGCGCTGCGCCCCGCCCCCGTCGCCCCGCGGCGGGCCAAAAAAATGTCTAGAATTTTCGGCTAAATTCATGTAATATCCCGCTTTTCCCGGATGCCGCATGACGCTCACAAGGTGTTGGGTGAAAGAACAAGCGGGCCGGTTTGCGTGAAATTTCTGGGTAATGTAATCGAATCGCATCCCGGAAATTGTCCCTTGCATCTAAATTCTGACCTAATAACAGCGCCTCCCGTCAAAAATTTCCCCGGGAGCCGGAGAGATAGAAGGAGCTGACGAAAAGTGATTGCAACTGAGACACTTCCGCTGGCAGAGCGGCTCAAGATGATTGACCACATTCAGGCGCGCCGCTACTCGAAGCTGGTGGGGGCACCCCTCACCATCGCGACCGAAGGCATCGTGCGCCACCTGCGCGCGTGCGACCGGATGGACGTGAACCCGGACGTGGCGGCGGTGCGCGAGATCATCGACGACGCCCTGAACGGCCGCCGCGTCTTCGCCGAAACCTTCAACAACGCCGCGTAGAACGGCCCGTCTGCCGTTCCGGCTTTTCCCGAAAGCGCCCGCCGACCTCGTTTAAGGTCGGCGGGCGCTTCCTTTCCCGCGCCCGGCTTGCCTCCCGTTTCAGGAGCCGCCTTCGGGCACCTGCCGCAGCTCCGACTGTTCCTCGAAAAGACTCTGCTCGCCGGGGGCGTCCGGCCCCGGAGGATCGTCGGCCTGCCGCAAAACGTCGAGCAGGGCGATGGCGATGGCGACGATAACGGGGCCGAGCACGAGGCCGAGCACGCCGAAGACCTGTAGGCCGCCGAGCACCGAGAAGAAGATGAGCAGTTCGTGCAGGCGCGTCCTCTCGCCGACGAGTTTGGGCCGCAGGAAGTTGTCTACCGAGCCGATGACGAGCACGCCCCAGACGGCCAAAATGAGGGCCGCGACCCAGTGCCCCGTGGCCAGAAGGTAGAGCGCCGCCGGAACCCAGACGACGAAGGCCCCGGCCATCGGGATCATCGAGAGGAAGATCATCACCACGCCCCAGAGCAGCGGCGACGGCAGCCCCACGGCCCAGAAGGCCAAGCCCCCCAGCACGCCCTGAATCGTCGCGATCACCAGCACGCCGTAGACGCTCGCGCTGATCACGTCGCGCGTGCGCAGGAAAATCTCGCCGGCCTTCGGCCCTTCGAGCGGCATCGCCGAGCGCGCCGCGGCCCGCAAGCTCTTGCCGTCGCGGAAGAGGTAGTACATCGTGAAGATGACGAAGAAGATTTCGACGACGACGCCCACGAGGCCGCCGACGAAGCCGATGGTGCGCCCGGCGATCGCCGCGCTCAGGTTCCTGAGCCGCTCGGCGACGAACTGATGCGACTCGGCCGAGCGCAACTGACTCACGTCCACGTACTGCCCGAGCCACCCGAGCACGCGCCCCGTGACCGGCGAGTTGGGGTCGAGCAGCCCCTCGACGTTGGCCTGTAAGTTCTGCGCGAGGCCGGTCATCTCGCGGACGACGGCGACGGTGATGAGCGTGAGCGGGACGAGGATGGTGACGATGACGAGCAGCGAGGAGAGCGCGGCGCTCCAGCCGGGGTGGCCGAGGCGGGCCTCGATGCGCCGGTGGATGGGGTAGAAGACGATGACCAGCACGAGCGCCCAGAGCAGCACCTCGATGAAGGGCTGGAGCATCAGCCAGCACAGGTAGAGCGCGATGATGGTGACGGCCAGCAGCCCGAGCCACCGGACGAGTTTGCTCTGCGGCAGATCCCTCTTGATCATGGCCGGCACTTTATCACAACCCCGCCCGCGCCTTACCGGTGTTTTGCGGCCGCGCGGGCCGGTTTGAGGGCGCGCGCGGCCGCGTGCTAACATGCGGCCCGCCGGTCGGAAGCGCACGCCCCCGTAGCTCAGTGGATAGAGCATCTGCCTTCTAAGCAGAGGGTCGCACGTTCGAGCCGTGCCGGGGGCATCCTGCACGAAGGGCGAGGTCGGTTAGGGCCGGCTTCCGAGGCCGGGCGAACTTGTCAGCGCTGACTCCGTCCGGTAATATTCTGCGCGTCGGCTTTCCCGTGTGGCGGCTATAGCTCAGTTGGTTAGAGCGCGTGACTGTGGCTCACGAGGTCGAGGGTTCGAGACCCTCTAGCCGCCCTTCCTTCCCTCCCCTCCAGTCCCTCCGTTGTCTTTCCTCCGGCGCCGCGTTTATACTTCGCATCGAAACTCCGTCAGGACATTCCCGACTCCCCCGCGGCCCGTTTTCCCTCGACCATTTCGCCCGGAGGTCTGTGACTCATGTCGTCTCTCTCACGCGCGCGCGGCTTCCGTTTGTTCGCGCTCCTCGCGGCGGTCGCCTTGCTGTCGTCGCTTCCCGCCGCACAGGCCCGCGCGCAGGGCGCGGCGGGCGGGAGGGTCGAGGGCGTGGTGGCTGACAAGGCGGGGGCCGGGATCGGCGGCGCGCAGGTCGAACTCATCGGCCCGCAGCAGGCCCCGCTCCGGGCCGCGACGGCCGACGCCGAGGGCCGCTTCCGCTTCGAGGACGTGCCGCCCGGCTCCTACGTCGTGCGCGCCTCGGGCAAGAGCTTCTCCGCCCTGCGCGCCCCCGTCACGGTCGCGGCCGGCGCGACCGCCGACCTCACCCTCACCCTCGACGTGGAGGTCTTCTCCGAGCAGGTGACGGTGACGGCCGAGACCGGGCAGGCGCTCGACCCGGCGCGCGTGCCGCAGCAGATCAACGTCGTCTCCGAGGAGGCCATCATGCAGCGCACCACCGCTGTGCTCGCGCAGGTGGCCGACGAGGAGGTCGGCGTCGCCATGCAGCGGACGAGTCCGACCATCGGCGCCGTGCTCGTGCGCGGGCTGACCGAGGTCGGCGTCTACGTGGACGGCGTGCGCTACACCACCTCGACGCAGCGCGGCGGCATCAACACCTTCTTCAACCTCAACGACCCGACGGGCCTGAGCGCCGTCGAGCTGCTGCGCGGCCCGAACACGGCGCAGTACGGCTCGGACTCGCTCGGCGGCACCGTGCAGCTCATCTCGCGCCAGCCCGCCTTCGGCTTCGACGAGCCGCGCGTGAACGGCGAGTTCAACACCTTCTTCACCAGCGCCGACCTCTCCTTCGGCAGCAACGCCGTCGTCACCTACGGCACGCGCCGCTTCGGCCTTCTGGCGAGCGGGACGGGCCGCCGCGTCAACACGCTGCGCCCCGGCAAAGGCATCGACAGCCACTCGGCCATCACGCGCTTCCTCGGCCTGCCCTCGGACATCACCGGCGAGTCGCGCCTGACCGACACGGCCTTCACGCAGTACAGCGGCCTGATTCACCTGACCTTCGCGCCGACCGACGACCAGCAGTTTAGCTTCCGCTACCTGCGCAGCCAGCAGGACGGCGGCAGGCGCTACGACCAACTGCTCGGCGGCGACGGCAACCTCGTCGCCGACCTCCGCAACCTGATGCTCGACTTCGGCTACCTGCGCTACTTCCGCCAGCACGTCGGGCCGTTCGACAGCCTCTCGGCCACCGTCTCTTTCAACAGCCAGCGCGAGGAGCGCGTCAATCAGGGCGGGCAGGGCAATCCGCTCGCCGCCGTCACGCACGACTACGAGCGCACGAACGCCGTCGGCCTCAGCTTCTTCCTCGACAAGCAGTTCTCGGCGCGCCACAACTTCCTCGTCGGCGGCGACCTCTACCGCGACTCCGTGGACGCCTCCTCTTTCAGCGTCGAGCCGGCGACGAACGCCGTCTCCGTCGTGCGCCCGCGAGTCCCCGACGCCGCGCGCTACATCCTCGCCGGCCTCTACGTGCAGGACTCTTTCGAGGCCGTCCCCGAGCGCCTGCGCCTGAGCGGGGCGCTGCGCTACAACGTCGGCTCTTATCGTTCGCGCGCCTCGGACAGCCCCGTCGTCGGCGGCCTGCCGCTCTGGCCCGACGACTCGCTGCGCGTCGCCGACTTCTCGGGCCGCATCGGCGCGGTCGTCACGGCCGCGCGCGGCCTCAACTTCGCCTTCAACTACAGCCGCGGTTTCCGCGCGCCGAACATCACCAACCTCGGCTCGCTCGGCCTCGTCGGCGTCGGCTTTCAGGTCGCCACCGCCGACGTGCTCGGCCTCGGCGCGACCGTCGGCTCGACGGCCGACGACACCGCCGTCTCGACCGGCGTCGGCGTCTCGCCGCTCAAGTCCGAGACGAGCAACAACTACGACTTCAGCCTCCGCTTCCGGCGCGGGCGCTTCGACACCGAGTTCACCGCGTTCGTCATCGACTACGGCAACACCATCGTCCGCCAGACGCTCATCCTCCCGCCCGGCGCGGTCGGCGTCCGCCTCGGCAGTCAGGTCATCGAGGAACAACTGCCGAGCGGGGCCGTGCTCGTCCCGGCCTCGGCCTCGCCCGTGCTCGTGCAGGCCAACTTCGGCGGGACGCGCCTGAAGGGCGTCGAGTACGAGGCCGACTGGCGCGTGACCGACTCGTGGTCGTTCGGCGGCAACTACACCTTCGTCCACGCCGCCGACCGCGAGACGGGCGAGCCGCCCAACCTCGGCGGGGCCGGCATCCCCGCGCAGATGGGCTTCCTCCGCCTGCGCTTCCAGCCGCCGGCCGCGCGCTACTGGGTCGAAGCCTACTCCACTCTGGCCGGCCGGCAGACGCGGCTCTCGACGCTCGACCTCGCCGACCGCCGCACCGGCGCGGCGCGCTCGCGCGCCAACATCCAGAACTTCTTCCGCCGCGGCGCGTGCGTGCGCGGCCTGACGACGCCGGGCAACACGGGCCAGTGCGGCTCGGCCGGCGGCCGTCTGATCGCGACCGGCGAGACGCTGGCCGAGGCGCAAGACCGCGTGCTCGGCGTCGGCGTCAACTCGGCCCCGCTGTTTAGGGCCATCCCCGGCTACGGCCTCGTCAACCTCCGCGGCGGCTTCCGCTTCGGCGAGGGCAGCGAGATCACGGTCGATTTCGAGAACATCGGCGACAAGAGTTACCGCGCCCCCGGCTGGGGCATCGACGGCCCCGGCCGCAGCGTCACCGCCCGCTACCGGCTCAAATTCTAAAGCGGTGTCGGGGCCGGGTGTCGGGTTAAAAACAGACCGCCTCACCCGGCCCCGGCCCCGACATCCGTCCGCCGCCGCAATCTGATTACAACCATTTTGCAATATCATCGGCCGCGGCTTCTGGTTTATAGTCGAAGGGCGCTCCCGCGAAAGTGGAGCGCCCTTGCCCTGTCCGGCCCGGCCGGCTCTCCCGCAGACGTTCACCTCTTCAACCGTTAAGTGATTTCGCAGGGCGACTGCCCCGGAAGCGCCGGTGCGCGTGGCGTGCCGCAGCCGGTCTGGAAATATTTCGTGTTTGATGCTAGTCTCGCTCCCGCCTCGCCGCCCGTTCCCTCGCGCGGCGGCAGGCGCTTCAGAGTCAGGCCCTTCGCGCTTTACCCTTTTCAAATCGGAATGCCTAAGCGACTGAGGTTACCGCAGCACGTCTCTGCCGTTTCGCCTCCGTCCGGCTGCTTCCCCGCGCCGGCCGGCCTCGTCGCCGACACAGCTCTCCTCAAGCTCAACTCCGAGAGGAACCCCCATGCGTCCCAGTTCCCGACTGCTCGTCTCCGCCATCATCCTTCTCTCCCTCGTCCCGGCCGCCTCCGCGCAGAAGAAGCAACTCTGCCCGAAGGCCCCGCCGTCGCCCTTCAAGCATAACGGCCGCATCGTCACGAGCCTCGGCCGCGGCGGCGCGCGCACCACGCTCGAACACCCGCACGCGCTCGGGCGCGGGGCCGACCCGCTCTACATGGGGGCCTCCTTCGTCCACGTAGACCCACGCCGGCCGGCGACCCCGACGCTCGAACTGATTCTCTACACCGGCGCGCCGGCCGCGAGGCTCGACGCCGGGCAGGGCCTCGCGCTCGTCTACGACGGGCAGCCGCTCGACGCGGCCCGCCACGCCAGCTTCCGCTCGCAGGGCGGCGCGCAGGCCGCGCGCGTCGCGCTCCCCTACGCCGAGGTCGTCAAGCTCACGCGCGCGCGCAAGGTGACGGCCCGCGTCGGCGCGGCCGAGTACGAATTCACCAACAACCACCTCGAAGCCCTGCGCGAACTCGTCAGCCAGATGGCCCCCTCGCCCGGCCGCTGGACGACGGCCGACGCGGGCGCAAGGTAAGCGACACCCGGAGGCCCGCCCGCGGGCGCGGGCGTCTCAGGCAAGGCGAAAGGCAGAAGTGGAAGACGAAGGGCCACGGTGGCCCTCGTCCTCCACTTCTGCCTTTTAAACTTGAGGCGCCCCCGCCCGCGCGCGGGCCTCCGCTGTTCTGCTACCGGGTGTAGCCGCTCGGGTGGTAAATCTCTCCCTCGGTGACTTCGGTGACGACGCGGACGCGGTGGAAGCCCTTCTCGGGGTGCGTCGAGAGGTAGGTGAGGGCGAACTGCCTCGACAAAAGCGTGTTGATGTCTTCGAGGTAGTTGTCGAAGCCGGTCGGGGCGCCCATGCCCTGAAAGAAGGCGCGGCCGCCCGTCTCGTTCGAGAGCCGGTTGAGGGAGCCCTGCCCGTTGCCGGCGAGCAGGCTGCTGTTGCCCCAGACGGTCGGCGCGTAGATGGAGTAGACGGCGACGCCGCGCCGCTGCGCCTCGGTGATGGCCCGCTGGAGGTCGAGGCTCGTGGCCGGCGTCGAACTCTCCGGCCCGCGCGAGGTGTCCACGCCGTCGCTGACGAGCAGCAGGGCGCGCCGGCCCACGGGCTGCGCCTCGAAGCGCCGCAGCGCGTCGCGCGTCAGCGTGTAAGGGTTGTAAGGCGCGACGCTCGTCGAGGAGGCCGGGATGCGCAGCGACTTGGCCGCCCGTTCGAGGTCGCTGGTGAACTTCTGCCGCACCTGAAGCGAGCCGCCGCGCAGGTAGCCGACCATCACGCGCGAGTCGGGCGGCAGGCCGCGGATGAACTCGGCGATGCCGCTGATCTCGTTGGCGACCGAGGAGACGAGGTCGTCCTGAATGAGCACGGCGAGCGTCATCGGCGAGCGCGGCGCGGCGCGGGTCGAGAGAATCTCCTGCCGCTCGCCGTCCTCGAACACCTCAAGGTTGCCGAGGTACTGAAGCTCGGACGGCGCCGGCCGCTCGGGCAGGCGGAGCGTGACCGGGATGGTCACGGTGCGCACCTCGCGCCGCCCCCCGCCGCGCTCCTCCCCCGACCCGTCACGCGCCCCCTGCCCCCGCGCGACGCCCGCGCAGGCGAGCACCAGCAAAAGGGCCGCCGCCGCCATCTTTCCACCGAGCATCTTCATCGCTTCCCCCGAAGTCGTCCGACGCGGAGATAAAGGCTCTGCTATTATAGCCTTTCGCCCGCCCCCGCTGCACGGGCGAGATTTTTAATTTTTGATTTTTGATTCGCGACCGGGAGTCGCCGGTTGTCGGTCATCAGTTTCTGTCTTTACCGACGGCTGACAACTAAAATCCTTTTGGCACGCATGGCTCAGAGTGGACACGGGAAGATGACGGCCAGCGACCGGATGACGGCGGCGCTGCTCAGGTGGCTGCCGTGGCTGGCCTTCGCGGTCTGCGCCCTGCCGCTGCCCGCCTACTTCTTTTACCGATACTTCACGGCGGCCGAGAACGTCGGCGAGCAGATGCTCTTCGCGCTGACATCGCTCGGCGTCGGCGCGTTCGTCGGGCTGTTCGCCGCGCTCTTCGTCGTCCTCTACCGCGGGCGCTGGCAGAAGCGCCTGCGCGAGCGGCTCGCCTCGGACGGCGTGACGGCCGACGAGCTGTCGTGGTTCGCGCCCGAGCTGACGCCCGCCCAGCGGCGCGCGCTCAAGGAGATGGAGGCGCAGAACCCTCTGCTCGCCGACGCCTACCGCGAGACGCTGGCGGCGCGACTGACGGCCGTGCGCGTGCAATCGGCCGCGCGCCGCGACGCCGCGGCCGTCGACCGGCGGCTCGCCGAAGCCTCGCGGCTGCGAGCCTCGGGGCGGGCCGCGCTCGAAGATGACTTACGCAAAGACCGCGCGCGCCTCGAACGCATCCTCAGCGAGACGGGCGAACACCACGCCGAGATCGAGACCCGCCTGCAAACCATCGAGGCGCTCGCCGAACGCCGCGCCAGCGAGGCCGAGACCGAGGTGGCGCTGCTCCGCCTCGGCGCCGTGCGCGCCCACACGCCGCTCGCGCTCGAAACCGCGCGCGCCGAATCGGACGCCCGCGAAGAGGTCGACCACGAGTTGCGCGAAAAACTGGCCCGGCATCAACGCGACCTCACCGCCATCGAGCGCGGCCTGCGCGACTCGGCGGCGGACGGCGGCGAGTCGCGCGGGCTCCCCTCGCCGCCACCTCCCGACAAAGTTTAAGGCGGGGAACCTCCCGACAAGCTTTCGCGCGCGGCTACAGGTCGAGCCGCCGCAGCCGTTCGCCGAAGTCCGCCAGCCTGTAGACCCCCTCGCCGACTCTCTCCGCGTAGCCTTCCCTGACGAGCGCGCGGTTGCCCAAGCCCGCGTCCGGCCTTGAGAGGCCCGTGACGCGCGCCAGTTCGCCCCGCACGGTCATCCCGGCCCCGTCCAGAAACGCCCGCGCGATCTCGCGCAAACCCTCGGCCCGCGTGACGCGGGCGGCCAACTGCTCCGCGAAGCGGGCCTCGCTCAGCGTCCAGATGTACGTGAACCACGGCTCGTAGAGCACGTCCTGCGGGATGACCTTCATCGTCCGCTGCAACTCGTCGAGGGCGCGCGTGAACCGCGCGCGGTCGGCGATCCCGGCCTCCGTCCGCAGGTCGCAGGTCGCCATCTCCCACTCGCCGCGCAGAACCTTCAGCACGGCTCTGGCCTCGCCCGACAGCGCCTCGCGCTCGGCGCGCTTCGACACGCCCCAGACCGCCCCGAAGTGCGGGACGAGGCGCGGCGCGACGAACAGCGCGCGGCTCTTCGCCACCTTCGCGTAGTAGACCCGCCCGCGCCGCATCAACTCGTCCTTCAACAGCCACGTCGCGCTGCTCTCCGGGTCTTTCTGCACGTTGCGCGGCATGTGCGCGTCGCGCCGCCCGCACACCGCCACGTAGAGCGAAGGCCCCGGCCGCCGCGCGTCCGTCATCGCGGCGCAGAAGCCGACCTCCTCGATCATCCTCTCGGCCGCGACCGCGCCCTCGACGCGCGACTCCGGCTCGCGCCGCCACGCGCGGTCGCGGTAAACCTCGACCTCTTCCGGCAAAGAATCCGCCATCGCCCGCCCCCGAAAATTTTTATTGGAAACCACGCCTCACGCTTCCAGAAAAACGCCAGTTTCCCGCCGGAGGCGAGAAAAGTACAGGGAAATTCGCGTTCAACAACCTTGACAATCTTTGGCCAAACCTGTTTAATCCAAGATGCCTGCCCGAAGCGCCGGGCGGCGTCAGTCTTTCAAGCCTTTTCAGGTTTACTGCCGCGGCCCCGAACCCCGCCCGCACGCACCACGGGCACGAACCCGCCTCCGAAAGTGAAGTGAACGGCATGCGTAGTCCTGACGAAAAGCCGACGGAGTCAACGCGGGAGGCCCGGCGCGCCCCTCGCCCGGCCGCGCCCGGCCGCGCCCGCCGGCTCGTCCGCGCGTGCGTGACGCTGCCGCTGCTGGCGTGTCTGCTCCTCGCGCCCGTGGCGGCGCTCGCCTCGAAGGGGGAGAAGAATTACCGGCGCGGCCTCGAACACGAGGCGGCCGAGCGCTGGGAGAAGGCGGCCGAGGAGTTCGCGCTGGCCGTGGCGGCCGACCCGTCCAACGCCGAGTACCAGCTCCACTACCGGCGCGCCGTCTTCAACGCCTCGCAGTCCTTCATGCGGCAGGGCGCGAGCCTCTTCGAGCGCGGCGACTACCTCGGGGCGCACAACGCCTTCCGCCGCGCCCTCGGCTACGACCCCGTCAACGACCTCGCCCGCTCGATGATGGAGAAGTCGCTGCGGCTGCAACTGGAGAAGGACAACCCGGCGGGCGGCGACGTGGCCCGCGGCCGGGCCGAGGCCCGACAGCCGGGCGGCTTCGACCTCCTCAACGTCGGCGGCCCGCCCGAAGCGCGGCGCGCGCCCGCCGCGGCCGACGACGCGCTCCCCTCCCCCCGCGCCGAGCAGCTCCGCGTTATCACCTACAGCGGCGACCTCGAAGACTTCGTCAAGTACCTCGCGCGCGAGATCAAGCTCAACGTCGTCTTCGACCGCGACTTCCCGAAGCGCGCCGTCGAGGTCGACCTGCGCGAGGTGACGGCGGCGCAGGCGCTCGACTACGTCTTCCTCACTCAGGGGCTCTTCTTCCAGAAGCTGAGCAGCAAGACGATCCTCGTCGCCGATCAGGTCAAGCGCCCGCAGTACCAGCAGCTCGTGCTGCGAACCTTCTACCTCTACAACGTCGACCCGAACGACGCGCGCCAGCTCATACAGGCTTCCATCCCGCCGCAGGCCGGCCGCCAGCCCGTCATCACCGCCAACAAGTCCACCAACTCGATCACCGTGCGCGACACGCCGGAGAACATCCGCCTCGTCGGCGAGATACTCCGCAACATCGACAAGGAGCGCGCCGAGGTCGTGATGGACGTGAAGATTTACGAAGTCTCGCGCACCGACCTGATGCAGCTCGGCAACCAGTTCGGGTCGGGCGACTCGCTCCAGAACCTCGGCGGCATCCAGAAGGGCCTGAGCATCCTCGGCGGCAGCCGCGAGGTCGTCACGCAGGCCGTCGCCGCCCCGACCGCGCTCGGCGCGGCGCTGCTCATCCCGGCCACCACCTTGAGCGCGCTCCAGCGCAAGGACACCACGCGGCTCGTCGCCTCGACGCAGGTTCACGCCTTCGACGGCGAGAAGTCCACGGCCCACATCGGCCAGCGCGTCCCCGTGCAGACGGCGACCGTCACGCCCTACGGCTCGGTCTCGACCGGCGACTCGAAAGACCCGGCCGCGGCCGTCACGCAGGGTCTCTTCGGCGGCAACGGCTACCCCGTCATCCAGTACGAGAAGACGGGGCTCACGCTTGAGTTCACGCCGCAGGTCTTCCCCAACCTCGACGTGCAGGTGAAGATGAACATCAAGTCGAACGACGTGGTGGGCGCGACGGGCGGGGCCGCGCTGACGCCGACCTTCACCGAGCGCAACATCGAGGGCACGGCGCGCATCCAGAACAACCGCACGATGATGATCGCCAGCGTCGCGCAGAACCAGCAGACGCGCGGCCGGCAGGGCCTGCCCGTGCTCGGCCTCGTGCCCGTCCTCGGCCGCCTCTTCACGGCCCCGCGCCGCAACGACCAGTCCACCGACATCATCATCGCCGTCACGCCCTACGTCCTGCGCGCGCCCTCGGTCAACCCGCGCGACGAGGACATGTACCCCTCCGGCACTTTGCAGACGCCGACGAGCGAGTCGCTCGAAGCGATGCTGCTGACGGCCGCGCGCGAGGAGCAGTTGGCCTACGCGCGCCGCATCCCGAAGCGCCGCGTCATCGAGTTGCCCGACGCCGAGCCGGCCGCCGACGCCGACGCCTTCGTCCCCGCGCCCAAAGCCCTGCTCGACGCCGCCGCGCCCGCCCCGGCCGCGAACGAGGCCGCGCCCGCGGCCCGGCCCGCCCAGCCGGCGCTGCCCGCCTCCGTCCTTTCGGCCGAAGAGATTTCCGCCGACCGCGGCGCCGACGCGCGCCCGACCCCGGCCGTGCTCACGCGCGAGCGCCGGGCCACGCCCGCCGTCGCCGCGTCGCTGCGCGCGGCCGCCCCCGCGCCGGGCGCGGAACCGACTTACGCCGCGGCGGGCGAGGACAGGCCCGCCCCCAACCCCGGCGCGCCCGCCCGGAGCGCGGCGGCGCTGCGGCTCGTGGCCGAGGACGCTTCGGTGAGGGTCGGCGAGCGCCGGCGCCTGAAGCTGCTGCTCAAGACGGACGCCCCGCTCGGCCTGCTCGCCGTCTCTCTGCGTTTCGACCCGACCCGCTTGGCCGTGCGCGCCGTGACCCGCGGCGACCTCGTCGGCCCTGCCGACTCGACCTTCACGCACAGCGCGACGGCCGAAGGCCACCTCCTCGTCTCAGTCTCGCCGGCGGCCTCGGGCGGCTCGATCACGGGGGTCGGCGTCCTCTTCACACTCGAGGTCGAGGGGCTGGCCGGCGGCGCGACGCCTTACGCGCTGACGGCCGACGACGTGCACGTCATCGCGGCCGACGGGCGGAAGGTTTCGCTCCGGGTGGGGTCTGACGAGTTGAGGGTGGTTCAGTAGGGACGCCCTTTGGAGCGGCCGGCGGACGCGGGCTTCGCTGAAACTATGAACCGTCAGAAACTGTTTCGGCCCTTCGCGTGGTGCGTCATCTGTGCGGGCGCGCTCGTCGCCGCGCACGCGGCGCTCAACTTCCCCGCGGCCTCCGTAGACCTCCGCTTCCTGCTCCTCACGGCCGTCACCATCGGCATCACCTCGCGCATCTCCATCGCCATCCCGCGCTTCAAGTCTTCGATCTCCGTCTCCGACACCTTCATCTTCCTGACGCTCCTGCTCTACGGCGGCGAGGCGGCGATCCTTCTGGCCGGGGCCGAGTGCCTCGTCTCCTCGGCGCGCTTCTGCCGGAAGAAGCTGACCATCGCCTTCAACGGGGCGGCGCTGGCGCTGGCGATGTGGGCGACGGTGACGACGCTGCGCCTCTGCTTCGGGCGCGTGAGCTTCTTCGGCGAGGGGTTCGACGGCAACGCCATCTCGGCCGTCTGCGTGATGGCGCTCACGCAGTATGCCGCCAACTCGGGCGTCGTGGCGCTGGCGGCCTCGTTCCAGAACGGCGTGCCCTTCTGGGCGACGTGGAAGAAGCACTACCTCTGGACTTCGATCACCTACTTCGCGGGGGCCTCGGCCGCCGCCATCCTCGCCGTGCTCGTCCACCTCGTCGGCACCGCGGCCCTCCTCATCGCCACGCCCATCATCTTCATCGTCTACTTCACCTACCGGACGTACATGAAGAATGTCGAGACCTCGGCGCAGCAGGCCGAGCAGGCGCGCCGCCACGTCGAGGAGCTGTCGCACTACATCGCCGAGCAGGAGCGCATCCGCGAGCAGTACGCGCAGATCGAGAAGCTGTCGGCGCTGGGCGAGCTGGCCTCGGGCGTCGCCCACGACTTCAACAACACGCTGGCGGGCATCCTCGGCCGCGCCCAACTCCTGATGCGGACGGGCGACCTCGAGAAGATCAGGCGCGGGCTGGAGATCATCATCAGGTCGGCCGAGGACGGCGCGAAGACCGTCAAGCGGATTCAGGACTTCGCGCGCCAGCGCCGCGACCACGACCTCGAACCCGTCGCCGTCGACCAGCTCCTCCTCGACGTGAGCGAGATCACGCGGCCGCGCTGGAAGGAGCGCGCCGGGGCGGCCGGCGTCCACATCAGGCTCGAACTCCAGCTCCGCTCGAACGGGACGGTGCTCGGCGACGGCTCGGAGCTGCGCGAGGTTCTGGTCAACATGGTCTTCAACGCCGTGGACGCGATGCCCGAGGGCGGGACTCTGACGCTCGCGGCCGACGCCGCCGACGGCTTCGTCGAACTCTCGGTCGGCGACACCGGCACGGGCATGTCGCCCGAGGTGCGCTCGCGCATCTTCGACCCGTTCTTCACGACGAAGGGCAAGGCCGGCATGGGCCTCGGCCTCGCCGTCAGCTACGGCATCGTCAGCCGCCACGAGGGCAGCATCGAGGTCGAGTCCGAGGTCGGGCGCGGCACGACCTTCCGCGTGCGGCTGCCGGCGGCGAAGGCGAGGCTGCGCGGGCGTTCGGAGGAGGCGCACGCCGAGGCCCCCATGCGGGCCGCGCTGCCGGCCCGGCTCAAGGTGCTCGTGGTTGACGACGAGCAGGCGGTGCGCGAGCTTCTGCGCGACATTCTGGTGACGGAGGGGCACGCGGTGCGCGCGGCGGCGAGCGGCCCCGAGGCGCTCAGGCTTTTCCGCGAGGGCGAGTTCGACGCCGTCTTCACGGACATCGGGATGCCGGGCATGAGCGGCTGGGAGCTGGCGCACGCCGTGCGCGAAATCGACTCGCGCGTCCCGCTCGCCGTCATCACCGGCTGGGGCGAGGCCGTCGGCTCGGCCGAGCAGCAGGCCGCGCGGATAGACTGGGTCATCACCAAGCCCTTCACCACCGACCGCATCAACCAACTCGTCGCCGAGATCGCCGCCCAGTCCGCGCGCGAACCCGCCTTCGCGGCATAAGAAAGTCCCGAGTCCCGAGTTCTGAAGACGAGCAGCCGCGCGGGCGCGCCGTCTTTCAACTCGGGACTCGGGACTTTCTTATGCCTTCTACTTCTTTTCGAGCGCGCGGGCGACGCTGGCTTCGACGGCTTCGAGGCGGAAGGGCTTGAGGATGTAGTCGAAGGCCCCGAGGCGGATGAGCCCTTCGGCGTGCGAGCGGTCGCTGATGCCGGTGACGACGATGACGGGCGTGTCGGGCTGGCTCTGGCGGAGGATGCCGAGCAGTTCGAGGCCGCTCAGGCCGGGCATCGAGATGTCCGTGAGCACCACGTCGTAGGTCTGCTCGCGGATGAAGGTGAGCGCCAGATCGGCCGTGCTCGCCGCGTGGCAGAGGTGCTCTTCGGAGAAGAGGTCATAGAGCGTGTCGCGGATCGCGTCGTCGTCGTCAACGATAAGGATGGCGGCCATCTTCGTAGTCCGTCGTTCAGTACGCGCGCGAGGGCAACGTGGTTCCCGCGCGGGCCGGGCCGCGCCTCCGGGAACCACCTCATATTCGTCAACGGCAGAGAAAAGCGGGAAGTCTGTCGGGGCGGCTCGATACTAGCACAGACGCGCCCCGGCGCGGCGGAATTTTCGGAGGACTTCAGACGGCGAGGCCCGGCGGTTCGTGACACCGCCGGGCCTCGCCGTCTGAAAGGGCGCGACGCGCGCCCGCGTGGTGGTTGACCGAGCTTAACGGTTCGGCGCGCTCGCGCGGATCGTCACCTCGGTGCCGGTGGCGAGTTCGAGGTCGTCGCGGCCCTGCGCGTAGACCGAGCCGGCACCCGCGCCCGCGCCGAGGATGGCCCCGATGGCCGCGCCCTTGCCGCCGCCGGCGATCGCCCCGATGATCGCGCCGACGGCCGTGCCGATGGCCGCGCGCTGCGCGGTCGTCTCGCCGCGGCTGTCGTCCTCGCGCACGCCGCCCTCGTTGTCGATCTGCACGGTCTGGCCGTCAGCCGCGCGCACCGACTCGATGAAGCCGGCGAACTGGTAGGTGCGGCCGTCGCGCAGGCGGATGGTGTCGAAGTCGAGCGAGATTTCCGAGCGGCCCGTGACGCGGCCCGAGCGGTTGACGCTCGCCACGCGCCCCTCGATGGTCGCGCCCTCGAACTGCGCGGGGTCGCGCACGGTCAGCGTGAAGCGGTCGCCGACCTGCGTGTTCTGCGTCGTCAGGTTGTTGTTGAGCGTGGCGACGAGGATCTGCCCGTTCGGGACGGTGAAGTCGCCGGTCGCCGAGCCGACCTGATCGGGAGTCGTCCCGCCCGTGTAGACGTTCCACTGCGCCACGTCGGCCGTGCGGTCGTAGACGTTCTGCACGACGACGGGGTTGACGCCGACGCGCTCGTTCCAAATCTCGCGCGTGACGCGGAGCTGGCGGCCGCCGTTGATCGGCTCGAAGGTGACGTTGAAGTCGGTGGCGCGGTTGCCAGCCGAGCGGACGACGAGGCGCTCGCCGACGAGCTGCGCCGAGACGCGCGAGTAGCCGCCGTTCGGGAGCTGCTCGCGCGAGTCCGTGCCGTTGGCCGCGAAGGTGGTCTGCGGCGCGCGCGACGAGGCGATGGTCACGCTCGTGCCGCGGCGCTCGATGGCGAGCAGGTCGGGCGCTTCGAGGCGGCGCATGATGTTATCGCTCACGCGCTGGCGCTCGTTGTAAGGCAGGTTGCGCGTGGCGCGCTCGACCACGGAGGTCGGGTTGTCGCTGCGCGACGGGTCGAGGCGGTAGGTGCCGGTCAGGCCCGTGCCGTAGAAGCCGCCCGCGCCCGCGGTCGTGCCGCCGCCGACGGGCGGCAGCGTGTTGGTGTTCCAGTTCCAAGCGACGCTGTAGGCCGAGGCCAGCTGGTTGAGGTCGGTGCGCAGCGCCTCCCAGTCGCTCTCCGCCCGGCGCGAGAGCTGGTTGCGGCGCATGAAGTCGTCGATGTAGGTGGCCTGCCGCAGCACGTTCTCCACGTCGGAGGGCGCGGCGCTGCGCGCGCCGAAGCGCGAGCGGAGCAGGTCGGTGGCCTGCTCGAAGTTCTGTATGAACTGGTTGATGTTGTCCTCGGCGCGCGTGCCGTCGTAGCGGCCGCGGTCGAGCGAGCGGTCGATGTTGGCGCGGAAGCTGTCGGTGCGCGTCTCGATGCGGCCGATGATGATGCCGACCTGCTGGTCGTCAACGCGGGAGGGGACGCCCGAGACGCCGCCGCCCGCCGTCTGGCTCCAGTTCCACGACACGTTGTAGGCGCGGGCCAGCGCGTCGAGGTCGGAGCGGACGATCCGCCAGTCGCTCTGGGCGCGCTGGGTGGTGCGGTTCGTGAGCATGAAGTTGTCGATGGCCGCGGCCTGTTGCAGCACGAACTCGACATCGGCCCCGACGGCCGCGCGCGTGTTGTAGCGGTCGCGCAGGCGGTCGGTGGCCTGCTCGAAGCTCTGCACGAACTGGTTGATGTTGTCCTCGGAGCCGGTGCCGTCGTAGCGGCCGCGGTCGAGGGCGCTGTCGAGGCTCGCGCGGAACCTGTCCGTGGACAGCTCGACGCGGCGGATGAGTTCGCCGAGTTGGCGGTTGTTGACGCGGCCGACGCGGCGCTGCGCCCCGGCGGTCGTCACCAGCCCGAGGCTGACGAGCGCCGCCACGAGCGCGACGGAAACGGTTTGTCTGATCCTGTTCATCGTTCCTCCCTCCAGCAATACATTCCTCAGAATTACGTATCAGAATTCTTGGGTCGGCGGCCGCGCGGGACGCCGGCCATTGCCCTGCTCGTCTGTGGGGAGATGTCTTCTGAACCCGGAGAGACACACGACGCTTGGGCTACCCGAAGGCTTTACCAGCGTTACTCAGGCAAGCACCGTGCCGACAACGTCGCGCGGCGTCAGATTGGTGGAACTGCTGCGGGGAGTGGCGGAGAGTGGCGGGGAGTGGCGAACTCGTCGCTGTGATTCCGACCGGCGGCGCGAGGGTTGCCGACTCTGAATTTAAGATTTCACCCCCGCCCGGTTGCTCATCCACTTCTCACTGTATGATACGTGACACTCATGTTCGGGTAACGTACAAGAGTGGGTGACGGGCGCAGGGTTAAAGACGACTCCTCTTCACCGGCGCCTGACACCCGGCAACCGTCACCCTGCTTCCGGGCTTCCGCCTGCGGCATGTTATGCTTTCGGCATGGCACAGAATGACGCGAAGGCCGTTATTCATTCGGCGGGCGAAGGGCTGTACGTCGCCGTCTCGCCGGGCGGGCACGCGCAGGTCTTGGAGACGGACTCGGGGCGCGCGAGCGCGGCGACGCCGATGGAGTTGCTGCTGTTGGCGCTCGGCGGCTGCACGGCCGTGGACGTGGAATCCATCTTGAAGAAGAAGCGCGAGCGCGTGACCGGCTACCGCGTCGAGGTGCGCGGCGAGCGTCGCGAGGAGCACCCGCGCGCCTTCACGCGCATCGAGGTGCGCCACGTCGTCCGCGGCCACAACGTCTCGGCGAAGGCCGTGGCCTCGGCCGTTGAGCTGTCCGAGACGAAGTATTGCAGCGTGGCCGCGACGCTGCGCCCCGCCGTCGAGTTGGTCACGACCTACGAGATCGTGGAGGAGACGGAGCAGCCCGCGGCGGAGACGCGGTGAGGGAGAGTTTTTGATTTAGTCATCAGTCATCAGTTTTTGCCTTTTACTGATAGCTGAATAACTGACGGCTTCGGGTTTGCGGTTGACGCGGGCGGCGCCGCGCGCATCAGAGGTTTGTAGCTCGGCCGCGCCCCCTCCCCGGATTTCGCGGGCGCGCTCAGGCGAGGAAGCATGAGGTCACGGGTCTCCAAACGTCGCGGCGGGCAGGGGCTTCACGCGCCCGCGCGGGACTTTATTCGTCAAGGGTCGAAGATGTTTCTGAACGCGCAACCAACCATCGTCTGCGTCGTCGCGCTCGCGCTCGCGCTGGCCTGCGCGCGGGTCGAGACGACGCCTTCCGAGAACGGCGGCGGCGCACCGGCCACGGCCGCGGCCGTCGAGGCCGGCGACGCCTTCGTCATCTCCGCCGACGACCAGTCGGACGCGGCGCTCGCCGTCACGCGCCGCATGGACGCCGAGGGGCGGGCCGGCGGCGGCGAACTCCCGCGCCTCTCCGCGCAGGAGCACATGCGCCGCGCCGCCGTCTACCACGGCAACCGCGCCTTCGAGGAGGCCCGCGCGCACTGGCGCGCCGTCATCGAGCGCCACCCTTCGGACGCGAACGTGCCGGCCGCGCACTTCGGCATCGGCCGCTCGCTCTTTCAGGAGCGGCGCTACGAGGAGGCGCTGCCCGTCTTCCAGAAGCTCGGCGAGGCGTACGCGCAGACCGCGGGCGGGCGCGACGGCTTCTACTACGTCGCGGCGACGCTGCTGCGCATGGACAGGCCCGGCGAGGCCGCCGCGCGCTACGCCGAGTACGCCGAGCGCTTCCCCGACGGCGAGCGCGTCGAGAACGCCTACCTCAACGTCATAGACTCTCTGCGCGAGGCGGGCCGCCCCGACGAGGCCCTGCCGTGGATCGCTCGCGCGCGCGCGCGATTCCCCGGCACGCCGACCGACACCAACGCGCTCTTCGCGCGCCTGCGCCTCGAAATCTCGCGCTCCGAATGGGCCGCGGCCGTCCGCACGGCCGAAGAGCTGGGCCGCGCGCGCTTCCCGCGCGAGGTCAACACGAACGCGACCGAGGTCGCCTACCTGCGCGCCTACGCTCTGGAGCGCGGGGGGCAGAAGGAGCGGGCCGTCGGGGCTTACCAGTCAATCGCCGACGGCGTCGGCTCCTACTTCGGCGCGCGCGCCACGGCGCGTTTGCGGAAGATGGGCGGGCGCGAGAAGACCGCGGCCGAGGCGCGCGAGGCGCGTGTGCTGGCCGAGGCGCGGCGCTCGGCCGCGAGCTACCCCGCGCCGAACCGCGAGTCGCTTCTGCGCGCGACGGCGAACCGCGGCGTTGACCCGCGCTTCATGCTCGCCATCACGCGGCAGGAGAGCGGCTTCCGCGCCGACGCCAAGTCGCCGGCCGGCGCGCGCGGCCTGATGCAGCTCGTGCCCGACGTGGCCGCCAAGTACGCGCAGGCCGCCGGCATCACGAACCTGCGCGAAGACGACCTCTACCAGCCCGACGTTAACATCCGTCTGGCGAGCGTCTACCTCGGCGAGTTGTTCAGGATGTTCCCGGGGCTGCCCGAGGCGGCGGCCGCCTCCTACAACGGCGGCGAGGACAGCGTGGCCCGCTGGGTGCGCCGCTCCGTCCACGACGACCCCGGCATCTTCACCGCCGAGGTCGGCTTCACCGAGACGAAGGACTACGTCCACAAGGTGATGGCCAACTACCGCGCCTACCAACTGCTCTACACCGAAGACCTCAAGCCGCGCCGTTGAACTCGAAGCGTGAAGGGGGAGGGCGGCGCGATGCGCATCGCGCCGCCCTCCCCCTTCACGCTTCTCACCCGCGGCGATTCCTAACGGCTGGCGCGTCCGGCCTTCCGGCGCGCCGGCTTTATCTTTTCCTTAACCGGCGTGATCGCCACCATCCCCTCCGCCCAACCTTCGCGCGGCTCGTCCATCGCGGCCATTCCTCCCATGATGAGCGGCTCGACGGCCTCGTCGGGCGCGGGCGCGGGCGCCTCCCGCGGCGGCTCGTTGTAGAAAATCGCCCCGCCCATGTACGGCGTCGGGCGGAGCGCCGGCGCGAGGCCGAGGCCGGCGAAGAAGCCGACGGCGGCGGACACGACGGCGTTCGCCACGCGCGAGACGCGACGCTTGACGGCGCGCAGCCCGACGGGGCAATTCCGCGTGAGCACGGAGCCGTCGGCGCGGCGGTAGAAGCGGACGCACAGGCGGCCCTCCGCGCCGGAGACGACGGCCTCGGCCTCGCGCTTCGACATGCCGGAGAGGTTGTAGACGTTCAGCTCGCACTGACGGCAGAAGCGCACGCGCTCGTCGCCCATCATCGAGTCCCACGCGGCCGGGCAGGGCGCGGCGACTCTCACGCGTTCGAGCGGGCTGTCGAATCTCGGCATGTTTTCGTCTCCCTTCGGCGGCTGAGTCTGGGCCTTTAGACGCGCCGCGCGGCGGGCGGTTCCGGAACTTGCGGCGGCCGCCTACGGCTCGGGGCAGAAGCCCGGCTCGGCGAAGCCGCGCGCGCGCTCGCGCCGCCGCAGCGCGTCGTCCTCGTAGCGCGGCCGCGGCAGGAGGCCGAGGCGGATGAGCGCGTCGCGGTACTCGTAGCGGATCGTGACCTCCGCGGCCGGCCTCCGCTCAAGGGCGAGGTTCACCCACGTCACGTCGTGGTCTACGGGGCGGCCGATGCCCGTGGCCGCGTGCCGGTCGTCGGGCCGCGGCGCGAGGACGCCCGCGCCCGGCCGCGCGCGGCCGGCCTCGCCCGCCTGCGAGTCGGCGCGGCCCTGCTCGTCGGCGCCGCCGCGCGGCCCCTCGTGCTCGCGCGGGATGGGCGGCCCCGGCGTGACGGGGTAGCGACGCGCGGCGAGTTCACGGTAGAAGACGGCGGTGATGACGCCGAGGTCGGACGCGCGGCCGAGGCGCGCGGCGTAGGAGTCGCGCTCGGTCGTGAAGTAGAAGCGGCGCGCGTGGCGCGAACTCATCTGCCAGCCGGAGAGGCGTATGGTCTGGTACGGCTCGATGACCCACTTGCTCGCCTCCCAGCTCGAAGTGCGGCGCGCGTCGATGGTGTTCAAACCGTCCACCGAGAGCGCCACGGCCACGCGCACCGGCAGAGGGTTCCTGACCAGCAGGTCGTACTCCGCGCCCTCGACGGCCTCGACGTAACGCCGGCCGCGCCCGCGCAACTCTTCGAGCGGCCGGCCGCCGACAAGCACCTCGACCCCGAACGGCGCGTGATGAATCGGGCGCGCGTGCCGCCGGCCCGAGCCGCCCTCCTGCGCGTAAGCCGCGCCGCGCGCGCCCGCCTGCGCGAGCAGCGCCGCGCAGGCCAGCGCGAACAGCGCGCCCCTCAAAACTTCCTTCGTCTTTTTCATCTCGATTTCCCCCCGCGAAGGTGTGACACCTGTGAACGACGCGCGTCGCGCTTTCTTGCGGGGCGGGCGCGGTTTTTCAGGCGAGGCGGCGGCGCGGGACGAGCGGGAGGACGATGACGAGGAGCGCGAGCGTGGTGGTGACGGCCGCGGAGAGCAGGCAGTAGGCGCAGAAGGCTTTGAGGACGAACGCCTGCACGTAGAGGAGCCAGAGCGTGAAGGCGAACATCAGGGCGACGAGGGCGGCGAGCGCGCCGCGGACGCCGTAGCCGAAGGCCGCGAGCGTGGCGAGGCTGAAGGCGACGAAATAGGCGAGCGCGCCGGCCGCCGCGAGCGGCACGGAGCCGCCGACCGTCGCGTAGCTGCTCGACAGCACCGCGTCGCAGCCCGACACGACCACGCAGCGCACGCTCCGCCCCGACATGTGCTCGACGGTCAGGTAGACCGAATCGGCCACGCCGACGAGCGCCACGCACGCCGCGGCCGCGTAGCGCCACGCGCCGCGCGCGCCCGCCCCCCCGCCGCCTTCGGCCGTCGCGCTCAACTCGGCCGCCTCCTAACGCCGCCCGGCCGCGCCGAGCGCCTGATCGATCTGCGCGCGCAGGTAGGCCGGGTCGAGCGCCTGCGTGCCGGGCAGCTCGCGGCCGTTGACGAAGAAGGTCGGCGTGCCGGTGACGCCGAGCGAGTTGCCGCGCTGGTAGTCGGCCATGACGCGGTCGGCCACGTCCTGACGCGCCATGTCGGACTGGAACTTCTCGACGCTGAGGCCGAGGCGGCGCGCGTAGTCGTTGAAGATGTTGCGCGGCTCGGGCGACTCGGCCCACTGCAACTGGTTGTCGAAGATGAGGTCGTGCATCTCCCAGAACTTGCCCTGCATGCCGGCGGCCTCGGCGGCGCGCGCGGCCGAGAAGGCGTTCTTGTGAAGCTGCTGGAGCGGGAAGTGGCGGTAGACGAAGCGGAGGCGGTCGCCGTAGTCCTTCTCGATCTCCTGCACGAGCGGGTGCATCCGGCCGCAGGGCGGGCACTGGAAGTCGCCGAACTCTTCGAGGGTGACGGGGGCGGTCTCGGGGCCGACCGAGTGGGGCGGCTGCGCGCCCGGCAGCGGCGAGCGGCGCGGCGCGGGCGGCGCGGCGGCGTTGGCGCCGGTCTTCGCGGCCGCGGGGTCGTTGTTGGAGGCGGCGCCGGGGTCGTTCGAGCGCATGAAGACGACGGCCGTGCCGACGACGACGGCCAGCACGCCGCCGATGATGATGAACGGGAGGAAGCGCTTCGGCCCCCCCCCGCCGGGCTTGGGACTCGCGGGCCTCGCGTGACGTTTGGCACTCATGCAGCTTTTATCACCACCGACTCGAATGATGTTCCGAACGCAGGACGCAATGGTAGCAGAAAGTGGACGGCAGTCAGTAGTCGGCAGGCCGCAGGCAACGGCCGGCGGGCTCAGCGCTGAGCCTGCCGGCGCCGGCACACGAGCGGCGCGGCGACGGAAGTTATTCCACCGTCTACTTAGAAAAAAACTGACATTTGTGTTAACTTTTGCGAACCCAAAGCTTTCAGTATCAATGGCACGCCCTTCGGGGCACGGACGCGGGCGCAGAGGCGACACGGGAGGCAGATGAACCACAGCGAGGCGGCCACCACGAGTTTACCCGACAGCCCGGTCTCCATCTACGACCGCTTCACGAGCCTCTACGACCTGATGTTCAGGTTCAACCGCTACGGCGCTTCCGTCGAGCGGTTCCTGCGCGAGAACCCTCTGCCGCTGCCCGCGGGCGCGCGCGTCCTCGACGCCGGCTGCGGCACGGGTCTGCTCACGCTCGCGCTCCTGCGCGTCCTGCCGAGGCCGGCGCGCGTCACGGCCGTAGACCTCTCGCGCCGCTCGCTGGCGACGGCCCGCCGCGCCGTCAACAAATCCGCGCACGACCCGCGCCACCGCGTCGCCTTCCTGCAAGCCGACGCCCTCTCGCTCCCCTTCCCCGACCACACCTTCGACGCCGTGGTGACGAGCGGCGTGCTCGAATACCTGCCGCTCGGCGAGGGGCTGGGCGAGTTGGCGCGCGTGCTCACGCCCGGCGGTCACCTCCTCTTCCTGCCCGTGCGCCCCGCGCCGCTCAGCCGCCTGCTCGAAGTCATGTTCCGCTTCAAGGCCCACCCGCCCCAGTCGGTCGAGCGCGAGACGCGCCGCTTCTTCCGCGTCATCGAGCACCACCGCTTCAACCCCCTCGAACCTATAGGCTGGACGAAGACGGCCGTCTTGGCTCAAAAGACGTAAATCGTGAGTCGTAAATCAATCGTGGAGACAGACTGAGAGCCGCCCCGGCTCGAACTCATCAAGCCGGGGCGGCTCTCAGTCTGTCTCCACGACTCATGGCTTCTCGATTGCTCTTAACACTTCCCTCACCACCGCCGGGATGATGTCGCGTTCTTTGGCGTGGTCGGTGGTGAAGGTGACGAGGACGAGGCGGCGGCCCGTGGGGAGTTCGAGGTAAGCGGCGTCGTGGCGCGTCGTCGAAGTCCAGCCGGCCTTCGACCAGTAACGGGCGCCCGGCTCCAGCGCCGGCGAGGTGAAGCCGTGCGCCTGATCGTCGGGGTCTTCGGACTTGCCGGAGAAGTCGCGCCTCATCAGCTCCAGCATCCGCGCGCTGCGGGCCGGCGTGACGGCCCGCCCCAACACGATGTCGGTCAGCAGCGAGGCCGTCGCGTCCGTCGTCAGCTTGTTGCGGTTCTCGAAGTTCGGGCCGAGGAACTGCCGCTCGCGCCCGTAGGGGCCTTCGCACCACGGCTTCTGGTTGACGTTGATGCGGCCGGGGCCGACCGCGTAGCCGAGCGAGGCGAAGTAGCGGTTGACGACGTTGCGCCGCTCCGCCCACTCCTTCAGTTCCGCCGGCGTCAACTCCGCCCCGTTCGAGACGCCCGAGACGGCGTCCACGATGAAGTGCGTCGCGTCGTTCGAAGAGTCCACGATCATGTCGCGCATCGCGCGGTTGAGTTCCTCGCTCTCCCTGAGCCTACCGTCTTCGAGCCAGCGGTGCGCGGCGACGAGGTAGAACAGCTTGACCACGCTCGCCGGGTAGATGGGCTCCGCGCCGCGGAAGCTCGCCCGCCGCGGGCGCTTCGCGTCGGTCAGGTCGACGAGCGTGACGGCCAGATGCTTCTCGGCGAACCCCTTCGCCGCGAAACGCGCCACGGCCGCGCGCGCCGCCTCGTCCAGAACCCTTTGCAGCTCGGCCGAGTCCGCGCCCCCCGCCTTCGCCGCCTCCTGCCCGCGACCGGGGACGCCTGAGACGAAGATGAGTGCGAGCAAGAGAATGGTTCTTTTCATAATCGTACTGATTCGCCTGCGGCCGCGTTGCCGGGGGCCGGGCGAGTCTTTACGGGCTCCCGACTAACCACACCCCAGAGCCTAGAGGGCGACGCGCGACATTATCGGAGAAAGCGGCGGCGAAAGTGAAGCTAACGCGGGGCCGGCTCGAACCTGCCGGCTCGCATTTCCGAGTCGTTTTCGTTGACGCGAGACCGGAAAGGGGCGTACTGTTATGGTTGCTCACGCGGTCTGCCGCACTCGCGACAGTTTATTTAAGTCACCAGACATCACACCAACCGGAGCAGGATATGCCCACCCCCCCCAAAAAGGTGTTGCCCGGTCTCTCCCAAGCAAGGCAACCCGTCCAAGCCAAAAGCCAACAACCACCGCGGCCGACGCCCGCGCGCACAGCGCCCGCCGCGCCCGCGGCCGCACGTCTCCCCCAGCAGGCTAAAGGGCACCTGCAACCTAAAGCGGCGGTCGCCCAGCCGAAGGCCGCGGCGGCCCCGCACGCGAACCGCTCCCCGCACGCGCGCGCGACCGCCCAACCGAAGGCCGCGCCGAATCACGCCAGAGCCGTTCAGCCGAAAACGAACAGACCGTTGACGGCCGCCCCGCCCGCCCCCGCCCCTCGCGCCGCGCGCGGGACGGCGCAGCCCAAAGCCGCCCCCGGTGTGCCGCGCGTGCCGCGCGCGACGGCGCCCCCCGTCGCCCGACCGGCCACGCGCCCGGCGGCCGGGGCAGTCCAGCCGAAGCTGGCCGCCGGCCAGAGGCCGGGCCCGGCCAACGCCGCCGCCCGTCAGCCCGCCGCGGCCCCGCCGGCTTACCGCCCGCAGGCCACGCCGAGAGTTCTGCAAACGAAGCGTGCCGCGGGCGCCGCGCCGCCTCAGCCGCACCAAGCGGGGCCGCGGGCCGCCACCCCGCCGGCCGCGGGCGCGAGGCGCGTGAATCCCGCGGGCCGCGGCCCGGCGGGCAACATGCCGACGGGCGCGGCTCTCACCGGCGCGCGGCCGGGCGGCGCCTTCCCGGCCGCGCAGGCGAAGCTGGTCATCCAGAGGCATCCGTCCGGGGGCCACGTAGTTCAACCTTACGGCGACGTGATCCAGCGCATTGACTGGGAGTGGTGGAAAAACTACGGCTACAACGCGGTCAGCAGCCTGCAATCACTCGGGACGATCGCCACGTCAATCGCCGTCGCCGCGCAGGCCACGGGTTGGGGCTGGGCCGGGCCGGCGCTGGTCGCGGCAGTCCCGGGGGTCATCAAGCTTGTTTGGGACAAGCTCTTCGACGGGGGAGATATCAACTACAGCGAAGAGACGAAAAAGAAGATGGGGATCAAACTGATGTCCCTCGCTACGGACATCGTCTCGATGCTTCTCCCCGTCATCTTAACCGGGGCCGCCGTAGACCCCGGGGCGAAAACCGCCGCGATCGGGAGCGTCGCCGCCGTCATCGCCGCCGCCAGTTGGGTGGTGGTTGCCACCTTCACCGACAACTACGACTCGTGGGAGAAGTTGATCTTCACGTACGTGAAGGAGAAGATCGGCGCCTTCCGGCAGGGGGAACGGGCTCAGTTAGTGCCGGTTTAAGTCCCCGCGCCCTTCCCGACGCGAGCCGGCCTGAAGACCGAGACACAATAAGGCGACGCCGCCCGCCGCGCCGGCTCGCGGTCGGGCGCTCGCCGTTACCGGCGGCCTCCCGCGTACACCCTCCCCCTGACCAAGCCGCCCCTTTTAAGTGAGTAGATGGCGCGGTAAAAATACTTAGGCAGGCACGTCACGTCGTCCACTTCGCAACCGTAAACGGTCACGTAAATCTTCCCGTTCCTAAATGATTCGATCCTACCCGCCAGCTCGATTGAGTTGTCTTCGTTAAATTTAAGGAAGCCCTTCCCGGCGGCGAAGCGATACTCGCCTTCAGCGGGCGAGGTTGACGAAGAGGCTGATGACGAGCGAGTTCGAGAAGTCTATGAAGAACGCGCCGACGATGGGCACGTAGAGGAAGCTGCGCGGGGCGGGGCCGTAGCGCGCCGTGAGCGCCTCCATGTTGGCGACGGCGTTGGCCGTGATGCCGAGGCCGAAGCCGACGTGCCCGCCCGCCGTCACCGCCGCCTCGTAGTCGCGCCCCATCAGCACGAACGTCACCGCGACGGCGTACAGGATCATGACCACGACCTGCGCGGCGAGGATGACGAGCATCGGCAGCGCGAGGCCCGCCACCTTCCACAGCTCCAGACTCATCAGCGCCAGCACGAGGAAGAGCGCGAGCGCCACGCCCGAGAGCGCCTCGACCGCGCGGACGTTGACGCGGAACCAGCCCGTGCGGTCGTCCACGTTGCGCACGACGGCCGCGCAGACCATCGCGCCGATGTAGTCCGGCAGCGTGAACGAGGGGTGGCGCGCGAGGAGGCTCACGAGCGCGCCGACGCCCATCACCAGCAGGATGAGCAGCAGGTTGTGCAGCAGCACGCCGCCCGTCAACTCGCCCTCGGGCGCGGCCCACTCGCGCCCCGCCGCCTCCGACTCGTCAACCAGATCGACCGTCGGGCTGAGCGCCCAGAACTCGTCCTCCCGCCCGCCGCGCGCCGCGCCGGCGTCGCCCGCGAGTTTGAAGCGGCGGATGAGGGCGGTGGCGACGGGGTTGCCGACGAGGCTGGCGGTGAAGATGCCGAACATGGCCGAGGCGATGATGAGCGCGCCCGCGCCGGGGACGCCCGCCGCCTCGAA
>Ga0196977_1000189_pt1 | contig 38068 bp, 38 predicted proteins | sample S3v_1013CmetaG_FD_148634 | JGI IMG/M metagenome (GOLD analysis project Ga0196977, IMG submission 148634) | Soil microbial communities from Anza Borrego desert, Southern California, United States - S3+v_10-13C | ecosystem: Environmental > Terrestrial > Soil > Desert | place: USA: California... | reverse complement strand
GCCGCCTCCTGGCGCAGGATGTGGGGCGGGCCCCCTCCACCCCGTCGCTGCGCGGCGCGGTCCCCCTCCCCGTGCCGGGGAGGAACTGATGGCGAGCGATCCCCTGCCGATGAGCGTCAAGACCGCGGACCTGCCGCGCCGCCTGCTGTCCGCCGTCGCGATGCTGGCGCTGGCGGCGCTGGCAGTGGCCATCGGCGGGGCGGCGCTCGACGCCTTCATCGTCCTCGTCGCGCTCGTCGCGTTCGGCGAGTTTGCGCTGCTGGTGACCCGCGCCACGCCGAGCCTGCCGGTGCGGCTCGTCGCCTGGGCGGCGGGCGCGGCCTATTTCGGGCTGGCGGCGGCGATCCTCGTCGGCGCGGGCACGTTCCTGCTGCTGATGGTCGTCGGCATCACCGTGTTCACCGACACCGGAGCCTATTTCACCGGGCGGGCGCTCGGCGGGCCGAAGATCGCGCCGCGGATCAGCCCGTCGAAGACCTGGGCTGGCCTCATCGGCGGCATGGTCGCGTCGGTGGCGTGGGTGTTCCTGTGGGTCGCGGCGATGGAAGCGCCGTTCGGCTGGCCGCGTTTCGAGCTCGGCCTCAACCTGTCGCCGCGCAATGTCACCGGCGCGGTCGCGCTCGGCGCCGGCATGGCGGTGGTGGCCCAGGCCGGCGACTTCTTCGAGAGCTGGCTCAAGCGCCGCGCCGGGGTGAAGGACAGCTCGCGGCTCATTCCCGGGCACGGCGGCGTGTTCGACCGCATCGACGGGCTGATCCCGGTCGTGCTGGTGGCCGGGTTCATCGCTTCGAACATGGTCGTCTGATGGCTCTGGCGTCTCTCCCGCCCCGGACCTTCGTCATGGCGAGGAGCGTGGCGACGAAGCAGTCCAGGGCGGTGCGTGCAGCTCTGGATTGCGTCGCTTCGCTCGCCATGACGAGGTGATCTGGACATGCGTTCGGTCACGATTCTCGGCGCGACCGGCTCGATCGGCGCCTCGGCGCTCGACCTGGTGCGGCGCAACCGGGAAGACTGGCGCGTCCTTGCGCTGACCGCGAAGTGCCAGGCCGCCGAGCTCGCCGCGCTGGCGCGCGAGTTCGCAGCCGAGCTGGCCGTGGTCGCCGACGACAGTTGCCTGCCGGCGCTGCGCGAGGCGCTAGCCGGCAGCGGGATCGAGGCCGCCAGCGGGCCGGCCGGCCTGGTCGAGGCCGCCGCGCGCGGGGCGGACCTGACACTGGCGGCGATCGTCGGCTGCGCCGGCCTGGCGCCGACGATGGCGGCGATCGAGCAGGGCGGCATCGTCGCGCTGGCCAACAAGGAGGCGCTGGTCTCGGCCGGCGAGGTGATGACCGCCGCGGTCGCCAGGCACGGGGCGACGCTGCTGCCGGTCGACTCCGAGCACAACGCGATCTTCCAGTGCCTCGCCGGCAACGACCCGGACGACGTGCGCTGGATCACGCTCACCGCCAGCGGCGGCCCGTTGCGCGGGTGGAGCCACGAGCAGCTCCGCGCGGCGACGCCGGCGCAGGCGGTCGCGCATCCCAACTGGCGGATGGGCGCCAAGATCAGCGTCGATTCCGCGACGATGATGAACAAGGGGCTCGAGGTGATCGAGGCGCATCACCTGTTCCCGGTCGGGCTCGACGCGTTGCGTATCGTCGTCCACCCGCAAAGCGTGATCCACTCGATGGTCGAGTACCGCGACGGCTCGACGCTGGCCCAGCTCGGCCCGTCGGACATGCGCGTGCCGATCGCCTCGGCGCTCGCCTGGCCGCGGCGCATCGACACCCCATGCCGCCCGCTCGACCTGGCGGCGATCGGCGAGCTGACGTTCCACGCGCTCGACGAGGAGCGCTTCCCGGCGACGCGGCTGGCGCGCGAGGCGGCGCGCGCGGGCGGCGCCGCGCCGGCGGTGCTCAACGCCGCCAACGAGGTCGCGGTGGCCGCGTTCCTCGCCGGTCACATCGCGTTCACCGACATTGCCGTATTGGTGGCGCAGACCCTCGACCGCGACCTTCCGCCCGCGCCGAACAGCCTCGACGACGTCCTGGCCGTCGACGCCGAGGCGCGGGCGCGGGCCGCGGCGATGCTGGAGACCGTGTGAGTTGATCGAAGCTGTGCCCTGGTGGATGTGGATCGTCGGCTTCCTGCTGCTGCTGGGGCCGCTGGTGACCGTGCACGAGCTCGGCCACTACCTCGTCGGGCGGCTGTTCGGGGTGAAGGCGGAAGTGTTCTCGGTCGGCTTCGGCCGCGAGCTGGCCGGCTATACCGACCGCCGCGGCACCCGCTGGAAGCTCGCCGCGCTGCCGCTCGGCGGCTACGTCCAGTTCGCCGGCGACATGAACCCGGCGAGCCAGCCGAGCGCCGACTGGCTGGCCTTGCCCGACACGGAGCGGGCGCTGACCTTCCAGGCCAAGCCGCTGTGGCAGCGCGCGCTGATCGTCGCCGCCGGACCGCTCACCAACTTCCTCGTCGCCATCGCCATCTTCGCCAGCTTCAACCTCGCTTACGGCAAGCCGGTGATGCCGCCGGTGATCGAGATGGTCGCGCCCGACGGCGCCGCCGCCGCCGCCGGCGTGCGCGTCGGGGACCGCATCGTCGCCATCGACGGCGATCCGATCGACGACTTCCGCGAGGTCGCCAACAAGGTCGCGCCGCATCCCGACGAGCGCATCGAGCTGGCGGTCCAGCGCGGCGGCGAGCGGCTGGTTTTCCCGATCGAGCTGCGCACGGTGGTCGAGCGCGACCGCTTCGGCAACGAATACCGCATCGGCCAGCTCGGCGTCGGCTCGTACGACGGCCGGATGGTGCCGGTCGGCCCGGGCGAAGCGGTGACGCTGGCCGTGGCGCAGACCGGCGACACGGTCGAGATGATGGTCACCGGCATCTGGCAGATCATCACCGGCCGGCGCTCGCTCGACGAGCTCGGCGGACCGGTCAAGATCGCCAAGTTCTCGGGCGAGCAGCTGAGCCTCGGATGGGCCAATTTCGTGGGCTTCGCGGCCCTGATCTCGATTAACTTGGCATTCATTAACCTCCTGCCAATCCCGGCCCTCGACGGCGGGCACCTGGCTTTCTACGCGGCCGAAGCGGTCCGTCGGAAGCCGCTCGGCGCTCGCAGTCAGGAGTGGGCGTTCCGCACCGGCATAGCCTTCGTGCTCGCGCTGATGCTGTTCGTGACCATCAACGACGTCGCCTCGCTGTCGCTGTTCGGCAGCTAGGCGGGCTGAGAGGGCCCTTTCGCCTCGGCGGAAGGGGATAAGGAAGGCACTGGCGGCGCATTTCCCGGCATGTTCGCTTGAACGCGTGCCCCACATCGGGCAAGGGCGCTCATCGCGCAGCATTCGGGCCTCGCAGCCGGCATGGCTGCCCTGAGTGCAGGGTCGGATGGCGCTGCATCTCGGGACCGGCAGTGTCGAATGAATGGACGGATAGATGAGCGGTAAGGCCAAGACCATCAAAGCCTCGGATTTTGCCGCAGCCCTGCTGGGATGCACGATTCTCGCCGGCGTGCCCGGCGCCGCCTTCGCCCAGGAGCAGCCGGCCTCGACCGAGCCGGCGCCGACGCCCGCGCCGGCCCCCGCACCCGCGCCACAGCCCGACGTGATCCGTTCGATCGCCGTTGCCGGCGCCCAGCGGCTCGAGCCGGCGACGATCGTCAGCTACATCCAGTTGCGCCCCGGCCAGGTCTATACCGCCGCCGCCGCCGACCAGGCGCTCAAGGACCTCGCCGCGACCGAGCTGTTCTCGGACTTCAGCATCGCCAACAACAACGGCGACGTCGTCATCACCGTGGTCGAGAACCCGGTCATCAACCGCATCGTGCTCGAGGGCAACCGGCGGCTCAAGGACGACAAGATCGAGCCCGAGATCAAGCTCGCCCCGCGGCAGATCTTCACCCGCTCCAAGGTCCGCGCCGACGTCAACCGGATCATCGAGCTGTACAAGCGCCAGGGCCGCTTCGCCGCGACCGTCGAGCCGAAGATGGTCCAGCTCGACCAGAACCGCGTCGACGTGGTGTTCGAGATCAACGAAGGGCCCAAGTCCAAGGTCCGCGCGATCAACATCATCGGCAACGAGGCGTTCTCCGACAGCGAGCTGCGCGGCGAGATGGTCACCAAGGTCGCCTCGCTGCTGAAGATCTTCAGCTCGACGACGAGCTACGACCCCGACCGCCTCGCCTACGACCAGCAGCAGCTGCGCGCGTTCTACCTCAAGAACGGCTATGCCGACTTCCGCGTCGTCTCGGCCCCGGCCGAGCTGACCCCCGACCGGCGCGACTTCATCATCACGTTCGTCGTCGAGGAAGGGCAGCGCTACAAGTTCGGCGAGGTCTCGGTCGAGAGCCAGCTGCGCGATTTCGACAGCACCGCGCTGACCAACGCGCTGCCGATGCGCAGCGGCGACTGGTACGACGCCAAGCTGGTCGAGGACACGATCGAGCGTCTGACCGAGACCGCCGGCACCTTCGGCTACGCCTTCGCCCAGGTGGAGCCGGATTTCGGGCGCAACCGCGAAGCACTGACGATGGACGTCAAGTTCGTCATCCAGGACGCGCCGCGGGTCTACGTCGAGCGGGTCGACGTCAACGGCAACTCGCTGACGCAGGACAAGGTCGTCCGCCGCGAGTTCCGCATCGCCGAAGGCGACGCGTTCAACTCGCTCGCGGTCAAGCGCTCGACCGCGCGGATCAACTCGCTCGGCTACTTCCAGGAGAACTTCGAGATCGACCAGGTCGACGGCAGCACGCCCGACCGCATCGTGCTCGAAGCCAACGTCCAGGAGCAGGCGACCGGCCAGCTGTCGCTCTCGGCCGGCTTCTCAAGCCTCGAGAGCTTCGTCTTCCAGGGCTCGATCCGCCAGGTCAACTTCCGCGGCCGCGGCCAGACCGTCGGGCTGTCGGCCAACTACTCGCGCTACTCGCGCTCGGGCTCGATCAGCTTCACCGAGCCGTTCGTGTTCGACAAGAACATCTCGGCCGGCATCGACCTGTACCGCCGCGACTACAACAACGGCTACTACGACCGCGCCACCGCGACCTACGAGCAATCGACCACCGGCCTGCAGGCGCGCGTCGGCGTGCCGCTGACCGAGTTCATCTCGGTGCTCGGGCGCTACACCTTCAACTACGACGACATCACCGTCGACGAGAACCAGTTCTACTCCGACATCAACGGCGACGGCATCCGCACGTGCGAGCCGCTGCTCGCCGGCCGCTACTTGTGCGACGCCATCGGCACGCGCAGCAGCTCGATCCTCGGCCTGTCGCTGGTCTACAACTCGCTCGACAGCCGGGTGCGTCCGACCCGGGGCCTGAGCGCGGTGCTGAGCGCCGACTTCGCCGGCCTCGGCGGCTCGACCCGCTACGCCCGGCTGACCGGCAACATCGCCCGCTACTGGTCGATGGGCAGCGGCTTCATCTTCTCGCTGACCGGCGAGACCGGGTTCATCAAGGGCCTCAAGGACCGCGGCCCGGGCCTCGACGACGTGCTGCTGACCGACCGCTTCTTCCTCGGCGAGCAGGAGATGCGCGGGTTCGACATCCGCGGGCTCGGCCCGCGCGTGGTGCGCCGGTTCTACGACGCCACCGACCCCAACAACGTCATCCTGCTGCCGATCGACGACAAGAGCACGGCCGACGACGCGCTCGGCGGCACGGCGATGTACCTCGCTCGCGCCGAGCTCGAGATCCCGCTCAGCTCGGGCGCGCGCGAGCTCGGCCTGCGCCCGTCGGTGTTCCTCGACATCGGCTCGGTCTTCGGGATCGATCCGCCGACGCTGGTCAACAGCCCGTACCCGGGCGGCATCTTCCTGCCGGCGCGCGACAACACCGGCGCCGCGCTGTTCTCGCAGGTCAACGTGGCGACGCTGGTCGGCACCACCTGCACGCCCGGCACGGCGACCGGCGACGTCACCGTGGTGACCAACCCGGTCAACCCCAATCCGCCGGCGTGCCTGACCTCGGCCAACAACATTCCGATCGGCAACCGGCTGCCGCCGTTCGTCGAGGAATTCTACGGCAACTCGGTCAGCCCGCGCGTCACCATCGGCGTCGGCGTGAACTGGAACTCGCCGTTCGGGCCCTTCCGCATCAACGTCGCCTACCCCCTGCTCAAGCAGGAGGGTGACGACACCAAGCTCATCTCCTTCAACGTAGGAACCCAGTTCTGATGAAATCGCTTCTCCTCACCGGCGCCGCGTTGGCGCTCTCGCTCGCCGCGGCGGCGCCCGCGGCCGCGCAAGTCAACGGCATCGGCATCACCGATCCGGCGACCTCGATCGTCAGCACCGAGGCGCTGGCCGCCGCCTATGGCGAGATCACCAACGCCAACCAGCAGCAGATCACCCAGCTCCAGCAGATTCAGCAGCAGCGCCAGGACCTGATGCGGCAGTTCGATTCCGACCAGAACGGCGAGCTGAGCGATGCGGAAATCACCGCGGCGCAGGCCAACGCCAGCGCGGTGCAGCAGCTGCAGACGCTCAACCAGACGATCGCCCAGACGCAGCGCCCGATCACCACCGCCCAGGTCTACGCGGTCGAGCAGCTGGCGATGCAATACGGCCCGGCGCTGCAGAAGGTGATGGCCGACAAGGGCGTCAAGCTGCTGATCAAGCCCGGCGCGGTGGACTTCCCGCCGCCCGAGGCGGTGCTGACCGACGAGGTGACCGCCGAGCTCGACCGGCTCGTGCCGAGCGTCTCGACCACCGTGCCCGAGGGCTGGCAGCCGCAGCAGCAGTCGGTGGCGCTGTGGGAAGAGGTCCAGCAGATCATCGCCCAGATCGCCGCGCTGCGCCAGGCGCAAGGCCAGCAGCAGCCGGCCGCAGCCGCGCCGACGCAGCCCGTCCCGGGCCGCTAGCCGCGCGGAAAGGGCAGGGCATGAGCGAGGAGCAGCCGGCGCGGGGCTACGACATCGCGCAGATCCTAAACGCCCTGCCGCACCGCTATCCGCTGCTGCTCGTCGACCGCGTGCTCGACCTGCGGGTCGACGAGGAGATCCGCGCGGTCAAGGCGGTCAGCTTCAACGAGCAGTTCTTCCAGGGCCATTTCCCCGGCCGGCCGATCATGCCCGGGGTGCTGCAGATCGAGGCGCTGGCCCAGGCCGCGGCGATCCTCGCGATCGAAACGCTGCAGCTCGCCGGCTCGGGCAAGCTGGTCTATTTCATGGCCATCGACGAGGCCAAGTTCCGCGCCCCGGTGGAGCCCGGCTGCCTGCTCGAGCTGAACGTCGGCTTCATCCAGAAGCGCGCCCGCGTGTGCAAGTTCTGGGGCAAGGCCAGCGTAGAGGGCAAGGTCACCTGCGAGGTCAGCTTCACCGCGATGGTGGCCGACCCGCCGAAGGACGCGGAGACGGCGGGCGAGCGCTTGTAATTCGCGGCGCCTCTCTATATGGGGCCCGCTTTCCCGACATTGCCTGGCCGGTCGGTACCGGCCTCATGCAGCAAGGATTTGAATGCCATGAAGGCCGAGACGCACCCCGATTACCACACGATCACCGTCAAGATGACCGACGGCACCGAGTTCCAGACGCGCTCCACCTGGGGCAAGGAAGGCGACACCATGGCGCTCGAGATCGATCCGACGACCCATCCGGCGTGGACCGGCGGCCCGCAGCGCCTGCAGGACGGCGGCCGCGTGGCGCAGTTCAACAAGCGCTTCGGCGGCCTGTCGCTGAAGAAGAAGGACGCCTAGGCGCCGCTTCCAGGCATCGCATGCTAGAAGGGCGGCCCCCCCGGGGCCGCCCTTTTGCGTTGGCGGAACCCGTCCGTCGGTTTGTCGCTTTCTTCGGCGAAGGAGAAGCCGATGAACGTGCGCGATGAGCACAGCGTCTCGTTGTGGATGGACCAGGTGCCGGCGATCGCGGCGCCGCGGCTGGCCGGCGACGAGCGCGCCGAGGTGATCGTGGTCGGCTCGGGCATCGCCGGGCTGTCGACGGCCTACGAGCTGGCGCGCCAGGGCAAGTCGGTGATCGTGATCGACCGCGGCGGCATCGGCAGCGGGATGACCGCGCGCACCACCGCGCACCTCGCGAGCGAGCTCGACGATTACTACCACAAGCTGATCGAGGTCCACGGCGAGGAGCAGGCGCGCCGCTTCCATGAAAGCCAGGTCGCGGCGATCAACCGCATCGAGGCGATCTGCCGCGACGAGGCCATCGAGTGCGACTTCAAGCGCCTCGACGGCTATTACATCACCTCCGAAGAAGGCGGGGTCGAGCTGCTGGAACGGGAAATCCAGGCTTGCCGCAAGCTCGGTGTCGACGTCGAATGGGTCGATCGCGCACCGGTTCCCGGGCTCGATACCGGGCGGGCCCTGCGCTTCCCGAACCAAGGCCGTTTCCACCCCACAAAGTACCTCGCCGGCCTCGCACGGGCCATCGAGCGGCTCGGCGGGCGGTTCTTCGCCGACACCGCCTATACCGACCACCGCGAGGAGAACGGCGGCGTCGTGATCGAGACCGAGGGCGGGGCGAGTCTGACCGGCTCGGCCGCGGTGTTCGCGACCAATTCGCCGGTCAACGACAAGCTTGCGCTGCACACCAAGGAAATGCCGATGCGCACTTACGTCGTCGCGGCGCGCGTGCCCAAGGGCTCGGCGCCCGACGCGCTCGTGTGGGACACGCTCGAGGCCTACCACTACGTCCGCATCCAGGAGGCGAGCGAGGCCGAGGACTGGCTGATCGTCGGCGGGGAGGACCATCGCTCGGGCGAGCAGACCGACATGGACGCGCGGCTCGGCGCGCTCGCGGAATGGACCCGGCGGCGCTATCCGGATTTCGGCACCGTCGAGCACAGCTGGTCGGGGCAGGTGCTCGAGACGATCGACTTCATGCCGTTCTCGGGCCGCAACCCGGGCAACGCCAACATCTACGTCCACACCGGCGACAGCGGGCAGGGCATCACCAACGGCGTCGCCGGCGCGCTGACCATAGCTCCGCTGATCCTCGGCGAGGACAGCCGCTTCGCCGGGGTGCTCGAGCCGTCGCGGAAGACGCCCGAGCCGCCGGCGCTCAAGGAATTCGTCGAGGGCGTGGCGGGGGCGGTCAGGAATCTCGCCGAGCACCTGACGCCGGGCGAGATCGGCTCGGCCGACGAGCTCGCGCCCGGCGAGGGCGGGATCATGCGCGACGGGCTGAGCAAGGTCGCGGTCTACAAGGATCCCGATGGACGCGTTATCCGCCGCTCGGCGGTGTGCACCCACGTCGGCTGCGTGGTGCACTGGAACCCGTTCGAGAAGTGCTGGGACTGCCCGTGCCACGGCTCGCAGTTCGCGCCTGGCGGCGAAGTGTTGAACGGCCCGGCGCTGGCACCGCTCGCCGAAGCCTAGTCTCCGCTCGGCTCGAACCTGAGCCGCCCGGCGAGGCGGGCCTGGCCGGAATCGCGCACGTGGTGGATGCCGTCGGCCACGGCCACGTCGGGGAAGTCGTGGTACGGATTGAGCCCGAGGCAGGCGACGTTGACGCCGTACGTGTTCGGGTCCGAGCGGCGCCGGTGGAAGGTGTAGGTGCCGCAGCGCGAGCAGAAATAGTGCTGCGCCACGCCGGTGTTGAAGCGGTACAGCGTCAGCAGCTCCTCGCCTTCGACGATCCGCAACCCGTCGAGCGGCGTGCCGACCGTCACCGCGCCCTTGATCGCGCAGATCGAGCAGTCGCAGCGCGCGCCGCGCAGCGGCTCGGCCACCTCGGCCGTGAACTTGACCGCGCCGCAATGGCACGCGCCGTTCCTCACCATCCCCACAGCCTTTCGCGATACCACTTGGTGATCACATATTTGACCCCCTTGCGCACCTTCATTCCGTGGTGGAGCGTCGCCGGATTGGGGCTGGCGTCGGGACGGCGGTTGTTCCAGCCGAGCAGCTTGCCGGTTTCCGGCCTGATGATCTTGTCGATCAGCTTGAAGCGCGTCGCTCCGCCGGCCGCCGGCTCGTTGAGGTAGATCATGAAGGTCCAGGTGCGCTGGCCGGCGATCGAGCAGAACCGCTCGTAATCGCGACCGCCAGGCTCGAAATAGTCGGTGTGCGGCTTGAACTCCTGCCCCTCGGCGTAGCGCTGGCCCTGCACCGGCTCGCCATATGCGGGGTCGATCCCGTTCAGCTCGAGCAGTCGCTCCTCGAGCTGGTGCACGACGGGTTCCCCGGCGGGCAGGTCGCACGTCTCGCTGGTGCGGAAGTAATCGTCGCCGTTGGCATCGGCGATCGTCGACGGGCGCCGGTCGCGGTCGATCAGCGCGATCAGCGCCGCGCACAAACCGGGCGCGAGGAATCCGGGGCGGTCGAACAGCGCCAGCTTGGGCGAAGGCACTCGGCGCACGCCGGGATAAGCGAGGAGGCGCTCGGCAGTGGTCTCGCCCGGATTCGTCACCGGCCGCTGATAGCCCGCGAAGCTCGCGTAATAAAGTTGCGTCATGCCCACGGAGAGGCACATTTCGCTTTGCTTGAAACGCCCGCTGTGCAACAGGCTCGCGCCCGCGCCGATCCCGCTTGACCGGGGGACGCGGCTGCCTGATGGCCTCGCTCGCGGCACAGGCTGTGGCGATTGTAGCTCAGTTGGTTAGAGCGCCGGTTTGTGGTACCGGAGGTCGCGGGTTCAAACCCCGTCAATCGCCCCATTCCCCTGACTTCCAGCCGCTTGCGAAGAGCTTTGGGCAAGGCGGGTGAGATGGCGGCATTCTGGACCGAGGCGGACTTCGACGAGCACGAGCTGGTCCAGCTGGTGCACGACCGGGCCTCGGGTCTCAGCGCCATCATCGCGGTCCATTCCACCCATCTCGGGCCGGCGGCGGGGGGCACGCGCTTCTGGCACTATGCCGATCCGGCCGGGGCGATGCGCGACGCGCTGCGCCTCAGCCGGGGGATGAGCTACAAGAACGCGATGGCCGGGCTGCCGATGGGCGGCGGCAAGGCCGTCGTCATGCTCGACCGACCCGGCACCAAGACCCCGGCGATGCTGGCGGCGTTCGGCGACGCGGTCGACGCGCTCGGCGGGCGCTACGTCACCGCCGAGGACGTCGGCGCGAGCGAGGCCGACATGGTCGCCATCCGCCAGCGCACGCAGCACGTCTGCGGGCTGCCGGCGGGCGAGGGCGAGCTCGGCGGCGACCCCGGGCCGTTCACCGCGATGGGCATCTTCCTCGGCATCAAGGCGGCGGTGGCGCACGAGCTCGGCGAGGCGGGTCTCGAGGGTATCCACGTCGCGCTGCAAGGCTGCGGCAGCGTCGGCGGCGGGGTCGCCCGGCTGCTGGCCAAGGAAGGCGCGCGGCTGACGGTGGCCGACGTCGATGCCCGCCGGGCGAAGGCGCTGGCGAGCGAGGTCGGCGGCCAGGCGGTCGCGGCCGAGGCGATCATGAGCACCTCGTGCGAGGTGTTCAGCCCCAACGCGCTCGGCGCGGTGCTCGACGACGAGGGCATCGCCCGGCTCGACTGCCAGGTGGTCGCCGGCGGGGCCAACAACCAGCTCGCCCGGCCCGAGCACGGGGCGATGCTGGCCGAGCGCGGCATCCTTTATGCGCCCGACTACGTGATCAACGCGGGCGGGATCATCAACGTCAGCCTCGAGTACCTCTGCCGCCAGCACGGCGAGCCGTGCGACATCAACGAGGTCAGGAAGCGCATCGCGCAGATTCCCGAGCGCCTGCGCGCGATCTGGCGCGAGAGCGCGGCGTCGGGCGAGCGACCCGACGTCGTCGCCGACCGCATGGCGCAAGCGCTGATCGGCCGCGGCTGAGCGCGCGAGCGCGGCTCCCGGCGCTTGCTCCGGCCCGGTCCGGGCTCTAACGCCGCAGGACCCATGCACGGCTTCGCCAATCCCGCCCGTTTCCTGAGGATCGCCCGCTGGCTGACGCCGGCGTTGCTGCTGGCGGGCCTGCTGCTGACCACCGCCTCGCTGGCCTGGGGCCTGACCGGTTTCCCGGCCGAGCGGCTGCAGGGCGAGACCGCCCGCATCGTCGTTGTCCACGTCCCCGCCGCGTGGCTCGGCATGGCCGGGTGGCTGACGATCGCCGTAGCCAGCCTGGCCGAGATGGTCTGGCGCCATCCGCTCGCCGCCATTGCCGCGCGCGCTGCGGCGGTGCCCGGCGCGGCCTATACCGCGCTGTGCCTCGCCAGCGGCTCGATCTGGGGACGTCCGGCGTGGGGCACCTGGTGGGTGTGGGACGGGCGGCTGACCAGCATGCTCGTGCTGCTGTTCCTCTACTTCGGCTACATCGCGCTCGCCCAGGCGGTCGACCGCGAAGGCGGCTCGAGCCGGTTTCCGGCGATCTTCGGCCTCGTCGGGGCGATCAACATTCCGATCATCCACTACTCGACCATCTGGTGGCGCTCGCTCCACCAGCCGCCCAGCATCACCACCGGCGGCTCGGCGATGGCGCCGGAGTTCCTCGTCCCGGTGCTCGCGGCGACGCTCGGCTTCTCGCTGCTGTTCGGCGGCGTCGTGCTGGCGCGGATGCGCGCGCTCCTGGCCGAGATCCAGGCCGAGGCGCGGCTGCGGCGCAAGGCCTTCGAAGGCTGACCCGGATGCGCGAGGCGCTCGATCAGTGGGACTTCGTGTTGGCCGCTTATGCGCTCGGCGGCATCGGCACGCTCGCGCTGGTCGCGTGGAGCTGGCTGGCGATGCGCGCGGCCGAGCGGCGGCGCGACGAGACGCGCGGCCGATGACCGCCGCCCTCAAGCCCAAGCACCAGCGGCTGGTGCTGGTCGTCCTCGCGCTCGTCGCGCTGCTCGGCGCGGCGCTGCTGGCGATGTGGGCGCTGCGCAACCAGGCGAGCTATTTCTACGTCCCGAGCGACCTCGCCGCCTCGCCGCCCGAGCCCGGGCAGGCGGTGCGGCTCGGCGGAATGGTCGAGAAGGGCTCGCTGCGGATCCGACCCGACGGGGTGACGATCGACTTCGTGGTCGAGGACGGCGAGGCGCGCGTGCCGGTGACGTTCTCGGGCATCGTGCCGGACCTGTTCGTCGAGGGCTCCGGCGTCGTCGCCGAGGGCGCGTTGCGGCCCGACGGCACGTTCGCCGCGAGCAACCTGCTCGCCAAGCACGACGAGAACTACATGCCGCGCGAGCTCGAGGACATGACCGAGGCGCAGAAGCGCCAGGCGGTCGCGGAAACCGAATGATCGCCGAGATCGGCCTCGCCGCGTTGTGGCTGGCGGCCGCACTGGCCGGGCTGCAGTTACTCGCGGGCATTCTCGGCATGCGGCAGGGCGGCGGCGAGATGGCCGCGCTTGTCCGACCGGCGGCGGCGGTGCAGGCGCTGCTCTGCGCGCTGGCGTTCGGCGCGCTGCTGCTCGTGTTCGCCCGCACCGACCTGTCGGTCGCGCTGGTGGCCCAGAATTCGCACTCGGCCAAGCCGTTCGTGTTCAAGCTCGCCGGGGCGTGGGGCAACCACGAGGGCTCGATGCTGCTGTGGGTCACGGTGATGTCGCTCGCCGGCGGGCTGATCGCGGCGGTCGAGCGCCGCCTGCCCGAGCGGACGATGCGGGCGACGCTCGCCGCGCAGGCTTTCGTCGGGCTCGGCTTCTACGCGTTCCTGCTGTTCTCCTCGAACCCGTTCGAGCGGCTCGATCCCGCGCCCGTGGAGGGCCTGGGGCTCAACCCGCTGCTGCAGGACCTCGGCCTCGCGTTCCACCCGCCGACGCTGTACTTCGGCTACGTCGGGCTTTCGGTCGCGTTCAGCTTCGCCGTCGGCGCGCTGCTGACGCGGCAAGTGACGCCCGAGTTCGCCCGGGTGATGCGCCCGTGGGTGCTCGGCGCGTGGATCTTCCTCACGCTCGGCATCACCGCCGGCAGCTACTGGGCCTATTACGAGCTCGGCTGGGGCGGCTGGTGGTTCTGGGACCCGGTCGAGAACGCCAGCCTGATGCCGTGGCTGGCGGCGACCGCGCTGCTCCATTCGGCGAGCGTGCTCGCGGCGCGCGACGCGCTGCGGGCGTGGACCATCCTGCTCGGCGTTGTCGCCTTCTCGATGAGCATGGTCGGCACCTTCCTGGTGCGCTCGGGCATCCTCACCAGCGTCCATGCGTTCGCGGTCGATCCCGAGCGCGGTGCGTTCATCCTCGCGCTGCTGGCGCTCTACGTCGGCGGCGCGCTGGTGCTGTTCGCCACCCGCGCCGGCTCGATCGCCGAAGGCGAGCGGTTCTCGGTGCTGAGCCGCGAGGGGGCGCTGGTGGTCAACAACGTCGCCCTTTCGGCGATCCTGGCGATCGTCCTGCTCGGCACGCTCTACCCGCTGCTGACCGAGGCGTTCGACGTGCGCGTCTCGGTCGGGCCGCCGTATTTCAACCCGGTCGGGGCGATCTTCTTCGTGCCGATGCTTCTGGTGCTCGCCGTCGGACCGCTGCTGCGCTGGCGGCGCGACCGCTTCGCGCGGGTCCAGCGGCCGGTGATCGCCGCCGCGGTCGTCGCGCTGGCGGCGCTCGCCGGAGTCTGGCTGGTGGCAGGGATCGGGCTGCTGCCGCTGCTCGGGATGGGCCTCGCGGCGGGCCTCGCGGTGGCCAGCGTGATGCCGTTGCGCGGCCGCTCGCTGCGCCGGCTGCCGCTGGCCGCGTGGGGCATGGTCGTCGCCCATTTCGGCGTCGCCGTGGCGCTGTTCGGGATGGCGGCGGACAGCGCCTTCACCACCGAGCGGCTGGTCGCCGCACGCGTCGGCGAGAGCGCCGAGGTGGGGCCGTGGCGCGTCACGCTGGCGGCGGTCGATCCGGTCGCCGGGCCGAACTGGACCGCGCTCGAAGGGCGCCTGCTGGCGAGCTACCGCGGCGGCGCGGCGAGCGAGCTCGATCCGCAGGCGCGCAGCTTCTGGACGCCGCCGCAGCAGACCAGCGAGTCGGCGCTGCTGACGCGGTGGAACGGCCAGCTCTACACGGTGCTCGGCGGCGAGGCGGACGGCGGCCGCTGGCAGCTGCGGCTGTGGTGGAAGCCGTTCGTCACCTGGATCTGGTACGGCGGCATGCTGATCGCGCTCGGCGGGCTGCTGGCGCTGGTTGGGCGCGTCGCGGCCGATCTCAAGCGCCGCACCGCCCGCGCCCGAGGGGCGGAACGCCGCGCCGAGGCGGCGGCGTGATGCGCATGCGCTGGTTCGTGTGGCTGCTCGTCGGCCTCGCCGCCGCGGCGTTCGGGCTGTTCGCCTACCAGCTCAGCCGGCCGAAGGACGATTTCGTCCACAGCGCGATGATCGGCCAGGCGATCCCGTCGTTCGACCTGCCGCCGGCGGTGGCCGACCGGCCGGGGCTGTCGAGCCGCGACCTCGCCGACGGGCGGCCAAAGCTGCTCAACGTGTTCGCCAGCTGGTGCGTGCCGTGCCGGGCGGAGGCGCCGCAGCTGGCCGCGCTCGAGGCGAGCGGAGCCAACATCGTCGCCGTGGCGATCCGCGACCGGCCGGGGGACGTCGCGGCGTTCCTCGCCGCCTACGGCAACCCGTTCAGCCGCATCGGCAAGGACGACATCAGCGCCGTGCAGCTGTCGATCGGCTCTTCGGGCGTGCCCGAGACGTTCGTCATCGATGGCCGCGGGGTGATCCGCTACCAGCACATCGGCGACGTGCGCGATCGCGACGTGCCGGTGCTGCTCGAAGAGCTGCGGAAGGCAGGGGCGTGATGGGCGGTTTCCTCGCCATGCTGCTGCTGCTGGGGCTTTCACTCCCGCTCGCCGCGCAGGACCTGCTGCCGCCGGCGCCCTATGCTTACCGCCAGCTCGACGACCCGGCGCTCGAGGCCAGGGCGCAGGCGCTGATGGAGACGCTGCGCTGCCTCAAGTGCCAGAGCCAGTCGATCGCCGACAGCGACGCGCCGATGGCCGGCGACATGCGCCACCAGGTGCGCACCCGCATCGCCGCGGGCGAGGATCCCGAGGCGGTGCGTACGTGGCTGATCCAGCGCTACGGCGACTACGTCAGCTACAAGCCGGCGATCAGCGCGACGACCTGGCCGCTGTTCGCGCTGCCGGTGCTGCTGCTCGCCGTGGTCGCGCTGATCCTGTGGCGGCGGCTGGGGCGCGCGAAATGACCTGGCTGCTGGCGATAGCGCTGGCGCTGGCGGCGTTCGCGATCGGGGCGTTCGCCTTTCGCATCGGCCGTGACGGGTGGAGCACATTTGCCGCTGCGCTGGCGCTCGGCCTCGCCGGCTATGCCCTCCAGGCGAGCCCCGCTGCGCCCGGCGAGCCCGCCGCCGGCGCTGCCGGTGACGAAGAGGGCGCCTGGGCGCTGGTCGAGGAGCGCAAGGCGATGGTCGGGGGGACCGTGCAGACGCCGAGCCTGGTCGTCGCCGATGCGATGGCGCGCCGCGGCCAGTACGAGAATGCCGCGGCCATCCTGCGCGGCGCGGTGCGCGACAACCCGCGCGACGGCGAGGCCTGGCTGGCGCTCGGCAATGCGCTGGTCGAGCACGCCGGCGGCGCGCTCACCGAGCCGGCGCTGTTCGCCTATCGACGGGCGTCTGAGACCGACCCGGCGGGCGTCGGGCCGGGGTATTTCCTCGGCCTCGCGCTGATCCGCCAGGGGCAGATCGTGCAGGCGCGCGGCGTGTGGGCCGAGACGCTCGACAGCGCTTCGGCCGGGGCCCCGGGGCGCGCCGCGCTCGAGCAGCGGCTCGCGCGGCTCGACGCGCTGCTCGCGGGCGAAGGGCCGGTGTCCGTCCCACGCTAGGATGCGCGCGGCAGTCGCATTGCCAGCCCTCGGCAAAACTCCTAATCGGCGCGCTCGCCGCGCCTGAGTCGCGAGAGGGGCCGTAAATCCCGATGAGCACAGCACACGGGGAAAAGAAGACGTCCGCCAAGGTCAAGCTGGCGGTCGGGGCCATCGGCATTGTCTTCGGCGATATCGGCACCAGCCCGCTGTACGCGTTCCGCGAGACGTTCGTCGGGCCGCACCCGCTGGCGATCGACGATCTCCATGTGTTCGGCGTCGTCAGCCTGATCTTCTGGTCGATGACGCTGGTGGTCTCGATCCAGTACGTCACCTTGCTGATGCGCGCCGACAACAAGGGCGAGGGCGGCTCGCTGGCGCTGGTCGCGCTGCTCTCGCGCCGCATGGACCGCTCGCGATACGGCTGGTTGGTGGTTCTGCTGGGCGTGTTCGCGACCGCGCTGTTCTACGGCGACAGCATGATCACGCCGGCGATCTCCGTGTTGTCGGCGGTGGAAGGCCTGGCGGTGGTCAATCCGCGCATGTCGGGCCTCGTCATCCCCATCGCGCTGGTGCTCCTGGTCGGGCTGTTCCTGTTGCAGAAGCGCGGCACGACGAAGGTCGGCACGCTGTTCGCCCCGGTGATGATCGTCTATTTCACAGTGCTCGCGGTGCTCGGCGTGTTCCACATCGCCCAGAGCCCCGAGATCCTCGCGGCGCTGAACCCGTGGTACGCGGTTCAGTTCTTCCTGACCGACAAGTGGCTGGCGTTCCTCGCGCTCGGCTCGGTGGTGCTGGCGGTGACCGGCTCCGAAGCACTCTACTCGGACATGGGCCATTTCGGACGGGGGCCGATGCGGCTGTCGTGGTTCGGCTTCGTCATGCCGTGCCTGCTGCTCAACTACTTCGGCCAGGGGGCGATGATCGTCGGGCTCGGCGATGCGGCGGCGGCCGAGGCGATCCGCAACCCGTTCTTCTTCCTCGCGCCCGAGGCGCTGCGGCTGCCGCTGGTGCTGCTCGCCACCGCGGCGACGTTCATCGCCAGCCAGGCGGTGATCTCCGGCGCCTTCTCGATCACCCACCAGGCCATCCAGCTCGGCTTCGTGCCGCGCCTGTCGATCCGCCACACCAGCGACGAGCATCACGGCCAGATCTACATCCCGGTGATCAACTGGGTGCTGATGGTCGCGGTGATCCTGCTAGTGCTGACCTTCGGCAATTCGTCCAACCTCGCATCGGCCTACGGCATCGCGGTGACCGGGGCGATGCTGCTCGATACCTGCCTGCTGACGGTGCTGGTGACGCTGCTGTGGCGCTGGAGGTGGTACGTGGCCGTCCCGGTGCTGGCGGTGTTCTTCCTCGTCGACGGCGCCTATTTCGGGGCGAACCTGATGAAGGTCCCCGATGGCGGGTGGTTCCCGCTGCTCGTCGGCGCGTTCGCGTTCACGCTGCTGACGACCTGGGCCAAGGGCCGCCGGCTGATGCGCGCGCGGATGAGCGAGGTCGGCCTGCCGCTGGAGATCTTCGCCAAGTCGGCGCGCAGCAGCGCCGCCAAGGTGCCGGGCACGGCGATCTTCATGAACTCCGGTTCGGGCGGCACGCCATCGGCGCTGCTGCACAACATCAAGCACAACAAGGTGCTGCACGAGCGTGTCGTGGTGTTGACCGTGCAAATCGCCGAGGTGCCCTACGTGAATCCCGAGGACCGCGTCGAAATGAGCGAAATGGGCGACGGCTTCTTCCGCGTCATGCTGCATTACGGCTTCATGCAGGAAACCGACGTGCCGGCCGCGCTCGGCGAGATTTCCCGGTGCGGCGCGCCGTTCGAGATGATGCAGACCAGCTTCTTCCTCTCGCGCCAGACGCTGCTGACCGCCGAGAAGCCGGGCATGGCGGTGTGGCGCGAGAAGCTGTTCGCGTGGATGATGCGCAACGCCGCGACACCGATGGAGTTCTTCCGCCTGCCGACCAACCGCGTGGTCGAGCTCGGCAGCCAGGTCGAGATCTGATCAGCGCTCGCCGGTCAGGCGCCGCCGCGCGAGCAGCATCGCGCCGACCACGCCGCCGGTGAACAGCAGGCCCTCGAGCCCGCCGGTCACCGCGTGGCTGACGGGCCCGAAGCCGTCCTCGCCGAACAGCCGGCCGATCGGGTCGAGTCTGAGGCGCGAGCCGGGAAACGTCTGCGCCAGCAGGTCGAGGCTGCCGGCCATCATCCGCCCCCCGAGCATGGGGATGAGCACGCCGGCGACGCCGCCCGGCACTCCGGCGAGCGCGACCCGGGCAAGCGAGCTGGCGTTGCGCGCCCGGTCCGCCAGCCACGCGCCCGAGGCGACCGCGGCGCCGAGCACCGCTCCTTCGGCGGCCCCGGTAATGTCGCCCGGCGATTGCCCGAACAGCAAGGCGAAGGCATCGAGGCCAAGCAGCTTGACGACCGCGCCGATGAGGAGGCCGCCGAGCACGCCGCCGACCACGCGCCACCGGCCCGGGCGCCCGGAGAGGTAATCGGCCCCGGCGATGCCGAAGCTGACCCCGGCGGCGCCGACCAGCGCGACCAGCGCGGTGACGCTGAACAGCACCAGCAGCACCGACAACGCCCCGATGCCCGGCGCCAGCGGCTGCGAGGCTCCGGCGAAGCCATAGAACAGACCGCCGATGGCCCCGGCGATCCCGCCGCCCAGCGTGCCGGCGAACCCGAGCCACAGGAACTGCTGCCAGGGCGCGGACGAGGCGCGGCCGGGTTCCGCCCCCGCGGCGGCTGCGCCGTCGGCGGTCTCGACCGGGGCGATGAAGCGATAGCCGTGCTTGGGCACGGTCTCGATGAAGCGCGGGTTGCCGGCATCGTCGCCGAGCTGCCGGCGCAGCGTCTTGATGCACTGGGTGAGCGCCTCGTCGGTGACCGGCACCCCGCGCCAGACTTCGTCGAGGAAGCGGTCCTTGGAAACGAGCTGTCCTTGCTCGCGGACCAGCAGCGCCAGCGCGTCGAGATAGCGCGCGTTGAGCTCCACGGGCCGGCCGTCGAGCGCCAGCCGGCGGTTGCCGGGATCGAGTACGAAGCGGTCGAAACGAAAGCGGGCGGCGGTCATCGGCCGGCAACAAGGGGCGCCCGAATGGACCCGAGCGCCCTCCTTGTCATTGCGCGCGCCGGCTCAGCCGAGGTTCGCGCTGACCATGCAGTAGGCCATCGGCAGCGACAGCAGCACGTTGAGGCGGCTGGCGACCAGCGCGACCGGGGCGGCCTTGGCCTTGGCCTCGTCGCTCGCCTCGACCAGGCCGAGGATCTTCTTCTGATTGGGCCAGATGATGAACCACACGTTGAACGCCATGATGAGCGCCAACCACATGCCGATGCCGATCAAGTTGATGCCGTCGGCCCCGTTGCCCTGGAAGGTCAGCGCGTCGGCGCCGTAGCCGTTGTGGAAGGCGATGATCAGGCCGGTGAGGACGGTGAACGCCGCGCCCCAGCGGAAGAAGAACAGCGCGCTCGGCGCGATGAAGCCGGTGACGCCCTTCTTCAGCTCGGCCGGGACTTTGGGCATCGTCGGCACCTGCACGAAGTTGAAATAGTACAGCAGGCCGATCCAGGTCACGCCGAAGAACAAGTGCAGCCAGCGGAACACATCGTCGACGATCGAGCGCGGGTCCGACCCCGTCCAGTCGGTGAAGCAGGCGATCACCACGATCGCCAGCACCAGCCCGGTCGCCAGCACGAGATGCAGATTGCCGAAGAATTTTGCCATGGCGGTTCCCCTGTTCGCTTATCGTTTGGGGCGGTTTACCGCCAAACCGGTCGCCGCGACAAGCCGCTCAGCCGGTCGGCGGGGGATTGCTCTTCTCTTCGTCCTCGCCCTGTACCGTGAGGCCGTGGCGGAGCAGCATCGGCAGCTGGGTGAAGGTGAACAGGAAGCTCAGCGGCAGGAACACCCACAGCTTGGCGGCGAGCCAGTCGCCGAAGCTGAGAGTCGCCCGCAACGTCTCGTTGAGCGCGGCGAGGAACAGGAAGAACACCCCCCAGTTGCGCGACAGCTTGAGCCAACCTGCGTCCGACAGGCCCTCGAACGCGGCCTCGAGCAGCGTCTTGAGCAGAGCGGTGCGTTTCCCATAGCCGATCAGCAGGGCGATGCCGAACAGCAGGTAGATGATCGTCGGCTTGAGCTGGACGAACGTCGGGTCGCCGAAGAAGATCGTCAGCGCGCCGAACCCGACGATCAGCGCCGTGGACAGCCACAGCATCGGCGAGACCCTGCCGAGGCGCCACTTCGAGATCGCCAGCGCCGCCAGCGCGGCGACGATGAACGCGCCGGTGCCGCGGATGACCGCGAGAATCTCGCCCGCCGCGTCGTCCGTGCCCGGGCTATAGAGCTTGTAGACGGCGAAAAAGACCAGCAGCGGGCCGTAATCGACCAGCACGTTGAGCCATCCCGACTTCGGCTTTTTCGCGGGCGTGTCGGCCATCACGCCACTCCGGCAATCACGCGCGCCACGAGGTCGGGGTCGAACGGGCGCAAGTCGTCGATCTTCTCGCCGACGCCGATGGCATGGATCGGCAGGCCGTATTGCTCGGCGGCCGCGACCAGCACCCCGCCGCGCGCGGTGCCGTCGAGCTTGGTCATGATCAGGCCGGTCACGCCGGCGACTTCCTTGAACACGTCGATCTGGGCCAGCGCGTTCTGGCCGTTGGTGGCGTCGAGCACGAGCACCACGTCGTGCGGCGCCGCGGGATTGAGGCGGCCGAGCACGCGGCGGATCTTGGCCAGCTCGTCCATCAACTCGCGCTTGTTCTGCAGCCGACCCGCGGTGTCGACCACCAGCGCGTCGATGCCGGTGTCGGTCGCCCGCTTGACCGCGTCGAACACGATGCTCGCCGGGTCGCCGCCCTCGGGTCCGCGGACGACGTCGACGCCGACGCGCTCGGCCCACACCGCGAGCTGGCCGATCGCCGCCGCGCGGAACGTGTCGCCCGCGGCGAGCAGCACGCCGTAGTCCTCTTCCTGGAACAAATGCGCCAGCTTGGCGATCGTAGTGGTCTTGCCGCTGCCGTTGACGCCGATGACGAGGATAACCTGCGGACGGGGGAAGGCGGTGATCTCGAGCGGCCGGGCCACCGGGCGCAGAATCGCGGCGATCTCCTCGGCGACGGCTTCCTTCAGCTGGCGCTCGGTGATCGTCAGGCCGAAGCGCTTGTCGGCCAGCCGGGCGCGGATGCGCGCCGCCGCCGCCGGGCCCAGGTCGGACAGCACCAGCGCGTCCTCGACGTCGTCGAGCGTCGCCTCGTCGAGCCTGGCGGTGCCGACGACGCCGGTGAGGTTCTCCTGCAGCCGCTCGGAAGTCTTGCGGAAGCCGCCGAACAGGCGCTCCGACCAGGTGGCCTCGCTCATCGCAGCAGGCCTTGGTCGAGCGCGCGCGGGGTGACCGCGACGATCGTGCCCGGCGCGGTCCCCTCGGGCACCGCGACGCGGGCGAAGTTGCCGGCGTGGCCCGTGCCGTCGGCCTCGGCGAGCACCGCCAGCTCACGGCCGACGAGCCCGGCCAGCCACGCCTCGCGCACCGTCGCCACCTCGGCGCGCAGCTCGGCGGCGCGCGCCTTGATCGTCGCCTTGGCGAGCTGCGCCATCCGCGCGGCGGGCGTGCCGGGGCGGGGCGAATACGGGAACACGTGGCCGTGGACCACGCCCAGCTCGCGGACGATCGAGCGGTTGGCGGCGTGCATCGCCGCGTCCTCGGTGGGGAAGCCGGCGATCAGGTCGGCGCCGATGGCAATCCCGGGCCGCCGCTCGCGCAAGCGCTCGACCAGTCGCACCGCGTCGGCGCGCGAATGGCGGCGCTTCATCCGCTTGAGGATCAGGTCGTGGCCGTGCTGCAGCGACAGGTGCAGGTGCGGCATCACCCGGGTCTCCGCGGCGAGCAGCTCGAGCAGCTCCGGGTCTATTTCGACCCCGTCGAGCGACGACAGGCGCAGCCTGGGGAGCTGGGGGAACGCCTCGAGGATTCCCCGCACCAGCGAGCCGAGCGCCGGGCTGCCGGGCAGGTCGTGCCCCCACCCGGTCACGTCGACGCCGGTCAGCACCACCTCGGCCGCGCCCTGCGCGAGATGGCGCTCGACCTCGCGGAGCACCGCGGCGACGGCCAGCGAGCGGCTCGCCCCGCGGCCCTGGGGGATCACGCAGAACGTGCAGGCGTGGTCGCAGCCGTTCTGCACCGCGACGAACGCGCGGGTGTGCTGAGGCGGGACGGGCACCGGGCGGGCGGGCGCGTTCCACGCGCGTGCGTCGAGCTTGCGGGCGTTGGCCACCAGCCCATCGACTTCGGGCATCGCCGCCAGCTGCTCGCGCTCGATGTCGGCGGCGCAGCCGGTGACCAGGAGCCGCGCGCCCGGCTTCGCGCGGCGCGCCCGGCGGATCGCCTGACGAGTCTGCCGCACGGCCTCGGCGGTGACCGCGCAGCTGTTTACCACGACGAGGTCGCGCTCGCCGGCGAGCAGGGCGCGGAGGGTCTCGCTTTCGGCGATGTTCAGCCGGCAGCCGAGCGAAATGACTTCGGCATTCACGCGTAATCGCCCCAGTCGAAGCTGCCGCGATAGCTTTCGGTCGCCGGCCCGGTCATCGTGATCCGCCCGTCCTCGCCCCATTCGATCAGCAGCGCGCCGCCGGGCAGCGTCACCGTGACCTCGTTCTGGACGAGGCCGCGGCGCATCGCGGCGACCGCGGTGGCGCAGGCGCCGGTGCCGCAGGCGCGGGTCAGGCCCGCGCCGCGCTCCCACACCCGCAAGCGGATGCTGGCGTCGTTCTCGACCGTGGCGACGTTGACGTTGATCCGTTCAGGAAACAGCGGATCGCGCTCGATCTCCGGGCCGAGCTGCTCGAGGTCGACGTCGTCGCAGTTGTCGACGAAGAACACCGCGTGCGGGTTGCCGACGTTGACTGCCGCCGGCTGCTCGAGCTCGTCCCAGCCGACCGGCAGTGCGGCCGTGTCCATGGCGTAAGCCAGCGGGATCGCGTCCCACTCGAAGCGCGGCTCGCCCATGTCGACCGCGGCGCCGCCTTGTCCCGGCCGGACCGCGAGGATGCCGCCGGCGGTCTCGATATGCGCCGGCCGGCCATGGAGCATGGCGACCGCGCGCGTGGCGTTGCCGCACGCCTCGACCTCGCCGCCATCGGCATTGAAGATGCGCATGCGGAAATCGGCGGCATCGGACCCTTCGAGCAGGATCAGCTGGTCGCAGCCGATGCCGGTGCGGCGGTCGGCGAGCGCGCGGGCGAGCGCCGGACTGATCGGCGGCAGCGCCTGCTCGCGCGTGTCGAGCACGACGAAATCGTTGCCGAGGCCATGCATCTTGGTGAACGCGGCGCGCATCGCTGCCACCTAGGGGCGCGATGGCGCAAGGGCAATGGGGCGGGGGTCAGCCGGCCTTGCGCTGGACGGCGGTCGCTTCCCCGGGCGGCGTACCGGTGGCCGCGAGCAGCCCCAGCTTGGCCAATCGCTCGCGAGTTGTCGCGGCGTCCTCGGGTTGTCCGTAGAGGTAGCCTTGCCCTTTGAGCTCGCCCATCGTCTGCAGAGCCTGGAGGATCGCCGGCGTTTCGACGCCTTCGGCTGTCACCGGCATCGTCAGCCCGCGCCCGAGCGCGACGATCGCCTCGACGAGGTCATTGCCCATCCCGTCGGCGGCCAGCTCGGCGACGAAGCTGCGGTCGATCTTGAGCCGATCGAACGGCAGCGTGCGCAACTGCGACAGGCTGGCATAGCCGGTGCCGAAATCGTCGAGGCTGATGCGCACGCCCTGGTTCTTGAGGCTGGTGACGATCGTGCGCACCGCGCCGATATCGTCGTGGAGGCAGCTTTCGGTGATCTCGATCTCGAGCCGGTTGGGCGGGAACCCGCCGTCGACGAGCAGCCGCAGCAGCTTCTGGGCGAACCACGGGTCGCGCAGCTGCACCGGCGAGATGTTGACCGACAGCGTCAGCCGCGGATCCCATTCCTTGGCATCCTGCAGCGCCATGCGGATCAGCCCTTCCGACAGCTCGGAGATCAGGTCGATTTCTTCGGCGATCGGGATGAACTGCTCCGGGCCGACCACGCCGAAGCGCGGGCTGTGCCACCGCGCCAGCATCTCGAAGCCGACGAGGTCGCCGGTCCCGAGGTCGATCTGCTGTTCGTAATACGGGACGAACTCGCCGGCGGGGATGCCGCGCCGGATTCCGGTCTCGAGCTCGGCTCGCTGGCGGACCTCGCTCTCCATTTGCGGGTCGAACCATGAGAACCGGTTCCGGCCGCGCTTCTTGGCGTGGTACATCGCGATGTCGGCGCGGTGGATCAGCGCGTCGCTGTGCCCCGCGCTCATCGTGCCGCCCTGGTCGCGAGCGCTGGCGAGGCCGATCGACGCGGTCGGCTCGACGCGCAAGTCGCCGTGGTCGATCGGGGCCGAGACGGCCTCGACGAGCAGTCCGGCAAAGCGGTCGATCTGCTCCGGGCAGCCGGTCTCGAACGACAGCGCGCAAAGAAACTCGTCCCCGCCGATGCGGGCCGCGACGCCGCCGGGAGGCAGCAGGTCGACGATGCGGCGGCCGATCTCGCTCAGCACCTGGTCGCCCATCGCATGGCCGTTGACGTCGTTGATCTGCTTGAAGCTGTCGAGGTCCACCATCACCACGGCGACGTCGCGCTGGTTGCGCTCGGCCTCGCTGAGCAGCGCGTCGATCGCCGGGCCGCCGCTGCGGCGGTTGAGGCACCCGGTCAGCGGGTCGATCGCGGCGAGCTTCTGCGCCAGGGCCTCGGCGCGGCGGCGCTCGGCGACCTCCAGGTGCAGCTCACTATAGCGGCGCCAGCCGAAGATCAGCAGGGCGATGTTGAGCAGCACGGCGTTGGTCAGCAGCATGTCCGGCGCGGCGCCGGTGCCGAGCCACGCGCGGACGATCTTGGGCATTATCGAGCCGCCGGTGCCGACGAACAGGATCAGCGCGGCCACGGCGATGCCGAGCGCGACGATATCGCGGTCGGCGCGGCCGAGGCCGCGCGCGTCATCCCGTCGTTTTGCCGCCGATTGCTTCGACAAGAGGCGAGACCCCTGCTTCCAGGGGTGCCTTATCGGGGGGTGTTCAATTTTCGGTTAATTGCGCTCGCCCCGAACCGCCGATAGGGGCGGCGCGAGGAGACGCCGATGCCCGCCCGATTCTGGCTGATCAAGTCCGAGCCGGCAGCCTATTCGTGGGAGGACCTTGTCCGCGACCGCGAGACGCTGTGGGACGGGGTGCGCAACCACCGCGCGGCCGGCAACCTGAGAGCGATGAAGCAGGGAGACCAGGCGTTCTTCTACCACTCCGTCACCGGCAAGGAGATCGTCGGGGTGGCCGAGGTCGCTCAAGCCGGCCTTTCCGATCCCAAGGACGACAAATGGGCCGCGGTGAGGTTCGCGCCGGTCCGTCCGCTCGCGCGCCCGGTGACGCTGGCTGAGGTCAAGGCAGACCCGGCGCTCGCCGAGATCGAGCTCGTGCGCCTGTCGCGCCTGTCGGTGGCCGAGGTCCGGCCCGCGGAGTGGGAGCGGGTCCTCGAGCTGTCTAGCCGCCCGAGCGCAGCCCACTGACCGTCGCGCCGCCGGCGCTGAGCTGCTCGACCTCGGTCACGCAATGGAGCACGCGAAGGCCGCGGCGGTCATTGGCTTCCGCGAGCGCTTCGCCGAACTGAGCGGTCGTCTCGACCCGCCGCGACCAGGCCCCGAACGCCGCGGCGAAAGCGGCGAAGTCGGGATTGGCGAGGTCGGTTGCGGCGACGCGGCCGGGATACGTCCGCTCCTGGTGCATGCGGATGGTGCCGTAAGAGCCGTTGTCGACCACGATCACGATCATCTCGCAGCCGTGTTGCGCCGCGGTGGCCAGCTCTTGCGCGTTCATCAGGAAATCGCCGTCGCCGGCCACGGCCACCACGCAGCGGTCCGGATTGCGCAGCGCGGCGGCGACCGCGGCGGGCACGCCGTAGCCCATCGCCCCGGCGGTCGGCGCGAGCTGGGACGGGTAGCCGGTGTAGCGCCAGTAGCGGTGCCACCAGCCGGAGAAGTTGCCCGCGCCGTTGCACACGATTGCGTCGGCCGGAAGTAGCCGGCGGGCGTGGATGAGGCAGCCGGCAAGGTCGAGCGCGAAGCCGCCTTCGGCGGGCGTCGACCACTCGAGCCATTCGCGATGCGCCTCCGCGCCCGCATCGAACGGGATGACCTCGCCTTCGTCCCACAGCGCGGCGCTCTCGGCGAACTCGCCGGGCAAGGCGCAGATCGCGAGGTCCGCGCGGTACACGCGGTTGAGCTCCGCGGGATCGGGGTGGACGTGAACGAGCTGCTGCCCCGGATGGTCGGGGGTGACCAGCGCGTAGCCGTCGGTGGTCGCCTCGCCGAGGCGGGCGCCCACTACCAGCAGCAGGTCCGCCGCCTTGATGCGTTCGACGAGCTTCGGGTTGGGGCCGTAGCCGAGGTTGCCGGCATAGACGGGCGACGACGGCGGGAGGGCGTCCTGCCGCCGGAATGCGGTCGCCGTGGGCAGCCCGATCCGCTCGGCGAACAGCGCGAAGTACTCGCGGGCGCGCGGCCCCCACCCGGCGCCGCCGACGATCGACACCGGCGCGGCGGCATCGCCGAGCAGCGCCATCAGCGCCGCCAGCGCGTCGGGGCAGGGCGCCTGCGCCGGGCGGCAGACGAACGGGCGCGGAGATGCGGCGAGGCCGCCCTCGTGGAGCATGTCCTCGGGCAGCGCGAGCACCACCGGGCCGGGACGGCCGGAGATCGCGGCGGCGTAGGCGCGGGCGATGTACTCGGGAATCCGCGCGGCATCGTCGATCCGCGCGGCCCACTTGGCGAGCGGCGCGAAGAAGGCCGGGAAATCGACCTCCTGGAACCCCTCGCGCTCGCGCATCGCGCGGTCGACGTCGCCGACGAACAGGATCAGTGGCTGCGAATCCTGGAACGCCACGTGGACTCCGATGCTGGCGTTGGTCGCGCCGGGCCCGCGGGTGACGAAGCACACGCCGGGCCGCCCGGTCATCGCGCCGTCGGCGCAGGCCATGAACGCCGCGCCGCCTTCGTGGCGGCACGTCACGGTCTGGATCGAGGCCGTGTCGCCGAGCGCATCGAGCACCGGGAGGAAGCTCTCGCCGGGGACGGTGAAGACCCGGTCGCAGCCCTGTTCGGCCAGGCAGTCGACGAGCAATCGGGCGGCGGTCGTGGGCATCCTCGGTGGGTTAGCCCGGGCGCGCGCCGCCCGCCAGCCCTGTCCCGTCTGTGGACATCGAGACCGCGCCCGGGTGCCAAATGGTTAGCAAAGCGTTAACTCCCCGATGATGCGCCGCTCCCTCGTTCTGACCGACGAAGTCGCCCGGCACCCGTTCCGGGCCTCGCTCCCGCCGCATGTTCGCGCCGTCGCCGCCGACGACCTCGAGGCGCGGGTGCCGTGGCGCGAGCGGATTGCCGCCGACGTGCGCGGTTTCGCCCAGGCTTATTGCGCCTGCCTGCTCGCCGTCACCGCCTTCATCGCCTGAGCGGACGGCTCATTCGGCTGCGGCGAGCGCGTGCCGCTCGGCCTGGTGCAGGCGCACCGCCAGCAAGGCGGAAACCAGGCACATCACCGCGCTCAGCAGCACCTGCTCGACCAGCGGGATGCCGGCCGCGCTGAGGCCGACGGCGATCAGCGAGCCGATCACCATCGCCCCGGAATTGACGATGTTGTTCGCCGCCACCATCCGCGCAGCAACCGAAGGATCGCACTTGGTGGTCAGGAAGGCGTACAGCGGAACCACGAACATGCCCCCGGCGATGGCGATCAGCAGCAAGGTGAACAGCACGACAGCAGCGAGCGGCTGCGCCAGGAACTCGCCGACGTCCATCAGCTGCTGCGGCGCGACGTCGGCGGTCCATTCGTGGCATACGAACCAGAACGCGGCGACGCATGCGCCCATGCACAGCACCGAGGCCGGCGCGTAGCGGGCCGACACCTCGCCCTTGAGCAGCGCGTTGATCGCCACCGAGCCGATCGCCACCCCGATCGAGAAGATCACCAGGAACAGGCTGGCGACTTCCTTGCTGGCGAACAACACGTTCTTGGCCAGCGGCGGGAACTGGATGAACAGCACTGCGCCGATGGTCCAGAAGAAGCTGATCGCCAGGATCGCGTAGAACACCTCGCGCTGGTGCATGGTGTTACGCACCAGCGCCGCCGAGGCGCGCAGCAAGTGCCAGTCGAGCGGCTGGCCGTGCTCGTAGGGGGGGGCCGGGGGCACCTTGCGGCTCGTCAGGTAGCCGACCACCGCGGTGGCGACGACGCCGGCGGCGGCCCATTCAACGGGCAGGTAGCCGGCGAGGATCGTCCCCGCGAGGATGGCGATATAGGTCCCCGCCTCGACCAGGCCGGTGCCGGCGAGGACCTCGTCCTTCTCCAGGTGCTGCGGCAGGATCGCATACTTGATCGGCCCGAAGAAGGTTGAGTGCACCCCCATCGCGAACAGCGCCAGCAGCATCAGCGGGATGGCGGCGATCTCGGTCAGCAGGCCCTGCCACGCCATCACCAGGCCGAGCGCGCCGACCGCCATGATGCCGATCTCGGCCCCCTTGATCCAGCGGATGATGACCGCCTTGTCGCGCATGTCGGCGAGCTGGCCCGACAGCGCGGAGAGGATGAAGAACGGCAGGATGAACAGGCCCGAGGCGATGGCGCTGAACTGCGCCTCGGCTTCCTCGGAGTTGTACACGCTGTAGACGACGAACAGCACCATCGCGTTCTTGAACAGGTTGTCGTTGAACGCGTTGAGCAGCTGCGTGGCGAACAGGGGCAAGAAGCGCCGCTGCCGCAGCAGGTAGGTCGAAGTCAGCATGTCCTGCCCGTGCAGCCTCTCGTCGCGCCTGCTTACCCGCCTTGGCGTTAAGAACAACCTCGGCGGCCACTTTTTCCCGGGCGCGCGACGCGCTAGGGCGAGGCCGATGATGTCGCTGCCCAACCTGCTGACGCTGTCGCGCATCGCCACCCTGCCGCTGCTCGGCTTCCTGCTGTGGTGGCCGCAATGGCAGTTCGGCTACGCGCTGGCGTTTGCGCTGTACTGCCTGATGGGGATCACCGACTACTTCGACGGTTACCTCGCCCGCTCGAGCGGCGCGGTCTCCCGGCTGGGGGTGTTCCTCGATCCGATTGCCGACAAGATCATGGTCGCCGTGGTGATCCTCGTGCTCACCGCGCAAGGGCTGCTGACCGGCCCGTTCGTCGGCGACATGCACGTCATCGCCGGGCTGGTCATCCTCGTGCGCGAGATTGCCGTCTCGGGCCTGCGCGAGTTCCTCGGCGGGTTGCAGGTCTCGGTGCCGGTGTCGAAGCTGGCCAAATGGAAGACGACGCTGCAGCTGGTCTCGCTCGGCGCGCTGATCCTCGGCGGGGCGATGCCCTACTGGAACGTCTGGCCCGGCGGGCTCGAGCTGAACGTGCCGCACACCGTGGGCCTGGCGACGCTGTGGGGCGCGGCGATCCTGACGCTGGTGACGGGCTGGGACTACCTGCGCGTCGGCCTGAAGCACATGGACTAAGCCCGGCGGCGCCTTACTAGCGCGCTTCGGCGCGCGCCTTGACGATGGCGAGGACGTTGGCCTCGATGTCGCCCAACAGCCTCTCGCCCCACCAGCCGAGATACCCGCTCAGCCGCGAGCGCATGCGATAGCGGGTCGTCAGCCGCACCTGCGTCACGCCAGAGCTCAGCGGGACGAGCTCGTAGCCGCCGTCTTCGATGCGCAGGATCGGTCCGGCAGGCGAAATGTGGCGATCGGTGTGGTCCTGCACTAAAGAATCGGTGAAGGCGAAGCGCCAGGCGATCCGCCGGTTTGGCCGCCACTCGACGATCCTTTCCTCGAACCGGATGTCCGCTCCCCACCTCGCCTGGCGAACGAGGCGGCCATCGCGAACGACGAGCCGAGCGTCGGACGGGCGCGGCACGGCGAGCAGGTCGTGAGTGATCGTTGCGCGCCCTTCGTCTCCGCCGATCGCCGGGATGGCGACAAGCAGGGGCCAGATGTCCTCGGGCGAGGCGGCGATCGTGATACTGCGCGTGACCTTGCGTGTCTCCCACGGCGGCGGGCTGGCCTCGTCGGCGAGGACCAGCAGCGAGGCGAGCACCAGCCAGGCGGCGCTGTAGAACCGTTCGGGGGATCGGCTCCAGCGCGCGAGGCGGCGGGCGTTCCACCGGTTGACCAGGGCGCCCGCGAGCGCCGCGGGCAACCACACGGGCAGGACCATGGCAATGCAAATCGCTCCCTCGTCGAAGACGACGAACGCCATCGCCACCAGGCCCACCAGCGCGAGGGTCGGCCAGACGAAGCAGCCCATCGGAGGATGTTCGCCGTCCGGATCGAACAGCTGGGAGGTCAGGCCGCCGATCGCCGCCGGCACGGCAAGCAAGGCCCCGATGCCGGCAAAGGTGAACTCGAAGCGCGAGAAATAGACGAGGTAGCCGAGCGCCACGATCAGCAGCGCGATAAGACCCAGCGTGACGCGCCGGTCGCGCGGCAGGCTCGCCTCGGGCGTAGCCGCTTCGAGCGGTTCGCCGTCGGAGGTGCTCTCCCCCACCGCCGGTTAGCCCGCGCGCAGCTCTTTCGCCAGCAGGCGGAATTCCTCCGCCCGCGGCGAGTTCGGGCGCCAGATCAGGGCGATCTCGCGGCTGGCGTTGCGGGCCTTGAGCGGGCGGGCGACGACCTCGGTCTCGTGCAGGATCCCGGCGTCGATCGCCATCTCGGGCAGCATCGTCATGCCGAGCCCATTGTCGACCATCTGCACCAGCGTGTGCAGGCTGGTGCCGATCATCGTCGCGCTGGCGCGCAGCTCGGGCCGGTTGCACGCGGCAAGCGCGTGCTCCTTGAGGCAATGGCCATCCTCGAGCAGCAGGAGGTGATCGGGGTCGATCATCGCCGGCGGGATCGCCTCGGGCGGATCGCGCGGGTCGTCCTTGGGAAAGGCGACGAACAACCGATCGTCGCAGATGCGCTCCTTGTCGACCTCGCCGGTGGCGTAGGGCAGCGCGAGCAGCACGCAATCGGCGCGTCCGTGGTGCAGCGATTCGACCGCGTCGCCGCTGGTTTCCTCGCGCAGGAACAGCTTGAGCGCCGGGCGCTCCTTGCGCAGCCGCGGGAGCATCCGCGGCAGCAGGAACGGCGCGATCGTCGGGATCACGCTCATCCTGAGCTCGCCCGACAGCGGCTTGCCCGATGCCTGGACGAGGTCGCTGAGCTCCTCGGCCTCGCGCAGCAATCGATGGGCCTTGTCGACCACGGCGTTGCCGAGCGGGGTGAAGCGCACCACCCTCCGGCTGCGCTCGACCAGAGTCACGCCAAGCAGCGATTCGAGCTCGCGGATCCCGGCCGACAGGGTCGATTGCGAGACGAAGGTCGCTTCCGCCGCGTGGCCGAAATGGCCGTGCTCGTGAAGCGCGACGAGATACTGCAGTTGCTTGATGGTGGGGAGGTAAGTGGACACCTAGTCCTCCCCGGCACGGGCGCGCGTCGTGCTCACTCGGCCGCCTGGTCTTCGGCCTCGTCGTCGATCAGGTCGAAGGGCGGGTCGTCATCGTCATCCCGCGGCAAGGCGTTCCGCGCTGCCTCCGCCTGCGTTTCGCGATCGATGCGGGTCATCTTCAGGCGCCCGTTCTCGACCCCGAACCCCAGCCGGCCCTCGACCAGCTCGAGTGCGTCGCGGCCGAACACCTCATAGCGCCAGCCTTCGAGCACCGGCAGCTGGCGCACCCCCGCGGCGAGCGCCTCGAGCTCGTCGGAGCGGGTCAGCAGCCGCGCGGCGACGTCGATCTCGCGGGTGCGGATCTTGAGCAGCAGCTTGAGCAGGTCGGCGACCAGCGCACCCTCCTTGCCGAGCGGCGCGCCGCGCTTGGGCTTGTCGGGCAGCTCCTCGTCGGGCAGCGGCTCGACGGCGTTCAGCACGCGCATCAGCCGCTTGCCGATGTCGTTGTCCTTCCACGCCTGGCTCAGTCCGCGGACCTTGGCGAGATCCTCCTGCTTCTTGGGCGGATGGCTGGCAATGTCGGCCAGCGTCTCGTCGCGCATGATCCGCCCGCGCGGGATGTCCTTGCCTTGTGCCTCGGTCTCACGCCACGCCGCGAGCGCCTTGAGCCGGCCAAGCACCAGGGCATTGCGGCTCGGCGCGCGGATTCGGTGCCAGGCGGTGTCGAGGTCGTTGGCATAGTTGGCCGGGTCGGCCAGCTTCTCCATCTCGGCGTTGAGCCACACGCCGCGGCCGGACTTGATCAGCTTCCTGAGGATCCTGGGAAAGATTTTGGCGAGATAGGTGACGTCGCCGATGGCGTACTCGATCTGCCGCTCGGTCAGCGGGCGGCGGCTCCAGTCGGTGAAGCGCGCGCCCTTGTCGATCGTCTTGCCGAGCCAGCTCTCGACCAGGTTGGCATAGCCGATCTGCTCCGACTGGCTGATCGCCATCATCGCGATCTGGGTGTCGAAGATCGGGTGCGGGGTCTTGCCGGTGAGGTTGTAGACGATCTCCACGTCCTGCCCGCCGGCATGGAAGACCTTGAGCACCTCCTCGTTGTTGCACAGCAGCTCGAGCAGCGGGGCGAGGTCGATGCCGTCGGCCAGCGGGTCGATCGCCGCGGCCTCCTCCTCGTTGCCGACCTGGACCAGGCACAGCAGCGGATAGAAGGTGTTCTCGCGCATAAACTCGGTGTCGACCGCGACGAACTCCGATTTCGCCAGCCGGTCGCAGAGCTCGGCCAGTTCCTCGGTCGTCGTGATCAGCGGGTGTATTTTCATCGTGGCTTTTCTATAGGGCGCGTGCTTCGCCCAATGACGCATCGGGCCAGCCGCTTGACAGGAACCCTTCCGTTCCCTGTTAGCGCCAGTCCCCTAGCGCCTTAAACCGCACAAACGAAAGAGTCTCGATGCACGCCTACCGTTCCCACAACTGCGCCGCGTTGCGCGCGGACAATGTTGGCGAGACCGTCCGCCTGTCAGGCTGGGTGCATCGCAAGCGCGATCACGGTGGGGTGCTGTTCGTCGACTTGCGCGACCATTACGGGCTGACGCAGATCGTCTGCGACGTGGATTCGGAAGCGCTGCCGGTGCTCGAAAGCCTGCGGCTGGAAAGCGTCGTCACCCTCGACGGCAGCGTCAAGGCGCGCGCCGAGGGAACGACCAATCCGAATCTGCCGACGGGCGAAATCGAGGTCTATGCCCGGGCCGTGACCGTGCAAAGCCGCGCCGAGGAGCTGCCCTTGCCGGTCGCGGGCGAGCAGGACTACCCGGAGGACATCCGCCTCAAGTACCGCTTCGTCGACCTGCGCCGCGAGACGATGCACCGCAACATCATGCTGCGCAGCCAGGTCATCGCCTCGCTTCGGCGGCGGATGATCGAGCAGGGCTTCACCGAGTTCCAGACGCCGATCCTCGGCGCCTCGAGCCCCGAGGGCGCGCGCGACTACCTGGTGCCGAGTCGGCTGCACCCGGGGCGCTTCTACGCGCTCCCGCAGGCGCCGCAGATGTTCAAGCAGCTGCTGATGGTCGCCGGGTTCGACCGCTACTTCCAGATCGCCCCGTGCTTCCGCGACGAGGACTTGCGCGCCGACCGGTCGCCTGAGTTCTATCAGCTCGACTTCGAGATGAGCTTCGTCACGCAGGACGACGTGTTCGCGGCGATCGAGCCTGTGCTCGCCGGGGTGTTCGAGGAGTTCGCCGGCGGCAGGGACGTGACCCCCGCGGGCGAGTTCCCGCGCATTCCCTACAAGGAGGCGATGCTCAAGTACGGCACCGACAAGCCGGACCTGAGAAATCGGCTGGTTGTCACCGATGTCTCGCACCATTTCGAGAAGTCGGGCTTCGGCCTGTTCGAAAAGATCGTCGGGTCCGGGGGAGTGGTGCGCGCGATCCCCGCCCCGGGCACGGCCGAGAAGAGCCGCAAGTTCTTCGACGACATGAACGAGTGGGCGCGCAAGGAAGGCTTCGCCGGGCTCGGCTACGTCACCCGCAAGTCCGGCGAGTTCGGCGGCCCGATCGCCAAGAACCATGGCGCCGAAGGCATCGGGCGGCTTTACGCCGAGCTCGGCCTCGGCGCGGACGACGGGCTGTTCTTTGCCGCCGGCAAGGAGAAGGACGCGGTCAAGCTCGCCGGTGCCGCGCGCACCCGCGTCGGCGAGGAGCTCGGCCTGATCGAGCCGGACTGCTTCAAGTTCTGCTGGATCGTCGACTTCCCGATGTTCGAGTACGACGAGGACGCCGGGAAGGTCGACTTCAGCCACAACCCGTTTTCGATGCCGCAAGGCGAGATGGCGGCGCTCGAGACGCAGGACCCGCTCGAGATCCTCGCCTGGCAGTACGACATTGTCTGCAACGGCTACGAGCTGTCGAGTGGGGCGATCCGCAACCACCGGCCCGAGATCATGTACAAAGCCTTCGAGATCGCGGGCTACTCGCGCGCGGAGGTCGACGCCAGCTTCTCGGGCATGATCGAGGCGTTCAAGCTCGGCGCGCCGCCGCACGGCGGCTCTGCTCCGGGCATCGACCGCATCGTCATGCTGCTGGCCGACGAGCCGAACATCCGCGAGGTCATCGCCTTCCCGTTGAACCAGCGGGCGCAGGACCTGATGATGGGCGCGCCGAGCGCGGTCGGCGCGCGGCAGCTGCGCGACGTGCACATCCGCCTGGCCGAGCCGCCCAAGGCGAGCGCGGCGGAATGAGTGTCGCCGCTTGACCGCGCATCGGGCCCGCATAGTCTGGCCCTGAGGCACCGGGGGGGGTCGGGAATGACGCGTCGATTCAAGGGCATGTTCGCGGCCGGCGCAGCACTGTGCGCATCGGCGGTGACGGCGGAAACGCTTCCGGTGAACGGCCTCGAGCCAGCCGGCAAGGACGCGGCGGCCGCGCTGGGCGTCATCGCGCTCGAGCCGTTCGGCGGCAGCGACGGGCAGCAGCTCGCCATCGCCGTCGCCGACAGGCTCCGCGCGGTCACCATCGACGGAGAGCCCTATTTCCGTATCCTGCCCACGGTCTCGCCGGCCGAGGCCGACGCGGTGCTCGACGGCACTGCCGCGGCGGAAGTGGGGCGCCGCGATTCCGGCTCGCGCGAGGAACAAGTCTGCGTCGAGCGCGACGAGGACGACAAATGCATCCGGCGCGAAACGCGCCACATTCCGTGCTGGGATCACGTCGTCCGGCTCGACGCGGCGGTCAGGCTGATCGCGATCGACGGCGCGATGCTTCACGCCGCCGACCGGCAGGACGAGCTGATCCAACGCTATTGCCAAGGTGACGGCCGGCCATCGAGCGAAGGCATGGTGCGCGAGCTCGCCGGTCGCTATGCCGATGCCCTGCGGGCCGATCTCGCGCCGTTCCAACGGTTCGACCAGATTCGCGTGATGGAGTCCCGCAAGGGCCTTTCCAAACAGGACAGCCGCGCTTTCCGCGAGGCGATCCGCCTGACCAAGAGCGACGGGGTCGCGGCCTGCGCCGCGTGGATGGACATCGCGCCGCGCAACCCCGCCCATGCATCGGTGCTGTTCAATCTCGGCTTGTGCGCCGAGAGCGCCGGCCGGCGGGACGAAGCCTACGACTACTACCGGCGGATCCTCGCCGCCGACGACGACGTCGATTACGCGCGGCAAGGCGCGCGCCGTATCGAACGATACCGGCGGGCCGAGGCTCAGCTCGCCAGCCATCGCCGCCTGTAACCGCGCTTGCTGGCGCCCTGGCGGCACGATGGCATGGCACTTGCCAGCCTGTGCGGCGTTCATTAGGGCGACAGGAAATCCAACCCCGCTGGTGAGAGGGCAAAACATGAGCGACACCGCCGACCGCGTGAAGAAGATCGTCGTCGAGCATCTCGGCGTCGAGGAGGACAAGGTCACGCCGGACGCGAGCTTCATCGACGATCTCGGGGCCGACAGCCTGGACATCGTCGAGCTCGTCATGGCCTTCGAGGAGGAATTCGGGGTCGAGATCCCCGACGACGCCGCCGAGAAGATCAACACCGTCGGCGATGCCAACAAGTACATCGAAGACCACAAGGGCTAAGCCCCCATTTTTCCCCGTCGTCCCAGGCTGCGCGAGCTTGGCTGACGGGCTTTAGACAGGCTCGGTCCGTCACGCGGGCTGGGCCTGTTTCGTTTTCGGAGAATGACTATGCGCCGAGTGGTCGTAACCGGACTGGGCCTCGTCACCCCGCTGGGCGGTGACGTCGAGACGACATGGTCCAACATCCTCGCCGCGCGCAGCGGCGCGGGGCCGATCACCCATTTCGACGCGTCCGAGTTCAAGTGCCGCATCGCCTGCGAGGTCAAGCCGGCGGACCACGAGTACGGCTTCGATCCGGGCAAGCGGGTCGACCACAAGGTCCAGCGCCAGGTCGATCCGTTCATCGTCTTCGGCCTCGACGCCGCCGGCCAGGCAATCGAGGACGCTGGCCTGACCGAGATGGACGAGGCGACCCGGCTACGCGCCGGCGTGTCGATCGGCTCCGGCATCGGCGGTCTGCCGGGGATCGAGAGTGAATCGCTGGTGCTCCACGAGAAGGGGCCGGGCCGGGTCAGCCCGCACTTCGTCCACGGGCGGCTGATCAATCTGATCAGCGGGCAGGTGTCGATCAAGCACGGCCTGATGGGCCCGAACCACGCCGTGGTCACCGCCTGCTCGACCGGCGCGCATTCGATCGGCGACGCCGCGCGGATGATCAAGGACGGCGATGCCGACATCATGCTCGCCGGCGGGGCCGAGGCGACGATCTGCCCAATTGGCGTCGCCGGCTTCGCGCAGGCGCGGGCGCTGAGCACCAATTTCAACGACGAGCCAACCCGCGCCAGCCGCCCCTACGACGTGGCCCGCGACGGCTTCGTGATGGGCGAGGGCGCGGGAGTGGTGGTGCTCGAGGAATACGAGCACGCCAAAGCGCGCGGCGCCAAGATCTACGCCGAGGTGGTCGGCTACGGCCTGTCGGGCGACGCCTACCACGTCACCGCCCCGCATCCGGAGGGCTCCGGCGCCTACCGCTCGATGGAAATGGCGCTGCGCAAGGCCGGGATGAGCCCGTCGGACGTCGACTACATCAACGCCCACGGCACCTCGACCCCGCTCGGCGACGAGCTCGAGCTCGGCGCGGTGCGCAAGCTGTTCGGCAACGCGATCTCGACGGTGTCGATGAGCTCGACCAAGTCGGCCATCGGGCACCTGCTCGGCGGCGCGGGCGCGGTCGAATCGATCTTCTGCATCCTCGCCATGCGCGATCAGGTGGCCCCGCCGACGCTCAACCTCGACAACCCGTCGGAAGGCTGCGAGGGCGTCGACCTGGTGCCGCACCAGGCCAGGCCGCGCGAAATCCGCGCGGTGCTCAACAACAGCTTCGGCTTCGGCGGGACCAACGCCAGCCTGGTGATGAAGCAGGTCACCTGAGGTCCGGCGAATGGGCCGCAAGGGCTATCTCCTCGCCGCGGCGCTCGGCGTCGCCCTGCTGCTGCTGGCGGTGGCCCCGACGTGG
>Ga0196977_1000188_pt1 | contig 38374 bp, 28 predicted proteins | sample S3v_1013CmetaG_FD_148634 | JGI IMG/M metagenome (GOLD analysis project Ga0196977, IMG submission 148634) | Soil microbial communities from Anza Borrego desert, Southern California, United States - S3+v_10-13C | ecosystem: Environmental > Terrestrial > Soil > Desert | place: USA: California... | reverse complement strand
CGTCGGCCATTCGCTCGATGAATCGCGTTTCCACCGCGCGCTCGAAGGCGAACTCCTTCCAGAGTTTCGTGCCGACGGGAAAATCCCACGCCTGCGGATTCGACTTGTCGATCGACGTGCCCGGGGGCAGGTGGATCCAGCGGCTCTTGGTGGCACCGTCGGTCCAGAGCGGATGGTTGGGCTCGAACGGCTCCTTCGGGAGGTCATAGAAGCCCGTGTCCGCCAGCGTCGGCGGCAACGCAGAAGCGCCCGGCGTGGTGCCGGCCATGATGGGCAGCCAGGCCGCGAGCCCGATGGCGATAGCTATGGCGCGCATCGAGGCTCGTTCAGGCCGTCGCGACGGCGCGGGGCTCGACGGGCAGGCGCGACTTGTTCCGCGCGAGCCATGCCGCGAAGGTCTGCACCTTCGGATGCAGCTCGCGGGTGCAATCGAGGCTCCGCGAGGCGCAATAGCAGCGCTCGAAGTCGCGCTTGAAGCGGAACATGTTGGCGAGATCGTCGGCGCCGGGAAATCCGAGCGCGGCATACGCTTCCGGGGAGATGTCGTCGTGCGCGACCGGCTCGCCCAGGGCGAGGGCCAGTTGCTCGGCCATCTGCGCGCCCGTGAGGTGCTCCCCGGCGATGCCGACCGACTTCCCGACGAGCTCCTCGCCGCGCGCGAAGACGCCGTAGGCGCAGGGCCCGATGTCGGCGGCGGCGATGCCGGGCAGCTTCGCGTTTCCCATGGGCAGCGTGAACGCGAGGCTCCCATCCTGGCGCCGGCGCGGCTGCATGCCGAAGTGGATGAGGTTGTCCCAATAAAACGACGTATATAAGAGTGTCGTGGGGACGCGGCGCTCGGCGAAGGCGCGGTTGGCCTCACCCTTGCCGTCGTAGTGCGGGACGTTGTACTTGCCCAGGAGCACCGGCATGGCGCCGCTGCCCGGCTTCACGAAGTCGCGCGTGTCCTCGAGCGTCGACCAGACGACGTGTCGCACCCCGGCGGCCGATGCGGCGCGCGCCATGGCGCTCGCCTGCGCGATCTCCCTTTCGGGCGAGAGGTGCTCCCAGAAATTGGTGACGCAGAAGGCCCCGTGCGCGCCCGACATCGCGCGCGATACGCTCGCGGCGTCGTCGAGGTCGGCGGGGAAGACGTCTGCGCCGAGGCTCGCGAGAACTTTGGCGGCCTCGCCCTCCGGCTTTCGCGTAACCGCCCGCACGCGGAAGCGGCGCTGCGGGTCATCGAGGATCGCGCGGGCGAGCCCGCCGCCTTGCGCGCCGGTGGCGCCGAAAACGGTGATGAGAGGTTGGGACATCCGCGGCTCCGGGAATCGAATGCCCGGATTCTCGGCATTCCCGTGGCTCCGGGCATCGCCCGGAGGAGCCACGCCGAGGAGCCATCTAGACCGGGGTCAGACCACTTAGTCCGTTGCTGCAGTGCAGCAAAGCGGACTAAGTGGTCTGACCCCGGTCTCCGCGACGCAGCCAGGCGGCGGCCTGGCCGCGGGTCTCGACGCCCAGCTTGGCGAGGATGTTGGCCACGTGGCGCTTGACCGTGTGCAGGCTCAGGTCGAGGGCGCGCGCGATGATCTTGTTGCTTTCGCCTGCCGCGATGCGCTCCAGCACCTCGAGCTCCCGCGCGCTCAGCGCATTGTCGACGGGCCTATCGGTGGTCGGCGAAGGTTGGGCGCGCGCATTGCTCCACCGCCGTAGCAGCGCCTGCCTTTCAGGCAGCAGCGCATCGCCCCAATCGGCATCGGCGAGGACGCGCAGCGCATCGTGCGCGAGCACGGCGGCGCGTGGGCCGCCCTCGATGGCGAGGCGATCGAAGAAGGGACCGAGAATCGCCACAGCCTCGCCGATCCCACGCCCGGCCGCGTGGGCTGCAGCGAGCCTTACACGCGCCTCGGAAGCCTGCCCCCAGGTGTCGATCGCCTCTTCCTGCTCGAGTGCCGAGCGCCATTGCGCCACCGCCTCCTCGTGCCGGCCTTCGAGCCAGGCGAGCTGCGCGCGTATCGGCAGCTCGGTCGCGCGCCGCACGGGCGTGCCGGCCGTCTCCAGGGTAACGGCGGCCGAATCCACTTCGGCCAGCATCTCCCGAACCAGCGCCGGGTCGTTGCACGCCGCGGCGATGCGCGCGCCGAAAACCCCCAGCTGGTAGCGGCTCCATTCACGGCGGCCGAATTGCATCGTGCGCACCCGGGTGAGCGCAGCCTCGATCGCGCGCTGGAAATCGCCGGACGCCGCTTCGCTGAAGGCGGTGAGCGTCAACATATGGTTTCGCACGGCCCCCGTATTGCCCGACCAATCGGCTTCCTCGCGCGCGCGTTCCCGCAGCTCTCGCGATTCCGCCAGGTCCCCACGCCAGAGCGCACCCCACGCCTGGGCCAGCAAGCCCAGCGGCCGCAGCGGATTCGGGGCGTCGCCCGCGGCGCGCAGCATCAGCTCCGCGTGCCGCCCGAGCGGTCGCGCGATGCCGGGCAATCCGGGCACGCGCATCGGCGTCGACGTGTGATAGGTGAGGTCCACCCGCGGATCCTCCTCGAGCAGGTCGAGCATCCGGGTGAGCAGCGGCGCGGCCTCGCCCAGGCGCAGCGTATCGATGGCGAGCCATTTGCGGGCATTGAGCAGCACGATGCGCACGTCGCGGCGCAGCTTCGGCTCCTCGAGGGGATCGAGGAGGGCGCCTGCTTCCTCGGCGAGCCCCATGCCGATCAGGATCGTCGCGCGGTAGACGCGCGCGAGCAGCTCCTCATCGGCCCGCCCCGCCGCGGCAAAGCCGCGTTCGGCACGCGCGAAGAGCTCCTTCATCGCCAGGAAGTCCCAATGCACCCAACCGAGCAGTCCGCGCACGAAAAGGATCTCCGGCGACCGCTCGCGGAATTCCGCCGGAAATTGGCCAAGCGCATGGCTTGCGGCGGCGGGTCCCGACAACACGATCATCGGTGGCACGTGCCGGAAGGCGAGGGCGGCGGCCTCGTCCAGGTCCCCAGCCTCGACAAGCAACGCGATTCGGCGCGCCGGGTCCGGCTCCGTGGCCGCGGCCCTCAGGCGCATCTGCGCGAAGACCGCGGGCTTCCTTTCCCGCAGGCGCTGCTGCAGCGCTTCCCGGAAGAGGTCGTGCAGGCGCAGCGTCCTGCCGGGCGCATCGAGCGTGTCCACGAAGAGGCCGAGGCGCTCGATCTCGTCCAGCATCGAGGACACGTTCGCCCGGCCCGAGACCGCCGAGCAACGCGAAGCTTCGAGCTCGGGCAGCACGCTCACTTCGAGCAGGAAGTCCGCGAGCTCCGGCCGGATCTGGTCGAGGACCTCGGTCATGAGGTACTCGAACATCGGCCGCTCGCCGCTGCGAAGCGCGCGCTCGATGGAAGAGCCGCCCTGCACCGCGCCCACCGCGATGCGCAGCCCCGCGGGCCAGCCCTGGGTGCGGTCGAATACGCGATCGGCGAGCGCCTCCTCGAGCCCGGCGGCGGTGACCAGGGTGCGAGCCTCGTCGCGCGCGAACTGCAGCTGCAGCTGCCGGAATTCGGCCAGCTCGCCGGCCGCGCGCAGCCGCGGCAGCGAGATGGCAGGCTCGGTGCGCGAGGCGAGGACCAGCGTCCAGCGCGCGCCCAGCCGTTCGGCCAGGCGGTCGAGGAAGCGCAGGCAGGCGGGGTCCTCCACGCGATGCAGGTCGTCGATCACGATCACGCCGTGCTGCACTTCGATCGCCTCGAGCGTGTTGATGAGCTCCGCGGCGACGTCGCGCTCCTCGTCCGGGCCCTCGGCCACGCGGTGCGCGAGCGCTTCCGGCGCCACGCGCCACGGCGGGTCAAGCGGCTCGACCGCCGCGAGCAGGCACTCCAGCAGGCCCTGCAGGTTGTCGCCCGGATCGGCGGAAACCCAAGCCAGCGCAACGCCGGGGGGCAGCTTCGCGAGCGCATGGGCGACGAGGCTCGTCTTCCCGTAACCCGCGGGCGCCACGACCAGCACGACGCGCCGGTGGCGCATCGCCTCCACCAGGCGCGCCTCGACGGCGCCGCGCTCGACGTATTCGCCACGCGTCCGCGGCGGCTGGATCTTGGTGCGGGGGAAGCTCACGCGCGGAGGATACCAATCCGGCGCGCAAGGAAAATCCGCTCACGCTCGTTGAAGAACCTCGCCCGGTGGAAGGCCGCAGGCGCTGAACCTCAGTCGATGAGCTTCCCGCCCTCGTGGAACGGATAGGGCCCTGGAAACTCGCCGATCGACGCGGTGTGCGAGACGATGCCTACGCCCTCGCGCCAGAGGTGCAGCTGGAAGCCAGGCGGCTCCATCACGAACTGCGACTTCGCGGCCTCGTCGAGGTCGAGCGCCACCTGGTGCGCGGGGCTGGGGCTGGTCGAAGCCACGGTGCCGCCGAAGCGCTTCACGATGCTCCGATGCAGGTGTCCCGAGACCACGCGCTCGACCTGCGGGTGGCGCGCGATCACGGCTTCCAACGCCTGCGGGTTGGCGAGCGGGATCCCGTCCATGTGCCCGATGCCGGTCCAGAACGGCGGATGGTGCAGCGCCACCATCGTGGGCTTCGCGGGCGCCGCGGCGAGCGTCTTGTCCAGCCAGCGCAGCTGCGAATCCGCCAGCTCGCCACCGCTCCTCATCGGCAGGGTCGAGTCCAGCGCCACGATGCGCACCGGGAAATCCTCGATCACGTAGTCCAGCTTGCCCTCGCGTTGGCGCATGTATGCGTGCGAAGTGAATTGCGCGCGCATCCGCACCGGGTCGTCGTGGTTGCCCGGCATGAGGAAAACGGGCATTGGCAGCGGCTCGAGGAGCCTCGCCAGGTTTGCGTACTCCTCGGCTCGCCCGAAGTCGGTGAGGTCGCCGGTGAAGAGCACCGCGTCGGGAACCTGGGGAAGCGCCAGCAGGTGCGCCACGCAACGCGCGAGGCACGCCTCGGTATCCACGACGCGGTAGGAGAGCTTGCCTCCGGCCTTGATGTGCATGTCGCTCACCTGCGCCAGCAGGAAGCGCTGCGTCATGCGGGCGCCGCGCCCTGGGTTGCGCCCAGCAGCGCCTCGAGCCGCTCGGGGTCGATGGGCTTGAGCAGGTGCGCGTCGAATCCCGCGCTCGCGGCCTGCGCGCGGTCGCTGGGTTGGCCGTATCCGGTGATGGCGATGAGCTGCATCGAGGTTCCCTGCATGCGCTGGCGGATGCCGCGCGCGACATCATAGCCGCTCATGCCCGGAAGTCCCACGTCGATCAGGGCGGCGTCGGGTCGCTCCCGCATGACGAGCTCGAGGCCGGAGGGCCCGTCGCTCGCCATCGCCACCTGGTGCCCCCACATCGCCAGCAACTCCTGCATCGTGGCGCGGATGTCGGGGTTGTCCTCGATCACGACCACCCGGCGCGGCGCGGATGTGCCGGGGCGCGCGGCAGGCTCCACGCGGCTCTCGCCCTTTTCGCTCGCGAGGGGGATGCGCACGCAGAAGCGCGCGCCGCGGCCCGGTCCCTCGCTGAAGGCGTGCACGTCGCCGCCGTGCAGCTCGGCCAGGCGCTTGACGATCGTGAGGCCCATCCCCAGGCCGCCTGCGCGGCGGTCGATGGTGGCGTTGAGCTGTCGGAAGGGGGCGAAGAGCTTGTCGGCCACCTCGGCATCGAAGCCCACGCCCGGGTCCTCGACGCACACCACGCCCATGCCGTCCTCGAGGAGGGTGCGGACGCGGATCTCGCTCGGCTGCGGGCAGAACTTGAAGGCGTTGTTGAGAAGGTTGCAGACGATCTGCTCCAGGCGCACGGGATCCCCGTCGACCTGCACCGCGCCGGCTTCGAAGCGGACGGCCACGGTATGCTGCCGTTCGTGGGTCGCCGGCATGCAGGTCTCGATGGCAGCGGCTACCACTCGATTCAAGTCGAGGCGCTGCTTCTTCAGCACGACCTTGCCGTGCTCGAGGCGAGCCACGTCCATGAGGTCGTCGACGAGCCGTACGACGTGGTCCACCTGTCGTGACAGGATCTCGGTGTTGCGCGCGACGACCGCATCTTCCACCTTGCGGTGGCGCATGATGTAGAGCGCGTTGCGCATGGGGGCCAGCGGGTTGCGCAACTCATGCGCCAGCATGGCGAGGAATTCGTCGCGCAGCCTCACCTCGTTCTCGCGCTGCGTGAGGAGCTCGCCGACCTCGCGTTGCCGTGCCGTGGCGCGCAGCGCCACGCCCACCGCCGAGACGAGCGTGTGCGGGTTGAGCGGGCGCTCGAGCAGCGTCACGTTCCCGGAGGCGGGGAAGGCATTGGCCACCGCCACGCCTGCGGCGGCCACGTCGTTGGACACCACGATGAGCGGCAGGTCGGCCCATGCGGGCATCCGCGAGAGCGCCTCGCGCATGGGAAGGATGTCTTCGGCGAGCAGCGCTTCCTCGACGATGATCACGCAGCCCACGTCCTCGGAAAGTCGCCCGGCGAGGTGCGGCAGCCTTTCGAAGGCGCGTGCTTCGAGGCCGGCGCGCTGCAGGAACCCGGTTGCGAGCTCGGCGTCCCCGGCGTTCGGAGTCACCACGCAGGCCGCGAAACTTCGCCCGCTCAACGCGGCTCAGCCCGTGGGGTGCGAGCCGCCACGCGCCCCACCCAGGTAGGAGGGCACGCCGGTCAGCACCCCCTGGAACTCCTTGAGCGGGGGCCCGATGTCGATCCCCTGCGGGCTCATCGAGAGCTCGCGAACGCTGGTCTCGTGCGGGCCGCTGCGCTTCTTGATGATGCTGATCGCCTTGCGTATCTCGCCCAGCGCCTCGAAATAGCGGGTGATGATGACGCTGTCGGCGAGGTAGCTCACGTCGATGGGCGTGCCCATCGACCCGATGAGGCCGTGCTGCGCGAGGAGCATCATCGTCATCACGCCCTGCTGGTTGAGGTATGTGAGCATCTCGTGCAGGTGCAGGTGGAGGAATTCCTCCTCGGGCATGGAATTGATGTAGCCGTTGAGGCTGTCGAGCACCACAACGCGCACGCCGTGGCCGTCCACCGCGGTGCGGATGCGGGTCGCCAGCTCCCCGGGGGACATCTGCGCCGGATCGACCTGGCGCACCTCGAGCATGCCCGAGGCCATGGGCGCCGACAGGTCGATGCCCATGTCGCGCGCGCGCTGGCACATCGTGGCGACGGTCTCGTCGAAAACGTAGTACGCAACCCGCTCGCCCCGCGCGGCGGCGGTCGATGCAAAAAGCGTCGAGAGGGTGGTCTTGCCGCTGCCGGCCGGCCCTATCACCAGGTTGCTGGTCCCGAAATGCAGGCCTCCTCCGAGGAGCACGTAGAGCTGCTTGTTGCCGCTGCTGGCTACCGTGCGGCGAAATTCGGCGTGGTGCTCGGCCGCGACGAGCCGCGGGAACACGCGCAAGCCGCCCCTTTCCACCACGTAGTCGTGGCTTCCCTCCCGGAACGCGACGCCGCGCACCTTGGTCACGCTGATGCTCCGGCGGAAGATGCCGTACTTGAGGGGTGCGGCCTGCAGCAGCAGGGCCCCGTGCACGATGCTGTGGACCTGGACGTCGCTGCCTTGCGCGCTGCGATCGTCCAGCAGCAGCGTGGTGCAGTCGCGCGTCGCGAGCTCCTGCTTGATCTTGAGGATCTCGCGCCGGTAGCGCAGCGGATTCTGCGCGAGCAGGCGCATCTCCGAGAGCGAATCGAGCACCACGCGCGCGGGTTTCGAGCGGTCGATGGCTTCCATGAGGAGCTTCACCAGCTGCGCCAGCTCCACTTCCGCCGACTGGAAAAGGGTGGTGGGACGCGAGCCGATGGCGGCCTCGATGGCGGAAAGCTCGATGAGGTCGATGCCCTCGAGGCTCCATCCGTGGGAGGCGGCAACGGCTTCCAGCTCGAGCTTGGTCTCGGACAGGGTGACGTACAGGCAGCTTTGGCCCTGCCGCCGCCCCTCGATCAGGAACTGCATCGCAAGCGTCGTCTTGCCGACGCCGGGCGAGCCTTCGCAAAGGTAGATGCACCCGGACGGCAGCCCGCCGCCCAGGACGTCGTCCAGGCCGGGCACGCCGGTGTCGCTCTTTCTGGTAATCGCCGTCATTGCCCAGGGGGTGCTCGTGCAGACCCCTGCGGGAACCGATGGTTCCCGGAAGCTGCTTTCGGGCTGACTCGCTTGTCGCTCGCGTAGAGTCGCGGCATGGCACAGGGCAAGCGAAGCGCAGGCATCCTGCTCTACCGGCGGCGCGAAGGCCGGCTCGAGGTTTTCCTGGCCCATCCCGGGGGACCCTTCTGGGCCCGCAAGGATGCGGGCGCCTGGACGATCCCGAAAGGGCTCATCGACGAGGGCGAGGATCCCCAGGCCGCCGCGCGCCGCGAGTTCCGGGAGGAAACCGGCGTCGAAATTACCGGCGAGCTGCATCCCTTGCAGCCCCTCAAGCAGCCCAGCGGCAAGATGGTGCTCGCCTGGGCCTGCGAGGGCGACTGCGACGCGCACTCCATCCGGAGCAACCTGTTCTCGATGGAATGGCCGCCACGCTCGGGGAACCTGCGCGAATTCCCCGAAATCGATCGCGCGGGGTGGTTTTCCCTCGAAGAAGCGCGCGGCAAGCTGCTCAAGGGGCAGCTCGGCTTCCTGGACCAGCTCGAGCGTCTCGCGGAGACCTGACGCGGGAACGCAACTTGCACGTCCCTTCCGGTTTCACCACGGAGGACGCCATGGATTACACCCTCAAGCCCCTCGACCAGCAGGTCGTCGTCATCACCGGACCTTCCAGCGGCATCGGCCTCGCAACGGCGGTGCTGGCCTTCGACCGCGGCGCCAAGCTGGTCCTCGCCTCGCGCAGCGAGAAGGTGCTGGAGGAGCTCGAGCGCTTCGTGAACGACAACGGTGGCGAGGCGATCCATGTGGTCGCCGACGTCGGCCGCCGCGTGGACATGGAGGCGGTCGCCACCGCCGCGATCGAGCGCTTCGGGCGCATCGACACGTGGATCAACAACGCGGGGGTCTCGATCTACGGCAAGCTGGAGGAGGGCAGCGAGGCCGACCATCGCCGGCTCTTCGACACCAACTTCTGGGGCGTGGTGAACGGCTCTCTCGCGGCGCTGCCGCACATCCGCGCCAACGGCCATGGCGGCGCCATCATCAACGTGGGCAGCGAGGTCTCCGACGCGATCGTGCCGTTGCAGGGCATGTATTCGGCTTCGAAGCACGCGGTGAAGGGCTTCACCGACGCCCTTCGCGTCGAGCTGCTGGCGGCGAAGGAGCCCATTTGCGTGACGCTCATCCAGCCGACCGCGGTCAATACGCCCTATCCCGAGCACGCGCGCAACTACCTCGACAAGGAGCCCAAGCTTCCCAGCCCGCAGATCGATCCCAAGCAGGTCGCCCTCGCCATCCTCGAGGCGGCCACGCGTCCGGCCCGCGACGTGAAGGTGGGCGCGATGTCGAAGATGAACACGCTCACCTGGAAGCTCGCGCCCAAGCTCGCCGACTGGATGGCCACCAAGTACGTGGACAAGCAGAACTACGACGCGCCGCCGATCGATCCCGCCGGCACGCTCTACAAGCCCGGCGAGACGGGTCGTATCCACGGCCGGCCCCCGGAGGCGCGCATTTGATCGCCCTTGAACCGTTTCCATCGGCCCCCATTTCGTAACCATGGCCCGACGACCCGACCCCGCCGACTGGATGTGGGCGCAAGCCTGCGAGATGCTCTCGCAGGCCGAGCGCATGCACCGGCAGTTCTTCCACCTCGGCGCGGCCGAGCGCGCGCAGGCGGCCTGGCAGCCGCCGGTGGATGTGCTCGAGGACGACCAGGAGGTCGTGATCGTGGTGGCCATGCCGGGCGTGGACCCGCAGCGCATCGCGGTGTCGAGCTATCCCGGCGTGCTGGTGGTGAGCGGCGAGCGCGCGGCCGCCTTCGGCGGGCCTCGCCACCTGGTGCGCCAGCTCGAGATTCCCTACGGGCGCTTCGAGCGCCGCATCGCTTTGCCCGACGGGCCGCTGCAACTCGTGTCCAACGAAATGATCGACGGCTGCCTCGTCCTGCGCCTGCGCAAGGCGGGCTAGGAACCCCATGAACGAGAACTTCCAGAGACGGCTCGAAGCCGACGGCGGCCAGCGCATCGATCCCGCCAACGACACCCCCGCGCGCGCCGCCGAAGGCGCGGCCTGGGACGAGAAGGCGCGCCCGTTGCCCGCGGACGCGGTGATCATCCTGCCGGTGCGCAACATGGTGCTCTTCCCCGGCCTCGTGGTGCCACTGGCGGTCGGGCGCCAGCGCTCGCGCGCCGCGGCGCAGGAGGCCGTGCGCCTGCAGCGCCCCATCGGCATCCTCCTGCAGAACAAGCCCGACGTGGACGAGCCTACGCCGGACGACATGCATTGGGTCGGCACGACGGCCAACGTGCTGCGTTACGTGACCGCGCCCGACGGCTCGCACCACGCCATCGTGCAAGGCGTGAAGCGCTTTCGCGTGCTGCAGTTCCTGGAGGGCTACCCCTTCGCCGTGGCGCGCGTGCAGTTGATCGAGGATCCCGACCAGGCGAGCCCCGACATCCAGGGTCGCGGGCACGCCATGCGCCAGAAGGCGGCCGAGATCCTGCAGATGCTGCCGCAGGCGCCCGACGAGATCGTGAGCGCGTTCAACGCGGTCGAGGGCCCCTCGGCGCAGGCCGACTTCATCGCCGGGATGATGGACATCACGAAGGAAGAGAAGCAGGCGCTGCTCGAGACCTTCGACCTCAAGGCGCGCCTGGACAAGGTGCTCGAGCTGCTCGCGCGCCGCATCGAGGTGCTCAAGGTGTCGAAGGACATCGACGAGCGCACGCGCGAGGCCATCGGCGAGTCGAACCGCAAGCACCTGCTGCGCGAGCAGATGCGCCACATCCAGAAGGAGCTGGGCGAAGGCGAGGAGGGCGCGGCAGCGGAGATCGAGGAGCTCGCCAAGGCCATCACCGAGGCGAAGATGCCCGAGGAGGTCGAGAAGCAGGCGCGCAAGGAGTTGAAGCGGCTCGAGCGCATGCCCGAAGCCTCGGGCGAGCATTCCATGGTGCGCACCTACCTCGAGTGGCTGATCGAGCTGCCCTGGGCCGCCGAGCCGGGCGAGCCCATCGACATCGCCGAGGCGCGCCGCATCCTCGACGAGGACCACTACGGCCTGGAGAAGATCAAGCGCCGAATCCTCGAGCACCTCGCGGTGCGCAAGCTCAATCCCGAGGGACGCAGCCCCATCCTGTGCTTCGTGGGCCCGCCCGGCGTGGGCAAGACCTCGCTCGGGCAATCGATCGCCAAGGCGACCGGGCGGAAGTTCGCGCGGGTGAGCCTTGGTGGCACCCATGACGAGGCCGAGATCCGGGGCCACCGTCGCACCTACCTGGGCTCGCTGCCCGGCAACATCATCCAGGCGCTGCGCAAGGTCGAGACCCGCAGCCCCGTGATGATGCTGGACGAGATCGACAAGCTGGGCGCCGGAGGCTTCCATGGCGACCCCGCATCGGCGCTGCTCGAGGTGCTCGACCCCGAGCAGAACTCGACTTTCCGCGACAACTACCTCGCGGTGCCCTTCGACCTCTCGCGCGTCATGTTCATCGCCACCGCGAACGTGCTCGACTCGATTCCGGGGCCGCTGCGCGACCGCATGGAAGTGATCCAGCTGCCGGGCTACACCGCGCAGGAGAAGCTGCAGATCGCGCGGCGCTATCTTGTCGCGCGCCAGCTGAAGGCCGCGGGACTGAAGCCCGAGCAAGTCGACATCACCGATGCCGCGCTGGAATCGATCATCGTCGACTACACGCGCGAGGCGGGCGTGCGCAACCTCGAGCGCGAGATCGGCAACGTGTATCGCTATGCCGCGGTGCGCATCGCCGAAGGCGCGATCGAGCGCATGACGGTGGGCCCCGAGGAAGTCGCCACCATCCTCGGGCCGAAGAAGTTCGAGGCGGAAGTCGCCATGCGCACCGCCGTGCCCGGCGTGGCCACGGGCCTTGCGTGGACGCCCGTCGGCGGCGACATCCTCTTCGTCGAGGCCGCGCGCATGCCCGGCTCTGGCAAGCTGATCCTCACCGGACAACTCGGCGACGTCATGAAGGAAAGCGCGCAGGCGGCGCTCTCGCTGGTGAAGGCCCGCGCGGGCGTCCTGGGTGTCGCGGCGGACGTGCTCGAGAAATCGGACATCCACGTGCACGTTCCGGCGGGCGCCACGCCGAAGGACGGCCCCAGCGCCGGCGTGGCGATGTTCACGGCCTTGTCGTCGCTACTGACGGCGCGGCCGGTGCGCAGCGATGTCGCGATGACGGGCGAGATCTCGCTGCGCGGGCTGGTGCTGCCGATCGGCGGCGTGAAGGAGAAGGTCCTCGCAGCGCACCGCGCCGGCATCAAGACCGTGATGCTGCCCGAGCGCAACCGCCGCGACCTCGAGGACATTCCCGCCGACGTGCGCGAGCAGGTCGAGTTCGTCTGGCTGGAAACCGTGGACCAGGCCATCGCGACGGCATTGGGGTCAGACCCCGAGTTTCGCGCAGGCGAAAACGGGGTCTGACCCCGGTTTAATCGGGCAGCGACAGCTGCGGCACTTCCGCGCTCCCCGCTGGTCCACCCCCCATGCAGCGAACCCTCATCATCATCGGCATCGTGCTCGTCGCGGCCGGCGTGCTCTGGCCCTTCATTTCCGGGCTGGGCCTGGCCGGCTGCCCGGCGACATCCGCATCGAGTCCGAAGGCGGCGGCTTCTACTTCCCCATCGTCACCTGCCTGGTCATCTCCGTGGTCCTCTCGTTGGTGCTCTGGCTCTTCCGGCGGTAAATCCGTGAAAACCCTCTTCGGCATCCTCGTCGCCCTCGCGGCGATTCCCACCCTGGCAGCTGCCCATTGCAAGCCGGTTGCCACCTCGGGCGCCAACGCGCCGAACCAAAATCCCGCCTTCGAGGGCCAGACACGCGCCTGCGAGGTCAAGTCCGACGTGGCGTTCGAGGTCTCGGTCATCGCCAAGGGGCTCGTGCACCCGTGGGCGGTGGAGCCGATGCCCAACGGCGATTTCCTCGTGACCGAACGGCCGGGTCGCATGCGGGTGGTGAGCGCACGGGGCAAGGTCGGCGAGCCGCTGGCTGGCCTGCCCAAGGTCGATGCAGGCGGGCAAGGCGGGTTGCTCGACGTCGCATTGAGTCCTTCGTTCGCCACCGACCGAACCATCTTCTGGAGCTATTCGGAGCCGCGCCAGGGCGGCAACGCGACCAGCGTCGCGCGTGGGGTGCTATCGCAGGATTCGCGCAGGCTCGAGCAGGTCAGCGTGATCTTCCGCGCGCTGCCCGTGTACGACGGCGACAAGCACTTCGGCTCGAGGCTCGCGTTCGGACCCGACGGCATGCTCTACGTGACGCTCGGCGATCGTTCCGACATGCCGATGCGCCCGCAAGCGCAACAGCTCGACAGCCACATGGGCAAGACGCTGCGCATCAAGCCCGATGGCGGCGCGGCGGAGGGCAATCCCTTCATCGGGCAGGCCAATGCGCTGCCGGAGATCTGGAGCCTTGGCCATCGCAACATCCAGGCCGCGGCCTTCGATTCACGCGGGCGGTACTGGGCGATCGAGCACGGCACGCGCGGCGGCGACGAGCTGAACCTCGTCGAGAAGGGCAAGAACTACGGCTGGCCGAACGTGGCCTACGGCATCGAGTATTCGGGGCGTCCCATCCCGGGCACCACGACGAAGCCCGGCACGGAGCAACCCGTGTACTACTGGGACCCGGTGATCGCGCCCTCCGGGGCGCAGTTCTACGACGGCGATGCATTCGCCGCCTGGAAGGGCAGCCTCTTCGTGGGCGGGCTCAAGGTGAAGAGCCTCGTGCGCCTGGTGATCGAGGGCAATCGCGTGAAGGGCGAGGAATGGCTGCTCACCGACCGCGGCCAGCGCATCCGCGACGTGCGGCAGGGCCGCGATGGGGCGCTCTACGTGGTGACCGACGAGGACAACGGCGAGCTGTGGCGCATCGCGCCGCGGCGGTGACCGGGCCCGCGCTCGATCATCGCCTGCGCGCATCCACATGGGCGCGAATGGTCGCCCGCGCGCCCTTGCGAAGCGCATGCCCGGGCGCGTGCATGAGCCATAACCGCACCATCCCCACCAGGAACATGAGCGTCTCCAGCGCGGCCACGCGCGGGACGATACCGGCCGGCATCTCGCCCTTGCGCCGCGCCTCGCGGTAGGCGGCTTCGAAGGCGCGCAGCAGGCGCTCGTTGTTGCGCGCGCTGCCGCGCAGCTGCGTGGCCATGTCGTCCACGTATTCGCACTTGAACGAGAGCACCGTGAGCGCCCGGCGCTTGACGGCGTCGCGTTCGATGGACTCGAGCAGGCCGGCGAGGAAGCGCTCGATGCGCTCGAGCGCGGGAAGCCCGCATCCCGGCCTGAGCAGCGTGGTGTCGGCATGGTCGAGCAGCGGGACCGAGACCTGCTCGCGGATCTCGCGGAAGAGGGCGCCCTTGCCGGCGAAGTGGTGGTAGATCGCGCCCTTGGTGACGCCCGCCTCGCGCGCGATCTGCTCGAGAGTCGAGCCCGAGATGCCGTGCCGGTCGAAGCAGGCGAGCGCCCCCTCGACGATCGCCGCGCGCGTGAGGGCCGCGTCTTCCTTGGTGCGTCGCATGCGCGATGTTACATACGTTCCAGACCGTATGTATATACTGCGGCATGACCTCGCCCACCTTCCAGAGAATCCCCCTCGCGCTCTGCGCCATGCTCCTCGTTGCTTCCTGCGGCAAGGGCGACGGGCAGGCGAAAGCCGCCGCTGCGCCGCCGCCGCCGCTGCAGGTCGCCACGCTCAGGATGGCGCAGCAAAAGGTGCCCGTCTCGCTGGAGGCCGTGGGCCAGGCCGAGGGCTCGCGCGAGGTGGAAGTGCGCGCGCGCGTGAGCGGCATCCTCGAGAAGCGGCTCTACGAGGAGGGGGCGCCGGTCGCCGCGAACGCGCTGCTCTTCGAGATCGACGCCGCCCCCTACCGGCTCGCGGTCGAGCAGGCGCGCGCGGCGCTGCAGCAGGAACGGGTGCGCAAGGAGCTGGCCGAGACCGAGGCGAGGCGCCTGGCCCCGCTCGCCCAGGATCGCGCCATCCCGCAGCGCGAGGTCGACCAGGCGATCGCCACGGCCAGGCAGGCCACCGCGGCCATCGCCGCCGCCGAGGCGCGCCTCAAGGAAGCCGAGCTCAACCTTTCCTATACGACCATCCGGGCCCCCATCGGCGGCATCTCCGGGCGCGCGCTCAAGTCGGAGGGCAGCCTCGTCACCGCGAACACCGAATCGAGCCTGCTTACGACGCTCACCCAGGTCGATCCCCTATGGGTGCGCTTCTCGCTTGCGCAAGCCGATTACGCGGCGGTGCGCGGCAACGAGCGCGGCGCGCGCGTGCAGCTCATGGCGGCCGACGGCAGTGTCGCGGCCGATGGCGGCAAGCTCAACTTCGCCGGCAGCACCGTGGACGCGCGCCTGGGCACGGTGCAGATGCGCGCCGCGTTCGCCAATTCCGGCGGCAAGTGGTTGCCCGGCCAGTACCTGAAGGTGCGCGTGCTCGCCGGGGAACAGGTGGCGATGAAGGTGCCGCAAGCCGCGCTCCTGCAGGGCGAGCAGTCGCGCTTCGTGATGACGGTGGGGCCGGAGGGCAAGGCGGTCGCGAAGCCGGTGCAGACCTCGAGCTTCATCGGGCCGGATGCCGTGATCACCGGCGGGCTCGCGGAAGGCGACCTCGTGATCGTGGACAATCTGGTGAAGGTGAGGGCGGGGACGCCGGTGCAGGCGAAGAAATAGATGGGCGACTTCTCGCGCTTCTTCATCGAGCGGCCCATCTTCGCGAGCGTGCTCGCGATCATCATCACGCTGGCGGGCGTGATCGCGGGGCTGAACCTGCCGGTGTCGCAGTACCCCGAGATCTCGCCGCCGACGGTCATCATCAGCACCGCCTATCCGGGCGCCAGCGCCGAGACCATCGCCGCCACGGTGGCGGCACCCATCGAGGAGCAGCTCTCCGGCACCGAGGGGATGATCTACTTCACCTCGAGCGCGTCTTCGGACGGCACGCTCAACATCACCACCACGTTCGAGGTCGGCACCGATGTCGACCGCGCCACCTTCCAGCTGAACAACCGCGTGCAGATCGCGCTGCCGATCCTGCCCGAGGAGGTGCGCCGCAACGGCGTCATCGTGCGCAAGCGCTCCAACGACCTCCTCATGGTGATCGCGCTCACCTCGCCCAAGCGCACGCTCGCCACCACCACGCTCGCCGACTACGCCGCGGTGAATATCGTGGACGAGCTCAAGCGCATCCCGGGCGTGGGCGACGTGAACATCTTCGGCGCGGGCTCCTCGATGCGCGTCTGGCTCAATCCCGAGCGCATGGCCCGGCTCAGTGTCACGCCCTCCGACATCGCGGCGGCGATCCGCGCCCAGAACGCCCAGTACGCCGCTGGCAAGATCGGCGCGGAGCCCGCGCCTCCCGGCCAGGAGGTCACCTTCACGGTCACCGTCCGCGGCCGGCTCGCGCGGGTGGAGGACTTCGAGAACATCGTGGTGCGCGCGGCCGGGCCCGGTGGGGTGCTGCGATTGAAGGACGTGGCGAACGTCGAGCTGGCCGCCGCCAACTACGACACCGCGCCCCGCGTCGACGGCGAGCCCTCCACCGGCATGGCGGTCTTCCTGCAGACCGGCGCCAACGCCCTGCAAGTCTCGGACTCGATCAAGGCACGGCTGGCCGAGATGAAGGTGGTTTTTCCCGAGGACATGGCCTACCTCATCCCGTTCGATACGACGCTGGTGGTCAAGAGCTCGATCCGCGAGGTGCAGATCACCATCTTCGAGGCCGCGCTGCTGGTGCTCGCGGTGGTGTTCATCTTCCTGCAGACCTGGCGCGCGACCGTGATCCCGATGCTGGCGGTCCCGGTCTCGATCATCGGCACCTTCGCCGGGCTATACATCCTCGGCTTTTCGATCAACACGCTCACGCTCTTCGCCATGGTGCTCGCCATCGGCATCGTGGTGGACGACGCCATCGTGGTGCTGGAGAACGTCGAGCGGCTGATGCGCGACCAGGGCCTGGGAGCGAAGGCCGCGGCCATCGAGGCGATGCGCGAGGTCTCCGGCGCGCTCATCGCGATCATCCTCGTGCTGTGCGCGGTGTTCATCCCGGTGGCGTTCCTCGGCGGCATCGCCGGGCAGCTCTACAAGCAGTTCGCCGTGACGGTGGCTGTGGCCGTGGTGATCTCGGGCTTCACCGCGCTCACGCTCACGCCCGCGTTGTGCGCGCTGCTGCTGAAGCGCGGCCACCACGAGTCGCGCCTCTTCGCGCCGTTCAACCGCGGCTTCGCCTGGCTCACCGGGCGTTTCCTCGGCGGCGTGAACCTCGCGCTACGGCGCCGGCTACTGGCCGCGATCGGGTTCCTGCTGGTGCTGCTCGCGGCGGGCGTTCTCTTCTGGCGGGTGTCGACGAGCTTCATTCCCCCCGAGGACCAGGGATACCTCATCGGCTCGATCGTGCTGCCCGACGGCGCCTCGCTGCAGCGCACGCAGAAGACGGGCGAGCTGCTGCAGAAGATCTTCTCCGAAACGCCCGAGATCGACCACGCGTTCGTGAACTCGGGACGCGACTTCATCGGCGGCGCCAACAAGCCCAACGCGGGCACGACCTTCATCCTGCTCAAGCCCTGGGAGCAACGCACCCGCAGCGCGTCCCAGGTCGCAGCCGACATCACGCGCCAGGCCCAGGGCTTCGCCGACGGACTCTCGATCATCTTCAATCCGCCGGCCATCCGCGGGCTGGGCTCCGCGGGAGGTTTCGAGTTCTACGTGCAGGCGCGCGCTTCCTCCGACTCGCGCCGCCTGGGCGATGCGGTCCAGGCGCTCACGGCGGCGCTCGCGGCCGATCCGCAGCTCGAGCGCATCAACACCTTCTTCCGCACCACCTCGCCGCAGCTGCGCGTGGACCTGAACCGCGAGCAGGCGCTGGCGCTGGGCGTGCCGATCGGCGAGGTGTTCGAGGCCCTGCAGAGCATGCTGGGCACCCTGTACGTGAACGACTTCAACATGGCGGGGCGCACGTTCCGCGTGCAGCTCCAGGCCGAGGCGCCGTTCCGCGCGCGCCCCGAGCAGATCGGCGCGGTGTTCGTGCGCTCCGCGACCACCGGCGCGATGATTCCGTTGAAGGCGATGCTGGCGGTGAGCGAGATCTCGGGTGCGGAGCAGGCCGAGCGCTTCAACGGCTTCCTCGCCGCCAAGGTGCTGGGCTCCGGGCGTCCCGGGGTGAGCTCCGGCGAGGCGATCCAGGCGGTCGAGCGCGTCGCGGGGCAGGTGCTGCCGGCCGGCTACACCCTGGCATGGAGCGGGCAGGCCTTCCAGGAGAAGCGCACCGGCAACGCATCGATCCTCGCCTTCAGCCTCGCCATCGTGATGGTGTACCTGATCCTCGCCGCGCTCTACGAGCGCTGGCGCCTGCCCGCCGCGGTGGTGCTCGCCGTGCCCTTCGCGGTCGTGGGCGCGCTGGGCCTCGTGGCGCTGCGCGGCATGGAGAACGACATCTATTTCCAGATCGGCCTGGTGGTGCTGATCGGGCTGGCGGCGAAGAACGCGATCCTCATCGTCGAGTTCGCGCAGCAGGGGCTGCTCTCCGGCATGGATGCGAAGGAGGCGGCCCTGCAGGCCGCACGCCTGCGGTTTCGGCCGATCGTCATGACCTCGCTCGCCTTCGTCTTCGGCGTGCTGCCGCTGGCGATCGCGAGCGGCGCCGGCTCGGCCGCTCGGCGCTCCATGGGCACCGGCGTCGTGGGCGGCATGCTGGTCGCCACCTTCGTCGCCACGATCTTCGTTCCGCTCTTCTTCGTCTGGTTCGCGCGGCGGCAGAAGATGGGGGAGCAGTCGAGCGTGACCGAAGGCTCCCTGGAGGGGGCCGAATGATGCGCGGCCTAGATATATGTATCGCCCTCGGCCTCGCCGGATGCGCCATGGTGGGTCCCGACTACCGGCGGCCGGAATCGCCCCTGCCCGCGAGCTTTCCGGCTGCCGAAGCTTCGGCCGCAGCGGCGGCCTCCGTGGGCCCGCAGTGGTGGCGGCTCTACAACGACCGGTTGCTCGACGAGCTCATCGCCTCGGGCCTGGAGCGCAATGCCGACGTGCGCCTCGCCGCCGCCCGCGTCGAGGAGGCCGAAGCATCGTTGCGCGAGGCGAGGGCGACGCTTTTCTTTCCGCTCGTCGAGGGTTCCGGCGGCGCCTCGCGCGCGCGCACCATCCGCACGGGGCTCGAGAACACCTTCGACATCGGCCTCAGCACCTCTTTCGAGATCGACCTGTGGGGCCGGCTGCGTCGTGCCGAGCGCTCGGTGCGCGAGGAGCTGCTCGCTTCGCGTTACGCGCGCGACACGGTGTCGCTCACCCTGGCCGGCGCCATCGCGCGCACCTATTTCGCCGCGCGCTCGCTCGATTCGCAATACACCGCATCGCAGGAGATCCTTCGCGCCGCCACCGATTCGGTGGAGCTCACGCGCAAGCGCGCCGACGCCGGTGTCGCCTCGATCCTCGAGGTCTACCAGGCCGGGACGCTGCGCACCGCCGCCGCCGGGCAGGCGAAGGAGATCGCGCGCCAGCGCGCCGTGATCGTGCACCAGCTGGGCGTCCTCACCGGGCAGCTCGGGCTGCAGCTTCCTGCGGGTGAGGTAACGAGCCTGCCGCTGCCGCCGCTGCCGCCGGCCGGGCTTCCCTCGCAGCTGCTCGAGCGCCGGCCCGACGTGCGCGAGGCCGAGGCGAGCCTCGCCGCGGCGACCGAGCGCATCGGCGTGGCGCGAGCGGCCCAATTGCCGACGCTCTCGCTCACCGGCACGCTTGGGCGTGAAAGCGCGGATCTCGATGGCCTCTTCAGGAAGGGCGCGAGCGTCTGGTCGATCGGCGCGGGGCTCATCGGGCCGGTCATCGATGGCGGCCGCTACGCGGCGCGCACCGCGCAGGCCGAAGCCCAGGCGAGGCAGGCCGAGGCTACGTACCAGCGCGCGGTGGAGACCGCGTTTCGCGAAGTCTCCGATGCGCTTTCCAACGTGCGCTTGGCCGCCGACACCGAGACCGACCTCGCACAGCGCGTCGACACTGCACGCAAGGCGACGGGGCTCGCGCTGCGCCGCTACGAGGCGGGTTATTCGGCCTACCTCGAGGTGCTCGAAGCGCAGCGCACGCTCAACGAGGCGTTGCTCGCCTTCATCCGCAACCGCCAGGCCTACCTCGCTTACACCGTTGACCTGATGAGCGCGCTGGGCGGAGGCTGGAGCGCGAAGGACACCTAGCCCCGCTGGTACGATCGGCCATGCCCTGTGAAGAGTGTCGCGAGCTCAATACCCACGCGTTTCGCAACGCGGACGACATGGTGAATGCGGTACGCCTGGCTGCCGAGGAGCTCGATCGCGGCGTGCTCAAGCGCTTCGATCCGATGCAAGGCGAGCGAGATCTCGATAATGCCGCCCACGAGGCAATGAGGTCGGTGTACCAGGCGCGGGCATTGCCCGAGGGCGCGAGCTACGCGTTCGAGTGCACGACGTGCGGCGACCGCTTCACCCTCGTGGCAAATTTCGACTCCGGCACCGGGGGATGGACCCGAGCCTAGGTCAGGCGGCTGGCGCGGGCTCCCCCACCAGCGTGGCGACGAGCGGCTCGAGGGCCTGGCGCAGCTCGCGGGCGCCCACGCCCGGCGTTCGTGCCGCGCGCAACACCAGCCCGCCCACGATGATCTGCATGGCGAGCGCGCGACGCTGGGCATCCGCCGAGCCCATCCCAAGGCCGCCCTCGGCCACTGGGCGCATCAGGAAGGCCGCGAATTCGGCACGCGTCTGGGCGTCGGCATCGCGCACCGCGGCGCCGATCTCGGTTACGCGGGTCGCTTCGGCGCTCGTCTCGAGGTGGAGCGCGGCGTTCATGCCCATCGCCTCGACCGATTTGAGGTCGCGGAACGCGTCGAGGAGGGCGGAAGTCAGGTCGACGCAGGTGTGAAGCGCGGCGATGCGCTCCCGGCTGCGACCCAATTCGCGCGCGATGATGGCCAGCACGATGGCGTGCTTGCTCTCGAAGTAACGGTAGATGAGGCCCGCGCTCATCTGCGCCGTCTCGGCGATGGTCGCCATGCTCGCGGCGTGGAACCCCTGTTCGATGAAGCACTTCTGCGCGGCATCGAGAATGCGCGTGCGTTGAGCCTCGGCGCGCTCGGGAATGCGAGGGCGCCCGGCGGCGCTCACGAGCTTTCCTTCCAGCCGCCGCCGAGCACCTTGTAGAGCGTCACGCGGTTCGACTGCTCGGCGAGCCGCGTGGCGACCAGCGCCTGCTGCACGCCATAGAGCGTGCGCTGCGCATCGAGGAAGCCCAGGTAGCTGTCGCGGCCGGCCTGGTAACGCTCGCGCGAGAGGTCGTGCGCCTGCTGCGCCGCCTCGAGCTGCGCGGCTTGCGCTTCCACCTGGCGCGCCAGTGTCCCCGAAAGGGCGAGGGCATCGTTCACCTCGCGGAACCCCTGCTGGATCGACTTCTCGTATTGCGCGAGCGCGATGTCGCGATCGGCCTTGGCCACGCCGAGGTTGGCCCCGAGCCGCCCGGCCTGGAAGATCGGGATGTTGACCTGCGGCAGGAAGCTCCATGCGAAGCCGCCCGAGAAGAGGCGCGAGAGCGAATCGCTCGCCACGCCCACGCTGCCGGTGAGGCTGATCGAGGGAAAGAAGGCCGCGCGGGCGGCGCCGATGTTGGCGTTGGCCGCGCGCAGGCGATGCTCCGCGGCAAGCACGTCGGGGCGGCGCAGCAGCACTTCGGAGGGCAGGCCGGACGGCACGGCCTGGAGCCCCTGCACGGTGTTGCCGAAGCCGGCCGGCAGCAGGCGGTCCTCGACCGGTCCGCCCACGAGCAGCGTAAGCGCATTGATGTCGCGCGCGACATTGCCTTCGAAGCGCGCCGCGTCGGCGCGGGCATTCTCGACCAGCGTTCGCGATTGCGCGAGGTCCAGGCGCGACACAGCGCCCAGCTCGAAGCGCTTCTGGGTCAGCTCGAAGGACTTGTCGAAGGCCGTCAAGGTCGCGCGCGAGAGGTTCAGCAGCTCGCGATCGGCAGCGAGCGTGAGGTAGGCGTTGGCGACCTCGGCCACGAGCGAGAGCTGCGTGGCCCGCCGGTTCTCCTGCGTGGCGAAGAACTCGCGCAATGCCGCATCGGAGAGGTTGCGCACACGCCCGAAGAGATCGAGCTCGAAACCCGTCACGCCGATGCCCGCGCTGTAGATTTCCTGGGAGGGCACGTCGTCGCCGCCGCTGCGGCTCATTTGCACGTTGCCGCCCACCGACGGGAATCGGTCGGAGCGCTGGATCCGATAGAGCGCACGCGCGCGATCGACGTTCAGCACCGCCACCCGCAGGTCGCGGTTGTTCTCCAGCGCGCGGGCGACCAGGGTCTCCAGCCGCTCGTCCAGGAGGAAGTCTCGCCAGCCGATTTCACTGGGGACAGACCCCGGTTCTCCTGGGGACGGACCCCGGTTTTCGCCTTTGCCTGGTTTGGGGTCCGTCCTCGGTGTTGCGGTCCATTCCGGCAGCACCCAGGCCTGCGCGATATTCGGCTCCGCCTTCGGCAATGCCGGCTCCAAGTTCGCGCAGCCGACGAGGAGCAGCGCAGCAACAAGCGCCACCCGTCCCCCGTCCCTCATCCCCATCTCAGTCATCTCCAGGCACCCCCACCGCGCCGTCCGGCGGCGACGACTCCGACTTTCGTTTTTTCCGCCGCATCGCGAACTTCTGCACCACGACGAAGAAGAGCGGAATGAAGAAGATCCCCAGGAACGTTCCCAGCACCATGCCGCCCAGCACGCCCGTGCCGATGGCCTGCTGCGCGCCCGAGCCCGCGCCGCCCGCGATCACCAGCGGGAAGACGCCGAAGCCGAAGGCGAGCGAGGTCATGAGGATCGGGCGCAGGCGGTCGCGCACAGCGTGGATGGTGGCTTCGACCAGCTCGGTGCCTTCCTCCATGTACTGCTTGGCGAACTGGATGATGAGGATCGCGTTCTTGCTCGAAAGGCCCACGGTGGTCAGCATCGCCACCTGGAAGTACACGTCGCGCTCCATTCCTCGCATCGTGCTGGCGAGCACGGTGCCGAGGATGCCGAGTGGCACGACCATCAGCGCCGCCGTGGGAACGCTCCAGCTTTCGTAGAGGGCGGCAAGGCACAGGAACACGACCAGCAGCGAGAGCGAATAGAGCAGCGGCGTCTGCGCGCCCGCGGCGCGCTCCTGGTAGGAAGTCCCGGTCCACTCCATGCCGATGCCCTGCGGCAGCTGCGACACCAGCTTCTCGACCTGCGCCATCGCGTCTCCCGAGCTCACGCCCTCGGCGGCCTGGCCGTTGATGTTCATCGCCGGCACGCCGTTGTAGCGCTCCAGGCGCGGCGAGCCGTAATCCCAGCCGGTGGTGGCGAAGGCGGAGAAGGGAACCATCTCGCCGCGGTTGTTCTTCACCGACCATTTGTTGAAGTCCTCCGGCGCCATGCGGAAAGGTGCGTCGGCCTGCACCATGATGCGTTTCACCTTGCCGCGATCGATGAAGTCATCGATGTACTGACCCCCCCAGGCGACCTGCAGCGTGGTATTCACGTCGGCGGTGGAAACCCCGAGCGCGGCGGCCTTGGCCACGTCGACGTTGATCCTGAACTGCGGGGCGTCCTCCTGGCCGTTGGGGCGCACGTTGGCAAGCATCTTGTCCTGCATCGCCATGCCGAGGAACTGGTTGCGCGCCGCGAGCAACGCCTCGTGGCCCAGGCCCGCGTTGTCCTTGAGGTAGAAGTTGAAGCCGCCGGAAGTGCCCAGCTCGGGTACGGCCGGAGGCGCGAAGGCGAACACCATCGCATCGCGGATCTGGCTGAAGGCGCCCATGGCGCGCCCGGCCACGGCGTTCACCGAAAGCTCGTCGGACTCCCGCTCCGACCAATCCTTCAGGTTGACGAACGCCATGCCGGTGTTCTGGCCGGAGCCGCTGAAGCTGAAGCCCTGCACCGTGAAGAGGCCCTTCAACGCCGCCTTCTCGTTGTTGAGGAAGTGGTCCTCCACCTGCTGCATCACTTTCATGGTGCGCTCCTGCGTGGCCCCCACCGGCGCCTGCACCATGGTGAAGAGCGTGCCCTGGTCTTCCTCCGGCAGGAACGCCGTGGGCATGCGCAGGAACATCACGACCATGACGGCCGCCATGGCGAGGAAGACCGCGAAGAAGCGCTTCGGTCGCCCGATGATGCCGCGCACGCTCCGCTGGTAGCGGGCGTTGCCGGCGTCGAACTTGCGGTTGAACCAGCCGAAGAAGCCGGTTTCGACGCCGTGATGGCCCTTCTCGACGGGTTTCAGCATCGTCGCGCACAGCGCCGGCGTGAGCACGATCGCCACCAGCACGGAGAGCGCCATCGCCGAGACGATGGTCCCCGAGAACTGCCGGTAGATCACGCCGGTGGAGCCGCCCAGGAACGCCATCGGCACGAACACCGCCGAGAGGATCACGCCCACGCCGATGAGCGCGGTGGTGATCTGGTCCATGGACTTGCGCGTCGCCTCGAGCGGCGTGAGGCCTTCCTCGGTCATGAGGCGCTCGACGTTCTCCACCACGACGATGGCGTCGTCCACCAGCAGGCCGATCGCCAGCACCATGGCGAACATGGTCAGCATGTTGATGGAGAACCCCAGCGCGGCCAGCACGCCGAAGGTGCCGAGCAGCACCACCGGCACGGCGATCGTCGGAATGAGCGTCGCGCGGAAGTTCTGCAGGAAGAGGTACATCACCAGGAAGACCAGCAGGACGGCCTCGGCGAGGGTCTTGGCGACTTCCTTGATCGAGGCGCGCACGAACGGCGTGGTGTCGAACGGGATCACCGACCTGAGGCCCGGCGGGAAGCCGGGCTTCATCTGCTCCATCAGGGCTTCCAGGCGCTGCGCGGTATCGAGCGCGTTGGCGCCGGTGGCAAGGGACACGGCGATGCCGGTGGCGGGCTGGCCGTTGAAGCGGCCGATGACGTCGTAGCTCTCCGCGCCCAGCTCCACGCGCGCGATCTCACCCAGCGTGAGGGATGAGCCGTCGGGGTTGCTGCGCACGACGATCGCGCGGAACTGCTCGGGCGTCTCGAGGCGCCCCTGCGCCGTGACGGTCGCGTTGAGCTGCTGGCCCGGCACCGATGGCGTGCCGCCCAGCTGGCCCACCGCGACCTGCGCGTTCTGGGCGCGTATGGCGCCGATGACCTCGTTGGTGGTGAGACGGTACGCGTCGAGCTTGTTGGGATCGAGCCAGATGCGCATGGCGTAACGCGCGCCGAAGACGCGCACGTCGCCCACGCCCGGCACGCGGCTCACGGGCTCGGAGATGGTGCTGTTGAGGTAGTCGGCGATGTCCACCCGGTCCATGGAGCCGTCCTCGGAGACGAAGCCGATCACCATGAGGAAGCCGGGATTGGCCTTGTTCACGCGCACGCCCTGCTGCTGCACGATCTGCGGCAGGTTGGGCATGGCCGCCTGCAGCTTGTTCTGCACCTGCACCTGGGCGATGTCGGGATCGATGCCGCTTTCGAAGGTGAGCGTGACCGAGGCCGTGCCGTTGGAGGCGCTGGCCGAGGACATGTAGATGAGGCCGTCGAGCCCCGTCATGTTCTGCTCGATCACCTGCGTGATCGAGTCCTCGATGGTCTTGGCCGAGGCGCCGGGATAAACCGCGTTGATCGAGACCGTCGGCGGCGCGATGGTCGGATAGCGCGAGATGGGCAGGCTCACCATGGAGATGGCGCCCGCCACCATGATGAGGATCGCGATCACCCACGCGAAGATGGGCCGGTCGATGAAGAAACGTGCCATGGCGGCTCCTATTTCGGCGCCGCGGCGCTGGCCGGAGCGGCCGCGGCACGCGCGGGCGCCTCGTTGGCCACGCGGGCGACCACGCCCGGCTTGACCTTCTGCAACCCCTCGACGATCACGCGGTCGCCGGCGGCGAGGCCTTCCTCGACCAGCCAGGCATCGCCATGGGCGCTGCTCACGCGCACGGGGCGGGCGACCACCTTGTTCTGCGCGTCGAGCAGCATCACCGAAGTGTTGCCCTTGGGGTCGCGCGCAACCGCCGGCTGCGGAACGAGCAGCGCGTTCTCGCGCACGGCGCTGCCCAGCTCGGCGCGAACGAACATCCCGGGTAGCAGCACGTTCCTCGGGTTCGGCACGACCACGCGCAGCAGGTAGCTGCCGGTGGCCGGATCGACGGTGGCATCGGCGAACTTGAGTTTGCCGGCATGCTCGTAAGCGGTGCCGTCCTCGAGGAAGACCTTCACCGGCAGGTCGGCCTCGCGCGCCTTGCCGCTCGCGAGCTGGCGTCGAAGGGCGAGAAGCTCGCTGCTCGATTGGGTGAGGTCGAGGTAGATCGGATCGAGCTGCTGCACCGTCGCGAGGGCCTGGGGCTGGTTGGCGGTCACGAGCGCGCCCCGCGTGACGGTGGACTTGCCGATGCGCCCGGTGATCGGCGATTCGATGCGGGCATGGGCGAGCAGGACCTGCGCGCGGGCGAGGGCGGCCTTGGTGGCGGCCACGTCGGCCTCGGCCTGGCGCTGCGCGGCGATCGCATTCTCCGCTTCCTGCTTGCTCACGGCCTCGATGCGCGCGAGCTCGCTGGTGCGCTGGGCAGTGAGGCGCGCCGCCGCGGCGGTCGCCTCCGCCTTGGCGACTTGCGCCCGTGCGGCTCCGGCGTCCGCACGCAGCGTGTCGTCATCCAGGACGTAGAGCGGCTGGCCGGCCTTGACCAGGCCACCTTCGGTGAAGTTGACCGACTTCACGATGCCACCCACCTGAGGCCGGACCTCCGCCACCACGAAGGGGCTGATGCGGCCGGGAAGCTCGCGGGTAAGCGAGATCGTGCGCGCCTCGAGCGAGACCACCTTCACTTCGGGTGGAGGCGGCGTGGCCTGGACCTGCTTTTCGCCGGAGCACGCTCCCAGGAGGGCGGCCGCGAAGAAGGAAAAAACGGGCCAGCGCAGGGCGGGCAGGGGGTGCTTCATGGGGGGATCCTTGGGAAATCGGTCGGCGGAGGGCAGGGCAGCCGCTAGAATGAACGATCATTCACATAATGTCAAGCCCGGCATGCCCCGGCGTAGGCGAGGGCGTGTCTGCTAGACAGGAGCCCATGGCTCCGGTTTCTGGTCCGTTCGACCATGGCGCTTGACCTTTCCCTCGTGGGAAGCTTCAGGATGGAAGCTCGACAACGAAAGGAAGTCCGCGATGAAACTCGTGAAAGCCGTGATGCTCTCGATCTCGCTGGCGCTCGCCGCGCCCGGCTCCTGGGCGGCCTCCGCCGACGCGGCGGCCGAAGGCGAGGTCCGCAAGGTCGACAAGGAGCGAAAGAAGATCACCCTCAGGCACGGTCCCATCGCCAACCTGGGCATGCCGCCCATGACGATGTCCTTCGACGTGCGCGATCCGGCGCTTCTCGACAAGGTGAAGCAGGGCGACAAGGTGCGCTTCCGCGCCGAGAAGGTTGGCGGGGACTACGCCGTCACGCAGATCGAGCCTGCGAAATAAGCTCCGCGCGAGCGGAATCTCGACGTACGGGCGTGCTTCCAGCGCGCCGGTCGTCACTGCCCCCGTAGGCAATCTCCTACGCGATTCCGGCAGCGGCGTTCCCGTGCCATTCGGACGAGGCCGACGAAAGAATTTCCCTGCGGGCGGGTGCGGACGAGCATGCGGTTGCCTATCGTGTCGGAATGGATCATCACTCCAAGCGCGCGACACGCTGCGTGCTTTGCCGCACCTGCGCCAACTCCGTGGCGCGCGACGCGGCCGAGCGCCGTGCGACTCCACGGATCTGCGCGGCGGGCCTCGAGCCCGGGCCGCAGCTGTTCGAATGCGAGAGCTACGTGCGCCGCGCCAATGGGACGAGCCACGATTCCTCGGGCGAGGCGCGCGCATGAAGCCGCCCACCTGGTTCGAGGTGGAGATCCCGCGCAACCCCGACTTCAAGGCGGTAGCCGAGTGCTTCTTCCGCGACTTCTGCGCCGTGCATGCCGCGGCCGGCATCGCCGTCAGCCATATCCACCACGAGGAAACGCTGCGGGGCGACCGATACTTCGTGCCGCCCGAGGCGGCGCGGCTCTATTTCCTCGCGGAAAGCCGCTCGGCCGTCGCCGACTGGCTGCTCGATATCCAGCTCGCCCGCCCGTGCGCGGAGCCGGAGGTGAAGGCGCTTCGCCCGCTGCCTTGCTGAGCCGGACGGCCCGGTTCGCAGAACTCGCGCCCTGGCGGCATGACCGAATGGCATGGCCCGCATTGTCCGTAGCCTTGCGCTCGCCTCGATGTTCCTTGCCGCGCTCCATCCGGCTGCGCGGGCCAACCCGTTCGCGCGCTTCGCGCCGCCCGCGGCCGAGCTCGTGAACGGCCGCTGGAACGGCGTGAACCTCGAGCGGCGCAGCCGATGCGCCAACGCCCAGAACGAAGGCACGCGCGGCACCTACGCGCAGTTCGACGTGACGACCGACGCGGCCGGCAACTTCACCATCGACCAGTCCGGGATCACCGGGCTCAATTGCGCCTATGTCGGGCGCTACGTGACAAGCGGCGAGCGCATCGGCGCGAGCGGGACTTACTCCTGCACCGACGGCAAGCGCGGCGACTTCGAGGCGCGCGCCATCGACGTGAACGGCATCTCGCTCGACATCCAGATGTCGATCCAGCTCACGGGGACGGAGAGCTGCCGCATCGAGGCGATTTTGGGAATGGCGCGCCTGGCGCCCCCGTCCTAGTCCGCCTTCGCCTCCGAATCCTTCGCGAGCTTCTGCCAGAACTTGGCGTCTTCGGCGAGGAAGGCGGCGAAGTCCTCGGGCGATTTCGAAAGCGACACCTCGGTGCCTTCACGCGCGAGCGCCGCCTTGACCTCGGGGCGCTGCGCGGCCGACTGCGCGGCATCGAAGAGCTTCTTCACCACGTCCGGCGGCGTGCCCGCGGGAACGAAGAGGCCGTACCAGAAGGACATCGCGTAATCCGGCAGCCCGGCCTCGGCCATGCCGGGGATATCGGGCATGAGCGGGGAGCGCTCCCGGTTGGTCACCGCGAGCGCGCGCAGGCGCCCGGCCTTCACCATCGGCAGCACCGAGGGCGGCGTGGCGAAGCTCACGTGCGTATCGCCCGCGACGACCGAAACCACGGCGGGCGAGCCGCCCTTGAACGGCACGTGCACCATCTCCACGCCGGCCACCTGGCTGAAGTGCGCGGCGCCGAAATGCGGCGCGCTTCCCACGCCCGAGGTGGCGTAGTTGAGCTTGCCGGGATCCTTCTTCGCCGCCGCGATCAGATCCTTGACCGAGGTGATGCCGGTTCCGGGATTGACCACGATGAGCAGCGGCGAGGCCGACACCTTGGTGACCGGCGCCAGGTCGGAGGGCTTGTAGTTGAGCTTCGGATTGAGGGCGGGGTTGACGGAAATGCTGGCCGGGCTCGCGATGAGCACGCTATAGCCGTCCGGCGGCGACTTGGCTACGTTCTCGGCGGCGATCGAGGAGCCCGCTCCGGCGCGGTTCTCGATCACGATCGGTTGCCCGAGCGCGCGCCCGAGGTGGTCGCTCAGCGCGCGCGCGACCGTGTCGGCGGCGCCCCCCGGGGCGAAGCCCACCACCAGGCGAATCGGCTTGTTGGGATAACCCTGCGCCAGCGCCCCCGGGGCGAGCAGCAGCAGGGAGGCGGCGACCACGTTCCTCAGCATCATGATTCCCCCATAGCGAGAACGATCTTGCCGACGTGCCGGTCGGCTTCCATGTGCGCGCGCGCCTGCGCCAGCCGGTCGAACGGGAAGACCCGGTCGATCACGGGCTTGATCCTTCCGCTGGCGAAGTGCGGCATGAAGTCGCGCATGAACGCGGGCACGCCGGCCGCGCGCTGCTCCGCGGTGCGCATCTTGTTCGAGACGCCGAAGAGGGTAAGGCGCTTCGCATGCAACGCCTGGATGTCGATCTGCGCGGCGAGCACGTTGTCCACATAGCCCACGGTGGCGAGGCGCGCCTCGAAGCCCATGCAGCGAACGCACTCGGCGAACAGCGAGCCGCCGACGGTATTCACCACCAGGTCCACGCCCTTGCCGGCGGTAGCCTCCATCACCGCCGCATGGAAATCGGGCTTGCGGGTGGGGAGCGCGAGATCCAGGCCCTCGCGCGCGAGGCGCTCGAGCTTCGCCCGTGAGCCCGATGTCCCGACCACCTTCGCGCCCATCGCCTTTGCCGCTTGCAGCGACGCGACGCCCACGCCGGAGGACACGCCCGTGACCAGCACCCATTCGCCGGCGCGCAGCCTGCCCTGCAGCACCAGCATGTCGTGCACGACGAGGAAGGTGAGGGGAATGGAGGCGGCTTCTTCCCACGAGAGCGCGTCGGGGACCGCCAGGGCCTCGCGCTCGTCCATCAGCGCGAGCTCGGAAAAAGCGCCGGCGCAGCGACCCATCACCCGATGGCCCGCCTGGAAGCGGGTGACGCCGGCGCCGACAGCGACCACCTCTCCGGCGCCTTCCATGCCGATCGCCTTCGAGGTGCCGGCCTTCTGCAGGCCGTGGCCGAGGATGAACTCGCCGCGGTTGAGGCCCGCGGCCCGTATCCTCACCAGGAGTTGGCCCGCGCCCACGGTGGGGGCTTGCGCCTCGCGCAGATCGAGCGTGCCGCTTTCCGCGGTCGAGGTCATGCTCCAGGACTTCATCGGCAATCGGGAATTCGCAGGGGACGCCACTATAACCCGGGCCCGCTGCGGCATACTCGTTGCGTGCCTGCGCCGCGCGCCTTTTCCCGGAAGATCGAGATCGTCCTGACCGTAGTGGTCGTCGGCGCGGCCATTGCGGGCTGCCTGTGGATGCTGGGCAAGCAGCGAGCGGGCGTGGCGGCGCACCAGATCGCGCTCGCGCGCCACGAGCACATCGTCTCCGCGCGCATCGACATGCTCACCGCGCACACGCCCTGGTCCATCGGGCATCGCCGGCTCGCCGCGCGCGAGTACGCGAGCCTGGTCGAGAACGCGCGCAAGGACCCTGCCTCCGGAACGTATGGCCTGGCGATCCAGGCCCTCACGGAGTGCAGCACGATCGCCTCGCCCGACTATGCCGCGCGCATGCAGGCGCGCATCGACGAGGGGCCCGGGGAGAAGAAGGCGGCGCGGCTGGCCGCGCTCGAGCGCCTTCGCGCGGCCTGCGCCCCGCTCGGGGACGCGAGCCACCAGCGCGCGCAGCTGGAGAGCCTGTGGAAGGAAGCCGGGCAGGCGGACGACGCTTACGTCCGGCTGCGATCGAGCCGCGCGTTGTTGCTCGACAAGCGCGTCGACCGCGCCGCGCGGCAGGCCCGCGTGCGCGAGCTCATGCAGATGCGCGATCCGATGGCGATGGGGGTGGCCCTGGACGGGATCAAGGGCGAAGGCGCGTCCCTGGACGGGGAAGCGCTGTCGATCTTCGAGGCGCTGCCCTACGGCCTCGCGTGGCTACACGTCATGTGCGACACCTTCGGCGAGTGCCATGGCCCCGAGACCACCATGGGCCTGCGCGACTGCGTCCAGCACGGCGAGTGCGGCCGGGTAGACGTCGAGGCAGGGATCGCGCGGCTCGTGCCGTGGTTCCTCCCCGAGAAGGTGCCGGCGTATTACCGCAGGATCCAGGCCCACCTGGAACGCGGCCGCTATGATGCGTTCGGGGTCCCTCAGTAGGCGAAGGAAACGGCGAGCTGCCCGAAGCGGTCCGACCCCGCCTGTCCCTCGAACTCTCTGCTGCGCTCGATGAGCGTGAAGCCGATGCGAGTCGTGGGCCACACGAGCGCGGTCCCCACCTGCACGTCATGGCCCCAGGGCTTGCGCCGCACGCTGTGGCCGTCCTCGAAGGTGTTGCCGTCGAGGAACATGTTGCGCGCCACGCCACGGCCATCGACACCCACCCAGGCGTACCAGCCGAACTGCGGCGCGCCGCGATAGCCGTCGCGCGGCGGACCGAGCGAGACGTGCGTCACGGGCAGGTCCGAGGGGAGGTGCTGGCCGATCCGCAGAACCGCGCCCGCGTTCGCGTAGGTGAGCACGTTGCCGAGCGCGCCTCCGGCGCGAAGCGACACGTCGTAGCGCACGCCCGCGCCGAGGTTGCCTTCCAGCACGCCTCGCCACGCGCGCTCGTACCCCAGCAGGATCGTGGGCTCGTCGCGAAGCTGCGTGTCCCAGCCCATCGGCCGGCGCGCGCCATTGAGGTTGTGAAGGAAGCGCTGCGTTTGCCTGGCCCCCGAAGCAGGGCCCACGACGCCGAGCGAGACGAGGAAGTGATCCATGACCCGGCCGGCGCTGCGGGTGCGTATGTCCGCCATGAGGTAGAGCCAGCCCGCATAGGGCCGGTCGTTCTCCTCCGGCACCGCCACGGAAAGGTCGTCGGGCGTGTAAATGCGTTGCCCGAGCGCCATCACCACCTGCGGGTCGGCATTCCACGAAAGCGGCGGCAGCGAGCGCAGTGCGCGCGGCAAGTCCTCGCCGTCCACCAGGAAAGCCGCCTGCATGCCGTTGGTGTAATGCCGGTCATGGCCGAACATGAAGTCGTTCTCGAGCGTGATCGAGGCGAGCCTCGGCGGGGCGGCTGGCGAGGCGAAGGAGGCGAGCAGCAGGATGGCGACGAGCCACCGCCTCATGCGATCAGCATGAGAAGCAACGCGGCCATCGCCACCAGGAAGCCCATGACCGGACCCGGCTCTTCCTTGCGCGCGCTCATGTCGACGAATCCCAGGCGCCGCCCAGCGCGCGAACGAGCCCGACGGTCGCCTGGTATTGCGCGGAGCGAACCTGGAGCGCCTGGCGGCGGTTGCGTAGCTCACTGCGGCGCGCATCGAGCAGGTCGAGCTGGCTCACCAGCCCATTTCGATAGCGAACGTCGGAGAGCGACGTCGTGCGGCTGGCCGCGGCGACCGCGCGCTCCTGCGCCTGCGATTGCTCGGCGAGCAGGCGCAACGCCGAGAGCTGGTCCTCCACGTCGCGGAAGGCGACCAGGACCTGCTCGCGGAAGCGCGCGAGCGCCTCGTCCATCTGCGCCGCGGCGTTCTGCACCCCCGCCTCGCGACGGCCGCCATCGAGGATCGGCAGCGAGAGCAGGGCGCCGATGCCCCAGGCGCGCGCCGACCAGCGGAAGAGATCCGAAAGCTCGGAAGACGCGTGGCCACCGGTGGCAGTGAGCGCAAGATCCGGGAACCAGGCCGCCTTCGCGGCGCCTGCGCGTTGCTGTGCGGCGAGCATCGCATCCTGCGCCGCCGCGACATCGGGGCGCCGCGCGAGCACGGTGCTCGGCACGCCTGCGGGGATCACGGGTAGCGCGGTATTCCATTCGCCGGGAGGCAACACGAAGCTCGACGGGACCTCACCGACGAGGACCGCCAGCGCATGCTCCAGTTCCGCGCGGCGCCGGTCGAGGGCGATCGCCTCCGATTCCGTCGCCGCCACCTCGGTGCGCGCGCGCATCACGTCGAGCTCGGCCACGTCGCCCGCGCGAAAACGCCGCTCCGTGAGGTCGAGCGTGCCCTGGTAGGCGACGACCGTGCTGCGAACCAGCGCGCGTTCCACGTCCAGTGCGCGCAAGGCGAGGTAGGCCTGCGCCACCTGCGACTGCACGAGAAGGCGCGTGCTCTGCAGCAATGCCTCGCGCGAGCGCGCATCCAGGCGCGCCGCCTCGCTCGCCCGCGACAGCTTTCCGAAAAGGTCGAGCTCGTACGAGAGGCTCGCGCCAACGGCGGCGAAGCTCCGCGCCGGACCGGCGCTGCCATTGACGGTGCCGCCCATGCGTGCGGCCGAAGCATCGACGCCCAGCTGCGGCGCGCGGTCGGCATCCGTGATCCGCGCGATGGCGCGCGCCTGCGCGAGCCGCGCCGCCGCGACGTGCAGGTCGGCGTTGCCCTTGTCCGCGCGGGCGATGAGCTCGTCGAGCACGGGATCGGCGAAAGCCTTCCACCACTCGCCCCTCGCCTGCGCCGCGGCCGGCGCCGCGACCGTCCATTTGCCATCGCCATGCTTGAAAGCGGCAGGCGATGCAGGCAAGGCATCTGCCCTTATCTCCGGCACCGAAGCGCACCCTGCCAGCACCAGCGCCATCACCACTGCCGCGAGTCGCATCACTGTCGGTCCTCTCCTGGATCCCTTTTCCATGTTCATCCGTGCTTCTCCGTGCCTTCCATTTTTCAGGTTCAATCTGCCGCCCCGGCGACGCCCAGGGCAGGTGCGACGCCGTGCTGCTTCAACGGGCGATTCCCCGCCAGCGCTCGCAGCACGACGTAGAACACCGGCGTGAGGAACAACCCGAATGCCGTCACGCCGATCATTCCGGCGAATACCGCGATCCCCATCGCCTGGCGCATTTCGGCACCGGCGCCGGTCGCGAAGGCGAGCGGCAGCACGCCCATCACGAAGGCGAGCGAGGTCATGAGGATCGGCCGCAGGCGCAAGCGGCTCGCCTCGATGGCCGCGGCGAGCGGCGTCCTGCCGCCCAGCTCGAGCTCGCGCGCGAACTCGACGATCAGGATCGCGTTCTTCGCCGACAGCCCCACCAGCACCATCAAGCCGATCTGCGTGAAGATGTTGTTGTCGCCGCCGGTGAGCCAGACCCCGGTCATGGCCGCCAGGATCGCCGTCGGCACGATGAGGATGATCGCGAGCGGCAGCACCAGGCTCTCGTAGAGGGCGGCGAGCACCAGGAACACGAGCAGGATCGACAGCGGCAGCACCCATACCATGGTGTTCCCGGCGAGGATCTCCTGGTAAGTGAGCTCGGTCCATTCGAAGCCCACGCCTGGCGGCAGCGTCTGCGCGGCGATGCGCTCGACCGCGGCCTGCGCCTGGCCCGACGAATACCCCGGCGCCGCGCGGCCGTTCACGTCGGCGGCGAGGAAGCCGTTGTAGCGCATGGCGCGCTCGGGGCCGAAGCTGGGCTTCACGTCCAGCAGCGCCGCGAGCGGGACCATCTCGCCCGTCGTCGAGCGCACCTTGAGCACGCCCACGTCCTCGGCGCGGGATCGGAAGGGGGCATCGGCCTGCACGCGCACCGAGTAGGTGCGCCCGAAGCGGTTGAAGTCGTTCACGTACAGGCTGCCGAGGTAGATCTGCAACGTGTCGAACACCTCGGTGAGGGGCACGGCGAGCTGGCGCGCCTTCGTGCGGTCCACGTCGGCATAGAGCTGCGGCACGTTCACCTGGAAGCTCGAGAACACGCCGGCCAGCTCGGGCGCCTGCCAGGCTTTGGCGAGGAAGGCCTTCACAGCGCCGTCCATGGCCTCGTAGCCGAGCGAGGCGCGATCCTCGATCTGCAGCTTGAAGCCGCCCGTGGTGCCCAGCCCCTGGACCGGCGGCGGCGGGAACATGGCGATGAACGCCTCGGGAATGGCGGCGAACTTGCCGTTCAGCTGCATCGCGATGGCGCCGCCGGAGTTGCCCGCGCCGGGGCGCTGGTCGAAGGCCTTGAGCGTCACGAAGACGATGCCCGCGTTGGAGCTGTTGGTGAAGCCGTTGATCGACAGCCCCGGGAAGGCCACCGCCGATTCGACACCGGGGTGTTCCAGCGCGATGGCGCCCATCTTGCGGATCACCTCCTCGGTGCGGTCGAGCGAGGCGCCCTCCGGAAGTTGCGCGAAGCCGATCAGGTACTGCTTGTCCTGGCTGGGCACGAACCCGCCCGGCACGGCCTTGAACACTCCCACGGTGGCCACCGCGAGCACGGCATAGATGCCGAGCATCGCGGCCTTGCGGGCAAGGGCGCGCGAAAGCCCGCCCGTGTACGCCGCGGTGCCTCGCCGAAAGAGGCGGTTGAAGGCCGTGAAGAACCGGCCCATGTGGCGGTCCATGAACCGGGTGAGCCCATCGCGCGGCGCGTCGTGTGCCCGCAGCAGCAGCGCCGAGAGCGCGGGCGAGAGCGTGAGCGAGTTGATCGCCGAGATCACCGTGGAGATGGCGATGGTGAGCGCGAACTGCTTGTAGAACTGCCCCGAGAGCCCGCTGATGAAGGCCATCGGCACGAACACCGCCACCAGCACCAGGGCGATGGCGACGATCGGACCGGTCACCTCCTTCATCGCCTGGTAGGTCGCCTGCCGCGGCGACAGGCCGTTCTCGATGTTGCGCTCGACGTTCTCGACCACGACGATGGCGTCGTCCACCACGATGCCGATGGCGAGCACCAGGCCGAAGAGCGAGAGCGCGTTGATCGAGAAGCCGAACAGGTGCAGCACCGCGAAGGTGCCGATCACCGACACCGGCACGGCGAGCAGCGGGATGATCGAGGCGCGCCACGTCTGCAGGAAGAGGATCACCACCAGCACCACGAGCGCGATCGCCTCCAGCAGCGTCTTCACCACCGCCTTGATCGAGGCGCGAACGAACTGGGTCGGGTCGTAGACGATGCGGTAGTCGACGCCCTCGGGCATGTGCTGGCGGATCTCGGCCATGGTGGCGCGCACGTTGTCGGAGATCCGGATCGCGTTCGAGTGCGGCGCGGCGAAGATGGGAATGGCCACCGCCGGCTTGTTGTCGAGCAGCGAGCGCAGCGCGTATTCGGAGGCGCCCAGCTCCAGGCGCGCGACGTCGCGAAGCCGCACGACCGCGCCGCCGGGATCGGCCTTGACGATGATTTCGCCGAACTCGGCCTCGTTCTGCAGGCGCCCGCGCGCGTTGATGGGCAGCTGGACGTCCACCGTCTCCTGCGTGGGCGAGGAGCCGATCACGCCGGCCGCCGCCTGCAGGTTCTGCTCGCGGATGGCGCGCACGACGTCGCCGGCCGAAAGCCCGCGCTCGGCGACCTTGCGGGGATCGAGCCACACGCGCATGGAATAGTCGCCCGAGCCGAAGAGCTGCACCTGGCCCACCCCCTCGATGCGCGCCAGGCGATCCTTCACGTTGAGGAGCGCGTAGTTGCGCAGGTAGGTCATGTCGTAGCGCTCGTTGGGCGAGACGAGGTGCACGACCATGGTGAGGTCGGTCGCGCCCTTGACCGTCGTGACGCCCAGGCGGCGAACCTCCTCGGGCAGGCGCGCCTCGGCCTGCGAGACGCGGTTCTGCACCGCCTGTTGCGCCTTGTCGGGATCGGTGCCCAGCCGGAAGGTGACCGTGAGGGTCATGCGGCCGTCGGTGGTCGCCTGGCTGCCCATGTAGAGCATGCCCTCGACGCCATTGATCGCCTCCTCCAGCGGAGTGGCGACGGTCTCGGCGATGACCTTCGGGTTGGCTCCCGGGTATTGCGCGCGCACCACGATCGACGGCGGCACGACCTCGGGGTACTCGGCGATGGGAAGCACCCGCATCGCGATGAGGCCGGCGATGAGGATGAGGAAGGACAGGACGCCCGCGAAGATCGGGCGGTCCACGAAGAAGCGGGAGATGTTCATGGGAGGGAAGGGGGAAGGGGGAAAGGCGAAGGGGGAAGGGACTCGCCGCTCAGCGAAGCGCCATCTGTGTCGGTTGCGGGGCCACGAGGGCCCCGGGGCGCACGCGCTGCAGGCCCTTGACGACTATTCTTTCGCCGCCGCGAAGGCCCGTGGTGACGACGCGAAGCCCGTCCACGGTAGGCCCGAGCGTGACCTCGCGGTAGGCGGCCTTGTTGTCCTCGCCCACCACCAGCACGAACTTGCGGCTCTGGTCGGTGCCGATGGCGCGCTCGTTCACGAGCACCGCATTCGTCGGCCGTGCATGGCCCATGCGCAGTTGCGCGAACTGGCCGGGGATGAGGCGCCCGTCCTTGTTGTCGAATACCGCGCGCACCCTCACAGTGCCGTTCTTCGCGTTGACCTGGTTGTCGACCAGGTGCAGGCGGCCGCGGTAAGGCTTGTCCTCGCCGGCGGATGTCGCCATCAGCACCGGGATGGCCTGCAGCTCGGCTCGGGAGGGGAGCTCATTCAGCGCGCGCACCACCACCTGCTCGTCCACGTCGAAACTCGCGTAGATGGGGCTCACCGACACGAGCGTTGTCAGCACCGGCGCGGCAGGACCTGCCGCGACGAGGTTGCCGACGGTCACGTCGAGCTTGCCCACGCGGCCCGCGACCGGGGCGCGAACCTGGGTGTAGCCGAGGTTGAGGCGCGCCTGCTGCAGGTTGGCCTCGGCCGCGCGCAGGTTGGCTTCCGCTTCCTCGCTCGCGTGGCGCTTGTCCTCGAGCTCCCGCTGGGCGATGGCGTTTTCTTCCCACAGCCGGCGCGCGCGATCGTTCTCGCTGCGCGCGGCGCTCAGGCGGGCCTGCGCGGCGGCGACCTGGGCGCGCGCGCGATCGACTTCGGCCGCGTAGGGCGCGGGATCGATGGTGACGAGCAGCTCGCCCGCCTGCACCAGCGCGCCCTCGCGGAAATGCACCGCGGCCACGGCGCCCGCAACGCGGGAACGCACGTCGACGCGCTCGACCGCCTCGAGGCGTCCGGAAAACTCCTCCCAGGTCTCGACTGCGGATTCGACGGCGCTGGCGACCATCACTGGCACGGCAGCGGGCGGCTCC
>Ga0196977_1000187_pt1 | contig 38561 bp, 31 predicted proteins | sample S3v_1013CmetaG_FD_148634 | JGI IMG/M metagenome (GOLD analysis project Ga0196977, IMG submission 148634) | Soil microbial communities from Anza Borrego desert, Southern California, United States - S3+v_10-13C | ecosystem: Environmental > Terrestrial > Soil > Desert | place: USA: California... | reverse complement strand
CGACGACGTGCTCGTAGACCCCGTAGAGGCTCCCGAGCGCCACCAGCGCCATGCACGCGCGCAGCGCCAGCAGCGCCGCGCGGCCGGGCCGGGCGAGCGCCGCCACCGCGGCGATCAGCCCCAGCCCGCAGAGCGCGAACGGGATCAACTGCGTGGCCGTCTCGTCGTGGCCGACGAGCCACAGCTCGACGAGCGCCCCGGCGAGGAGCAGCGCCGACGTGCCCAGAAGGAAGCGGCGCAGCCTTGAGAGGACGGTGGCGTCTTCCATCACCGGCTCAGGTAGGCGCGGGCGACGGCCAGCTCGGCTTCCGAAACGCTCCCGGCCAGCCGCTCAAGGAAGGCTTCGTCCGAGGCGAAGGGGCGCGCGCCGATGACGGCCTGCGCCTCGGCCGCGTCGAGCCCCGGTATCTGTTGCAGCGTGGCCGCGTCCGACTCGTTGCGGCTGATCGGCACGTAGACGTACTTCTCGTACTCGGCGATCTGCTCGGGGCCGACGTACTTCGCCATCTCCCTGCGGAACTGCTGGAGGCTGCGGTACGGGCGGTACTCCTCGAACTCGTGAACCATCCGGTCGCCGAGGCCGGGGATGGCGGCCTTGAACTCGGCGCCCGAGGCCGTGTTGAGGTTGAGTTTCTTAACGGCGGCGGCGTTGGCGCCCCCGGCCTGATCGGCGTTCGCGTTGGCGGCCGGGGTCGGGGTCGCCGCGCCCGCGTTCGCGCCGGCGTTAACGTTGCCGGTGTTAGTCCCCGCGCGCTCGCCGGGGCCGCACGCCCCGGCCGCGAACGCGAGCAGCGCGGCGCACAGCGCGGCGGCGGGGCGGGCGTTTGAACGTCGAATCATTGCTGGTTTCCTTCCCTGTCGTAAGCTTTAATCGGTGTCCGCCCATTATACCCGCCCGCGCCCGTTAGGGTAATTCGCGCCGCGCCCCGCCCGGCCGCCCTCTCCCGTTTACCGACTACTGTCTCCTGACTACTTGTTGTAGAATTTCGCGGCGGCGGCCTCCCGTCAAGGATTGTCTTCATGGCCCTTCTGCACATCACCGACGCCAGCGGGCGCAAGTGGCAGTTCCCCCTCACGCCGCAGGGGCCGTTCACCATCGGGCGCGCGCCCGACAACCAGATCGTCCTCAACGACCCGCGCGCCTCGCGCTACCACGCCCACGTCAAGTTCCAGCAGGGCGGCTACTTCATCGTGGACGGCAGCCCCGACGGCAGGCTCTCGGCCAACCACGTCTTCGTCGGCGGCGAGCAGCGCTACGAGCACCCCCTGCGCGACGGCGACCGCGTCACCATCGGCGCGAGCCAGCTCCAGTTCGACACCTCCGACGAGCAGAAGGCCGAGCCGCCCGTGCCCTACGACGACCGCCCGCTCGGCCACACCCAGATGCTCGTCTCGGCCAACGAGGTGATCCGCGCCGCGCTCTCCTCGCGCCACCCCGCCGTCGCCGAGGCGGCCGCCGCCCCCTCGGCCGAACTCGAAGACCTCCGCCGCAAGGCCAAAATCCTCGCCCTGCTCTACGAGATGACCAAGACGCTCGGCTCGGTCTTCGACCTCGACTCCATCTTCGACAAGGCGTGCGAGGTCGTCTTCAGCGCGACGCCGGCCGACCGCGTCGTCGCGCTCCTCGCCGACGAGGCGGGCGCCGGCGCGGACGGCGAGCAAGACCTCCACATGGTGGCGATGCGCGTGCGCGACGAGCAGAAGGCGGCGCAGGGGCGCAGGCTCTCGGTCGGGCGCACCATCACGCGCAAGGTGATGCGCGAGCGGCAGGCGCTTTTGTCGCAGGACGCGGCGGCCGACTCCGAGTTCGCCGGCGTCCACTCCATCGTCTCGCAGGGCGTGCGCTCGACCATCTGCGCCCCGCTCGTCGCCGAGTCGCGCGTCCACGGCGCGCTCTACGCCGACCGCCTCGACCCCTTCACCTCCTTCACCCGCGACGACCTCGAACTCGTCAGCGCCGTCGCCGCGCAGACGGCCGTCGCGGTCGAGAACGCGCGCGCCCACGAGCGCCTCGCGCGCGAGGAGGTGGCGCGCGCCAACTACAGCCGCTTCATGCCCGAGTACGTCGTGCGGCAACTGCTCGAACGGCCCGAGTCGTTCAAGCTCGGCGGCGTCAACCAGACCGTGACCGTGCTCTTCGCCGACATCCGCGGCTTCACGCGCATCTCGGAGACGGCCCCGCCCGAGCGCCTCGTGCGGGTCCTGAACCACTACTTCACGGCCATGACGGACCTCATCTTCGCGCACGGCGGCACGCTCGACAAGTACCTCGGCGACGGGCTGATGGCCCTGTTCGGCGCGCCGGCCGCCACCCCCGACGACGCCTGCAACGCCGTCTGCGCCGCCATCGCCATGCAGCGCCGCGTGGCCCTCATCAACGAGCGGCTGCGCGACGAGGGGCTGCCCGCCATCAGCATCGGCATCGGCCTGCACACGGGCGAGGCGACGGTCGGCTACATCGGCTCGGAGCGCCGCTCGGAGTACACGGCCATCGGCGACACGGTCAACCTCGCCGCGCGGCTTGAGCATAACGCGCTGCCGGGCCAAATCCTGCTGAGCGAGGCGACGGCCGCCGCGGCCGCCGGCGCGGGCTGCGCCTTCCGCCCGCGCCCCCCCATCACCGTCCGCAACCGCGTCCAGCCCGTCCCCATCTTCGAGATCGACTGGCGGGGGACTCTGGAGTCCGAGCTCTGAGGTCGGAACCCGCCCCTCCCGGTTGACGCGCGGCCGATTCCGGCACAGACTCCAGACTTACAGACTCGGGACTCCAAACTGTTTTTAACTTATGTCTTCGGAAAACCCATTCACGAGAAGGCGCTCGCTGATGTCGTTCGCGGGCCTGCGCGATCTGGTCTCGGACTCGATGGCGATCGACCTCGGCTCGACGACCATCATCATCGCCGTGCGCGGCCGCGGCATCGTCGTGGACGAGCCGGCCTTAGTCGCCGTCAACAAGGTGACGGGCGAGGTGGTGGCCTTCGGGCGCGAGGCGCGCGACATGCAGGGGCGCGAGCCGCGCGACGTGCAGCTCATCGCCCCGCTGGTCGACGGCGTCGTCGCCGACTTCGAGCGCACGCAGAAGGTCTTGGACCACTTCGTCCGCAAGGCCCGCAGCGGCTTCTCGCACTTCAGCCGCCGCGCCGTGATGAGCGTGCTCTCCGGCATCACGCAGGTCGAGCAGCGGGCGCTTCTGGCCGCCGCCGACGAGGCGCACATCGGCCGCGTCTACATGGTCGAGGAGGGTCTGGCGGCCGTCATCGGCGCGGGCGTCTCGGTCGAGGACAAGCGGGCCTCGGCGGTGGTGGACATCGGCGGCGGGACGACGAACGTCGCGGTCGTCGCCCACGGCACCATCGTCTACTCGCAGGCCGAGCGCGTCGGCGGCAACGACATCGACGAGGCCATCGCCGACCGCCTGCGCCGCCACCACGGCCTCATCATCGGCGCGCCGACGGCCGAGCGTCTGAAGTTCGAGCTGGCCTCGGCCATCGAGCCGGCCGAGCCGTGGCGCAGCCTCTCGGTCAAGGGGCGCGACGTGCAGACGGGCGCGCCGCGCGCCGTCGAGATCAAAAGCGAGGAGGTCTGCGTGGCGGCCGAGTCGGTCGTCAAGCGCCTCTCGCGCATCGTCAGCCGCGCGCTCGCAGACCTCCAGCCCGAGGTGGCCGCCGACATCTACGACCGCGGGCTGATCGTGACGGGCGGCGGCGCGCTCTTGGACGGCATGGCCGAGTTCCTCCAGCGCGAGACCGGCCTCGCCGCGCGCATCCCCGACGAGCCGCGCCACGCCATCGTCCGCGGCCTCATGCAGCTCTTCGACGAGCCGCTGCTGCTGCGCCGCGTCGCCCGCAACGAGCAATCGCACATGCTCGACGAGTCGGCGTTCGAGGCGTGAGAGGCAGTAGACAGTAAACAGTAGTCAGTAGTCAGTAGTCAGTAGGCGCTCCGCGTCGTTGATACTGGCCGGGCACGCGGACGATTCATTAGAGACTGTCTTTCTACTGACTACTGACTACTGTCTACTTCTTTTATGAAGTTGCTGACGTTCTTCAGGCGGCAGATACAGGTGGCGCGCGTCACGGGCATCCCCGTGCGGATCGACTACCGCTGGTTCGTCGTCTTCGCGCTGTCGGCGTGGGTGGTGGCGGCGAGCTTCGAGCAGGGGACGGTCCTGACGCAGCTCGTGCGGCTCGACGCGGGGGCGGCGTGGGCCGTGGGCGTGGCGACGACCGTCGGCCTCTTCCTCTCCATCCTCGGGCACGAGCTGTCGCACGCGCTCGCCGGCCGCGCCGAGGGCATCGGCAGCGAGGAGATCGTGCTCCACCCCTTCGGCGGCCTGACGCGCCTGAGCCGCGAGCCCGACAACCCGCGCGCCGAGTTCCGCATCGCCGTCGCCGGCCCTTCGGCCAGCTTCCTTTTCGCGGTCGTCGCCTTCGCGCTGATGTACGCGGCGCGCGCCTCGCAGTACCGCGCCGCGGCGGCCGCCTTCTCCATCGTCGCCTACTGGAACCTCTTCATCGCCGTCTCGAACCTGCTGCCCGGCTACCCGCTCGACGGCGGCCGCGTGCTGCGCGCCTTCCTGTGGAAGCGCTACGGGCAGCTCGAAGAGGCGACGCGCATCGCGAGCCTCGGCGGGCAGGTCATCGCCGGCTCGCTCGTCGTCCTCGGCGTCTGGTTCTACGTCCGCGCGGCCGACCCGTTCCGCGCCCTCTGGCTCGTCCTCGTCGGCCTCTTCCTGTGGGACGCGGCGCGCGCCGTGCGCGGCCCCCGCCGGGGGCGCGGCCTGCTCACCGTGGGCGAGGCGATGACCGCGCCCGTCTCGGTCGAGCCGGACTCGACGGTCGCCAACTTCGTAGACCACGTGCTGCCCGTCCACCGGCAGGAGGCCGTCGCCGTCGCGCACGCCCGCCGCCTGCACGGCATCCTGACCCTGCGAGACCTCAAAGACCTCCCGCGCGAGCGCTGGCACCGGACGCGCGTCAGCGACGTGATGCGCCCCGTCGCGCCCGACCTCTTCTGCGGGCCGCAGACGACGCTCGCGCGCGCCGAGCGCCTGATGACCGAGAACGGCGCGGGCGCGCTCGCCGTCGTGGACGGCGCGGGCCAGCTCGTCGGCTTCCTCCTCCGCGGCCGCATCAAGCGGAAAGCATAAACAGAGTCCCGAACTCACTTCACCAAATCTTGCAGCGGTCTTTCTCGGGGCGCACCATCGGGTCGCCGGCCTTGCACCGGAAGGCGGCGGCGAACTCGGGCATGTTCGAGAGCGGGCCGTTGACGCGGAAGCGCGAGATCGGGTGCGGGTCGCTCTGCGTGATGAGCCGCGTGATCTCGGGCGTGTACTTCGCCGCCCAGACCTGCGCCCAGCCGAGGAAGAAGCGCTGCTCGGGCGTGAAGCCGTCGATGTCGGCCGGCCGCGGCTTGCCTTCGAGCGACTTCATGAAGGCGTCGTAGGCGACTTGGAGGCCGCCGAGGTCGGCGATGGATTCGCCGGCGACGAGCTTGCCCTGCATCTTCAGCCCCGGCTCGACCTCGTAGGCGGCGAACTGGTTGACGATGCACTCGGAGCGCGACTGGAAGCTCTTCAGGTCGGCCTCCGTCCACCAGTTCCTCAGGTTGCCCTGATGGTCGAAGGTCGCGCCCTGATCGTCGAAGCCGTGCGTGATCTCGTGGCCGATGACCGCGCCGATGGCGCCGTAGTTGATGGCGTCGTCGGCCGCGGGGCTGAAGAAAGGGGCCTGAAGGATGCCGGCCGGGAAGACGATTTCGTTCAGCACCAGATGGTTGTAGGCGTTGACCGTGGGCGGCGACATGCCCCACTCGGTGCGGTCTACGCTCTTGCCGATCTTGGCGAGGTCGCGGCGCACCTCGAAGGAGGCGGCCCGCATCACGTTCTGCACGTAGGAGTCGCGCGCCACGTCGAGCGCCGAGTAGTCGATCCACCTCTCGGGGTAGCCGATCTTCTGCCCGAAGGCGTTGAGCTTGGCGAGCGCCTGCTTGCGCGTCTCGTCGCTCATCCAGTCGAGCTCCTGCACGCGCTCGCGGAAGGCGTTGATGAGGTTCGTGACCATCGCCTGCATCCGCCGCTTCGACTCGGGCGTGAAGGCGCGGGCGACGTAGACCTGCCCGAGCGCCTCGCCGAGCTGCGCGTCGGTCGCGGCCACGCAGCGCCGCCAGAGCGGGTACTGCTCCTTGCGGCCCGCCAGCACGCGCCCGTTGAAGTTGAAGCTCTCCTCCTCGAACTTCGACGAGAGCGACGGGGCGGCGGCCGAGACGAGGTGCCAGCGCAGGTAGGTCTTCCAGTCTTCGAGCGGGACTTCGGCGAGCATCTGGTTGACGGCGCGGTAGAACTCCGGGTGCGCGACGTTGACGGGGATGTCGCGCGGGAGGCCGTGGGCCGCGAAGTAGTCGCCCCACGAGAAGGCCGGCGTCAGCTCGGCCAGCTCCTTCGCGCCCATCTTGTTGTACTGCTTCGAGAAGTCGCGCAGCTCGACGGGCGTGCGCGAGTTCTGCGCGAGCCGCGTCTGGACGGACATCACGGTCTTGGCGCTCGCGGCCGCGCGCTCGGGCGTCTCGCCGAGCAGTTGGAACATGCGCGTCACGTGCTGGACGAACTGCTCGCGCAGCGCCTTCGACTTGTCGTCCTCCTTCGTGTAGTACTCGTTGGTCGGGAGCGACAGCCCGCCCTGCCCGGCGATGGCCATGACCATCGAGCTGTTCTTGAAGTCGGGCAGCGCCGAGAAGCCGAAGAGCGCGGGCACGCCCATCGAGTGCATGCGGGCGACCTGCGCCTGAAGGTCTTTGGCGTTCCTGATCTGCTCGATGCGGGCCAGCTCGGGTTGCAGCGGCTTCGCGCCCTCGGCCTCGCGCTTGGCCGTGTCCATGCACGAGGCGTAGAAGTCGCCGATCTTCTGCTCGACCGTGCCGCGCGCGCCCTGCTTCTTGGCGGCCTCTTCGAGGATGTCGTGCAGCGCCTTGCGGTTGTTCTCGGCGAGGATGTTGAAGCTGCCCCAGCTTGAGAAGGCGGCCGGGATTTCGGTCGCCTTGAGCCAGTTGCCGTTGGCGAACTGGTAGAAGTCGCCGCAGGCCGCGGCCGTCTTGTCCATCCGCGCCGTGTCGAAGCCGCGCCCCCCCTTGTCCTGCGCCGCGCCGGCCCACCCGAGCCCGAGCGCGACGAACGGCAGGACGAAAGTCAGCCGTCTGAGATGAGAGATTCGCATGTCTCTGAAGCTCCTTAACCTTACCTAGATTGTCTCGGGGGTTGTTGGAAGCCTTAGTTTCTCACGAACCGCGCGCCGAGGCCACCGCGGGCGGCAGGCGCCGGCCGGCGGGAAACTCCGGCGACGCCCGGCCGACCCGCGCGGGCCGCTTCGATTAAAGGCGGCGACCACAGCGGCAGCGGCCGGCGGGCCCGCCGGTTGTAGCGCGCCGCCGCGCGGTTGTAAGCGCCGAACAGCCGGCGCGGGTCGCACATCGCGGCGACGAGGGCGCGACGGCCCGCCGCCTTCTCGATCAGCACGCTCATCCTCCACCCGACCGTGTACCAAGCCCCCTGCTCGCCGTAGAACGGGGCGATGGTCTCGCCGATTTGCTGCTCGCTCAGGCGGCCGGCCAGCACGTCGAGGAAAAACTTTTCGACCTTCCGAAAGTCGGAGTCGAAGTTCCCCACGTCCGCGTCCCAGCGCGCCCGCTCGGCCGCGCCGCTGACCGCGTGCGGGTGAACGTCGGGGCCGCCCGCCGCCGCCAGCATCGCGAACCCCTCGCCGAAGGCCCGCGCGTAAGTGAACACGGTCTGCGCGTTCGCCGGCAGGCGCGCGAGTTCCCCCGCGGTCTGTCTGGTCGGGCAGGCGCTCCCGTAGCCGATGTGGTGGAGTTCGTGCGCGAGCGTGTTCTCGAACTTCGCGCGGGTCACGGCCGGGTCGAGGTAGAGGAAGATCGCCGGGTCGGTGTCTATGTCGAAGACGAAGCTGTTCGTGCGCGGCTTGATGACGGGATAAATCTTCGCGCGGATGCGCGCCCCGGCGGGCAGGTAGGCGAGCGCGCGGCGCGCGGCGCGGACGGCGTCGGCGCGCCGCCAGCGTCCGAGCGTCTCGGCGAGCGCCGGGGCGCGGGCGGAGAGTTCGTCGGAGAGGACGAACGCGCGGAAGTCCGCGTCGTCGAAGGGTCGGCGCATGGCGAGCTCGCGCTTCTTCAGCCGCGTGTAGCCTTCGCTCGAAAAGACGCGCCGCCAGTCTTCATCGGTGACGGCGCGGCCGGCGCGCTTCTTCGCGAGGACGGCGAGGACGGCCTCGGCCTCGTCGGTCACGACGCTCACCCTGACGACCGGCGGGCCGGCAGTCCGGGCCGCGCAGACGGGCGCGAACGCGCCGCAGGTCAGAACGGCGTAGACGAGGACGCGAAGGATGAGGGATTGCCCCGGTCTGGATGCCATGTCTCAAGCCCTCCGAGCCGCCCCGGAACAACCGGCGGGCGCGTCAAATATCTTACCGCCGAAACTTCCGTCGGCCGACGGCGCTGGGCCTACCGTCCGCCGAGCGCTTCTTTCGCGTCTACCGCGTAGAAGTTGCCGAAACCGTTGAGCGTGCCGGTGAGCATGGCGCGCAGCTCGCGGTAGGTGACGCGCCGCGCGAGTCGGTCGCCGGGGCCGCGCGTGCTGGCGAAGAGCAGGAGGCGTCCGTCGGGGGTGAGGGCGGGCGAGCCCTCGGCGGCCGCCGAGTTGACGGCGCCGCCCAGATTCCTCGGCTCGCCCCACGCGGCCCCGGCCCCGCGGCGGCTCACGTAGAGGTCGCTCTGCCCCTCGCCGCCCGGCCGGTTCGAGGCGAAGACGATGAGACTCTCGTCAGGCGCGACGTAGAAGTCCGTCTCGTTGGCCTTCGAGTTGACGCCGTCGCCGAGATTTTCGGGCGCGGCGAAGCGCCCGCCCTCGGCGCGCGCGCGGTAGATGTCCGCGCCGCCCTTCCCCTCCGGCCTGACCGACCAGAAGTAGAGCGTGCCGTCGCGCGTGACGGCCGGCGCTAACTCGTTGGCCTCGGTGTTGACCGCGCCCTCGACGCGGCGCGCCTCGCCCCAGCGCCCGGCCGCGTCGCGCTCGGCGTACCAGATGTCGAAGTCGCGTTTGGCGCGGCCCCCGACGGGGCGCGACGAGGAGAAGTAGAGCCGCCGGCCGTCGGGCGAGACCGAGGGGTGGCTGTCGGGGTGCAGGCCGGAGAAGGGCGCGACGCGCGGCTCCGCCCAGCGGCCGCGCCGCAGCTCGGTGTAGACGACGGCGCTGAAGGACTGCCCCGCGCGGTCGTACTTCGTGAAGTAGAGCGTGCGGCCGTCGGGGCTGAAAGAGGCGTTGCTCTCGTGATCCGCGGTCGAGACGACGCCCTCGGCGAAGAGCGACGCCCCCGTCTGCGCGCGCTGCCCCGCGTTAAAGACGAAGGGCAGGCAGAGGGCCGAGGCGGCGAGCAGGAATCTTATTTCGCGCATTTCACTCGATGCCGAGGGCGCGCAGCTCGATCTGGTAGATGTTGCCGGCGTTGTTGCGCGGGCCGCGGAAGTTCCCGATCAGTTCGCGGTAGGTGACGGGGCGCCGGAGCGGCCGCGAGCCGAGGCCGCGCGCGCCGCCGCAGAAGAAGAGGTAGCGGCCGTCGGGCGAGAGCATCGGGTGGTACTGCCACGCGCCCGCGTTGACCTTTTCGCCGATCTGGCGCGCGGGCGTCCACGCGCCTTCGCGCCGGAAGCTGACGTAGATGTTGATGCCGCCGGGGCCGCCCGGCCGCTGCGAGCTGAAGAGGACGAAGCGCTCGTCGGGCGCGATCATCGGGTTGAAGTCCCACGCCTTCGAGTTGACGGCCTCGCCCAGATTCTCCGGCTCGCCGAACCCCGCGCCCTCGCGCTCCGCGCGGTACAAGTCCCAGTCGCCCGAGCGGATCGAGCCGAAGTAGAGCGTGCCGTCGGCGGTCTGGGTCGCGTACAGCTCGTCGGCGTCGGTGTTGACCGGCGGGCCGAGCCGGCGGGCTTCGCCCCACGCGCCCGCCTCGTCGCGCTCGACGTACCACACGTCCCAATCGTCCTTCGGCCGGTCGCTCCCCGGCGCGGGGCGGCGCGAGCAGAAATAGAGCCGCTTGCCGTCGGGCGTGACGAACGGGTCGCGGTCGTGGTAGCGGCCCGAAAAGCTCGCCGCCTCCGGCTCCGTCCAGCGCCCGGAACGGAAGCGCGAGAAGACGATGGTCGAGAGGATGGGCAGGCCGTAAGACCAGTAGGCCGTCCGCCCGTCGCGGTCGAAGCCGGGGCTGTCCTCGTGGTCGGCCGTCGAGACGACGCCCTCGGCGAAGATGCGCGCCTCGGTCAAAGGCGTCGCGGAGGCGTAAGGGTGCGGCGCGCCCGCCGAGATTTTAACCGCCTGCCCGAAGGAGGGCGGCGCGGCGAGGGCGAAGGTTAACAACAGGAGCGTGATTCGGTATCGCATCAAGGAAGACAAGTAGTCAGTAGTCAGTAGTCAGTAGTCAGTAGTCAGTAGAAAAACAATCTCTAGGGGCGAACTCCTCGTTGGACACGATCCGGGTCGGGACGGGCAGCGCGAGGCCGCGCGCGTTGTCGGCGTCGCAGAACTTTTGCTCATCCGGAGAGGCCCCTACTTCCCCACCCAGCCGAGGCCGTCCGGCCCCTGCCCGGTCTCGACGCTGCCGTCCGCCTCCATCTTTTCGAGGTCGACGCGGACGACCTTGCCGGGGTCGGGCTTGCCGACGGCGGTCACGGCGACGTAGGCGCGGCGGCCGTCGGGCGTGATCAGGATGCCGATGGGGACTTCGCCCGACTGGCCCTGACCCTGCGGCGGCTGGCTGATGCGGAGGCGCTTGACCTCCTTGCGCGTGGCCGCGTCGAAGACGGTCAGCTCGCCCGTGGGCGGGCTGGAGACGAGCGCGTGTTTGCCGTCGGGCGTGAACTTGACGCGGATGGGCATCCCGCCCGCCTTGATCGTCTCTTTAACTTTCAGCGTCTCGGTGTCGATGATCGAGATGCCGCCGTCCTGATTGTGGCCGACCCACAGCTCGCGCCCGTCGGGCGAGATGTCGAGCCCCTCGGGCTGCGGGCCGACGGCGACGTGCGCGACGTGCGGCGGCGGCCCCGGCACCTCCTGCCGCTTCTCCAGCTCGATGACGCTCGCCGTGTTCGAGAGGATGTCGGCCGTGTAGACGACCGCGCGCTTCGGGTGCATGACGAGCATGTGCGTGATGCTCTGCCCCGTGCCGACGACGAGGTCGACCTTGTCGCTGGCCGGGTCGTAGCGCGCGACGGCGCGGGCCAGCTCGGCCGTGAAGTAGAGCTTGCCGTCGCGCTCGGCGATGCCGTGCGGGCGCAGGAACGGGCCGAGGTCGACGCGCCTCGTCTCCTTGCGCGAGGCGAGGTCGATGACGGAGATGCTGTTGCCGGGCTTCTGCGCGCCGTAGTTGGTGACGTAGGCGGTGCGGCCGTCGGCCGAGGTGGCGACCTCGTGCGGCCCCTCGCCGGTGGGGACGCGGCCGACGACCCGCATCGTCGCCGGGTCGATGATGGCGAGCGTGGCCTCAGCCTTGTTGAGCACGAGCAGGTAGCTCGGCGCGGCGGCGGCGGTCTGCGCCACCTGCGCGCGCGGGCGCGGCGCGGCCGGGTTGATGAGCGTCAGCAGGGCGGCGGCCGCGCAGGCGGCGGCCGGGCGCAGGAGTCTCGAAAGGGTCGCAGGCATGTTGGAAGGCTCTCCCGAAAGAAACGGTTCGGCGGCGACGCCGGCCCGGCGCGAGGAGCGACGCGCGGCGTGAGACCGCGCGGCACACAGTCTACGCGAACGGCCTACCTTCTACGGGGGACTCGGACGGAGTGTTTCAGGGCGCGCGGCGAATTGTGACGAGCCGCCCGCGCCGCGTGACGAGCGGGCCGGGGGGAGGGGTGAAAGATTGCGGATGAAGGGTTGCGGAGTGGGCGGGGCTGAGTGATTGATTCAATCATTCACCTCCCTGAAATCGGCAATCCGCAACCGCCTTCACCGCCCGTGCAGTTTCTTCCACGCCTGCGCGTACTTGGCGGCGCGCGGGTTCGACTCGTCCCAGCGCGGGGCCCGCGGGTCGTCGGCGAGGGCGAGCAGGCCGAGGGCGACGGCGCGCACGACGCGCTCCATGTTGGCGTAGTCGATCTTCTCCCAGTGGTCGCCGACGCCGTGGTAGTCGGGGAACTCGAAGGCGACGCCGACGGTGTGCGCGGGCACGCCCAAGTCGGCGAGCGCCTGATTGTCGCTGCGCGAGAAGAAGGCGTCGGACTTCGTCGGGTGCTTGAAGAGCCGGACGCCCGCGGCCGCGCCCGCGCGCCGCAGCGTCTCGCCCACCTCCGAGTAGTCGAAGCCGGTCACGGCGGCCGCGCTCAACCGCGGCCCCTCCGAGTCGTCCGTGCGGCCGACCTGCTCAAGGTTGATCTGGGCCACGGTCTTCGCCAGAGGCACGAGCGGGCGGCGGCCGTAGTGGCGCGAGCCGACCAGCCCCCACTCCTCGCCGAAGAAGGCGAGGAAGAGGATGCTGCGCCGCGGCTTGCGTTCGAGCCGCCCGAGGGCCGCCGCCATCTCCATGACGGCGACCGTGCCGGAGCCGTCGTCGTTCGCGCCGTTGTGAATGCAATCGCCCGCCGCGCAATCCGCGAGCACGCCGACGTGGTCGTAGTGGGCCGAGACGATGACGTAGGTGTCGCGCAGGTTCGGGTCGGAGCCGCGCAGCACCCCGGCGACGTTGCGCACGACGGCCGGCGCGACGGGCGGCTTGACCGGGCGCGGGGCGTCGGCCGAGACCTCGGCCCAGTTCGCCGTCTGGAAGTAGCCGTCGTCGCCGGCCGGCTCAAGCCCGGCGCGGCGGAACTGCGCGGCGATGTACTCGGCGGCGAGGTCGAGCCCGCGCGAAGGCGTCTCGCGCCCTTCGAGCGCGTCCGAGGCGATGAAGGACAGGTGGCCGCGCATGCTCTCGGCGCTGACGCGCCCCGCCGCCGCGCGCCACTCCGGCTTCACGCGCAGCGCGCCCGCCCGCCGGGCCTGCGGCCCCGCGTCGGCGCGCCCCGGCGTCGCGCGCCGACGCCTCTGCGCGCCCGCCGGCGGCGGCACGAGCGCCGACACGCACAACACCAAAACAAAAGCGCCGCGCGCAAGGCGGCGTCTGAAGAGACTCGTCAGCGGCATCCGAATCCTCAATAGAAGTCGTCGGTCGCCAGTCGCCAGTTAAGGACAAAAAAACTGATGTCTGACGACTGAAGGCCGACAACTTCTCTTCACGCTTACTCGACCTCGACGCCGCGCCAGAAGGCGACGCGCCCCTCGATCTCTTTGGCGGCGTCCTTCGCGCGCGGGTAGTACCACGCGGCGTCTTTGTTCGTCTCGCCGCCGACGACCACGTCGTAATAACTCGCCTCGCCCTTCCACGGGCAGGTCGTGCGCGTCGCGCTCTCGCGGAAGTGCTCGCGCTTGATCGCGTCGGCCGGGAAGTAGTGGTTGCCTTCGACCACCACCGTGTCGTCGCTCTCGGCCAGCACCGCCCCTTTCCATGTCGCTTTCATCTCGCCCTCCCTCCCGCGTTTCAGCCGCGCGTCAGTTGCCTGTATTTGATGCGGTGAGGCTGCGCGGCGGCGTCGCCGAGCCGGGCACGCTTGTCCTCCTCGTAGTCGGAGTAGTTGCCCTCGAACCAGACGACGCGACTGTCGCCCTCGAAGGCGAGGATGTGCGTGGCGACGCGGTCGAGGAACCAGCGGTCGTGGCTGATGACGACGGCGCAGCCGGCGAAGTTCTCCAGCGCGGCTTCGAGAGCGCGCATCGTGTTCACGTCGAGGTCGTTGGTCGGCTCGTCGAGCAGGAGCACGTTGGCGCCCTCCTTCAGCATCTTGGCGAGGTGGACGCGGTTGCGCTCGCCGCCCGAGAGCGACCCGACCTTCTTCTGCTGGTCGGAGCCGGAGAAGTTGAAGCGGCCGACGTAGGCGCGCGAGTTGACCTCGCGCGGCCCGAGCCTGAGCGCGTCCTGCCCGCCGGAGATTTCCTCCCAGATCGTCTTCTCGGGGTCGAGCGTGCGGCTCTGGTCGACGTAGCCGAGCTGCACGGTCTCGCCGACGCGGATGGCCCCGGCGTCGGGCTGCTCCTGCCCCGTGACCATGCGGAAGAGCGTGGTCTTGCCCGCGCCGTTCGGGCCGATGACGCCGACGATGCCGCCCGGCGGGAGCCTGAAAGTCATCCCCTCGACGAGCAGGCGGTCGCCGTAAGCCTTCGACACGCCGTCGGCCTCGATCACCACCGCGCCGAGGCGCGGCCCCGGCGGGATGTAGATTTCGAGCTCGCGCGCGCGCTGCTCGGTCTGCTGGCCGAGCAGCGCCTCGTAGGAGTTGATGCGCGCTTTGGACTTGGCCTGCCGCGCGCGCGGGGCCATGCGAATCCACTCCAGCTCGCGCTCCAGAGTCCTCTGCCGCTCCGACTCCTGCTTCTCCTCGCGCCGCAGGCGCTCCTGCTTCTGTTCGAGCCACGAGGAGTAGTTGCCCTTCCACGGGATGCCCTCGCCGCGGTCCAGTTCGAGGATCCAGCCGGCCACGTTGTCGAGGAAGTAGCGGTCGTGCGTGACGGCGATGATGGTGCCGGCGTACTGCCGGAGGTGCTGTTCGAGCCACGCGACCGACTCGGCGTCGAGGTGGTTCGTCGGCTCGTCGAGCAGAAGGATGTCGGGCTTTTGCAGGAGCAGCCGGCAGAGCGCGACGCGGCGCCGCTCGCCGCCGGAGAGGACGCGGACGGACGTGTCGCCCGGCGGGCAGCGTAGCGCGTCCATCGCCATCTCGAGGCGCGAGTCCAAGTCCCACGCGTCCGAGGCGTCGAGCTTCTCCTGCACCGCGCCCTGACGTTCGAGGAGTTGGTTCATCTCGTCGTCGCCCATCTCCTCGCCGAAGCGCGCGTTGATCTCGTCGAACTCTTTGAGGAGCGAGACGGTCTCGGCCACGGCCTCCTCGACCACCTCGCGGACGGTCTTCGACTCGTCGAGCCGCGGCTCCTGCTCCAGATAGCCGACCGTGTGGCCGGGCGAGAGCACCGTCTCGCCCGTGAAGCCCTTGTCCGCGCCCGCGATGATGCGCAGCAGGCTCGACTTGCCGGAGCCGTTGAGGCCGATGACGCCGATCTTCGCGCCGTAGAAGTAAGAGAGGTAGATGTCTTTGAGGACGGCGCGCTTGTCGTAGTGGCGGCTGACGCCGACCATCGAGTAGATGATCTTGTTCGGTTGGGTGCTCATTAAAAGTTTACGAATCCTCCGGATTGGCGCAAGGGGTTGAGTGTTTGTGCGCGGATAGATTTAACACAGCGGGGCGAAAAGCAGTAGTCGGCAGGCGGCCGCCGCGCCGCCCCGCGCCGCCGCCCGAAATTTTTTATCGCGCCGCCTGATTCCCTTCGCCGCGGGCCTTCGCGTTTAGCGGGTGTAGAGGGCGCGCCGACACGGGCCGCCCGGCGCGGCCCACCGCGGCCGCTCGCTTTCATAACTTTACTTTCATTCGTTACGGAGGAACCCCACATGCGCCACAGACAAGGACACGGGCGGACGACCCGAGCGCGCCGCCTCTTCCTGCTGCTCGCCCTCGCGTGCGGCGTCGGCCTCGCGCTGCTGCCGCACTTCGCCAACCGCGCCGCCTCGGCGCAGACCGCGCCCGTCCACGAGATCGCCTTCGAGCGCGACGACGAGGTTTACGTGATGCGGGCCGACGGCGCCGGCGAGCCGCGACTCGTCGCGTCGCTCGTGGACAAGCCCGCGTGGTCGCCCGACGCCGCGCGCATCGCCTTCAACACCGCGTTCGGCGAGGTCATCGCCCTCTGGAGCATTGACGCCGCCGCCACCGAGAATCGGCAGCCGATAACCGACTTCGACCTCGACCCCGAGGGCCACCACAACTTCGACGCGGCCTACTCGCCCGACGGCCAGCGGATCGCCTACACGCGCAACAGCTTCGTGGACAACATCTCGCGCCTCTACTTGATCCCGCCCGCGGGCGGCGTGCCCGTGCCGCTCGCCACCGGGCGCGAAGAGTCGTACGAGGCCACGTGGTCGCCCGACGGGACGAAGATCGCCTTCGCCTCGGGTCAGGTCGGCGGCTTCGAGGACGAGGACATCTACATCGTGCCGGCGGACGGCAGCGCCCCGCCCCTCAGGCTGACGCAGGACGCGGCCGGCAGCCGCCGCCCCGCCTTCTCGCCCGACGGCGTCGAGATCGCCTTCGTCAAGGACGGCGACATCTACGTCATCCGGCCCGACGGCACGAACCTGACCAAACTGACGAACACGCCCGGCCTACTCGAAGACAGCCCGACGTGGTCGCCCGACAGCGCCCGCATCGCCTTCTCCGCGCGCCCGACGGCGGGCGGCCCCTCGTCCATCTACATCATGGACTGGAACGGCCTGAACGTCGTCGCCACGGGCGAGGCCGGCACCTCGCCCGCGTGGAAGCCGATTCCGGGGCTGCCGCCGAACCGCAACCCGACGCCGACGCCCACGCCCACGCCGACCCCGACCCCGACGCCCGCGCCGACGCCCTTCCCCGAGACCGACGTGGCCGTCCGGTTGACGGGCGCGCCGAACCCGGCCGCGGTCAGCGTGAACCTGACCTACACGATGACCGTCAGCAACCAAGGCCCCTTTGCGGCCGAGGGCGTGCGCGCCGTCTTCCTCCGCCCGCCGAGCGCCGAGTTCGTCTCGTCCTCGCCGGCGCAGGGCGCGTGCGCGCCGGGGGCCGGCCCCGAGCAGACCGTCTGCGAACTCGGCCAGCTCGCGGCGGGCGCGCAGACCACCATCCGGTTCGTCGTCCGGCCGACCGCGCCCGGCGAGATCATGGCCTTCTCGTCGGCCACGTCCTCGACGCCCGACAGCGACCCGAACAACAACGGGCAGCAGCTCGCGCTGAACGTCCAAGCGACGTGCGTCCCCGAAGTGACGGGCGAGATACAGCGGATCATCCACACGCCGGGCAACCAGTCGCGGCCTCGGGTCAAGCACACCATCTACGTGCGCAACGACTCGGGGCGGACGCTGCACGGCCTCGTCCACTTCGTCTTCGACGGCCTGCCCGCGAGCGTCGAGGACGGCGACCCGCGGAGCCACTTCTTCCGCACGCGCTGCGCCGCGCCGCTCAACCGCAAGTTCACGACGCTGGGCCTGCGCGACATGGTCTGGCGGCCGGGCCAGATCGTGAAGCTCGACGTGGACTTCTTCAACCCCGACCGCGAGCGGATCAACTACGTCCTGCGCGTCTACACCGGCCCCGGCTACCCGTGATGCCTCAAAGGCCGCGTCACAAAGGGGGAGGCCCGCCGTCGAGTCTGACGGCGGGCCTCCCCCTTTTCGGCCCCGCGCGCGGCCGGCTACCCCGGCGGCTTCACTTCGAGGACGTTGTTGACGTTGCCGGCCTCGTCCTCCTGCGTCGAGGGGTTCGAGGGGTCGAGGAGCCAGTTGCCGTCCACGACGAACTTGTAGGTGTAGACGCCGGGGTCGAGGTCGAGGCGGCAGACCCATCCGTCGCCCTCGCGGGCGAAGAGGAGTTGCGACTGGTTCCAGTCGTTGAAGGAGCCGGCGAGGGCGACCACCTGCGCGTCCGCGTGGCCCTCGAGGCGGAAGGTGGTGTTGCCGCTGAGGCTCGGCGGCGGAAGCTCCACGCGCGCGGCCGTGAACTCCTCGCCCCCGTAGCGGAAGGTGAGCGTGACGGCGCGGCCGTCCTCGTCGAAGCCGAAGCGGACGCGCGTGCCCTCGACCTCGTCGGTGAAGGTCGAGCGCGTCCGGCGCAGCAGCCGGCGCTTCTTCGCGTTCGTCGGCTTGACCCACAGCTCGCCGCCCTCGGCCGTCACGTCGAGCGCCGTGACGGGGATGACGCGCCCCTCAAGCTCGTAGCGGCCGGCGTACTTCCCGAGCGCCTCGGCGCGGGCGCGCGCTCGCTCCCGCTCGCCGGCCTTCGCCGCGGGCTGCGACTGCCCCGCGCACCACGCGCGCAACCCGACGCAAAGCAGTAGCGCCACCAACCAGCGTCCCCTCATACGCCTCACCAAATGGTGAACGCGGAATGATGAATCAGTCGCCGGCCGTCAGTTTCGCCTTTACCGAGAGCTGACGGCCCGTCTTCCGTTCATCATTCCGCACTCGTCATTCATCACTTCTTCAGTACTGCCAGTTGACGTTGACGAAGCCCGTGCCGCTGGTGGGCACGGTGTAGCTGTGGTTGGCGCCGGCCTCCCACGTGACCGCGCCGCCCGCGGCGATCTTGATGAACTTGAACTGGATGGTCTTGCCGGCCGGGACGCTGGCGTTGATGAACCAGTTCGGGTAGTTGGGCGTGAGCATCGGGCCGACGGCCGCGTCCCACGTCGTCGCCCAGTTGCTCAGCTCGACCGTGTTGCCGGTGAGGAAGATGTAGTCGCCCGGCTGCGTCGGGCTGGCGTTGAAGACGGTGAAGGTGACGGGGATGAGCTTGTCCTGATAGACGGTGAACTGGATGCCGTTCGAGACCTGACTCGAAGAGTTCGTCACCGTCACGTTGTAGCTGCCCTGCGTCACGGCCGGGACGGTGGCGACGATCTGCGAGGCCGTCCACGAGTTGACCGTGGCGTTCGTCGTGCCGAACTTGACGGTGCCCTGCGTCGAGCCGAAGTTCTTGCCGCCGATGGTCACCTTGACGCCGGGCTGCGCGGCCGTCGGGCCGACGGAGCCGACCTGCGGCGTGCCGCCCGACTCGGTCGCCTGCCAGACGGCGACGCTGTTGGCCGGCAGCGAGAAGGCCGTCACCGGGTTGTTGCCGCCCGAGCCGCCGGTGACCGAGATGCCGACGCCCGACATCAGGCCCGTCAGGTAATCGGAGTAAGAGCCGGCGGGCAGAGAGGTGTTGAGGCCGGTGACGCTCACGGCCGACCCGCCCTTGTTGATGGCGACGAGGACGACGTTGCCGAAGAACTTCCGCTCGTAGATGTAAACGTCGTTGTTGATCCAGCGCTGCTGGTGAGAGCCGTAGGGGACGGCCGTGTTGTTGCGCCGCAGGGTCGAGAGGCGGTTCGTCAGGGTGTAGGCTGTCGTCGAGGTGCTGAAGGAGTTCATCATCGGGCGGTTGTAGGGGTCGCCGCCGCCGGAGGTGTTGTTGACGAGGTACTGCTCGGTGCCGTAGTAGATGCAGGGGATGCCGCGCTGCGTGAGGATGAAGGCGAGCGCCTGATGGAGGCGGGTCTGGTTGCTGTTGACGGTGGGGAAGCGCGTCATGTCGTGGTTGTCGATGAAGGTGACGAGGTCTTCGTCCCACGTGAAGTCGGCCGCCTCGGCGGCGAGCACGCCCTCCAGCTCGGACATGTTCGCGTTCGAGCCGAAGACGTTGCGGATCGCCGTGTTCAGGGGGAAGTCGAGCATCGAGATGCCGCTCTTGTTGGCGTACTTGTAGGAGTCGCGGTAGAGCGGGTCGCCGGTCGAGGTCTGGTACCACTCGCCGAAGAGGAAGCTGTCCTTGTGGGAGTAGATGGAGTTGGCGAGCGAGTACTGCCAGCCCCACGTGATGTGCTTGATGGCGTCCACGCGGAAGCCGTCCACGCCGTGATCCTGAAAGAGCTTGGCCGAAGCCTTCATGTAGGCGTCCATCGTCGGGTTCGCCTGATTGATGTCGGCGAGGTTGAAGAGGGTGTAATACTGCACCTGATAGCGGTCGTCCCAGTTCTGGATGTTGCCGTTGTGGTGGAAGTAGCCGTTGGTGTCGTTCGAGTAGTTGCCGAGGAAGGTTCCGTTGTCGTAGAGCGCGCCGAACTCGCCGGCGTTGTCCTGCGTCGAGTGGTTGGGCGCGAAGTCCACGATGACCTTGATGCCGGCGGCGTGCGCGGCCGTGACCAGATTGTCGAAGGCCGTCCACGCGTTCGAGGCGTCGCCCGAGTGCTCCTCGATGCGCTTGAAGTCGCGGCCCTGATAGCCGTGGTAGGAGGCGGTCGGGTTGCCGTTGCCGTCGGGGATGTTGGCGTTGAGGTTATCGACGGGGGGCGAAATCCAGATGGCGGTGACGCCCATGCCGGCGAGGTAGGAGAGCTTCTGCTGGATGCCCTGAAGGTCGCCGCCCCAGTAGGCGCGCCAGTTGGTCTTGGTCGAGTCGTAGAGGCCGGACGACTGCGCGGGGTTGTTGTTGGTGGAACTGCCGTCGAAGAAGCGGTCGGTGATGATCTGGTAGATGACCTCGCGCTTGAAGTCGGCGGCCCGCGCCGAAAGCGGCGCGAGCAGGACGGCGAGGAGGAGTGGCAGCCGGAACAAAGCGCTCTTCCACAGTCTTGTCATGGCGGGATTCTCCTGCGGGACACTGCACTTCCCGAGAAAGCAGGTTCGACGAACGCGGGCTGGTTCGCCTGTGAGAGGCGACGACCTGTAGACACGGGCCGGAGGCGGGGCGAAGTATAGCAAAAGAAGTAGACAGTAGACAGTAGTCAGTAGTCAGTAGGTTCGGGGCCGCGCGTCGAGCCTGTGAAGTTCAACGCGCGGCCCCGAATTTTCTACTGACTACTGTCTACTGCCTTCGCCTACTGCCTCTTGTGCTTGTCGATGAGCTGCTGGAGGCCGTCGGTGGAGCCGTTGTGGCGGAACTTGTAGTAGCTCTCCAAGTCCTGCCTGATCTGGTCGTGGGCAGTCTGATACTGCGCGTTGCCGGCGGTGACGGCGACGATCCGGGCGAAGGCTTCGATGACCTGATCGAGGCTGGCCTCGACCTTCGGCAGCATGGCCGTCTTCTCGGCCCCGGCCGGCGTCACTTGGTACTGCTTGGCGAGGTTGTTGTACTCCTCGTTGGCCATCTCGCCGAGGATGAGGTAGACGGCCGGGTCGGGGTGCTTGAGTTCGACGGCGCGGGCGAGGTGCCGGCGGGCCGCGGCGCGGTCGCCGGCGCGGAAGGCGATGATGCCGACCTCGCGGTGCAACTCCGGAACCCACTCGGACTTGGCCTTCGCCCACTGCGCGTCTTCGACGCCGGCGGGCCGCTTGTCGGCCTCGATCAGCTCCAGCGCCTTCGCGCCGTACTGCTGCCCCTGCGCGAGGAAGGCGTTGTTGCCGCGGATCGAGGCGTTGAGCGCCGTCGTCGTCAGCCGCCGCTGCGTCTCCACGTCGTCGGGGTTCTTCTGGAGCCACGCCGCGCCGGCGCGGAAGGCGTCCTCGGCGCGCTCGCCCATGATGTAGGCGTCCATCAGGTGGAAGCCGACGCGCTCGGCCTCGCCCGGCGCGTTGAAGAGCGAGAGGTAGGTCTCGGCGAGCGACGCCTTGAGCTGCGGGTCTGTGGTGGCCGAGACCTCGGAGGCGATGGCATCGGCGACCTGCGGCCGCAGCGGGCTCTGCGGGTACTTCTTGAGGAACTCGGCGGCCGCCTGAATCTTGGCCTCGGCCCCCTGCGCCTTGTTGATCTTGTCGGCGGCGCTGCGCTCGCCGCCCGACACCTTCGGCTCGGCCTGCTTCGCCTCCTGCGCCGCCGCGCCCCACGCCAGAGCGCACGCGCACGCCGCGACGGCGCACGCCGAAAGAATCCTGAGCTTCATTCGCCTTCAACTCCTGTCGCTGGGATTTTCGCCAGAGTATACAAGCTCGCGGAAAAAGTTTCGAGTTTAGAATTCGGCGCTCGGGGCGGGAGTCCGGCCGCGAAGGGGGCGCCGCGGGTCTCACTTAACGACCGCGTAGTGAGACCCGCGGCGCCCCCTCGCGGCCGGGCTTCCGACCGTCGTCCTTACGCCCGGCCGGCGACTTCGCCCGTCTGCGTGTTGACGCGGACGCGCTCGCCCTCCTTGATGAAGAGCGGGACGCGGACTTCGAGGCCGGTCTCCAGCCGCGCCGGCTTGAGGTCGCGGCCCGAGACGCGGTCGCCGCCGACGCCCGGCTCGGTCTCGGCCACCGCGAGCTCGACGAACTGCGGGAGCTGCATCGCCACGGCCTCGCCGTTGTACTTGAGGATTTGCAGTTGCAGGTTCTCCTTCAGGTAGCCGCGCTCCTCGCCCACCTGCCCGGCGGGGAGCGTGAACTGCTCGAAGGTCTCTTCGTCCATGAAGTGGAAGCCGTCGGCGTCGGCGTAGAGGAACGAGGCCGCCGCGAGCGCCACGTCCGGCTCGGAGAACTTCTCGCCCGAGCGGAAACTCTTCTCCAAGACCGCCCCCGAGAGCAGGTGGCGCAGACGCGTCCGCACCATCGTCGTCGCCCCGCGCGCCGAGGGCGCCGCGAACGTCACGTCCACGACCGCGTACGGCTCGCCGTCCACTTCGATCATCACCCTCCGCTTCAACTCGTTCGCGCCGATCAGAGCCACCGTCTCTCTCGCCTCCCTTTTTCGCGCCGGCGGCCCCCGCCGCCTCGCAAACATCTCCGCACGACTGTCAGGACTTTACTGCGCCGCATCTTAGCCGCACGGCCCGCGCCCTGTCTAACAGGGCCGCGCCGCGAGCGGAACGCGCCTTGCACCCGTCGCCGCCCGGACTCTCAAGACCGACACTCAACCGGAAGGTGCGAACATGAACAAACGACTCTACGCTTCGGCCCTCGCCCTCGTCCTCGTCCTCGCGCCGGCGCTCGGCGCGGCGGCCCAGCAGCCGCGAACCGCCCCGGCCGGCGACGGCTGGTCGGCCGTGCAGGCGCTCGCGCCCGGCGAGAAGCTGGTGGTGCGGACGCGGGACGGCGAGCGCATCGCGGGCCGCTTCGTCAGCGCCTCAGACCTCCTCCTCGTCGTCCGCCACGACGAGACGGACATGTCCTTCGCGCGCGACAACGTCCGCCTCGTCCAGCTCAACCGCGGCAAGTCGCGTTTGAAGGGCGCGCTCTTCGGCGCGGCCGTCGGCGGCGGGGCCGGCTTCGCCACCGGCAGCGTCCTCTACTTCCCCTTCCGCGACGACATGATGGGCGCGACCGTCCCGGCCTTCACCGCCCTCGGCGCGGCCGTCGGCCTCGGCCTCGGCGCGGCCCTCGCCAAAGGCAATAAGAACGTGACGGTGTACGAAGCACGGTGAAGCCGTGAGACGGCTTTTAAGCTTCGTTGTCGTAGTCGAACTTCAGCGGCGCGTCGGAGGGGTGGACGGTGATGACGACTGACTTGGAGGCGGGGGTGTTGCTCTTGTCGGCGACGCTGCGGACGGGGACGAGGGCGTTGGCCTCCGGGAAGTAGGTGGCGGCGCAGCGGCGCGGGATCGGGTAGGGGACGACGAGGAAGCGGCGCGCGCGGCGGGTCTCGCCCTCGAAGTGGCTGACGAGGTCGACGACCTGCCCCGCGGAGAGTCCCTGCTCGGCCGCGTCCTCGGGGTTGAGGAAGACGACGCGGCGCTCGTTGCGGACACCGCGGTAGCGGTCGTCGAGGCCGTAGATGGTCGTGTTGAATTGGTCGTGGCTGCGGACGGTCATCATCAGGAGTTGGCCCGGCTCCAGACGGAGGCGCGGCAGGTCGTGGACGGTGAAGTTGGCCTTGCCGGTCGAGGTCTGGAAGACGCCCTCGCGCGCCGCGTTCGGCAGGTAGAAACCGCCGGGCCGGCGCACGCGCCGGTTGTAGTCCTCGAAGCCGGGGATGGTGCGCGCGATCAGCTCGCGCACGCGGTCGTAGTCCTCGACGAGCCACTCCCAGCGGACTCCGCCGCGCCCGCCGAGCGTCGCCCGGGCGAGCCGCGTGACGACGGCCGGCTCGCTCAGGAGGTGTTCGGACGCGGGCGGCAGGCTCCCGCGCGAAGAGTGAACCACGCCCATCGAATTCTCGACGCTGACGAACTGCTCGCCGGACTTTTGCGCGTCCGTCTCGGTGCGGCCGAGGCAGGGCAGGATTAAAGCCTGCTCGCCGGTGACGAGGTGCGCGCGGTTGAGCTTGGTCGAGACCTGCGCGGTGAGGCGGCAGCGCCGCAGGGCCGCGGCCGTAAACTCGGTGTCGGGCGTGGCCGAGAGGAAGTTGCCGCCCACCGCGAAGAAGACTTTGACGCGGCCGTCGCGCATGGCCTTGATGGTCTCGACGGTGTCGAGGCCGTGGCGGCGCGGCGGCTCGAAGTTGAACTCGCGCGCGAGCGCGTCGAGGAAGGAGTCCGCCGGGCGCTCCCAGATGCCCATCGTGCGGTCGCCCTGCACGTTCGAGTGGCCGCGCACGGGGCACGCGCCCGCGCCGGGCTTGCCGATCTGCCCGCGCAGCAGGAGCAGGTTGACGATCTCCTGAATGTTGGCGACCGCGTTCTTGTGCTGCGTCAGCCCCATCGCCCAGCAGACGATGGTGCGCTCGGACTTGATGAAGATGTCGGCGGCCGCGCGCATCCCGTCGCGGCCGACGCCGCTCTCCTCGACCAGCTCATCCCAATTCGCCCCGCGCAGCGCGCGCGCGAACTCGTCGAAGCCGGCCGACTTCTCTCTGATGAAATTCCAGTCGAGCACTTCGCCCGGCCTGCGGTCTTCCTCCTCCAGCACCTCCTTCATAATGCCTTTGAGGAGGGCCACGTCGCCGTTGACGCGGACTTGCAGGAAGAGGTCTGTGAGGTCTGTGCCGCCGCCGACCAAGTCGAGCGGGTGTTGCGGGTGGCGGAAGCGCCCGAGGCCGGCTTCGGGGAGCGGGTTGACGTGGACGACCCGGCAGCCGCGCCGCTTCGCCTCGCGCAAGGTCGAGAGCATGCGCGGGTGGTTCGTGCCGGGGTTCTGGCCGATGATGAAGACGGCGTCGGCCAGTTGGAAGTCTCGGAGGGTCACCGTGCCTTTGCCGACGCCGATGGTCTCGGTCAGGCCGCGGCCCGAAGACTCGTGGCACATGTTCGAGCAGTCGGGCAGGTTGTTGGTGCCGAACTGGCGGACGAAGAGTTGGTAGAGGAAGGCGGCCTCGTTCGAGGTGCGGCCGGAGGTGTAGAAGGCGGCCTCGTCCGGCGAGCCGAGCGCGTTCAACTCGGCGGCGACTACTTTGAAAGCCTCGTCCCAGCCGACCGGCTCGTAGTGCGTCGCGCCGCGGCGCAGGATCATCGGGTGCGTCAGACGGCCCTGCTTGCCGAGCCAGTAGTCGGACTTCAGGGAGAGGTCGGCGACGCTCCACTCGCGGAAGAAGTCGGGCGTGACGCGTTTGGTGGTCGCCTCCTCGGCGACGGCCTTCGCGCCGTTCTCGCAGAACTCGGCGTGCGAGCGCTCGCCGTCGGGGTCGGGCCACGCGCAGCCCGGACAGTCGAAGCCGTCCTTCTGGTTCACCTTCAGGAGCGTGCGCGCGCCGCGCGCCGCGCCGGCCTCGCGCAAGATGTGCTTCGTCGCGGACCACACGGCCCCGAGGCCGCCCGACGCGCCGGACGGGGCGCTGACCTCACCGCCCGTGAACTCGGCCGGCGGCTGCGCGCGCACGCCCGCGCGGCCCGGCGCGGCGTCGTTGTCGTCGGCCGCGCCGCCCTCTCGGGCTTCAGCGCCGCGCGACTCGCCGCGCTCCCGCTCGGCCTCCATCCGCGAATGGTAATGCGTCGCCTGCGCGGCCGAAGACGCCTCCGCGGCCTCGCCCCGCGCCGCCGACTCCCGTCTCTCTTCACGCGTGCCCATCGCCCACAAGTTTAAAGGCAAAGGCGGACGGAGGCAAAAAGAGGGCGACGTGCGGCGGGTGTCGGGTGAAGCAACTCGTCTTTCCGACGCCCGGCGCCTGACGCCCGCCACCCGCGCTTGGCACTGCGCTTGTCTGTCTCTCGGGGGACGTGCGGCGCACGTATCGGAATCGTGCGCCGGGGACTTGTGTGGCAGGACAGGAGGAGGACAGATGAACGCTTTTCAACTGCTGAAGGAAGACCACCAGAAAGTGTCGGGCATCTTCCAACAGCTCGAACCCACGACCGAGCGCGCCGAGAAGACGCGCACCGAGTTGTTCGCCAGACTGAAACAGGAACTCGACATCCACGCGCACATCGAGGAGACCATCTTCTACCCGGCCATCAAGCAGGAGGCCGAGACGCGCGAGATCGTCCTCGAAGGCTTCGAGGAGCACGCCGTCGTCAAGCGCCTGCTGAGCGAACTCGAAGGCGGCGAGGTGACGAGCGAGCAGTGGACGGCCAAGCTCAAGGTCTTGCAGGAGAACGTCGAGCACCACGTCGAAGAGGAGGAGGGCGAGATGTTCCAGAAGGCGCGTCAGGTCTTGAGCGAGGAGCAGATCGACGACCTCGGCCGGCGCATGGAGCAGGAGAAGAAACGCATGCAGGGCCAAGCGCAGTCCGCCCGCGCCTGAGCGCGACCGCGAACACTTCCGTCAACGCGAGCGCCGCGGGACTCTCCGCCCGAGAGTCCCGCGGCGCTTTTTTGCGGAACGCCGCCCCGCCCCTCCTTCGTTTGAATCTGCGCGAAGCAGTTAACGCCGCCCGCGGCGAACCCGTCATCACGGTTGAGAAACAAGCCGCCAGCCGCCAGTTTCGTCTTCGGCTTTACCGACTGCCGGCGACTGACAACTTGTTTTCTAACCCCCGACCGCCGCGCCCTCGACTGGTTCAAATCGCACTTGAAGAAGAGACCGTAGCCGACTAGCGGGTCGGGGAGACTTCATCGCTCCCGAGTTTACGGGCCGCGACTAACCTCCCCGCAAGTTCGCCGGGCAAAGTCGCGTGGATGAATTCAATCTCCGCAGGAGTTCTGCCGCTAGCTTTTTCGCGCCGGCATAGCTCGTACATATCAAGCTCACATAGAACTATGACTTTACGTGGGGCTTGGCTTAACAGTAGGAAAAGCATGTCAGAACGCAACTTCATCAGCTTGCCTACTGCATGTTTACCCGAGGCCGTGCGTGCCCCGCTGGTAGAAATGCTCGCGACGATGGTCTTGTCCGCGCTCACCGCGTCGAAGTCAAAGACGCCTCCTGAGCTAAGCGGCATCCGCTCTCGGTAGAAAAGCTGCCCGAAAAATTTAGGCATCCATTCGCGACGTATCCAATCCTCGCACTCAATCTGGCACCTTGTGTCAGCCATATTGTCTCCTTATTCATCCGCCAACAAGCGCGCCGCCTTCAACACGAGCACGCACGTCGTCGCCTGCGTGATCTCGCCGTCCATCACCATGCGGACGGCCTCGCCGAGTTTGACCTTGAAGGGTTGGAGGACTTCGGTGCTTTCGCGGTCGTGTTCGCCGAAGGCGAGGCCGCGCGCGAGGAAGATGCGCGAGGGCGAGAAGACCTGCGAGGTGACGGCGTCTACCAGCCCGAGGTCGGTCAGCTCGCGCGCCTCGATGCCGAGTTCCTCCTTCAGCTCGCGCCGCGCCGCCTCCGCCTCTGACTCGCCCTCGTCCGTCGCGCCCTGCACCGCCTCGACGCTCTCCCTGCCGATGGCGTAGCGGAACTTGCGGATCATGTGGGCGAAGCCCTCTTCGTCCAACGCCAGCACCGCCACGCCCGGCAGCATCCGCAGCGTCGCGCGCCGCCCCGGCTCGCCGTCCGGCTTCAAGCACTCGTCCACCCAGAACTCGACGAAATCGTCTTTATACCGACACTCCGAAGACTCGATCGTCCACGCCCCGTGCTTCTTCCCCATGAAACCCCTTTCGTCAACCGTGAACCGCGAACCGCGAAGACGAGTTGTCAGTCATCAGTTCTTTCGCCTTTATCGGCGGCCGAGAACCGATAACTTCTCTTCGCGGTTTACGGCTTACGGCTTTCATCTTCTCCCGCCCGCGATCTGCGCCGCCTCCGGCAGACGGCGCAGCCGGAGCATGGCGAGCGTGCCGAGCAGCGGGCCGGGCGCGAGCACGGCGAAGGCGTAGCGCCAGCCGGCCGCGCCGGCGACGGCCGGGACGAGGTGGATCGAGGCGGTCGTGAGCAGGAAGCCGCAGCAGGTCTGGACGGTCAGCGCCGTCCCCATGTAGCGCGGGTCGCCGAGTTCGGTGACGCAGGCCGAGAACTGCGCCGAGTCGGCCACCACGCTCGCGCCCCACACCGCCGCCACCGCGAGCAGCAGCGCCGGGTGCGCCCCGTAGAGGAACCCGACCAGCAGGCAGCACGCGCCGCTCACGCACATCGCCGCGGAGGTCACGGTCGTCCGGCCGGCGCGGTCGGCCCACAGCCCCGCCGCGACGCAGCCCACCGCGCCCGCGCCGATGACGACGAAGGCGGCCGCCTCGGCGAGAGCCGGCGCGGCCCCGCTCCCGGCGAGGCTCGCGCGGATCATCACCGGCGCCCACGTCCACATCGCGTACAGCTCCCACATGTGTCCGAAGTAGCCGAAGTTGGCGAGCCGCACGCCGCGGTTCGAGAAGACGCGCGCCACCTGCCGGAGGTCGAACTTCGCCCCGGCCGTCGCGTGCGGCCCGTCGCCGACGAAGAGGAGCACGACGAGTCCGCCGGCGACGGCCGCCGCCGAGGCGACGAGGACGTTCGAGCGCCAGTCGTCGCTGCCCACGGCGTTGAAGAGGTAGGGCGCGGCCTTGCCGAGCGTCAGCGCCCCGACGAGGACGCCCAGCGCCGTGCCGCGCCCGCGCCGGAACCACGTCGCCATCACCTTCATCCCCGGCGGGTAGACGCCCGCGAGGAAGAAGCCGACGAGGAAGCGCAGGCTGACGCCGAAGGCGAAGCCCTCGGCCAAGAGTCCGAACAGCGCATTGACGACCGCGCCCGCCGCCGCGCAGAGCGTGAAGAGCTTTCGCGCGCTGAGCACGTCGGGCAGGTTCAGCAGCGCCGAAAGCAGCGTCCCGGCGACGAAGCCGAACTGCACCGAAGTCGTCAGCCAACCGGCCTCGCCTTCGGTCAGCCCCCACTCCGCGCGCAGAGCCGGCGTCACGGCCGAGGCCGAGAACCAAAGCGACATCGCCAGCAACTCGGCCGCGCCCAACAGAGCCAGCGCGCGCCAACGCCCCGGCGCTTCAGTCTGCTCGACGCCGACCGCGGCGCTCATCCCCGTTCGCGCCCGTCCGACAGCCCGGCCACGACGAGGCCGGTGGTGGCGCCCCACACGACGTGGGCGGCGATCATCAGCGCGTTGCGGCGCGGCGGGTGCTCGGTCGCCGGGCTGATGATGCCCGCGGCGGGCAGCCAGCCCAGATAACTCCCGGCCCACACGGCCAGCCCGAACCCGACGCCCGCGGCCAGAGGCGGCACGTCGCGCTCGGCGGCCAGCGCGCCGTAGAGCGCGCCGCACGCCGCGCCGTAGCCGAAGTGCGAGGCCCACGTCGCCGCCTGCCGCTCGCCCTCGTCCAACTGCCCGCGGACGCCGGCGCGCTCCGCCACCTCCATCGCCACCGCGCGCGGCGGCAGCGGGTACTGCTCATGCTCCGGCAACTGCTCGTGCATCACCTTCATCGCCAGAGACATCGGCACCGTCGCCGCCAGCCCCGCCAGAGCGCCCAAAAGGATTCCGTTCATCGAGACCTCCGAAAGGGAGTAGACAGTAGACAGTAGTCAGTAGTCAGTAGTCGGTAGAAAGACGACCACTATTTATTCGTTCGCGTGTCGGCGTCAACGCACTCCGCGCGGAGCGCTACGGGCGACTGACTGCTGTCTACTGTCTACTTCCCCGAATCATACCGCGCGCCGCCTCGTTTGTCCGCACGTTGACGGACGAGGCCGCGCGCCTGATAAACTCGCCGGCGTGAGTCTCCCGCGGCCTCGGCCGGTCGTTATCTTTCGTGAGGTGGTTTGATGAGAAGCTGTTTAGGAGCCATTTTCGTCGCGGCGCTCGTCGCCGCGTCGGGCTGCGCGGGCGGCGAGGCGGCCCCGCTCGCCCAACCCGCCGCGCCTGCTCAAACCGGCAGCGCCCCGCTCGTCCCGCGCGAGGAAGCGTCGCCGCCGCCCGACCTCTCGGCCTACTTCAAAGACCGGCCGGGCATGTTCGTCCTCCACAGCCTCAAGTCAGGGCGCACCGAGCGCCACGACGCGGCGCGCGCCGCCGAGCGGTTCACGCCCTTCTCCACCTTCAAAATCCCGAACTCGCTCATCGGGCTGGAGACGGGCGTCATCAAAGACGCCGACTTCCAGATTAAGTGGGACGCGAGGAAGTACCCGGCCCGTCAGGGCTTCGACGCGTGGTGGCAGGATCAGACCCTCCGCACGGCCTTCCAGCGCTCGGCCCTCTGGTACTACCGCGAGCTGGCCTCGCGCGTCGGCGCGGCGCGGATGAGGGAGTTGGTGGACAAGCTCGACTACGGCAACGAGGACACCTCCGGCGGCGTCGACCGCTTCTGGCTGAACAGCAGCCTGAAGATTTCGGCCGACGAGCAGATCGAGTTCCTCAAGCGGCTCTACAAAGAGGAGCTGCCCGTCTCGAAGCGCTCGATGAGCATCGTCAGGGAGATCATGGTGCTCGAAGAGACGCCGGCCTACCGCCTGAGCGGCAAGACGGGCGGCGGCCCGCTCGCCGAGGGCCGCTACCTCGGCTGGTTCGTCGGCTACCTCGAAGCCAAAGGCGACACGCACTTCTTCGCCATCCAGCTCGAAGGCCCCACCTTCGCCTCCATCCGCGACGAGCGCATCCGCCTCACCAGACAAATCCTCGCCGACCGGGGGCTGATGAAAACGCAGTAGACAGTAGCTAGTAGTCAGTAGTCAGTAGTCAGTAGTCAGTAGAAATACAGTGGCGGGCGAATCCTTCGCGCTTCGGCGTCAGCATCCGCCGCGCGGGGCGCTACTGGCTACTGTCTACTGTCTACTGTCTACTTTTTTGTGTTAGTCTTTTCGCGTTCATCCGACTCCCGAAAATTCGCAGGAGCCGTCTCCATGAGTTTGATTGACTCCGTGTACGCGCGCGAGATTCTGGACTCGCGCGGCAACCCGACGGTCGAGGCCGAGGTCATGCTCGTCAGCGGCGAGACGGGCCGCGCCGCCGTCCCCTCGGGCGCTTCGACCGGCGAGCACGAGGCCGTCGAGCTGCGCGACGGCGACCGCCGCCGCTATCTCGGCAAGGGCGTCACGCGGGCCGTCGCCAACGTCAACGAGCGCATCGCGCCCGAGATCGAAGGGCTCGACGCGCTCGATCAGGCCGAGGTCGACGCCGCGCTCGTCGCGCTCGACGGGACGCCGAACAAGTCGCAGCTCGGCGCCAACGCTCTGCTCGCCGTCTCTCTGGCGACGGCGCGCGCCGCGGCCGCCTACCTCGAACTCCCGCTCTACCGCTACCTCGGCGGCGCGAACGCGCGCACGCTCCCCGTCCCGATGATGAACATCCTCAACGGCGGCGCGCACGCCGACAACAACGTGGACTTTCAGGAGTTCATGGTGATGCCGGTGGCGGCCGAGAGCTTCGCCGAGGCGCTGCGCGTGGGCGCGGAGATTTTCCACTCGCTCAGGAACGTTCTGAAGCGTCGCGGCTACTCGACCGGCGTCGGCGACGAGGGCGGCTTCGCCCCCAACCTGCGCTCGAACGAGGAGGCCGTCGAGACCATCCTCGAAGCCGTCACGGCCGCGGGCTACAACGCCGGCGTCAACGTCCTGCTCGCCTTAGACCCCGCGGCCAGCGAGTTCTACGACGGCTCGGCCTACGTCTTCAGGAAGTCTGACGGCCGGCGCCTTTCGAGCGCCGAGATGGTCGCCTACTGGCGGCAGTGGGCCGAGCGCTACCCCATCATCTCCATCGAAGACGGGATGGCCGAGGGCGACTGGGAGGGCTGGAAGCTGATGACCGACGAGATGGGCGACCGCGTGCAGCTCGTCGGCGACGACCTCTTCGTCACCAACACCGAGTTCCTGCGGCGCGGCATCGAGCTGGGCGTCGCCAACTCGATTCTCATCAAGGTCAACCAGATCGGCACGCTCACCGAGACGCTCGACGCCATCGAGCTCGCGCGCACGCACCGGCGCACGGCCGTCATCTCGCACCGCTCGGGCGAGACCGAGGACACCTTCATCGCCGACCTCGCCGTCGCCACCAACGCCGGCCAGATCAAGACCGGCTCGCTCTCGCGCACCGACCGCGTCGCCAAGTACAACCAGCTCCTCCGCATCGAGGAAGACCTGCGCGGCGCGGCCCGCTACCCCGGCCTCGCGGCCTTCTACCAGCTCGGCCGGCCGGGGCAGCGGGAGCGGCTCGCGGCGGCGCCCGACGGCGACGGCGGGAGCGGCAAAGGCGACAAGGGCCGCAAGGGCGCCAAGAAGAAGAAGGCGAAGGTGAAGGCGAAGGCGGCGAAGCGCTAGCCGGCGGCGGGCGCGGGCCGGGCAAGGAGGGGGGCGTTGTTCTTCATCTTCATCATCGGCACGCGCTTCATCACGTGGGGCTCGGGGCCGGCGGGGCGGACGATGCGCTGCCCGCAGTGCGACACGGTCGGGAGCTTCGTCGGCAAGAAGGGGATGCGCTTCATCACCCTCTTCTTCGTCATCCCCGTGCTGCCCATCAGCGGCGTCAGGCGCCTCCTCCAATGCCCGACCTGCGGCACGCGATACGAAAATCAGTAGCCGGCAGTCAGTAGCCGGTAGGCTCTTGAGAATGCGCTGACGCTGACACGCCGACGCCTCGCCGCCGAAGGTCTCCCTACTGGCTACTGACTACTTCTTTCTTCCGGGAGTTTAAGTTTTGCTCAACCGACGCGGCCCGCTCGCGCTCATCATCCTCGACGGCTGGGGCCACACGCCCACGCGCGAGGCCAACGCCATCGCGCTCGCCGAGACGCCCTTCTACGACGAAATTCTGGAGAAGTACCCGCACACGCTCATCGAGGCTTCGGGGACGTGCGTCGGCCTGCCCGACCGCATCATGGGCAACTCCGAGGTCGGCCACCTCAACCTCGGCGCGGGCCGCGTGATCATGACGGACGTGCGCCGCATCGACTACTCGATCGAGACCGGCGAGCTGTTCTCCAACGAGGCCCTCGTCTCGGCGATGGACGGGGCGCTCTCCCGCGGCGGCGCGCTCCACCTCATGGGCCTGCTCTCCGACGGCCTCGTCCACTCCTCGCAGGAGCACCTCTACGCGCTGCTCCGCATGGCGAAGCGGCGCGGCCTCGCGCGCGTCTACGTCCACTGCTTCCTCGACGGGCGCGACACGCCGCCGTCTTCGGCCATCGCCTACCTGCGGCGACTGCGCGAGAAGATCGGCGAGATCGGCTGCGGCGAAATCGCGACCGCCACCGGCCGCTACTACGCGATGGACCGAGACCGCCGCTGGGAGCGCACCGAGCGCGCCTACCGCGCCCTCGTCCACGCCGACGGCCAACGCGCCACAGACCCCGAGGAGGCCGTCCGCCGCTCCTACGAGCGCGGCCTGACGGACGAGTTCGTCGAGCCCATCGTCGTCACGCGCCCCGGCGGCTCGCCCGTCGCGGCCGTCGAAGACGGCGACTCGGTCGTCTTCTTCAACTTCCGCGCCGACCGCGCGCGCCAGCTCACGCGAGCCCTCGCCGTCGAGGGCTTCGACGGCTTCCCCGCGCCCGGACGCCCCCGCGCGGACTTCGTCTGCTTCACCGTCTACGACGCGACCTTCGGTCTGCCCGTCGTCTTCCCGCAACTCCGGCACGGGAACATTCTGGCCGAGGTCTTCGCCTCTCTGGGCGTCCGCAACTACCGCCTCGCCGAGACCGAGAAGTACGCGCACGTCACCTACTTCTTCAACGGCGGCACCGAGGCCGAGTTCCCCTCCGAGCGCCGCCTGCTCGTGCCCTCGCCGAAGGTCGCCACCTACGACCTGATGCCCGAGATGGCCGCCTTCAAAGTCACCGACAAAATCCTGCGCGGCATCGACGAGGGCGAGACGGACGTTTTCATCGTCAACTTCGCCAACCCCGACATGGTCGGCCACACCGGCAACCTCGCCAAGACCGTCGAGGCCGTCCAGTACGTAGACGCCTGCTTGGGCTGGATCACCAAAGCCCTCAAGACCGCCCGCGGCACGTGCCTGATTACCGCCGACCACGGCAACTGCGAACAGATGCTCGACTTCGCCACGGGCCAGCCCCACACCGCCCACACCAACAACCCCGTCCCCTTCCACCTGATCGACGAGGAACTCCGCGGCGTCAAACTCCGCGCCGACGGCGGCTCGCTACAGGACGTGGCCCCCACCATCCTCGGCCTCCTCGGCCTCGCGCAGCCCGCCGACATGACCGGCCGCGACCTCCGGGAGACCTAAGAGCTGATATAAAGCGCAGGAGAAGCGGCGAGCGCTGCTAATCAGCGCCGCCTCTTTCGCCTTGCGCTTCCCTTCTTTGTCAGGTTTATTTGCGCGACTCCCCTTTTGATGGCCTCATTGATGAGACGAACAGGCTCGTCTTCCGGCTTCAATTGTCCGGTCAGATACAAGAGATACAATTTGATCGCGGCCTTATGTGCGTGGGTGTGAAGGTAAGCCGCCTCAATGTTGGCTAAGATGGTGGCGCTCGCTTCTTTCGCCCCGTCCGGGCCATCGTCAATGGTTTCCCTAAGAATGAACAGCCCACGTGCTATGGAGTCGGCAGTAACCGGGTCTTTAATAAGCTGCCAAGTCTCTTCATCAATCAGCAAATCCTGACAAATTTCCATAGACACGGCTCCCCGAACTCATCTTTCGCTCCCGCGCATTGTAAACGATTCCGATTAAATTGTCACTTATAGTCTGTAGACTTATCGTCATCATCGCGACACCCTCTAACTCATCAAACGGGGAACCAAGCCAAGCATAAAGATTCGTTTCGGGCTCGCCATAAAACAACGGCGGCAAGAGATAGGTTTATCTCAAGAGGCACTCGCAGAGCAGGCAGGTTTGCACCGCACGTACATAGGAGATATCGAAAGAGGGGCGCGTAACGTCTCGCTTGAGAACATCGAAAAGTTAGCAGAGGCGTTACAGGTTCCCATTTCCCACCTTTTCGCCAAGTATGGCGTAGAGTAACAATCCTCACTGGGAGGAAGGCATAGTGCGCAAGGATAAATACTCACGTTATGTAGACATGAAAGCAAATGAGCCGGCGGGTCATTTTGAGATTGTGTTGAAGCATAGAACTTCTGGAGTTGCGATAATTGCGCCTCACGGTGGAAGTAGATTCATGGCAGGAGAGTGAATGAGAACGCAATTTACGTAGGCGGCAGTAATGAAAGTTTGAAGGAGAAAGTTTTCGAGGCTCTTAAAACGCATTTCAATGTTAAGCACGATCCTAAATTTAAAGCAGTTAGCCACAAAAACATTTGCAATCGTGGCTTAAGTCGCTCAGGGTTACAACTGGAACTCGCTAGAGGCATTCGCGAGCGGACGTTCGGGAATTATAGAAACCCCGACGGACGTAGAATACGTAAAGCTGATTTTGATAAGTTCGTAAAGGTCTTGAAAGACTCTCTCGTTTATGAGTTCCGAGCCGCGTAACATCCTCGTTATTGATTTCGGCCAGCTCGGCGACGTGATCCTGAGTCTGCCGGCGCTGGCGGCCGTGCGCCATAAGTTCCCGCGGGCGCGCGTGACGGTGGCGGTCGGGAGGGCGGCGGCGGCGGTCGTGGAGTTGGCCGGCGTGGCCGACGAGGTTTTGGCCGTGGACCGCGTGGGCCTGCGCGACGGGCCGAAGCTCCTGTCCGTCTTCCGCATCGGGAAGCTGGTGAGCGAGGTGCGCCGCCGCGGCTTCGACTTCGTCATAGATTTGCACAGCCTCTCGGAGACGAACCTGCTCGGGTTCCTCTCGGGCGCGCCGCAGCGTCTCTTCGGGCGGAGGCCCGGCCGCTCGCTCGACTACCTCTCGAACTTCCGCCCGCAGCCGCCCGTCGAAGACCGCTCGAAGCACGCCATCGAGCGCTACCTCGACGTGCTCGCGCCGCTCGGGGTGGGCGAGGTGGCGCGCGTCCCGCGCCTGCCGGCGCGCGAGGCCGAGGGGCGCGCCGTCGAGGAGCTTTTGCGTAAGGGCGGGGTCGGCTCCGGCGAGCCGCTCGTGGGCTTCTTCCCCGGCGCGGGCCACCCGAGCCGCCGCTGGCCGGTCGCGCGCTTCGCCGAGCTGGCCCACGCCCTCGCGCGCAACGACGGCGTGAGGGTCGCCCTCTTCGCCGGGCCGGAGGAGCGCGCGCTGGTGCGCGAGGCCCGCCCGGCCTTCCCCGCTTCGACGGTCGTCCTCGACCGCCTCACCATCCCGCAACTGGCGGCCGCCGCCGCGCGCCTCTCCGTCTTCGTCTCGAACGACACCGGGCCGATGCACATCGCGGCCGCCGTCGGCACGCCCGTCGTCATCCTCATGCAGCACCACCCGATGTTCGACTGCTACATCCCGCCCGGCGAACGCCACCGCGTCGTCTCGGCCCCGCGCATCGAAGAGATCACCGTCGCCCAAGCCTACGAGGCCGCCCGCGCCGCCTTCAACGCCGAGCGCATGGCCTCGCTCTTCTCCAGCTGAGGCCGGGCCGCCCTCCCTTCACCTGATTATTTACAGCCGTTTGCTTGGCCGTCGTTTGCTATGGACAAACCGTGTTGGCTGTGTATAATAAAACTGCTGCCGCGGCAGACGCGGGCAGCGAGCGTCTGGCGGCGGGCTGACTGAAGGGATCAGGCCGGGGCCGGGGCCGGCTTAAGCGGCCACGAGTGAAGGCTTTAAGCCCCCCGCCCGAGCGCCCACGCCGCCATTTCGGCAGAGGTCACGGCCCGCCTTTAGCGCGCGGAGAGCGCCCCGCTCCCGCCGGCCCCGGATCACCCTCCGCGGGTTTCGCCCGCCGTTCAAGCCACCCTCAACCGAAGGCTTGAAGCGAAGGCCGCGACGGCCCGGCCGACTCGGCCGGACTCCGACGCTCACCCCTGCCCCCGCCCGCCCGTCGCCGAAAGCCGCCCTCTCGCACTTTTTCAGGAGCCGAAAACCATGCTAAAACGCACGACCCCCACGCTGCTGTTCGCACTCCTCCTCGCCTCGTCCGCCGCCCTCGCCCGCGCGCCCCGGCCCGCCCTGCGCTTTCTTTCGCTCGCGCCGGCGTTCGCCACCAACGACCGCGAGCAGGACGGACTCGTCGGCCCCGTGCGCCGCGTGAAGACCGAGACGGCGAAGATCGCGGTCAAGAGCGGCAAGCCGGTCGAGGGCCAGCGCGTGCTGCTCGAAGCGACGACTTACGACATGAAGGGCAACCGCGTCGATAACGCCTACTATCTCGCCGCGGGCGGCACGCTCACGGGCAAGGAGGTCTACAAGTACGACGCGCGCGGCAACATGGTCGAGATGACGCTGCACAACGCGGACGGCTCGCTGCTGAGCAAGGAGACTTACGCCTACGAGTTCGACCCCGTCGGCAACTGGGTGAAGATGACGACCGCGGTGGCGGTCATCGAGGCCGGCCGCGTCACCTTCGAGCCTTCCGAGGTGACCTACCGCACCATCGCCTACTACCTCGACGAGGGGATGCTGGCGAAGATGTCGCAGCCGGCCGCGCCCGCCGCCGCCCAAGCCGCCGCCGTTAACACTCAGCCCGCCGCCAACGCCGCGAAGCCTTCCGCCCCCGCGCCCGCGAGCGCCAACAAGCCCGCCGGCACCTCGGCCACCCCGGTCGTCCTCGCCTCGCTCGACAAGGCGGCCCTGCCGGCCGCGCCGCCGCCCGCGCTCTCGCCCGGAGCCTCGGCCCCGGCCGGCGCGCCCGTGGTTAAACTCGAAGGCGAGGCCCCGGCCCGCCCGGTCGTGCGCGGGCCGCTCAAGCCCGTCTCGGGCGGCATCCTCAACGGCAAGGCGCTGAGCCTGCCCGCGCCCAACTACCCGGAGGCCGCGCGCCGCGCGAGGGCCTCCGGCGTCGTCGAGGTCGAGGTCGTCATAGACGTGACAGGGAAGGTGATCTCGGCGAAGGCGCTCAAGGGGCCGATGATGTTGCGGGGTTCGGCCGAGGACGCGGCCGCCCGCGCCCGCTTCTCGCCGACGCTGCTCTCGGGCCAGCCCGTCCGCGTCTCCGGCGTCATCAACTACAACTTCAACCTCGAATAAAGCCCCGGCACGCGCGGGCCGGCCGCGGCCGCCCCCCGGCACGCGCACGCCACCTCAGACGGAACCCCTTCCGCGGCCGCCCGCCCGCAGCAGCAAGCCCGAATCCGCACACGACGAGGAACAGTTTATGGCACTCACCGGACAGTTGAGCGACATGTCGCTCGCCGAGTTGATCGAGTTCTTCTGCAACCAGCGCAAGACCGGGCGGCTCAAGATCGACTACCCGCGCGGCCACAGCGTCTTCTTCATCAGGGAGGGCGAGTTGGTGGACGCGAAGGTCGGCGCGCTGAGCGGCGTCGAAGCCGTCTACTTCTCGCTGACGCTGCCGAACGCGGCCTTCGACTTCAGCCCCGACGTGCACTCGACGCGCCGCACCATCAGCGAGCCGTGGACGCAGGTCGTCCTCGAAGGCTTGCGCCGGCTCGACGAGGGGCGCTCGCCGACCGAGGCCGACGCCTTCAGCAGTTGGACGCCGAACGAGTCCGACGTGGTCGTGATGATCGATCAGGTCGAGCGCCTCGGCGCGCACGAGGCGCAGAAGGAGTTCGCCGAGAGGGCGGCCGAGAAGCCGACGGCCGACGCGCCCGCCGACGACGAGGCCGCGCCGCTTTCGATGATGGTCGAGGGCGCGAACGGCGGCGGCCGGAAGAAGTGGATGGCGATGGGCGTCGCCGCGAGCGTCGTGCTCGTCTGCGCCGTCGCCGCGATCCCGCTCTCGGGCGCGTTCGGCTCGAAGGCCCGGCCGGAGCCCGCGCCCGCCGCCCCGGCCGCGCAGCCCGCCGAGGCCGTGGGGGCCGCGGCCCCGGCCCCGGCCGAGCC
>Ga0196977_1000185_pt1 | contig 38950 bp, 35 predicted proteins | sample S3v_1013CmetaG_FD_148634 | JGI IMG/M metagenome (GOLD analysis project Ga0196977, IMG submission 148634) | Soil microbial communities from Anza Borrego desert, Southern California, United States - S3+v_10-13C | ecosystem: Environmental > Terrestrial > Soil > Desert | place: USA: California... | reverse complement strand
GCTGCTCCAAGAGGCGCAGGGCCTCCTCGCCGGAGGAGGCGGCGACGACCGAGTAGTCGCGGCGGAACAGGCGCTCGAGCAGCCGGAGGTTGGCCGGCTCGTCGTCCACCACCATGATTTTGTAAGGCATCGTTGAGGCTTAACTCCTGAGTGTTTAAGTAGGCGGCAGTCGGTGACGGCGGAAAAACTTCTCTTAAGAACTGACGGGGTGCCGGCCGCCGCCTACTGCTTTTTCACCCCTTCTTTCGGGAGGCCGACGACGAAGGTCGTGCCCTGACCGGGGCGGCTGCGGACGCGGATGAAGCCGCCGTGGCGCTCGACTATCGAGTAGGTGACGGAGAGGCCGAGGCCCGTGCCCTCGCCGACCGGCTTGGTGGTGAAGAAGGGGTCGAAGATTTTCCGCAGGTGCTCGGGCGCGATGCCGATGCCGGTGTCCGAGACGGCGACCATCACGGTCTCGCGCTCGACGTAGGTCTGGATGGTGACCTCGCCGCCGCCCGCCTGCTCGACGGCCTGCGCCGCGTTGGCGAGCAGGTTCATCCAGACCTGATTGAGCTGGCCGGCGTAGCAGTCCACCTGCGGCAGCTCGCCGTACTCGCGCACGAGCCGGATGCGCCCGCCGCTGTAGTAGCGCGAGAGCAGGCGGACGGTCGAGTCGATGCCCTCGTGGATGTCGACCTGCTTGTAGTCGGCCTCGTCGAGCCGCGAGAAGGTGCGCAGGTTCTGGACGACGCTCTTGATGCGCTCCGCGCCCTCGCGGCAGTCCATGACGATCGAGCGCAAGTCCGACAGCGTGTTCTCGTAATCGATCTCTTCCTTGAGCGCCTGCACCTGCGCGCGCGTCGCCTCCGAGAGGTTCGCGCTGTCGTAGAGCGTGAGCAGGCGCTCGATGGCCTCGACGGACTCGCCGAGGAAGTCCATGTTGCCGTAGATGAAGCCGGCCGGGTTGTTCAGCTCGTGCGCGACGCCGGCGGCGAGCTGGCCGAGCGAGGCCATCTTCTCGCTGTGGACGATCTGCGCCTGAAGCCTTTCGAGCTCGGTCTTGCGGCGGGCCAGCTCGGAGTTGCGGCGTTCGAGGTCTTGCTTGTAGCGGCGCGCGTCGTTGAGGAGCTTGCGGCGTTCGAGCGCGCGCTCGACCGAGATCTCGAGCACGTCGAGGTCGATGGGCTTGATGAGGTAGTCGAAGGCCCCGATGCGGACGGCGTCGAGCACGCGCTGCGTGCGGTCGATGCCCGAGATCATGATGACGGCCGTGTCCGGGTACTGCGTGACGATGCGACGCAGCAGCTCGACGCCCGAGAGCCCCGGCATCGAAACGTCGGCGAGCACGAGCGCGAAGGGCTCTTTGGCGAGGGCGGCCAGCGCCTCGTCGGCGTTGGCGGCCGTCGTGCAGTAGTAGCGCGAGCCGAGGCAGTCGGCGAAGAGCCAGCGGATCGACTCCTCGTCGTCCACGATGAGGATGGTGCGATCCTGCCGGTCGGCGGGCGGCGGTGCGCCGGCGTCCTTGACGCCTATCGGCGGCGTGATCGCGCTCGGGGCGTAAGCCATGTGGAGAAAACTCGGGAGGCCGCGCCACGGGCGGACTCGGGCGTCGCCGGCCGGGGGGCTTTCGGGCGCGGCCGGCTGCGGGAAAACTGACGGACGGTGAGCCTGTCGTCTTTGAAAATTGCGTCGTAAAAGAGCATCCGAAACCGCGGCGTCGGGCGACCCGCGCGGGGCTCCGATTGGCACTCGCCGTGCCACGCGCCGCGCCGCCGCGCGCCCGCCGACGCCGGCCGCGATTTGCAAGGAATTTGTCAAAGGCGACTCCGCGCCTCGCGGCGCCGGCCACGCGCGGCCCGCCCCCGCGTGACTAATTTTGTCAGCCCCGGGTGTCACGCCTTGTCAGCGAGTGTAAAAAGTTCCGGGTCGCGCGTTGACGGATGGGCGCGCTCAGGCCGGCCGCGCGAACTCCGCCGCCGCCTTGACACGGACTCCGCGCGCGCGTATAAGCGTGCCTGCCGAATTAGACCTGACGGGAACTCACCTCCGTTCACGGTAGCCTCTCTACCTCAACCCACGCCCCTATCCTTTAAGGAGCCTCGACGTGAAAACAACCCAGACGATTGGCCTCGCCTTACTCTTAGTGTGTCTCGGCGTGCCCTCGCCCCTGCCCGGCGGCGGCCGCGCGGGCGCGCAGGCGCGGCGAGTCCCGGCCGACACGTGGCAGGAGACGGTCAGGCAGAAGCGCCGCGAGAACTTTAAATCGGGACGCGACCTGCTCGTCAGACGCAACGTCCCCTTCGACCCCGACCTGTTACTTGAGGACGGCTGGCAGACGGACTTAGCCGCCACCTTCGACGCGATGCCCGAGATGCGCACCCCCAAGTGGGCCGGCCGCAAGATCAGGGGGGCGCAACTGGCCGGCGACCTCTACCTGCCCGAGAAGGTCGAGCTGACCGGCCACACCGTGATCCTCGCGCGCCGGCTCATCTTCGAGGGGCGGGACGTGGTCATCAAAGGCAACTACGACGTGCACATCTTCCCGGTCGAGGAGATCGGGCTGCTGGGCGGCACGCTGGAGAGCGCGTTGAAGAAGTCGGAGTTGCGCTTCGTCAGGGCGGGCCTCGCGGGGGCGGGCGCCGCGAACTACTCAAGGCCCGCGCTCCCGTTCATCCGGGGCGGCTCCGTGACGGTCGATACGCACGGGGCGGGGAGAAAAGAGTGGCTCGAACGCCAGCGCGAGCAGCAGCAGCAGGGGGGCCGCGGGGCGTCCCTGTTAGAGTTTTCGAAAGCGGGCTACGCGGGGCGCGCGCCGAGCCCGCAGACCACGATAGATAGACACGGCGCCGGCGGGGCGGACGGCATCTCGGCGACCGGCGTCGGCTCGCACGGGGCGCACGGGGCCACCGCCACCTCGGCCACCGTCGGGACGTGTTCGGGCAACCGGAACGGCGGCACCGGCGGGGCCGGCAACTCGGGCAACGTCGGCGGCCTCGGCCCGAACGGCGGCAACGCCAGCCCCGGCAACCCCGGCGGCTCCATCTCGCTCGTCATCCCCAACGGCAGCACGAGCACCTACAGCCTCATCTCTTACGGCGGCGACGGCGGGAGGGGCGGCGACGGGGGCACCGGCGGGACGGGCGGCACCGGCAGCGACGGCGCGCCCGGCGGGCCGGGGGCCAGTTGTCTCTGTAGCGCGGGCGGCAACGGGGCCGGCGGCTCGGGCGGCGCCGGCTCGAACGGCGGCACCGGCGGCAAGGGCGGCCGGGGCGGGCAGGGCGGCTCGGGCGGCGACGGCGGAGACATCAGCATCTCGAAGCCCGCCGGCTACGTCACGCTCATTAACATCCAACGTCAGGGCGGCTCGGCCACCTCCGGCGGGCCGGGCGGGCCGGGCGGCCCCGGCGGCCCGCTCGGGCGGGGCGGCGACCCCGGCGGCGGCGGCACCATGCCGGGCTGCCCCTTCGGCGCTTCGGGCAATAAAGGGACGGACGGGGCGGGGGGCGGGATGGGCGGTCAGGGCGACGCCGGTAACAACGGCACCGCGGCCGGGGCCCACGGAGACCTGACCGAGACCACCCGGCCGTGCCTGCTCGCGTGCCAGACCGGCTACATGCCTAACCACACCTGCACGACGTGCATCCAAGACCCCGACAGCACGCCGGTCGTCATCGACGTGCTGGGCGACGGCTTCGACCTGACGGGCTTCGCGGGCGGCGTCTGGTTCGACATTAATAACGACGGTCAGGCGGCGCAGCTCAGTTGGACGGCCGCCGGCTCCGACGACGCGTGGCTCGCCCTCGACCGCAACGGCAACGGCGCGGTTGACGGCGGCCGCGAGTTGTTCGGCAACCACACGCCGCAGCCCCCGTCGCCCTACCCCAACGGGTTCCTCGCCCTCGCCGAGTACGACCGTCCGGCCAACGGCGGCAACGCCGACGCGGTCATAGACGGCCGCGACACGATCTTCGGCAGCCTGCGCCTGTGGCGGGACGCGAACCACAACGGCATCTCCGAGGCGGGCGAGCTCTACACGCTGCCTTCGCTCGGGGTCGCGGGGATCGAACTCGGGTACAGGGAGTCCTCGCGCCGCGACCGCCACGGCAACGTCTTCCGCTACCGGGCCAAAGTGCTCGGGGCGGGCGGCGCCGGGCCGGGGCGCTGGGCCTACGACGTGTTCCTCGTGAGTCAGTAGCCGACCACGACTCGCTAAATAAGGAAGCCGCCCGCCGGGACGCGCACGTCCGGCGGGCGGCTTCGTCTGAATCCGTCTGAATCGCGCGCGGCGCGACCCGCCGCCGCTCACAGCCCGAGCGGGCGCGGGGTCTTGCCGCCGAAGAACCAGCTCGCGCCGACGCGGAGGCGGTGTTGCCACGTCGGCAGGCGCGTGGTGTAGAGGGCGAAGCGGGCTTGGCGCGCGATCTGGCCGCCGACGACGCGGCCGGCGGCCAGAACCGCCGCGTCCTCGGTGCCGAGGCTGACCGCCTCGCCCAGTTCCCTGAAGTGGCCGGCCGAAGGGACGCCGCCGTCAATCAAAGCCTGCACGCCCGCGGCGACGACGCTCGACTGCTGGAAGGCGAGCTGCGCCGTGCCGGCGAGGCTCGGCGCGACGCCGGGGAAATGGGCGATGTCGCCGAGCGCGAAGACCTCGGGGTGATCCTGCAACTGCAAGGTGGGGCGGACGACGAGCTGGCCCTGCCGCGTCTTCTCCGCGTCGAGCTTCTCCACCAAAGGGTTGACGCGCACGCCCGCCGTCCACACGACGCCGGCCGCCTCGATCTCCTCGCGCTCGCCCGCGTGCTCGATGGTGGCGCCGCCGGCCGAGACGCTTACGACGCGCGTCTGCGTGTGCAGCTCGACGTGCCTTTCGTTGAGCGCGGCCTCGACGGCGGCGCGGATGTCGGCCTCCATGCCGGGCACGACCTCGCTGCCCATCTCGACGACGGCGACGCGCGGCTCGCCCCTCAGCCCGCGGCGGCGGAAGGCGTCGGCGAGGAGGTCGGCCATCTTCGTCGAAAGCTCGACGCCGCTCGCGCCCGCGCCGACGACGACGAAGGTCGCGGCCCTGCGCGCGTCCTGCGGCGCGGCGTCGGGCTGGATGCGGTCGAGCGTGGCGACCATCCGCTGGCGGAGGTCGTCGGCGTGGCGGATTTTGCGGAAGGGCATGGCGTGACGCTCCGCGCCCTCGACGCCCCAGAAGTTCGTCACGCCGCCGACGGCGAGGACGAGGTAGTCGTACGAGAAGCGGCGCACGCGGCCGGCGACCGTCAGCTCGCGCGCGCCGAAGTCCACGTCCGTCACCGCGCCCTGCACGAGGCGCACGCTGTCGTCGAGCAGCTCCTTGTAGGTCGGCGCGATGTGCCACGCCTCGACCTCGCCGCTCAGGTACTCGTAAAGCAGCGGCGTGTGCAGGTAGTGATCCTCGTTGCTGACGAGCGTCACCTCGCCCGCGCCGGCCAGCCCGAGCGCCGTGAACAGCCCGCCGAAGCCGCCGCCCACGACCACGATGCGCGCCCGCTCCTCAACCTTCTCCTCGCTGGCGTCCATCCGGTTCGGTCTCCTGATAAGGGGATGTAGTGCGCGTGGCATCGTACCAGAGAAGGGGGAAGAAGAGTAGACAGTAGACAGTAGACAGTAGTCAGTAGTCAGTAGGAAGACAGTCTCTTCTGAATCGTTCGCGCGTCGGCGTCAGCATCCCTAGCGCGGAGCGCCTACTGACTACTGACTACTGACTACTGTCTACTGTCTACTCCCTTACCCCCTTGTCGTTTCGCGGGACTCGTACTAAGCTTGGCCGCATCGTAATCCCAATCAGGCAGGCGAGGAGGAGTGCAATGTCAGAGCAGATTCACGCCGACAAGGCGGAGGAGCAGGTGTCTTCTGATTCGGGCCTGTTGCTGTCGGCCGAACCCCTCGGGGGCGGCCGCCTGAGCGCGCTCGGCGACGACAGTTCCGACGCGGACAAGAGCGACCGCGGCGACTCCGACGGGGGCCTCCTGTCGGACGCGGACGGCTCGGACGCGGGCCGGCTCACCGACGCCGACGACTCCGACGGGGGCGGCCTGACCGACGCCGACGACTCGGACACCGGCGACCTCACGGACGCGGACGGCTCGGACGAGGGCGACGCCGACGGCACCGACGGCGGCGACTCCATCGAGTCGGAGTCGGGCCTCGGCGGCGAGAACCCGCTCGGCCTCAACCGCCAGCGCCCCATCGGCGACGAAGCCGTAGACAACCGCGACGACCCGGTCTAGGGGCCGGACGCCGGGAAGGTAACGCGCGCCGGGCCGCACGCGCCGGGGACGACTCGCTTCCCCCGGCGCGTGCGGCCCGGCGCGACGCGCGCGGGCTTCGGCTCCCCGGCACCCGGAGCCTCTTTTTATGACCGTCAACAGCCTCTCGAAACTGCTGGAGCCGCTGTCGCGCGAAGAGTTCCTCGCCTCGTGCTGGGGGCAGACCTTCAGGCACGTGCGGGGCGGGGCGGGGAAGTTCGCGCGGCTGATGCCGTGGCGGACGCTGAACGAAATCCTGCGCCGCCACCGGCTCGACTACCCGCGCCTGCGCCTCGTCCGCGAGGGCGAGACGCAGCCGGCCGCCTCCTGCCTGCGCTACGCCGCCGCGCGCCGCGGCCGCGGCCCCATCCCGCGCCTCAAGCCCGTCGAGCTGAACGAACAACTGCGGCGCGGCGCGACGCTCGTCCTCGACGCCGTGGACGAACTCTCCGAGCCGACCGAGGAGCTGGCCGCCGCCCTCGAACACGCCTTCCGCGAGAGCGTCCAGATCAACTGTTACGCCGGCTGGCAGTCCTCGCCCGGCTTCGACCTCCACTTCGACCGCCACGACGTTTTCATCCTTCAGGTCGCGGGCCGCAAGCGCTGGAGCGTCTACGGCGAGACGCGGCCGCACCCCGTCGGCGACGACATCGAGGCGGCCGCGCGCCCCGGGGGGCCGCCCCTCTGGGAGGGCGTGCTCGAAGACGGCGACCTGCTCTACATGCCGCGCGGCTGTTGGCACGTCGCCGTGCCCCTGAACGAGCCGACGCTGCACCTCACGGTCGGCGTCCACAGGCGCACCGGCCTCGACTTCCTCCGCTGGCTCGCCGCGCGCATGCGCGCGAGCGAAGCCTTCCGCGCAGACCTGCCGCGCCTCACGCCGGAAGCAGACCTCGCGTCGCACGCGGCGCGGCTGCGCGGCGAGTTGCTGGACGCGTGGGACGACCGCCTGCTCGCGCGCTACCTCGCCGAGTACGACGCCGAGGCCATGCCGCGCGCGCGGCCGAGCCTGCCGTGGGCGGCCGCCGGCGTCCTGCCCGACGCGGCGGGCGCGCTCGTCCGCTGGACTCCGCCGCGGCCCGTCGAACTGAAGGCCGCGGGCGGCGTCGTCGAGTTCTCGGCCAACCGCGTGCGCTGGCGCTTCGCCGAGCCGGCGCTGGCCGTCCTCGCCCCGCTCGCCGAGCGGCGCGTCTGCACGGTCGGCGAACTGTGCGAGGCGGCGGCCGGGCGGCTGGACGAGCGGACGGTGCGGACGTTCCTGCGCGAATTGCTCCTCCGCGGGCTTGTTGCTATTGTTGACGCCTAAAGCTTCAACTTTATGCAACAGCCATTCTTTTGCTCCGAACTCTCGCGCCGGGCGGGCGAAAAGGTCTTCGGCACGGCCTCGACCGGCGGCGTCTGGTTCCTGCTCGAATACGCGGGCGCGTGGGGGCCGCACGTCCTCGAACAGTGCTCGCTCGCGTCGCCCGTCAAAGACTTTCTCCGGGGGGCGCTCGAAACCGTCCCGCGCTCGCGCGTCCTCTTCATCAAGCGCGGCCGCGCCGGCGGGCAGACCGTCTCCTTCTTCGTCGTCCGCTGCCGCGAGCGCGACCCCTTCGTCGTCCGCTACGAGCTCGACGGCTACGCGCGCCTCACCGAGCTCGACCTCGCGCGGGCCGCGGCCGGCGACGCGGGGCCCGCCGGCAGGCTCACGCGCGAGCCGCTCTTCCTCGTCTGCACGCACGGGCGCAGGGACAAGTGCTGCGCGAAGTTCGGCGTCCCCGTCTACAGGGCTTTGCGCGAGTCGGCGTGCGAGCAGGTCTGGCAGTCGTCGCATGTCGGCGGCGACCGCTTCGCGGCCAACCTCGTCTGCTTCCCGCACGGCCTCTTCTACGCGCACCTGACAGAAGAGACCGGGCGGCGCGCGGCCGAGGAGTACGCCGCCGGCCGCCTCGTGCTCGACAAATACCGCGGCCGCGCCTGCTACTCGCACCACGTTCAGGCGGCCGAGTTCTTCACGCGCGCCGAAACGAACTTAAGCGGCCTCGGCGAGCTGCGCTTCGAAAGCTCCGAGCGGCTGGGCGAGAAGAACTGGCGCGTGCGTTTCGCTTCGGCCGCCGGCCTTTACGAAGCCGAGGTCAGTTGCCGCCTCTCCGACTTCCAAAACCGGATCACCTGCCAAGGCGCCGAGCCGAAGCCCGTGCCGCAGTTCCTCCTCGAAAACTTCCGCCGGCTGGAACCCCTTCGGCGTTAGCCGCCCGCCGCCACCCGCTGCCCCGCGCCCCTGCGACTATTGACACGCGCGGGCGGCGGGAATATCGTGCCCACACTTCGGCAGGAAAGGGGAATGAACATGAGAAAAATCCTCACGCCCGTCGCGCGGCGGGCGGCAAGAGTTTTCGTCGCGTTGTCGGTGCTGAACCTCGTCACGGCGGCCGCCTTCGCGTCCGGCGGGGCCGCGCCCGTGCGGGACGCGGGCGTGTTGACCGCCGACGGGGCCGTCACGCTCGACGGCGCGCCGGCCACCACGGGCCGCACGTTCTTCTCGGGGAGCAGACTGACAACCGCGCCGGGCGCGCGCGCCCTCCTGAGCCTCGGCAAGCTCGGACGCCTTGAGCTGGCGGCCGAGAGCGCCCTGCGGCTCGACTTCTCCGCCGGGGGCGTCACGGGCGGCCTCGACGAGGGCGGCGTGCGCGTCTCCGCGCCGCGGGGCGCGACGGCCCGCGTCGTCACCGCCGACGCCTCGGTCGAGGGCGACGCCAACGCCGCGGCGCTTTTCACCGTCCGCTTCGAGGGCGGCGCGACGCTCGTCTCCGTGCAGGCGGGGCGCGTCGAGCTGCGCGCCGGCGGCGTCGCGCGCCCGGTCAACGCCGGCGAGTCGGTTTCGAGCGCGGGCGGCGCAGTCCCGGCCGCCCCGCAGAATTTAAGTCGCCGCGAGCGGCTCGGCGCGGTGCTGGGCATCGGGGCGGCGCTGGCCGTGCTCCTCGTCGTCCTCGCGGGCCGGGACGACGACGAGCTGCCGTTCGACGAGTGCGGGCCCGTCGTCCTCAGCGGGGTCGTGGTCAACCCCTGTCAGTGAAGGCGGATTCGAGGCGCGGGTGCGGCGGCCGCCTTCCCGCCGGGCGCGCCCGTGCGCTCGCTGGACACTCCGTCGGGGCACGTGTTAAATTCGCCGGGTAGTTAAATTAACTCTTGCGGTTGCCTGAGGATAGGCGAGGGCGTACTGCGGATTGGGAGGATCATCTAGACAGTCATGGCTACAGCAACGGAAGTGAAGGAACGCATCATCAGGGAGTACGGCACGAAGGAGGGCGACACCGGCTCGCCGCAGGTGCAAGTCGCTCTGCTCACACAGCGCATCAACGAGCTGACCGAGCACTTCAAGACGCACAAGAAGGACAACCACTCGCGGCGGGGGCTGCTCAAGATGGTCTCGCAGCGCAGGAGCCTGCTCGACTACCTCAAGCGGAAAGACATCGAGGGGTATCACGGACTCATCAAGCGCCTCGGCCTGCGCCGCTAAGCCCGGAGCGGCATCGCGCACACGCAGGACGGGCCGCGCTTGGCCCGAGTTCGGAAGCGACAGTGGACGAGGACCAGAGCCTCTTTAACATCGCCCCGCGCCCGACACCAAACCCACGGGGGTGGCCGAACGTGACGGCCCCGAGCCCCCGCCGGGCGGGCCGCGGGGAGCAGCCTGTAGCAGATTACAGCGCAAGGCGGCACCGGCTTCACGGAAGGAGCTTGGTGCCGCCTTTTGCTTAAGTGGCCGACCGGCGGGGCGCGCGCCTCACGTAGCGCGCACCCCGCGGCGGCGGCAGCGAAAGACACCATCGCAGGGCGCCGCGCGGCGGATGAGACGCCGCGCCCCCGAAGCCCCCCGGCCGGGGGGCCGCCGCGCCCGGAGGAGACGACAAGCAATGGCAGCGAAGAAATTTTTGAAAGAGAAGATTAAGCTCGGCGACCGCGAGCTGTCCGTCGAGGTCGGCCGCATCGCCAAGCAGGCCAACGGCTCCTGCGTCATCCGCTACGGCGACACGATGCTGCTGGTCGCCGCCGTGAGCACCAACAGCCCGCGCGAGGGCATCGACTTCTTCCCGCTCACGGTCGAGTACCGCGAGCACAACTACGCCGCGGGCCGCATCCCCGGCAACTACTTCCGGCGCGAGGGCCGCCCGAACGAGAAGGAAGTCCTCACGGCCCGGATGATCGACCGCCCGTGCCGCCCGCTCTTCGTCGAGGGCTACAAGAACGAGACGCAGGTCATCGCCTCGGTCATCTCGGCCGACGCCGAGAACGACCCGGACGTGATCGCCATCACCGGCGCCTCCTGCGCCCTCTACCTCTCCGACATCCCTTTCCCGAATCCGATCGCGGGCGTCCGCGTCGGCCTCGTCGACGGCCGCTACATCATCAACCCGACCTACGACGAGGTGCGCGAGTCGCGCCTCAACCTGATCGTCGCCGGCACCGAGGAGGCCATCATCATGGTCGAGGCCGGCGCGCAGGAGGTCTCCGAGGAGATCATGGTCGAGGCGCTGATGCTCGCCCACAAGGAGATCAACCGCCTCTGCCGCTGGCAGAAGGAGCTCTACAAGGCTCTGGAGATCGAGAAGCGCCCGTTCGAGCCGCCGCCGCTCGACGAGGAGATGATCGGCGAGGTCGAGCGCAACTACGCGCAGCGCCTCCGCGACGCGCTCAACACCGAGGCCCTCGGCAAGCAGGCCTCCTACGCCGCCGTCGACGCCCTGAAGAAGGAGATCGTCGAGTCGCACCCGGAAGACCAGCCCGAGCGCCGGCAGATGGCGAAGAAGGTCTTCGACCACCTCAAGGAGAAAATCTTCCGCGAGGACATCCTCGGCAACCGGCGGCGGCCCGACGGCCGGCGCTTCGGCGAGATCCGCCCCATCGACTGCGAGATCAGCTGGCTCCCGCGCGTCCACGGCTCGGCGCTCTTCACGCGCGGCGAGACGCAGGCGATCGTCACCGCGACGCTCGGCACGAAGGAAGACGAGCAGTTCATGGACGACCTCGAATCCGGCGAGATCAAGCGCCGCTTCCTGCTCCACTACAACTTCCCTCACTTCTCGGTCGGCGAGGTCGGCCGCTTCGGCTCGACCTCCCGCCGCGAGATCGGCCACGGCGCGCTGGCCCGCCGCGCGCTCGAGCCCGTCCTGCCGGGCGAAGAGGAGTTCCCGTATTCGCTCCGCATCGTCTCGGACATCACCGAGTCGAACGGGTCTTCTTCGATGGCGACCGTCTGCGGCGGCAGCCTCTCGCTGATGGACGCGGGCGTGCCGATTAAGTCTGCGGTGGCCGGCGTCGCGATGGGCCTCGTGATGGAGGGCAACCGCTACGCCATCCTCTCCGACATCGCCGGCGCCGAAGACCACTACGGCGACATGGACTTCAAGGTGGCGGGGACGCGCGAAGGCATCACCGCGCTCCAGATGGACATCAAGATCGCCGGCATCAACGCGCAGATCATGGCCGAGGCGCTGGAGCAGGCCAAGAAGGGGCGCTTCCACATCCTCGACCGCATGGAGCAGGCGATCAAGGAGCCGCGCGAGGACTTGAGCCCGTACGCCCCGCGCATCATCACCATCAAGATCAACCCCGACCGCATCCGCGACGTGATCGGGCCGGGCGGCAAGATCATCCGCTCCATCGTCGAGGAGACGGGCGCGAAGATCGATGTCGAGGACGACGGCACGGTGTTTATCGCCACGGCCGACGGCGACGCGGCGCAGGCGGCCGTCGCCCGCATCCGCGGCCTCACGGCCGAGGCCGAGATCGGCGAGACCTACCTCGGCACCGTCCAGAGGATCGTCGATTTCGGGGCGTTCGTCGAAATCTTCCCCGGCACCGACGGCCTGCTGCACATCTCCGAGATCGCCGACCACCGCGTCCGCGACGTGCGGGACGAACTCAAGGAGGGGCAGCAGATCATGGTCAAGTGCATCGGCAAGGAGGGCAACAAGATTAAGCTCTCGCGCAAGGCCATCCTCAAGGACGAGAAGCAGCGCGCCCAGAAGGCCGGGGGCGGCGACGGGCACGGCGGCGACGAATAGCGCCCCGCCCGGCCCGGAGTTTTAACTTTTTGTCAGAAAAAGGGTTCGCCCGCGGTGGCGGCCCTTTTTTTATCTTGACAGTGGGGCCGCGCGGCGGGTTTAATTGGGCGCTCGAAACTGGAATTCAACGCTCATTCAACGTCTCTCCCCGATACGGAGACCCGGTAGGGTTTCCGTCCCGCGACCCCCGCAAGGTCGCGGGGCCGGGGCCGCTCCGCCGTCTCCGGCGGATTCCGGGTCAACAGAAGCCGGCCGGAACGCTTTCGCTTAAGTTACAGACGGGGAGAGTAAGGAGGACGACTCCACCATGAGTCATCAAGCATCTCGCGCAGCCGCTCTGATGCTCGGCGTCCTAATCGTCGGGGTCGCGCCGGCCCGCGCCGCCACCATCACGTTCGAGGACGTGGTGCGTGCCGTCGGCGCCAACGGTCAGGTGCGCCCCGCCGACGAGGTGCGCCTGCGCGTCACTTCGCAGAGCGGCCGGGCGGCGGGCCTGCAAAACCCGCCGGCGCCGAGCGCCGAGTCGTCCGGCCCGCAGCAGCAGACCGTCGGCGCGGCCGGCGGCGGCGAGACGGTGTCCGCGTCCGGCGCGGCCGACCCCACGCTCTCGCAGACGGGCGGCGGGCAGGTCGAGACCGTAGACCTCGGCGACGTGACCGGCACGGTCTGCGACTGCGGCGAAATCCCGGCCATCGCCCGCGCGGGCGGCGGCTTCCCGTGGTGGCTCCTCGGCGGCGTCCCGCTCATCTGCGTCTCGGGCATCTGCTTCAACGGCGACGAAGAGCCGCCGCCGCCGAACAACCCGCCCGGCCCGAACCCGACGCCGACGCCCCCTCCGCCCAACCCCATCCCCGAGCCGGCCACGCTCCTGCTCTTCGGCACGGGCCTGCTCGCCGTCGGCGCGCGCGCCCGCCGCCGCTTCGGCCGCAAGGGCCTCGACACGCCGGCCGCCGCGGAGGAGGTCTAAACACTCATGCTGACGCGGACTCGCCACGCCGCCTTCGCCCTGCTCGCCCTCGCGGCCCTGCTCGCCCTCGCGGCCGCCGCGCCGTCGCCGGCCGGGGCGAAGAAGAAGCAGAAGAACAACAAGAACCAGCCGACGACCGGGCGCATCGAGATTTCGACCAGCCCCGGCGGCTTCCCCGTCGTCATCGACAAGCAGCCCGCGGGCGAGACGACCGAGTACGTGCGCACCATCGACCTCGAACCCGGCGCGCACACGGTCGAAATCCTCTTCCCGAACAACACGCCGTGGCAGCAGACCTTCGTCGTGGAGCGCGGCCGCCGCTACTGCATCGCGCTCAACTACCGGCCGACGACCATCAGCATCCCGGCCGTCCCCGTCTCGCCCTGCCCGTACCCCGTCAACGTCTCCGCGCCGGCCAGCGTCAACGACGGCGACATCATCACCTTCTCGGCCGACGTGGGCTACGCCGGGCAGTCCGCGCTCAACTACACTTGGACGGTCAGCCCGCCGACGGCCCGCATCCTCTCGGGCGCGGGCACGCCGACCATCACCGTGGACTCTTCCGGGTTGGGGAGCCGGCGCGTGACGGCCATCCTCGTCGTTGACGACGGGTCGGGCGACCGCAGTTGCCGGCAGACGGCGCAGGCCGCCACCGGCATCGTCGCCCCGCAGCGTCTGGAGACGCCGCGCCGCTTCGACGAGTTCCCGTCCACCGCCTTCGACGACGACAAGGCGCGGCTCGACCTGCTCGCCATCGAACTCCAGAACAACCCCGGCTCGACCGGCTACATCGTGGCCTACGCCGGCCGGCGCAGCCGCCCCGGCACGGCCGCGCGCCTGAACGACCGCGCCCTCAGGTACCTGACCGAGACGCGCGGCATCAGCCCCGACCGACTCCGCGTCATCGACGGCGGCGGACGCGACACCAACTCCTACGAGCTCTGGCTCGTGCCGCAGGGGGCCGAGCCGCCGCGCCCGACCCCGACCCGTTAGGGAAGTTGCGAGTTTCGAGTTAAAGACAGATTCATCACAAAGACCCGGAGGCGCGGTTAAGGCGGAAGCTTTAACCGCGCCTCCGAAGTCTTTGCGATTAAATTTCGCCAGAAGTTACGGCAGCCGTCTGTAACTCGACTCTCGCAACCGGCAACCTGCAACTCGGGCGTGTGGCACGCCTTTTTCTTAACCCACTCCGGAAACGTGCCTCGCGCGTACGGTTATCAAACGTGGGGGCCTCCTCGCTTACATTCGTTGTACTGAAAACTTAAGAACCTCGCGATTTAAGGCCGCGGGGCCGGGGCACCCGGCGCGGGCGGCGAATCGGAGAAGGAGGATCGAGAAACATGGCTGACGGCGACAGCTCAAGCAACACCGGCGTGGTGGCCATTCTGGTGATCTTTTTAATCGTGGTGATCGTGGCGCTCTTCGCGTGGCGCGGCGGCCTCTTCGGCGGCGGCGGCGGGAAGACGGACGTGAACGTGGACGTGAACGTCCCTTCGGGCAACTCGAAGTAGCCTTCGGGGAGCGCTCTTAATCGAGTCGGGCCTCGGGGCCGGGCGGCGCGGTAATCCGGCGCCGCCCGGCCCTCTCTTCTTTCCAACCTGCCCGCGCGCCTGCTATCCTCACGAAAGCCGTAAATCGTGGAGAGAAGTCCTCGCCCGCCCGCCGCCGGTCATCAGCTTCGCCCTGACTGATGACTGACGACCGGCGACTGACGGCCGCCTCTCCGATTTACGATTCACGATTCACGGAGAGAGAACTTGTCTGCACCGAACATCGAAACCATCGTCTCGCTCTCGAAGCGGCGCGGCTTCGTCTTCCCCTCGTCGGAGATTTACGGCGGGCTGGGGAGCGCGTGGGACTACGGCCCGCTCGGCGTCGAACTCTCGAACAACGTCAAGCAGGCGTGGTGGCGCTGGATGGTTCACGAGCGCGACGACATGGAGGGCATCGACTCCAGCATCATCCTCAACCGCGCGGTCTGGAAATACTCGGGCCACGAGGACACCTTCAGCGACCCGCTCGCGGACTGCCGCGAGTGCAACGCGCGCCTTCGCGCCGACAAGCTGGAGTTCGACGCCGCGGCCCACGCCGGCGCCGCGGCGGCCATCCGCGCTCGCGCGGTCAGGTGCCCCAACTGCGGCTCGACCGACCTGACCGAGCCGCGCGCCTTCAACCTCATGTTCCGCACCACCATCGGCGCGGCCGCCGTCGAGGACGACCCCTCGGCGCTCGCCTACCTCCGGCCCGAGACGGCGCAGGGCATCTTCGTCAACTTCCTCAACGTGCAGACGACGATGCGCCGCAAGCTCCCGTTCGGCATCGCGCAGATCGGCAAGTCGTTCCGCAACGAGGTCACGCCCGGCAACTTCATCTTCCGCACGCGCGAGTTCGAGCAGATGGAGATGGAATACTTCGTCCGCCCCGGCGACGACGAGCGCGTCCATCAGGAGTGGATCGACTACTGCCACCAGTGGTTCGTCGAGCTCGGCATCAGCCCCTCGAACCTCCGCTTCTACGAGCAGCCGAAGGAGGAGCTGGCTCACTACGCCAAGCGCACCGTGGACATCCACTACCGCTTCTTCCCCGAGCGCGCCGAGGAGGAGCGCCAGTGGGACGAGCTGATGGGCATCGCCAACCGCACCGACTTCGACCTCAAGGCCCACTCGAAGAAGCCCGAGGACGCCGAGGGCAAGCGCCTCAACCCCGACTCGACCGAAGACCTCTCCTACTTCGACGAGGGCGCGAAGGAGCGCTTCTACCCTTACGTCATCGAGCCCGCGGCCGGCGTCAACCGCACCGTCCTCGCCGCCCTGATGGACGCCTACACCGAGCGGACGACCGACAAGGGCGAGAAACGCGTGGTACTGAAACTGCACCCGCGGCTCGCGCCCGTCAAAGTCGCCGTGCTGCCGCTGGCGAAGAACAAGCCGGAGATCGTGGGCTTGGCGAGGCAGCTCAAAAAGAGCTTGCAGCCCTCGATGCGCGCCGTCTACGACGACACGGGTGGCATCGGCAAACTCTACGCGCGGCAGGACGAGATCGGCACGCCCTTCTGCGTCACCGTTGACCACCAGTCGCTCGAAGACGAGGCCGTCACCGTCCGCGACCGCGACACGTGGGAGCAGGAGCGCGTCAAGGTCGCCGAACTGCCCGAGCACCTGCGGCGGCGGCTGGGAATCAACTGTTAGTAAATCGCAGTCGCCGGCCGTCAGTTCTTCGTCTTTGATTGACGACCGACGGCCGCTGACTCGCATTCACGAACCCTTATGCCGGTAGTCAAAAAACGCAATCAGCAGACCGAGGCGCGGCTGCTTCTGGAAGACGAGGAGCCCGTGGAGCTGCCGCCGGCCGAGGTCGAAGAGTCGGCGGTCGTCCTACAGTTCGAGCAGTTCCGGCAGCACGTGCCCGAGCTGCTCGAAGCGCTGCGCGCGGGCACGCTGGCCGAGCCCGCGCCGGTCGTCATGGACGGCGCGACCTTCGTCATCCACGGCGCGACGCGCAGCTTCTGGGTGCGCCTCTGGCACTCCTCGCCCGAGCGCACCCGCGTCGAGCGCGTGCAGGTCGTCAGTTGCATGCCCTCCACCCGCGGCGTGCAGCTCATCGTCGACGACCCCGAAGACTACCTCGACGACGACGAAGACGACGAGTTTGACGACGACGAAGACCCCGACGGCGGCGAGGGCGAACTCGGCGAAGACGAAGGCGAACTGGACGAAGACGACGACGCGCTGCCACGCTAGATTCGATTAAGAGTTAAGAGTTAAGAATTAAGAACGGCGTGTCGGCGGAACGTCCTTCAAGACCCGCGGCCACACCATTCTTAATTCTTAACTCTTAACTCTTAATTCTCCTATGTCCCCTCCCGTCCCCGAAAAAATCCTGAAGCTGGCGCGCGCCGTGGAGGCGGAGGGCGGGCGGGCGCTGATGGTCGGCGGCTGCGTGCGCGACCGCCTGATGGGGCGCGCGGCGAAGGACTGGGACGTGGAGGTCTACGGCGTCGAGCCTTCGCGGCTGCGCGCGCTGCTCGACCGCTTCGGCCGCGTCAACGTCGTCGGCGAGGCGTTCACCGTCTACAAGCTCGGCCCCGACCTCGACGTGAGCCTCCCGCGCCGCGAGCGCAAGGCGGGGCGCGGCCACCGCGGCTTCGTCATCGAAGGCGACCCCTCGATGGCGGTCGGGGAGGCCGCGCGCCGCCGCGACTTCACCGTCAACGCCGTCCTCGAAGACCCGCTCACGGGCGAGCTGCACGACCCCTTCGGCGGCCGCGCCGACCTCGGAAGAAAACTTTTGCGCGCCGTCGCGCCCGAGACCTTCGTCGAAGACAGCTTGCGCGTGCTGCGCGCCGCGCAGTTCGCCGCCCGCTTCCGGTTCGACATCGAGCCGCAGACCGTCGAGCTGTGCCGCGCCGTAGACCTCACAGACCTCGCGGCCGAGCGCGTCTGGGGCGAGCTGGAGAAAATCCTCCTCGTCGCCCCGCAGCCGTCCGTCGGCCTCCGCTGGCTCGACCGCCTCGGCGTGGTCGAAAAAATCTTCCCCGAACTCCACGCGCTCAAAGGCGTGCCGCAGGAGAGCGAGTGGCACCCCGAGGGCGATTGCGACGTGCACACGTGGCTCGTCTGCGACCGCGCGCGCGAGCTGATTGACGACCTCGACCACGCGCGGCGCGTGACGGTGATGCTGGCGGCGCTCTGCCACGATCTGGGGAAGCCGGCGACGACCGGCTTCGTCGAGGGGCGCATCCGCTCGCGCGGCCATGAGGAGGCGGGCGTCGAGCCGACGCTCTCCCTGCTCGACCGCCTGAAGGTCTTCACGCTCGAAGGCTACGACGTGCGCGCGCAGGTCGTGGCGCTCGTGCGCGACCACCTCAAGCCCGGCGAGTTCTACCGCGCGCGCGACGAAATCTCCGACGGCGCGTTCCGCCGCCTCGCGCGCCGCTGCGAGCTGGAGCTGCTCTACCGCGTCGCGCGCGCCGACTCGCTGGGCCGCAACGCGCCGTGGGTTCCGCGCGAGCGTTGGTTCACGGCCGAGGCGCAGGAGTGGTTCATCGCCCGCGCGCGCGAGCTGGCCGTCGCGCAGAAGCCGCCCGCGCCGATCCTCATGGGCCGGCACCTTTTGGAGATGGGCCTCAAGCCCTCGCCGCTCTTCAAAAAAATCCTCGACGCCGTTTACGAGCTCCAGCTCGACGGCCGCGTCCGCGACCTCGAAGCCGCGCGCGCCGAGGCCCGCCGCCTGCTCGAAACGACTGACGGGGGGTGACGGGTGTCAGACCTCGGGAGACGGGCTGAAGCGACTCGTCTCCCCCGTCGCCCGCCGCCCGGCACCCGCCCCTTTGTTGCCGCGTCGGGCGGTGGTGTAAGATACCGCGTTCAAAAGGGCCGCCTATCGCAATCCGTGAGACAGGCTGTGGCGCCGCGAACCCTCGCGCGGGCGGCGCGTGACGCCGATTAATTCACCTTCAGAGGAACAGCACTGATGATCGATTTCGAACTGACCGACGACCACAAGGCCATCCGGCAGACCGTGCGCGAGTTCGCGCAGCGCGAGGTCGCGCCGCACATCAAGGAGTGGGACGAGAAGCAGCACTTCGAGCGCTCGGTGCTCGACAAGATGGCCGAACTCGGCATCCTCGGCGTCTGCGTCCCCGAGGAGTACGGCGGCGCGGGCTTCGACTACGTCGCGCTCGGACTCGTCTGCGAAGAGCTCGAGGCCGTGGACACCTTCCTGCGCGTCATCATGTCCGTCCACACGGGCCTGAACTCGCTCTCGCTCTACGCGTGGGGCACGGAGGAGCAGAAGCAGAAGTACCTCGTCCCGCAGGCCAAAGGCGAGCGGATGGCGACCTACGGGCTGACCGAGCCGGGCGCGGGCAGCGACGTGGTCGGCTCGCGCTCGACCGCCCGGCGCGAGGGCGACGAGTGGGTCTTGAACGGCGAGAAGATGTGGATTTCTCTGGCCGGCGACGTGGCCGACAACTTCCTCTTCTTCTGCTGGACGGACGAGGAGAAGCGGCGCAGGCGCGACCACTCGGGGATGTCCTGCTTCATCGTCGAGCGCGCGATGAAGGGCTTCACCTCCGGAACCATCCACGGCAAGATGGGCATCCGCGCCGGCAACACCGGCTACTTCTCCCTGCAAGACGTGCGCGTGCCCGCCGGGAACATGCTGGGCGAGGAGGGCGAGGGCTTCAAGATCGCGATGTTCGCGCTGGAGCAGGGGCGCTACACGGTCGCGGCGGGCGCGACGGGCCTCATCCGCGCCTCGCGCGACGCCTCGGTCGCCTACGCCCTCGAGCGCGAGACGTTCGGGACGAAGATCGCCAACCACCAGCTCGTCAAGCAGAAGATCGCCGAGATGGAGGCCGACTACCAGATGTCTCACCTGCTCTGGCTGCGCGCCGGCTGGCTCAAGAACGAGGGCCGGCCGAACGCGCGCGCCACGAGCTTGGCCAAGTGGCAGGCCACCGTCCGCAGCGAGAAGGCCGCCTCGATGGCCATCGAGGTTCACGGCGCGAACGGCTACTCGAACGACTACCCCGTCGAGCGCTACCTGCGCAACTGCAAGGCCGCCGTCATCTACGAGGGCACGCGCGACATTCACACGCTGATGCAGGCCGACTGGGCGCTCGGCCTCAAGGGCGAGAAGCCCGCGCGCAAAACCCTCCCGCCCTACAGGCCCGCCGGGTCGCGCGACGCCGTCGCGGCCGACTGATAAGCCCCGAGTTAAAGAGACGGGCCGAAGCCCCGGCCGCGGAGCCTTCAACCCCGCGGCCGGCGCTCGCCTTAACCCGGAACCCGGAACCTGAAACTCCCCTTGCCTCTATCAATTCGGCGCGCGCTCTGCTAGTATTCGGGCTGCTTTCCTTGCAGGCGTTCATTTCTCGGCGGAAGCTGCCCGAACTTCGACCTTTAATCTAGCGTGGGGACTTGCGAGACCATGGCTCAGGAGATGAACAGCGTCGGCCTTTCCCTCGACTTTCTCAGCGTGTGCGAGGAGGCGGCCATCGCCTCGGCCCGCACGATGGGGCAGGGCGACCGCAAATACTCCGACCACGTCGCCGTCGAGGCCATGCGCGCCGTGATGGACACCGTCCCGATGCGCGGCCGCATCGTCATCGGCGAGGGCGAGCGCGACGAGGCCCCGATGCTCTACATCGGCGAGGAGGTCGGGGCCGGCTACCACAAGCCGACGGACGGCGAGTTCTACCCCGAGGTGGACATCGCCGTCGACCCGCTCGAAGGCACCAACCTCTGCGCGCTCGGCGCGAATAACGCCATCGCCGTGCTCGCCGCCTCGGAGCGCGGCGGCTTGCTCAACGCGCCCGACATCTACATGGACAAGATCGTCGTCGGCCCCTCCTCGCGCGGGGCCATCGACATCGACGCGCCCGTCAAAGACAACCTCCGGGCCATCGCCCGCCGCCTCTCGCGCGACATCGAAGACCTGACCGTCATCGTCCTCGACCGCCCGCGCCACAGGAAGCTCATACAGGACGTGCGCGACGCCGGGGCGCGCATCCGCCTCATCTCCGACGGCGACCTCTCGGCCGGCATCTCGGCCGCGGTCGCCGGCACCAACATCCACGCGCTGATGGGCATCGGCGGCGCGCCCGAGGGCGTGATCACGGCCGCCGCCATGAAGTGCCTGAACGGCGAGATACAGGCGCGGCTCGTCTTCGACCCCGAGCGCCTCGGCGTGGACAAGAGCAAGGTTCCGCCCGCCGAGAGGGTGCTCGACCGGCTCAGGGAGATGGGCATCAGCGACCCGAGCAAGGTCTACGACACCAACGACCTCGCGCCCGGCAGGAAGGTCATCTTCGTCGCCACCGGCGTCACCGACGGCTCGCTTCTGCGCGGCGTCCGCTTCTTCGGCGCGGGCAAGCGCACCCACTCGCTCGTCATGACCACCGAGTCGCGCCACATCCGCTTCGTAGACACCGTCCACGTCGAGGGCGGCCCCGACACGGTCATTCGATTCTAGGTTGCGGGCCGCGGATGAGAAGAAGGTGATCGATTAACTACCCGGCCGCTTCTTATTCCGCCGTCCGCCATCCGCCATCCGCAATTCCACGAATGCCGTCTCCGATTACAGATTACGTCCCGCAGGTCGCAGGCACGGGGTCGCGGCGGGCGTGGGCGGTGTGGGGCGCGGGCGCGGGACTCGCGGCCCTCTTCGTCGGCGTGGTTCTGCTCGCGCCGGCGGCGCGCGCGGCCGGGTGGGTCTTGCTCTCGGAGGTGCTTTACGGCAGCTTCCGTCTGGCCTGCCACCAGATGCCGGAGCGCGCCTTCGCGGTGGCCGGGCACCCTCTGGCGGTGTGCGCGCGCTGCTCGGGCCTCTACGCGGGGGCGCTCGCCGGCTTCCTCGTCTACCCGCTCGCGCGGGCCGTGGCGCGGACGGACGCGCCGCGGCGCGGGTGGCTTTTGTGGGCGGCCGCGCCGACCTCGGTCGACTTCGCGCTCGGCGTCCTCGGACTCTGGGAGAACACGCACTGGTCGCGCTTCCTGACGGCGCTGCCGCTCGGCGCGACCGCGGCCTTCTACATCGTGCCCGGCCTCGTCGAGTTGGGCCGGGGCGTCAACCTTCGTTTCCCCCGCGCGGCAAGGCGTCGCCGGGTGACGGGCGGCCGCGCCCGAGACAACACCCAAAAGCTTTACCAATCTTGAAAGAGAAGGTAGGAGAAGGATGAACGACAGAACAAAAGCCGCGGTCATCGGCGGCGCAGTCGCGGGCGTGCTCTCGGTCATACCCATCGTGAGCACGTGCTGCATCCTGTGGGCCATCGGCGGCGGCGTGCTCGCCGTGTTCATGTACCTGAGGGGCGCGGGCGGGCCGATGTCGCCCGGCGAGGGGGCCAAGCTGGGCCTGCGCGCCGGCGTGGTCGCGGCCATCATCTACCTGATCATCGCGCTGCCGCTGATGCTGCTGACGGGCGGCGCGGCCATGAGTCAGGCGATGCAGCAGGCGGGCGGCAGCGACGCCGTCGGGGCCGGGATGCTCGCCGGCCTCGGCGCGTTCATGGTGGTCGTGGTGGCCGCCCTGCTCGTCGGCTTCACGGCGCTCGGCGGCCTCATCGGCGCGGCCATCTTCGGCAAGGGCGCGGGCGCGCCTCCGCCGCCTCCGCCGGCTTCGGGCTTCGGCGGGCCGGCCGGCGGCCCCGGCGGCTTCGGCGGGCCGGGCGGCGGCAGCTACGGCCAGAACCCGTAAGGGCGCGGCGTGAAGGGGCGCGCGACGGGTGAGGGGCGAGGACGCCGCGGCGTCCTCGCCCCCGCCCGCCCGCCCCGTTCCCCCTTCCCGGCGCGGGCCTCCGCGGCGGCGAAATTCGGCATCAAAGAGGGCAGCGCCGGGCGCTACGGCCGGCGCTGCCCGTTCTTTAAGGAAGTTCGAGTTGCGGGTCGCGGGTGAAGAAGTGGTTCTTCACCCGCGACTCGAAACTCTTTCTTCCGTCCCGGAGCGTTGAGAGATGACGAAGCCCGCCCTGTCCCTGCTCGCCCCCGACCAGCTCTTCCGCAAGTACATCGGTGACGTGGTGGCCAAGACGGCCGACAACGTCAGCCCGCTCTACCGCCTCGACGCCCTCGACTGGGCCGTGCTCGTCCTCTACTTCACGGTGCTCTTCGTCCTCGCCCTCTACGGCGCGTACCGCGTCAAGCAGGTCATAGACTTCTGGCGCTACCGCCGCGTCGGGCCGCAGCCCAAAGCCATCTTCGCCGAGCACGAGCTGCCGCGCGTGACCGTACAGTTGCCGCTCTTCAACGAGATGTACGTCGTCGAGCGCCTGCTCGCGGCGGTCGCCGCGCTCGACTACCCGCGCGAACGCCTCGACGTGCAGGTGCTCGACGACTCGACCGACGAGACCTGCGCGGTCGCGCGCCGCGCCGTCGAGCGCTACCGCCGCGAAGGTCTCGACATCGCCTACGTCCACCGCGACGACCGGGCGGGCTTCAAGGCCGGCGCGCTGGAGAACGGTTTGAAGAGCGCGAAGGGCGAGCTGGTCGCCATCTTCGACGCCGACTTCGTGCCGCGCCCCGACGCCCTGCGCAAGCTGGCGCACTTCTTCTCCGACCCGCTCGTCGGGTGCGCGCAGATGCGCTGGTCGCACATCAACGGCTCCTACAACCTGCTCACCCGCCTTCAGACCATCCTCCTCGACGGCCACTTCGTCGTCGAGCAGACGGTCAGGAACCGCACGGGCGGCTTCTTCAATTTCAACGGCACGGCGGGCCTCTGGCGGCGGCGTGCGATTGAACTCTCCGGCGGCTGGCAGCACGACACGCTCACCGAAGACACCGACCTCTCTTTCCGCGCGCAGCTGATGGGCTGGCGCTTCGTCTACCTTCTGGACGAGGACGCGCCGTCGGAGGTTCCCGTCGAGATCAACGCCTTCAAGGCGCAGCAGCGGCGCTGGGCGAAGGGCGTCACCGAGGTCGCCTTAAAACTCTACCCGCGCATCCTGCGCGCGAACCTGCCGGCCCGCGTCAAGCTGGAGATGTTCTTCCGCCTGACGGGTAACGTCAGCTACCCGCTGCTCATCCTTTCGAGCCTCCTGCAATTCCCGCTGCTCATCGTCCGCTACAATCAGGGCCTCTACCACCTGATGCTCTTAGACCTGCCGCTGCTCTTCTTCTCGACCGCGTCGGTCGTGCTCTTCTACGGCTCGGCCGTCTGGTACCTCGACCGCCCGCGCGCGCGCCGCCGTCTCCTGCACCTGCCGCTCGTGATGGCGCTCGGCGTCGGCCTCGCCTTCTCGAACGCGCGCGCCGTTTTCGAGGCGCTCTGCGGCGTCAGGACCGAGTTCGTCCGCACGCCGAAGTACAGGGTCGAGGGCGCGCGCGACGCCTCATGGCGGCGCAAGAAGTATTTCGGCGGGCGCGGCTGGCTGCCCGCCTTCGAGCTGGGCTTCGCCGCCTACTTCCTGCTCGCCATCCTCTACGCCGCGCGCATGGCGATGTGGGGCACGATCCCTTTCCTCTGCCTCTTCTGCTTCGGCTACGGCTACATGGGCCTGATGAGCCTGCTCCAGACGGCCGGCGTCCGCCGTCGGGCCGAGGCGCTCAGGCCCGCCGCCGCCGGCCGCCGCTAGGCGGGCCGCCGTCCGCGTTCGAGCGAGCGACAAAAAAGGCGGGCCGCCCCCGAAAGAGCGGCCCGCCTTTCAGCGTCCCCGGAGCCGGCTTTAGTTCCGGCTGCCCGCGTTCAGCAGCCGCAGCAGGGCGAGGAAGATGTTGAAGGCGTCGAGGTAGAGCGAGAGCGCGCCGGCCACGTACTCGTTCGTCGGGTAGTGGCGGATGATGTTCGACGTGTCGTAGAGCACGAAGCCGGAGAAGAGCAGCAGCGACGTGGCCGCGATGCCGAAGCCGAAGGCGCTCGACACGACGAACATGTTGACGAGCGCCGCCACGACGACGACGATCAGGCCGACCGTCAGCATCCCGCGCATGAAGCTGAAGTCGCGCTTCGAGACGAAGACGTAGGCCGTCAGGCCGCCGAAGATGCCGACCGTCAGCGCGCCGGCCGCGAGGATCGAGCCGGGGTTCGTCCGCCCGAGCACGTAGAGCAGCGGCGAGATGACGACGCCCGTCAGCGTCGTGAAGGCGAAGAGCGCGACGAGGTTGACGCCGCGCACGTGACGCACGGCCTGCGCCGCGAAGACGCCGCCGATCATCGCGAAGAGCATGATGAACGGGTGCTCGAAGGCGAACCGCAGCAGCGGCGTGAACGAGAGCCCGAGGCCCGCGCCGCCGATGGCGAACAGCGTCGCCGCGAAGAAGAGCGCGTAGACCTTGCGCACGAACCCCATGCGCTCCGAGACGCTGACCTCGGCGGCCGGCACGGGCTGCATGCCGCCCCAACCGCCCTCGGGCCGGCCCCACGCCGGCTGCTGCTGCCCGTAGCGCTGATTCTGAGACTGATAGTCGTTCATTGAAATCCTCTCTCGAAAAGGGGAAAACCTTCCGCGGCGCGCCCGCCGGGCCGCGCCGTCAACTTAGATGTGTGGGCTTTAAATGGCGATGTACGTCACGTCTGCCGGTAACTTTAACCCAAGTTCGGAGGGACATTCAACAGGAGCAGACGGAAGAAGTGGACGGTAGCCGGTAGGCGCTCTGCGTGACGGTCGCCGACGCCGAGACCCGGCCGATTCGTTAGAGACCGCCTCTCTACTGACTACCGTCTACTTCCTTTGCTTCCCGCCCCGTTGGTGATTAAATGAGCCGGTGCTGAAAATCGTCCTGATCGGGGTGGCCGGGATGGCCGGGACGCTCGGCCGCTACTGGGTTTCGGCGGCCGCCGCGCGCCGCTACGGCGGGAAATTCCCGCTCGACACGTTCGCCGTCAACGTCCTCGGCTGCTTCGCCATCGGCTTCCTCGCCCACGTCATGCGCGAGCGCCTCGCCGCGGGGGAGACGGCCGGGGCCGTCGTCATGGTCGGCCTGCTCGGCGGCTTCACCACCTTCTCGTCCTACGGCCTCCAAGCCTTCACGCTCGCGCGCGAGGGCTGGGTGACTCACGCCGCGGCCTACGTCGTCGCCTCGAACCTGCTCGGGCTGCTGATGGTGTGGGCCGGGCACGCCCTCGCGCGGGCGCTCGTGCCGGCCTGATGAGCGCGGCGGCCGAGGGCGGGGCGGGGCGGGGGGGCGTGACGCCGATCCTTTACGTGCTCGGGGCGGCGCTGCTGTGGAGCACGGGCGGGCTGTTCATCAAGGCCACGGAGCTGTCGGCCTACGAGCTTTCGTTCGGGCGCTCGCTGCTCGCGGCGCTCACGGTCGCCTACTTCACGCGGCGGGCCGGGTTCGGCGTCAACGGCGTGACGGTCGTCGCGGCGGTGCTCTACGCGGCGCTGCTCCTGCTCTTCGTGGCGGCGACGAAGCTGACGACGGCCGCCAACGCCATCTTCCTCCAGTACACCGCGCCCGTCTACGTCGCCGTCTTCGAGCCGCTCGTCTTCAAAGAGAAGTACCGGCGCGGCGACTTCCTCGTCGTCGCCGCCTGCGCCGGCGGCGTCGCGCTCTTCTTCGTCGGGCGGCTGCGGCCCGAGGAGCTGACGGGGAACCTGCTGGCGCTGCTCTCGGGCGTCTGCTTCGCGGTCTTCATGCTGCTCATCCGCCTGCCGCGCGCGGGGCGCGTCAACCGCGCCTCGTCGATCATCTACGGCAACCTCCTGCTCGCGGCCGCCTGCGCCCCGGCCTTCTTCCGCGGGGCCGGCCGGGTGACGGCGGCCGACCTCGGCGTCATCCTCTTCCTCGGCGTCTTCCAGATCGGCGTGGCCTACACGCTGTTTACGCGCGGCATCGAGCGCGGCGTGCGCTCGCTCGACGCCGCGCTCGTCGGCTACGTCGAGCCGCTCTCGAACCCGGTCTGGGTCTACCTCTTCCTCGGCGAGCGCCCCTCGGGGTGGGCCGCCCTCGGCGGGGCCGTCATCATCGCCGCCGTCGCCGCCCACAGCCTCGCGCTCGCGCGAAAAAGGAAAAGACGTAAATCGGTGAAAGCCGCGAACCGCGAATCGTGACCCGAAAAAAAGTCGCCAGACGCCGGTCATCAGTTGTCGGTAAAGACGAAGAAAAAACTGATAACTGACGACTGACGACTCTCACTCACGATTCACGGCTTTTACCTGAAGTCTCTGATGAGGACGACGCCGGTGGTCTCGGCGGTGCGGGTGAGGACGAGTTGTTTGCCGTCGGGGGAGAAGTCGTAGGCGGTGACGCCGTCGGCGGCGAAGTCGGTGAGCCTGACGGGGTCGCCGCCGGGGAGCGGCTGCATCCAGACGTTGCTGACGCCGTCGCGCGCGTCGAGGTAGGCGATGCCGCGGTTGTCGGGCATCCAGACCGTGTTCATGCGCATGCTCGGGCTGGTGTCGAAGAACCTGACGGGCGGGCCGCCCTCGATCGGCAGGACGGCGAGCTTGACCAGTTCGTCCTGCCCGGTCATGTAGACGCAGACGACCCACCTGCCGTCGGGCGAGACGTGCGGCCACGAGGAGGGCTGGTCGGTGAGGGCCACGGGGTCGCCGCCGTCTATCGGAACCTTCCAGATCAGGTTGCGCTCGCCCATGCCGAACGTGGCGTAGACGACCCAGCGGCCGTCGGCCGTCACGTGCGGGAAGTTCTCGCCGCGCCCGCGCGTCAACTGCTTGAGGTTCGAGCCGTCGGCGTCCATCCGCCAGATGTTGAAGGGGCCGCCCGCGCGGTTCGAGAGGAAGACGACGTGGCGGCCGTCGGGCGAGACCGCCGGGCCGTAGTTCGAGCGCGCGCCGACGGTGAGCTGGCGCGCGCCCGTGCCGTCCGCGTTCATCACCCAGATGTCCCAACTGCCCGAGGCGACGGACGCGTAGAAGATGCGGCCGTCGGGCGACCACGTGACGCCGTAGTAGCCGTCGAACTTGCCGGTGCCGGTCGTGACCTGCCGCCCGCGCGCCGGGTCTGAGGTGGGCGCGACCCAGACGTTCGGGACACGGTCGGTCTGCACGGTGACGAGCGTGCCGGCGTCGGCCGTCACGCTCAGCCCCTGATAGTAGTTGAGGTCGTTGGTGACGCGGCGGGCCTCGCCCCCCGGGTAGGAGAGCCGCCAGATTTGGATGGGGCTCAGCTCGCGCTCGGCCGCCGTCATCAGCAGGCCGCCGCCGTCGGGCAGCCACGCCAAGTGGTTGATCTCGAACCAGAGGCCGGGGAGTTGTCGGGTCTCCGCGCCGTCGGCGACGTTGAAGGCGGTGACGCCCATGTGCGGCCGCCCGCCGGCGTGCTCCTCGACGAGCGAGTAGCTGCACGCGACGGTGCGGCCGTCGGGCGACCAGACGGGGTTGACGAGGAGGCGCGGCGGCCCGCTCGTCGCCACCTGCCGGACGTTGCGGCCGTCGGCGTCGGCGACGTAGAGCGTGCGGCCGCCGTGCTCGGTGAAGCCGCGGACGAAGGCGAACTGTTTGCCGTCGGGCGAGAAGCTGATGGCGCTGTTGACCTCTTCGAGCACGCGGAGGCGGGGGCCGCCGAGGACGGGAACCTTGCGGAGCATCGCCGAGGGCGTGTTCTGCCGCGTCGAGGCGAAGTAGACGTGCTGGCCGTCGGGCGAGAAGGTGAGGCCGACGTGGAGGACGCCGCCCGTGGGCGGGACGATCTGCTGGCTGTTGCTGGCCGCCGTCACCTGCCTGACCCAGATGCTCTGGCCCCCCGGCTCGTTGGCGACGTAGGCGAGCACCTTGCCGTCGGGCGAGACGGCCGCGTCCACGACCGCGCCCGAGACCGGCAGCCGCGTCAGCTGCATCGACTGGAAGGAGGCCGGCCCGCGCGGCGCGAGGTGCGGGCGCAGCGAGAACCTGTAGACGGCGTAGACGAGGGCGGCGAAGCCGAGGAAGGCCGCGGCCGCGATGAGCGCCGCCGCCCGCGCCGGGTGGCCGGGCGGGGACTGAGAGGGAATCGGTTCGGCCGCGGCGACGCCGCGAGCTTCGGACGCGTTGAAGGCTGAAGTCGGGGCGGGCGCGGGGGCGACCGACTCGCCGTCCGCCCGAGACGCGGCCGGGGCGTCGTCCGCCACGCGCGCGGCGGCGCCGGCCCCCAAGCCCGCGCGCGCGCCGTTGGAATTTATCCCGCCGCCGGCATTCACCTCCCCGTTGGAACTTATCTCGCCCGCCCTCGCGAACTCTTCGCCCGCGCGCGCCCCGACCTCGGCCGGCCCGCGTCTCACCCCGCCGGCCGCCGGCTCCTCGCCGCGCCGCTCGCGCACCTCGGCGGCGAAGCGGTAGCCGCGCCGCGGGATCGTCTCGATGTACTGCCGCCCGGCGTCCACGCGCCCCAGAGCCTTGCGCAGCGTGAAGACGTTCTGCGCCAGCGTCGCCTCCTCGACGAAGGTGTCGGGCCAGACCTCCTTTAAAAGTTCCTCCTTCGAGAGCACCCGGCCGCCGCCGCGGACGAGGGCGAGCAGCAGCTCCATCTCCTTCGGGGTCAGGCGGACGAATGCCTCGCCGCCCCGCAGCGTCCGCTCCGAGGCGTCCAGCGAGAAGGGGCCGAACTCGTAGAAGTGGCTGACTCGACTGCCCATAAGTGCCTTTTGAAAGTTCTTTGAGAACTCTTTGAAAACTATTTTGGCGGCCTTTGGTGCCTTTTTGAAAATCCCCGCCGCGCGCCTTGCGCGTTCTCCGACAGCAGGGCGGTGACGCTCTTGATACGAACCGAGATGGCGGACGTTCCGGCCGGCGCCGGGGCGCGGTGACAGTCAACTGAGACTAAAAGGAGGAGACATGAAAAAGCAAATCAACAGGGCGCTGGCGCTCATCATCGCGGGCATCATCCTCGGGGCTTCGCAGCCCGCCTCGGCGCAGACGGCCGACCGCGCCGTCGTCAACGTCCCGTTCGCCTTCACGGCCGGCGAGCGGCAACTCCCGGCGGGCCGCTACACCGTCCGCCGCGTCAAGCTCGACTCCGAGGCGGCCATCCTCATCAGGAGCGAGGACGGCGGGGCTTCGGCCACTGTGTTGACGAACGCCGCGCGCGGCGACTCCGGCAAGGCCCGGCTGACCTTCAGGCAGTACGGCGACGCCTACTTCCTCGCGGGCGTCTACGTGCCCGGCGCGGCCGTCGGGCGCGAGGTGGCCGAATCGAGGAGCGAGCGCGGCGCGCGCCGCGGGCGGGCGAAGGCCGGCGGCGAGGCCACGGTTGTCGCCGTCAACGCGCGATGAGTTTCGGGCCGCGGGTTTCGAGTCCCGGGTTGAAGACGGGGACGGGGCCGCGGGCGGCGGCGGGCGGGTTGAGGTGGGTGACACACGAACCCGCCGGCTCCCGCCCGCGGCCCCGTTCTTAGCCCGAAGCCCCGAACTTTTTTACTTCGTAAGGCTGCGGACGATGCGGAAGAGTTCTTCGGGGTCGACGGGTTTGGGGACGTGGACGGAGAAGCCGGCGGCGAGCGCTCGCTCGCGGTCTTCGTCCATCGCGTGGCCGGTCAGGGCGATGGCCGGGACGCGTTCGAGGCCGGGCAGTCGCCGCAGTTGTTCGAGCAGCGTGTAGCCGTCCACCTCCGGCATGCTGATGTCGGAGATGATGAGGCCGGGGCGGCGCTCGCCGGCGCGGTCGAGCGCCTCGACGGCCGAGCCGGCCCCGATCACGTCGTAGCCCTTGCGCGAGAAGAGCATCTGGAGCAGCTCCAGCGTGTCGCTCGAATCCTCGATGAGCAGGACGGGCAGCCCGCGGCTCGCGGCGGACTCCTCGCCCGCGGCCTCCTCGCCGGCCGCGCCCCCGCCCGCGCACGGCAGCGCGAACGTGAAGCGCGAGCCGCGCCCCTCGCCCTCCGACTCGGCGCGCACCCAGCCGCCGTGCAGCTCCGTCAGCGCGTGGACGATGGCGAGGCCGAGGCCGAGGCCGCCGAACTGGCGCGTCGTCGTCCCGTCGGCCTGCCGGAAGCGGTCGAAGACGTGCGGCAGGAACTCGGGCGCGATGCCGATGCCCGTGTCCTCGACCTCGACGCGCGCCTCGTCCCGCTCGCGCCGCGCGCGCACGCGCACGCGCCCGCCGTCGGGCGTGAACTTGACGGCGTTGGCCAGCAGGTTCCAGACGACCTGCTGGAGGCGGACGGGCGCGCCGTGGACGACGAGCGGGCCGTCAGGCGCTTCGGCCGAGATCGCGACGCGGCGGGCCTCGGCCTCGGGCCGCACGGCCTCGACCGCCGACTCGACGACGGCGCAGAGGTCGACCGGCTCCCACTCGATGCGGAGCTTGCCCGAGACGATGCGCGAGATGTCGAGCAGGTCGTCGATGAGGCGGGCCTGAAGGCGGGCGTTGCGCTCGATGGCGTCGAGCCCCTGCGCGAGCATGGCGGGGCCGGCCGCCGCGCCCCCGCCCGCGCGCAAAAGGTTGACCCAGCCGAGGACGGGCGTCAGCGGCGTCCGCAGCTCGTGCGAGAGGGTGGCGAGGAACACGTCCTTCGCGCGGTTGGCCTCGGACAGCTCCCGGTTGACGCGGACGAGCTCGGCCGTGCGCTGCTCGACGCGGCGCTCCAGCTCGCGGTTGAGCTTTTCGAGGTTGGCGCGGGCCTCGCGCTCGGCCAGCATCAGGCGGCGGTGGTCGAGTCCGCGCTGGACGGTGAGCTTCATCTCCTCGATGTTGCAGGGCTTGAGGAGGTAGTCGTAGGCGCCGTGGCGCAGCGCGGAGATGGCCGTCTCGACGTTGGCGTAGCCGGTGAGGACGATGGTGATGGTGAGCGGCGCGCGTCGCCGCGCCTCTTCGAGCACCGAGAGGCCGTCGCCCTCCTCCATGTGCAGGTCTGTGAGGATGAGGTCGAAGCCCTCGCGGCGCAGCTTCCAGACGGCCTCCGCCCCGCTCATCGCCACGTCCACCTCGTAGCCTTCGAGGCGCAGCACCTCGCTGATGGTCAGGACGATGGACTCCTCGTCGTCGACCACCAACAGCCGCGCCGTGCGCTCCTGCGCTTGACTCGTCTCAGCAGACATAAAAAAAGCGTGTGCCGGGTGCCGGCCGTCGGGCCCCGGGGCGGAACCCGCCCCGCGCCGGCGGGGCTCTCGGTTTCACGTAAGATTCGGGGTGGAGAGAATCAGCCGAAACCCGGCCCCCGGCCCGCGACGCCCGGCACCTGCCCCACTAATTCTAAGGCCAGCCGCAGCCCGTCGGCCAGCCGGCGGCGCGTCGTGATGTCTTCGAGCCGCACGCCGAGCTTGACGAGGTCGGCGGCGACGTGGGCGCTGACGCCCGTGACGATGGCCGCCGCGCCGAGGAGCCGGAGCGAGCGGACGGTGTTGATGAGGTGCGCCGCCGTGTAGGTGTCCACCACCGTGCAGCCCGTGATGTCCACGAGGACGACCCGCGCCCCCTTCGCGCTCACGGCCTCGAAGAGCGCGCCCGACATCTGCGCGGCCCGCTGGTCGTCGAGCGTGCCGACGACGGGCAGCAGCAGCACGCCGTCCCAGATTTCCACGACGGGGCTCGACAGCTCCGTGATCCGCATCCGCTGCTCGCGGTGTTCGAGCGCGCGCCGCACGGTGCGCTTGAGGTCGTCGACGACGCACGGCTTGACGAGGTAGTCGTAGACGCCCTGCCGCAGCGCGTCGATGGAGGACTCGATGGTGGCGTAGCCGGTGAGGACGACGGTGACGACGCCGGGGTGGCGCGTCTGCAACTCGTGGAGCAGCGTGATGCCGTCCATGTCCTCCATGCGGAGGTCTGTGAGGACGAGGTCGAAGCCGCCGCGCGCGACCTTCTGGAGCGCCTCCGTGCCGTCCTCGGCCGTCTCGACGTGGTAGCCCTCCTGTTCGAGGATGGCGGCCGTGGTGACGCGCACGCTCTCCTCGTCGTCAACGACGAGCAGGCGGCTGGGCCGCGCGCGCCGCCGGCCGTCGGCCGAGGCGTCTCTACTGCGGCTGTCCGGCATTGTTTTCCGAGAGCGTGGGCGAGTCTACGGGGAGGATGATGTTGAAGGTCGTGCCGCGCCCCTCGGCGCTCGTCACCTCGATGCGCCCGCCGTGGTGGCGGACGATGTCCTGCGTCACCCACAGGCCGAGGCCCGTGCCCTTCGTCCGCGTCGAGAAGAACGGCTCGAAGATGCGCGCCACGTCGGCCTCGCTGATGCCGCGGCCGGTGTCGCTGATCTGCACGGAGATGGTCGGCTGCAACGCCTGCTCGTAGCGCGAGGTGGCGATGGTGATGCGGCCCGCGCCCTCGATGGCCTGCTGCGCGTTGAGCATCAGGTTGAGGAAGACCTGTCGGAGCTGGTCGGCGCGCGCGCGCACGCGCGGCAGCCCCGCGTCGAACCGGCGCGCGACCTCGACCCGCGCCTGCCGCATCTTCTTCTCGACGAGGATGAGCGTCTCTTCGAGCAGGTGGTTGGCGTCCACCCACTCGACCTCGCCGGAGCGGCGGGCGAAGCCGAGCATCTGGCGGATGATGTGCGAGACGCGCTCGGTCTCCTTGCGCGCCACGTCGAGGAAGCGCTCGTGCTGCTCGCCGCCCTTGCCCGTCGAGAGCAGGTAGAGCGAGTTCTTGATGGCCTCGAGCGGGTTGTTGACCTCGTGCGCGATGGAGGCGGCGAGCCGGCCGACCGCCGCCAGCTTCTCCGACTCGAAGAGCTGCTGCTCGACCCGCCGCCGCTCGAGCTCGCGTATCTCGGAGAGGTCGTGGAGGATGGAGACGACGGCCGTGACCTGCCCGCGGGCGTCGGCCACCTCGGCCGAGGTGATCTCCATCGGCAGGGAGTCGCCCGTCTCCGGGTCGATGATCTCGATCTCGGCCTGCCGGCCGGTCTCGCCGCCCGAGGCCAGCGTCGAGATGAAGGAGGTGAGCTTGACCGAGTTGTTGCGGACGGCGCGGGCCGCGCGCGCGGGCGTCTCGCCCGACTCCTGAAAGAGCCGCTCGGCGCGCTGGTTGAAGAGGATGAACTTGCCCGACGAGTCGCAGACGGCGATGGGGTGGCCGACGTGCTCGAGGATGAGGTCGAGGCGGTCGCGCTCGCGCCGGGCCTCGGCCTCGGCCTGCTGGAGCTTGCCGAAGTTGCGGGCCAGCTCCTCGTTGGCGCGGCGCAGGTCGGTCACGTCGCGGAAGATCGAGACCATGCCGATGCGCTCGCCGCGCGCGTTGAGGGCCGGCGTGGAGATGACCTCGAAGTGGATGTCGGAGCCTTCGAGCGGGTCCACGAGCGTGAGGTCGCGCCCGACGACGGCCTCGGAGGCGACGGCCGCGCTCGACAGGTAGGCCGAGAAGAGGAGGTCGTTCATCTCGAGCGCGCGCCGCTTGCCCTCGCTCGCGTCGCGCGTGTCGCTGAAGAGTTCCTCGGCGCGGCGGTTCTGGAGGAGGATTTCGTTGTCCATGTTCGTGAGCACGATGGGGTCGGCCACCGACTTCATGATGGACTCGACCCACTGGCGCTCGCGCTGGAGCTTGCGGACGTTGGAGTTGAGGCGCTCGATCTGGATGGTGTTCGAGATGATGACGCCGATGCGGTCGGCGAAGAGCCCGATGAGGCGCTGCTGCGTCTCGTCGAGGTCGTCGGGGCGCACGCCGACGTAGAGCGCGCCCATGCAGAGCGACTGCGGCATCCAAAGGTCGCCGGTGGCGGGCAGCCGCGCCGGGTCGCCCGAGGCCGGGAGCTGGCCGCCGACGAGCGGCAGGGCGAGCAGGTCGCCGGCCGCGCCGATCAGTTCGAGGAAGGCGTCGGCGGCCGCGTCGTCGCCGCCGCGCCTGATCCAGACGGGGCGGGCCTCGTGGACGACCCTCACCTGCGGGGCGTTGGAGTCGAGCGTGAGTTCGAGGCGCGAGGCCTCGGCGTCGTCGCGGAAGCCCGCGGCCTGACGCACGCGCAGGAGGCCCCGCGACTTGTCGATGAGGGCGACGGCGGCGCGCGGGTAGCCGAGGCCGGTCGTGAGCGTGTCGAGCACGAGCGAGACCTGCTCGTCGAGGCGCTCGGCCGCGAGCAGCTGCGTCGTCATCTCGAAGAGGAACTCGTACTGGTAGAGCGGCAGCCTGCCCGCCGCGTTCTCGCGCAGGGCGTCGAGCGCCGTCGCTGTCCGCGTGAGACGATTCTCCATGACCGGTTGTCGGCTGTCAGTCATCAGTCATCGGTCGCCGGTCGTCGTCCGCCCGCTTTCAGGCGCGCGGGGCGGACGCGGCGCCCGCCCCCGCCGAAAGCCGGCGGCCGACGACCGGCGACTGATTACGGTCTTTCGACTTCGACGTTGACGCGGCGGCGCGGCTCGTCGCCGAGCGGCTCGGCGCCGGGCGTGAGCGCCGGGCGGGAGACGGCGGGCGTCAGGCCGACGGCCTCGGCGTACTTGAGGTAGGTGTCGATGGAGGCGACGACGACGCGCGCCTCGACCGTGATCAGGTCAATGCCGACGAGCGAGATGCGCACCCACGCGTCGATGACGATGCCTTTGTCCAGCACGCGGTCGAGCACGTCGATCAGACTGGTGCCGCCCGGGGCTCTTTCGACAGCCATGCGGTTCTATTCCTTCCTCTCAGAGTGAGCCAATGATGAATTTTCGATTCCGGGTTTTCGATCCGCGGTGGAAGGCGGCGCGGCCGCCCCCTTCCACCGCGGATCGAAAACCCGGAATCGAAAATGGCCTAACGCTTTCGCGACTTGCGCGGCGGCGCGCTCTTCGGGGGGCGCGCCTTGCGCGGGGCGGCCGCCGGCTCCCGGATGTCGGCCGGCGCGCCGCCCAGTTGTCTGACGTGATGTTCGAGCGAGGCGATGCGCTCGCGCAGTTCGGCGTTCTCGGCCTCGGCCGTGGCCGCGCGCGTCAGGTTCGTGTCGTAGCGCCACCAGTTCAGCCCGATCTGCTCGGCCTTGTCGATGGAGCAGACGAGGAGGCGGATTTGCAGCGTCAGCAGTTCGACGTTCGCCAGCGAGACCTTGATGTCGCCCGCGATGACCAGACCCTTGTCAAGGATGCGGTCAAGCACATCGACCAAGCCCGGCGGGCGCGCCGTGATGAGACTCGTTCGTTCGCTCGACATTGTTCAGTTATCAGTAAACAGTTTTCAGTTATCAGCGAACAACTCGCTCGCCGGGCCGTCAGGGTGAAAGCGTCAAACGCCAACTTCGGTCAACCTACTACTGATGACTGATGACTGACAACTGACGACTCCTAAATCAGCTTCCCGATGGGGCCGAGGTCGAGGTTCAGGTCTTCGTCCGCGAGGCCGAACTGCCCCTTCAGCTCGCCCATCTTCTCCTCAAGCTTCATCAGCGCGAGCCCCAACTCCTCGATCTGCTCGGGCGTCAGCCCGCCGCCCTCCATCCGCCTGACAGCCTGCTTCTCCAGCAGGCGGCGGACGAGTTCGATGAGCGTCAGGACGAGCTTCGCCAAGCCCTGCTCGACGGAGCGCGCGTCGACGTTGATGCGCTCGGGCAGGGCGTCCGCCACGCGGCGAAGCTCGCCGGCGAACTCGGCGGCGTGCGCGGTCTCGATCTCCGGCTCGGCCGGGATGGGGGGATCAGGGGGATTCTGCTCCACAAGAGTACCCTGAACGGCTCGAAGGTGTCCACAACGGATTCGGTGGCCGGCATTGTAGCAGACGGGGCGATGGATAATTAAGAATTAAGAATTAAGAATTGGCGTGGTCGGGACTCACGAAGGCGCTCCGCAAACATACCATTCTTAATTCTTAATTCTTAATTCCTCGCTGAGTGTGGTGAAGCTGTAGGGCGGCCACGGGCCGCTGGTGAGGAAGCGGAGGTCTGAGCGTTCGGCGCGCAGGGCGCGCATCCGCTCGCGGTACTCGGCGACGCGCCCGCGCTCGACGAGGTGCGCGGCCCTGACGACCAGCGACTCGGACGGGCGGACGCGCACGTCCGACGCGCGCGCCAGCGCCGAGGCGCGCGCGTCGAGCCACGCGGCCAATTCGTCGGCGCGACGCCTCAAGTCTTCGCCGCCTAACAGCGCGCGCCGCTTGGCGAGCAGGAAGGCCGTCCCCCCGCCCGGCGGGGCTGTGCGGCCGGCCCCGGCCTCGCCGCGCGCCGCGGCCCCGCCCTCCGGCCCGGCCTCGCCCCACATCACCTTGACGGTCATCTCGACGCAGCCGCGCACGGCGTCGAGCGTCTCGCGCAGCGCCGCCGCGCGCGCGTCGATGTACGAGGCGAGGCGTTCTTCGGCGGCGAGCGTGCCGAAGCGGAAGGGGAGCGGCGTGGCGCGCGCGAGCACCTGAGAGTTGACACGGTTGTGGGCCAGCACGTGCTCGCGCGTGACGGGCGCGGGCTCGTCCTCGAACGCGCTGACGACCGCCGCGAGTCCCGCGCGCGGGAAGAGTCGGACGGGCGAGCCGCCGAGGCCCGCCGCGCCCGCAATCGCCTCGTCCGCGATGTCGTCCCCCACGCAGTAGACGTAGTAGAGGCTCAACTCCCGCCCGCTCCCTCTTCGCCCGCGGCCTCGACGGCCCGCCCGCGCAGGGCCGCGAGCCGGCGCTCGCGCCCGCCGACCACCTCGTTGACGGTCTCGACCGACCCGAGCAGCACGTTGAGGCCGACGTAGATCAGGTCAATGTCGGCCACGGCAATCGTCACCTCGCCCGCGATCACCAGCCCGCGGTCGAGCACGTGGTCGAGCGTCTCCAAAAGAGACAGCTCCTCGTCTTGGTCGAAGGCAAACTCTTCGTCAATCATAAGAAGATGGCCTTGAGGCCGAAGACCTGTTGAAAGCCGCCGCCGGCGCGACCCGAGTTGTCGTTGCCCGGCTCGATGCGGCGAGTGTCCTGAACGAGTCCCCGGCCTCAAGTCTCTTCGTCGCCGCCGCCGACGAAGTTGTAGGCGGGCCACGGCCCGGTCAGTTCGAGGCGGAAGCCGAGCGAGGCGTAGTCGGCGGCCAGCGCCTCGGCCGCGGCGCGGAACTCTTCGAAGCGCGCGCGCTCGACGAGGAAGGCGAGGCGCGCGGCCACCTCGCCCTGCTCGGCCGCCTCGTCTTTGAGGACGCGCAGGCGGGCCGCGGCGTCGCTGGCGTCGCGCAGGCGGCGCTCGACTTCGGCGGCGGCGCGGCGCGTCTCGGCGCGCGTCTCGTCGTCGCGCGCGGCCTCGATCTTTTTGCGGAGGAGGTAAGCCTGACCGGGCGGCGACGCGGCGGCGCGCTCGGCCAGCTCGCGCAGGCGCGGGCTGACGCGCTCGACCTCGCCGCGCAACACGCCGCGCGAGACGAAGAGGTTGACGCCCCACTCGTCGCGCCCTTCGAGCCGCGCGAGGGCCGCGGCGAGCGACGCGCCGCGCTCTTCAAGCATCCGCGCGACCGACTCGCGCCGCAGGTAGATCGTGCCGAAGCGCAGCGGCACGACGGCCGCGCGCCGCGCGAAGTGCTCGACGGCGCGCTCGTGCCGCAGCGCGCGCGTGGCCGTCCACGTCGCGTCCGCGAGCCGCGCCGCCAAACCCTCCTCGCCGTAGTCGGCCAGAGGCACGGCGCTGACGACCGCGGCCAACCCTCCCGCGCTCACGAGTTCGAGCGGCGACGAATCTTCAATCGCCTCCGGCCCACCTTCGCCGACGAGCGGCGCGAGTTGTCCGGCCGCGCCGACGCAGTAGACGTAAAGGGCCGTGGCCGCGCCCCCGGCCCGGCCGCCCTTCGCCTTCGTCTTCGTCGTCCGTCGCCCGCTCAACTTCTGCCGAACTCCGTGCCGAAAATTAAATGGCGCCGCGCGTCACCTCGCGGGGCCCGCGTCGCTTAGGGTCAGCGCGTTCGCGTTGTCGAGCGTCACCTCGCTCGCGCCGCGCCCGAGGGGGAGCCAGAGGTTCCAGAAGGCCACGCGCCCGTCGCGCTCGTCGAGGCACATCAGCCAGTAGACGCCGGGCGCGAGGCCGTCGAAGGCGGCGCGGCCCCGCTTGTCCGCGCGCGCCGTGCGCCGCACGCGCCGCTCCCAGAGCGGCCTCGACTGCGACAGCAAAAGCCTCACGTCCGGGCCGAGCGGGTAGGCCGAGTAGCGCCGCCCGTTCATCAGCCCGGCGAGGATTCTGAGGCGCGGATGCTCGCGGTGGACGGCCGCGCGTAGGGGGTCGCCGGCGTCGTCTCCGGCCATCGCCAGCCCGATGAGGTCAGCGTCGAGCAGGTACAGGGTCGCGCCCGCGACCGGCCCGCGCTCGGTGCGCGCCTCGACGCGCAGGGAGGCCGCACGCCGGAAGGACGAACAGGCCGGCGCGGCGAGCGTGACGGCCGCCGCGGCGACACTAAACGCGAGCGCGAGTCTGCGTCTCATCAGGCCGCGGCCTCAGGCGAGCGC
>Ga0196977_1000184_pt1 | contig 38977 bp, 37 predicted proteins | sample S3v_1013CmetaG_FD_148634 | JGI IMG/M metagenome (GOLD analysis project Ga0196977, IMG submission 148634) | Soil microbial communities from Anza Borrego desert, Southern California, United States - S3+v_10-13C | ecosystem: Environmental > Terrestrial > Soil > Desert | place: USA: California... | reverse complement strand
TGATCATCACGAAGTCGCTCGAAGCTGGTAACGTCGTTGCGCGCGCACCCAAGGACGGGCGTTTGCGCGGCGCCGACATTCATTTCAACAAGGTCACTGTCACCGGAACTGAAAACCTGATGATGGCCGCGACGCTCGCACACGGAACCACAACGCTGCGCAACGCCGCACGCGAACCCGAGATCGTCGACCTCGCTGACCTGCTCAACAAGATGGGAGCGCGCGTCAACGGTGCCGGTTCGGAAACGATTCAAATCGAAGGCGTTGACGCTCTGGGCGGCGCGGAGCACACGATCATCCCCGATCGGATTGAAACCGGAACATTCATTGTGGCCGGGGCTCTCACCGGAGGTGAACTGGAGATAAAAGACTGCCGGCCGGATCACCTCGTGAGCGTTATCGCGAAATTGCGCGGCGCCGGCGTTGTGATCCAGGAACTGAATCCAACTACGCTGGCAGTAACGTGTCCGGATGGTCTGGTGGCCGGCGATGTCACGACCGAGCCCCATCCGCAGTTTCCGACCGATATGCAGGCGCAGTACATGGTCCTGATGACGCAAGCGCGCGGGCGCTCTGAGATCGTCGAAACCGTTTTCGAAAACCGTTTCATGCACGCGTCGGAACTCCAACGCATGGGCGCGCAAATTCACATCGACGGTCGCAGCGCAATCGTCGATGGCCCAACGTCGCTGACCGGGACGAAGGTGATCGCGTCAGATCTTCGCGCGTCGGCCTCGCTGGTATTGGCTGGACTGATCGCGAAAGGTGAGACGCTGATCGATCGCGTTTATCACATCGATCGCGGCTACGAGAAGATCGAGGCGAAGCTTTCAGCAGTCGGCGCGGAAATAGAACGAGTCAGAGCGTCGGTGACTACAAGTCAGCTTCAGGAAGTTGTTTAGTCGATTTGAGGTCTGAGTTTAAGGAGAAGTGATGGCAAACGAGAGTTGTCTGTTTTGTAAGATCATCGAGGGAACGACCCCGGCGGATTTCGTGCATCAGGACGAGCGTTGCGTGGTGATTCGGGATCTCAATCCCCAGGCGCCGACGCACGTGTTAGTGATCCCGCGAGAACACCTCGAATCACTCGACGATGCCGCGCAAAAGGACGAACCGTTGTTGGGCCATCTGCTTCGTGTGGGTGCGCGAGTCGCGAACGACGAGGGGCATGGTGAGGGTGGCTACCGCACAGTGATCAATACCGGCGCGGGGTCAGGCCAGTCAGTTTTTCACCTGCACGTTCACGTTCTGGCGGGACGCCCATTTAACTGGCCGCCAGGCTGATCTGGCTCGAATAATTCCCACACCCGAGCGGCTACAAGAAAAATCCCTACTCTTCTGGCGGTGCGCTTGCGCTCTTCACACTTTCGGCGCAACGCCGCGAACTGCTTCCGAAACTCCCGCTTCATACTTCTTGAAGTTCTCGTTGAAGCGACGCGCAAGATCGCGAGCCTGACGATCGTAGGCATCTTTGTCAGTCCACGTGTTACGCGGTTGTAGCACGTCATTCGGAACGTCCGGACACGAAACCGGAATCCCAACTCCGAAAATCGGATCGGGTATCGTGTCGGTCTTAGCCAACGTGCCGTTGAGAATCGCGCGAATCATCGCACGCGTGTAGCCAATCTTCATGCGCTGTCCAACGCCGTAAGCGCCACCACTCCAACCCGTATTCACGAGCCAGCACGCTGATTGATGACGGCTCATTTGCTTGCCGAGCAGATCGGCGTAAACGCCGGGGTGCAGCACCATGAAGGGCGCTCCGAAACAGGTTGAGAAAGTCGCTTCCGGTTCTTTGATTCCCTTTTCAGTTCCCGCAACCTTCGCCGTGTAGCCAGAGAGGAAGTGATACATTGCCTGTTCAGGGGTCAACCGCGCGACAGGCGGCAGCACTCCGAAAGCATCCGCAGTCAACATGATGATGTTTCGCGGATGGCCGGCGTGTCCTTCGGGAACGATGTTGTTGATGCTGGTGAGCGGGTACGACGCGCGCGTGTTCTCCGTTTTACGTGCATCGTCGAGATCGACCTCGCGTGTTACGGGATCGTAAACAACGTTTTCGAGCAATGTGCCAAACATCTTCGTCGTGCGATAGATGTCGGGTTCAGCTTCCGCCGACAACTTGATTACTTTCGCATAACACCCGCCTTCGAAATTGAAGACGCCGTTGTCGGACCAGCCGTGTTCGTCGTCGCCGATCAAACGTCTTTCAGGATCCGCGGAGAGCGTGGTCTTGCCGGTGCCGGATAGACCAAAGAAGATCGCCACGTCGCCTTCAGCGCCGACGTTCGCGGAGCAGTGCATGCTCATGACGTCGCGTTGTGGCAACAGGTAGTTCATGATCGTAAACGCACTCTTCTTGGTCTCGCCAGCGTACGAAGTGCCGCCAATCAAAACGAGTCGCTGGCTGAAATCCATCAGGACGAACGTGGGCGAGCGCGTGCCATCGAGTTGTGGATCTGCCTGGAAGCTCGGGAAGTTGATGATCGTGAACTCGGGTTTGTGAGCTTGAGGTTCAGCGTTGTTGCTGATGAACATCGTGCGCGCGAACAGCGAATGCCACGCGAGCTCTGTGATAGCGCGAATCGGCAGCCGGTACTGCGGATCGGCGCCGACAAACGTGTCCTGCACAAACAGATCGCGGCCCTTCGCATGGGCCATCATGCGTTCTTTCAACGCGTTGAACTTCGCTTGCGGAAAATCTTTGTTGACGTCGCCCCAGAAAACCTTATCTTCACTGCCGGGTTCGCGCACTATGGCTTTGTCTTTCGCAGAGCGTCCGGTGTGTTCGCCTGTGTCGACCAGTATTACGCCATGGTTTGAAAAAACACCCTCGCTTCGGCGCGCAATCTCTTCGTAGAGTTCTGGTGTGCTGAGGTTCCAGTAAACGCGCGCGGGCTCTCTAATGCCGTAAGCATCTAACTCAACAGAAGTATTCTTACGGCCCAGGTGTTCAGTGATTCGTTCTCTGCGCATGGATGTCATCAAGTTGTCTCCGAAATTAAAAAAAGACGGTGAAACGCTTTCGAACCGTCTGCTAACTACGTTGTACTAAGATTCTTCGGTGGCCCTGCGTTGTTGGGCCAGTTCGCGCAGTGCGTCGGAAAGATCGCGTGCGGCGCGTTCGATACGATCCGCGGCGGTCTGCAACGCGTCAAACTCGTCGGGCGAGCGATGGGCAACGATAGACAATGCTGCCTCCACTTGCTCTCTCAACCGGTTTGACTCATTTTCGGTTTCTTGTTCTGCGCGGGATTTTTGTGAAGCTGCGGCCTGCTGGTTCATGCTGGAAGTCATTTCAATAAAGATTTTAATCGCGCTATAAACTCTAGCGACAGGTAAGTCTGACATTTGCGAGAGATTCAGGCAAGTGGGCCTTCAGGCTTTTGTCAGATCCATGAACAAAGTATCTCAAAACGCATTCACTCGGGCCGAGTGGAAGCTCGTACAACGGCTCAATACACCGGCTAAAGTACAACGGTACTTCAGTTCGCTACCGTACAATCACGAGAAAAATGGTCCGAGCCTGCGGTCTTTCCGCAAATTAATCACACACAAGGAGGCGCACTGCCTGGAGACCGCGGTAGCTGCTGCGGTGATCCTGGAACAACATGGCTATCAGCCGCTGCTGTTGGACCTTGAGTCGCAGGACCTGTTGGACCACGTGCTTTTTGTTTTCAAGCATAACGGTCGTTGGGGATCGATCGGGCGTTCGCGAGATATCGGACTGCATGGGCGCAAGCCGGTTTACCGTTCGTTGCGAGAACTAGCGTGGAGTTATTTCGACCCGTTTGTTGACTTTTCGGGAAGGCTCAAGGGGTATGCAGTGACAAGTCTTTACGAACTCGGCGATTACGACTGGCGCTTTTCGTCGCGGCACATGCGCAAGATCGAAGACCACTTGCGCGCCATTCCACACCGGCAGATTCGCTCGTCCGACGCGCGATACGAGAAGCTGTTAGCGCGTTATCACCGCTACAAAAAGCGTTATCCTGAACGTTCGCCCAGCTACTATGAGAGTCGCCCTAAATGGATGCTCTAAACGATTGCTTTGGCCGTTTTCTTGAGTTGTGAGTCGAGGAGCATGTGAATAAGGACCGCGGTGACGATGATCGCGCCGCCCAGTAGCGCCCAGCGGGAAGGTTGTTCGCCCAGCACGAGAAAGACCCACACCGGATTCAGCACCGGTTCGACATAGCAGATGATGCCGGCGTCCAGTGACCTCACGCCTCGCGCCATCGCAACTGTGAACAATGCGTAAGCGATGCCGAGTTGTACGACGCCGAGGTAAACCACGCTGAACGCGTCGTGAAAAGTAAGATTTGGGATAGCCGCGAGTCCCCAGGGTGCAGTGATGATAACTGCGAGGATGTTGCCGTAAATCACGGATGAAGCCCGATTCACTTCACGCGCTTTCGGATGGCGCAGTGATAGGAAATAAAGCGCGAAGCACAAGCCTGAAGCGAGCGCAAGGAAGTTGCCGGTGACGTCCTGCGGCCGCAGTTGGCCCACAAAAAACAGCGCCATTCCACCGACGCAGACCAGCACCGTAATCAGGTCGCGCGAGCGAAACTTCTCTTTGTAGATTAAAGGTTCGAGAATGAGCAGGTAAACAGGAGCGGTGTATTGAAGAAAGATCGCATTCGCCGCGGTCGTCTCCTTCGTCGCCAGTACAAACAGGATCAGTAGCACCGCATACAGGACCGAGGCAAACGCGGTCACCCGATTTAATCCAAACCCCTCATGCCGGGTAACAATCGCAATCGTAATCGCGGCGAAGAACGATCGACAGAACGACAGCTCTAATCCACTCAAGCTGGTCCACTTGATAAAAAGCCCACCCGTGCTCCACAACAAAGCCGCGGCAAGCACAAACAGTAGGGGCGGCGCCTGCGCGCCACTGACTTTGCGTTCTGGCGCACTGACTTTGCATTCTGGCGTACTGAGATTGCGTTCTGGTGCACTGACAACGCGTGCTGGTGCACTGACATTGCGTTCTGGTCCAGTCATTAAATAACGCCGAAGGCGTTTGCAAATTTCAGCCCAGCGGTTGGAGCCTTGCGACAACCCTGGGGATTTATTTAGTTCTTGTTCTACAACGCTGAAAGCGTTGGCTAGTTCACCGGTTTGCCAACGCTTTCAGCGTTGATCTGCTTTTGTTTATACGGACCCAGGGTTGTCGCAAGCTCCAACTCTGGGCTGAAATTTGCCAACGCCTTCGGCGTTACCGCTATATCCCGTGACCGGTCTACGGCTCACGCTTCTGAGCTTTCAAATACTTCCCGAACACACCATTCCACGGTGGGATGACGATGGAGACGGCGCCGTAGGCTTGGGCTTGGCAGGCGAGGCGGATGAGGGGCTTGGGTTCCACCGTGTCGATGTAGCCGAACTCTTTGATCTTCTTGCCTTCACGCGCCGCAACATCGGAGAGCTTCTCGGCGCCCCCGAGAACTCCTACCCAACACGTGCCGCACGACGCGGAGCGACACTCGACCGGAATCGGTCCCTCGACTCGCCGCGGATCGATTTCGCGCCAGTTTTTCGAACGGTCGTCAGCCGCGCCCCACGCGAGATCCTGAACGTGATTCAAACGATACTTCGCCGCGTCGTCATTCTCGTCGTAAGTCACGGTCCATTTCTTGTTGACCGTCCTCAAGAATCCCAAAAATCCTTGACTGTCGTCCTTCGCACGTTCACGCAAAATATCGTCCGGCGACTTCCGCGCGTGCTTTTTATCAATCGTCACCTTTCCCGGCGACTGTTCAAATGCCTCGAGCCCAACTTGCCGGATTGTCATAAACGCCACCGCCGTAATCCCGACGACCAGCGAACGGTCAACCTTCGCCGCAGCCGCAACCTTCTGCGCCACATGCAAAATCTGGTCGGAAACCGCCGCCTGTTCGGCGCCGGAAACCCCACTAAACTCACGCGCGTGCTTCTGCGTCTCTCGTTTCACTTCCGGCCAGAAACGATGACCGTAAAGAAACCGGTGCGACGAATCGATCTGGTCGCGAAGTAGATAATTGCCCTGCATCAATAACTGCTGCGCCAGTTTCTGCGGGTCGTCAGCTCGCTGCAACGCCTGAAAAAGTCCAAGTGGATAGAACGAGAACCAGATCTGCGTGGCGTTGCGATCGACCTCATGAATCGACCGCAAAAGCGTAGTCAACGCGGCCGACCACGCCTCTTCATCGTGTTGGTTAAGAAAGTTTTCGAAAGGAGTCATATTTGCCAGAGACTAGCACGGAAGGCCCGGATCTGTGGTAAAGTCCGTGCTACAACCCTCCAGGAGGTCATCAAAAATGAATCAGGATAGACCGGAAATTGCCAAGCCCGGGCGCACGTTCGACAGTGCTTACAGCTTCTCATTCAGCATTACTCTCGGCCTCGTACTTTTCCTTGCCGGCCTGGCCATCAGCCTGACGTTTGGCCAAAGCGCCACGATCGGTCTCATTTTCGGCATCCCACTGCTGCTCGCGGGCCTGATCCTGCCCGTGTTCATGATGCGAGATCTGTTTCAACGCAACGACGTTGACGGCGTTTGCCCCTACTGCGCCGCGCCGATTAAAACGTCTGACGCCACGATTCGGCTCAACTGTCCATCCTGTAAACGGTTGATCGAAGTACGGGAAGCGTCGCTACATCGGAGTGAGACTCCTCAGTAGCCAATCGAGAGCCAGTTGCGGGTGAAGTAATCGCTGAACGTAAAGGCGAACAGAATCCCCATCCAAAACAACGCTGACGCCACGATCACCCAAACGAGTCGCGGGCTGTAACGCACGTGCATGAAATAAAGCACGACCAGCGTCGCCTTCACTGACGCGATCGTGAGTGCCACGATCGTGTTGAGCCGCCACGGAAAATCGACAAACGCAGCGAGAACCGTCAGCGCCGTGCCCACCAGCAGCGCCAGAAAGATGCCCAGATAAACTTTTACCGGAACGATGTGTTCGCTCATACGAAACTACCCGTGCTCAAAGTGTCGTCCGAGCAGGTACAGCAACGGAAACAGAAAGATCCAAACGATATCGACGAAGTGCCAGTAAAGCCCGATTATCTCGACCGGACTGTGATACTCCGGATCGAAGCGCCCCTTGATGGAGTACAAGATCAGAAACGTCAACAATCCGGCTCCGATGATCATGTGCAGCGCGTGCATGCCCGTCATCGCGAAGTAGATCCAGTAGAACATCTCGACTTGTCGCAATGTCGCGCCGGGCAACAGGTGCAACTTGTGATGATCAAGCGGCTGTCCTTCTTCCTGCACGGCCGGACCAAACGGCGCGCTGGGAATCAACCGGCCCGGAATCAGGTGATCGGTGTACTTGTCGTGATACTCGACCGCCTTGATACCCAAAAACGTAAGGCCCAAGATCAGCGTCAACACCAGACAGACAATCTGCGGCCGGCGGTTGCCGACCTGCGTAAAATAGACCGCCATCGCCATCGTGAAGCTGCTAACGATCAGCACGCCGGTATTCACGGCGCCGAGCACGATGTCCAAGTGGTTGCTGGCCGACGCGAAGGCCGCCGGATACAGGTTTCGGTAAAGCGCATAGGCGAGAAACATTCCACCGAAGAACATGAGCTCGGTGACGAGGAAGACCCACATGCCGATCGTGCCCGCCTCGCGCTGCTGCTCCATGTTTTCGAAGTGGTGCTGGAGCGCCGGGTGGCCGTGGATGTCCTGAGTTGTTGCGTGGCTCTCGATCAAGCTTACTCCTAACTAAATCCGTTCGGGTTCCGGACCAAACTTTCCAACTACCTCCGTCTCTTCAGGCGGAGCAAATTCATAAGCTTCCCAGGTCACAATCGGTGTGACTTCGAAATTCTCCGTCGGCGGCGGCGACTGCGTGCGCCACTCGAGTCCCGGCAAGTGCCACGGGTTCGCTTCCGCGACTCTGCCATAGCGCATCGACCACACGAAGTAGATCGCCGGAATCAACATACCGAAACCGAGTATCGAAGCGCCCGCGGTCGAAAGCACGTTGAACACCTGAAACTCAGGCGGGTACGCGTGATAACGGCGCGGCATACCGAGATAGCCGGCAATAAACTGCGGCAGGAACGTCAGATTGAACCCGACGAAGATCACGAGCGCGCTGAAACGTCCCCAGCCTTCGGGGTACATGCGTCCACTAATCTTTGGCCACCAGTAATGGAGACCGCCGAGGTAACCCATCAGCGCGCCGCCAACCATGATGTAGTGGAAGTGGGCCACGACGAAGTAAGTGTCACTAAGGTGAACGTCAAGTGCCAGCGAAGCCAGAAACAGCCCCGTCATACCGCCGATGGTAAACAGTCCGATAAACCCGAGCGCATAAAGCATCGGTGTGTCGTACGAGATCGACGATTTGTAAAGCGTCGCGGTCCAATTGAACACCTTGATAGCCGACGGTATGGCCACCGCGAAACTCAAAAACGAGAAGATCATTCCCGCGTAAACGGACTGGCTCGCCACGAACAGGTGATGTCCCCACACCAGAAAGCCAAACACCGCAATGGCCAGGCTGGAGAAGGCGACGAAGCTGTAGCCGAAGATGTTCTTGCGCGAGAAGTTTGCGATCAACTCGCTGATCACACCCATCGATGGCAAGACCATGATGTAGACGGCCGGGTGCGAATAGAACCAAAACAGGTGCTGAAACAACACCGGATCGCCGCCAAGTGCCGGGTTGAAGATGCCGACGCCTGCAAGTCTTTCAAACGCCATTAGCAGGATCGTGATCGCGATCACCGGAGTGCCGAGGATAAAGATCAGGCTGGTGGCGTAGAGCGACCACAAGAAAAGCGGCATGCGAAACCACGTCATCCCTGGCGCGCGCATCGTGTGAATCGTGACGATGAAATTCAGCCCCGTCAGGATCGACGAGAAGCCGTTGATGAAAATTCCCAGACCGGTCGCGACCACGTATGAGTTGGAAAACGTCGTGCTGAAGGGCGTGTAAAAGGTCCAACCGGTATCAACTCCCCCGGCGAGCAACGCGTAAATGGTCACGATGCCGCCAAGCAGGTAAATGTACCAACTGAGCAGATTTATCCTCGGAAACGCGAGATCTTTTGCTCCGATCATCATTGGGATCAGGAAGTTTCCCAACGTCGCCGGGATCGACGGGATCAGAAAGAAAAAGATCATTATGATGCCGTGCTGAGTGAAGACCTTGTTGTAGGTGGTCGACTGCAGAAGATCGCCCTGCGGAGTCAGCAACTCCAGGCGAATCATCATTGCGTAAAGCCCGCCAATGAAGAAGAAGAATGTGATCGAGGCCAGGTAGAGCAGCGCAATGCGCTTGTGGTCCTTGGTCAACAACCACGACTTCAACCCGTATTGGGCGTTGATGTAGTTGACCTTTGGTGGCGCCGGTACTTCAAATGACTCTATTGGTTGCATAAAACTAACGTCCCACGCCTATCTAATATTTTCCGTGGGTGAACCTGATGCACGAGGCGATGGAAGCGGCCCTGATGCCGCAGGCGATGCGCCTGGAGTCGCTCCGCTTCCGCCCGGCAACGATTTGATAAATGCGATTAACTGTACTAACTGATCCTCTGTCACCTGACCCTGGAACGTCGGCATGATCGGCTGAAAACCAGCGACGATCTTCGCCTGCGGATTCAGAATCGACTCGCGAATGTAAGCTTCATCGGCCCGCACTGTTTGTCCGCCCTCGAGCGGTGTGTCTCTCCCGACGAGACCGGCCAATGTTGGGCCACGTCCGCCTTCGCCGTTTGCGCCGTGGCACGAGGCGCAGCCAAGCGTTTGAAATAACTGTTGTCCGGCCGCGGCGGGAGTCGACGAGCCGGTGTTTCCACTGAGCCAGTTATCGAATTCGCGCGGCTCCATCACATAGATCGAACCCGTCATTCCGGAATGGTTCATGCCGCAATACTCAGCACAGAACAGGTGATACTTGCCCGGCTTTGTGGCTTCAAACCAGAGCGTGGTATATCTGCCCGGCACGACGTCGGCCTTGGTGCGAAACGCAGGCACGAAGAAATCGTGAATCACGTCTTCCGACGTCATGATCAATTTGATCCTGCGGCCGACGGGCACGTGCAATTCGTTGATCTCGCGCTGCCCGGTGGCGTGTTGCAGTTTCCACATCCACTGCTTGCCGACGACATAAACCTCAATCGCGTTTTGCGGCGGTTTGTACTGATTGAAGTAGAGCCGCGCGCCCCAGCCAAACATCGTCATCGCGATGAGGAAGGGAATGACGGTCCAGAGAGTCTCGAGTTTGTGCGAACCCGCAATCGGCCGTGGAATCTCGTAAGGCGTGCGACGCCGGTAACGAACGGTAAAGAAGATCAGGACCGCCGAAATCAGCAACGTAAAAAAGAGCGTCACACCCGACAGGTAGAAGTAGAGCGCGTCGACCTGCCACGAAAACGAAGAGGCACTTTCAGGAACGAGTGGAATCCACGACTGCATTACAGTGCCGCTCCCCCCGGTGTTTGTGTCGCACCTCCGGTGTTTCGAGCTTTGAGTAGCAGCAGCATCGCGGCGATACCTAACAAAGTAATCACACCGGCAACTCGCATGATATTCATCACGACCGCGCCGTATTTACCCGTTGCCGGATCGTAGTGATAGCAATAAAGCAGTAGCTGGTCGACTGGGGAACCGATCTTGTTTGCCGACGATTCAATCAAGCCGAGGCGCAGGTCGCGAGCCGGATACTCGATGCCGTAGTAGTAACGTGAAAGTTTTCCGTGCGGCGTCGTCACCATGACCGCGCTCGCGTGCGCAAACTGCTGGGTCTTCTCGTCCCAGCGGTAGCGAAAACCGGCAGCATCCGTAATCTTTTCGATGTTTGCCTGATCCCCGGTTAAGAAGTGCCAGCCATTCGTGGCGCCGGCGCGCATTTTCTCCGGCAGATAATCCACGTAGATCTTTTTCTTCTTTTGTGCGAGTTCCGGTGTTTCGCGCGGATCGAAGCTGATCGTCACCACGTCAAACTCTTTGCCCATCTGAAACGGCAACACGCGAAACGACGTGACCATGCCGTTGAGCACCTGCGTGCAGAGCATCGGACAGTCGTAGTAAACAAAGGCGAGCACAACTGGTTTATGTCCAAAATACTGGCCGAGTTTCACTTCCTGGCCGTTTTCGTCTCGAAAGACGAGGTCGAGCGGAAGCTGTTGATCGAGCTTCTGGTCGATCCGCACGTCCTGTAAAGCCGGTGGTAATCCGGTCGAAGGATTTCCGTTTGCGGGCCGCGCGCCGTAAAGCGGCGAGCTTGGCCCAGGCGGCGACTGCGCGGGCACACTGGACCACGCCATCACCAGCCACAAAATCGTCAACAGGAATTTCCTGAGTAAAACTTTCCCGCTTGATTTCATTGCTTCTTCTTTTCTGTCTCGCGCGCGGAGCTCCAGGCAGTCGGCATTTGGATCGCGTAGTCGTTCAGTTTGCCGGGTGCGGTTTGGGCTCGCGCCGGCAAGCCGCCGCCCGAGACTACCTGATCGATGGCCTGATCAATCGGAATGGCAATCGACTTGCCGGATTGATCTTTCAGTTCACCGCGCAGGGCTTTTTCCCACTCTTCTCGTAAAACCCGGTATTCCGCCTGCGGCTCCTTGTTCTGAAGATTGACTCTCTGCCCGTCTTCGAGCGTCACTTCAAACCCGGGCGCCGCCTGCAAACGCGGTTCGGGCGGCAACCGTTCTTCCTGCGACAAAGCCATCGGACCGGCACCACGCTCTTTTGCTTCCTGCGCGTTGAAGTAACGAAACAGTACCCATACGCCGATGGAAATCACGATCGTCGCGATCGTAAGCGCCGCGACAAACATGCCCACGCCACGCACGCTGACATCGCTCGCCTCGTGCTCGACCTCGACATTCCGAATGTGCGTAACATCCGGCGTTTCAGTTTTATGACCGTTACTCTTTGCGTTTCGTGTCATCTGTGTACATCCGTGGCCATTACCGACTCAAACTGCGGATCGTTGATTGGTATCAACGCTCTCTTACTCAACTGCCACGCAAGCAGTCCGAGCCACAATCCACCAAAACCGAATAGCGCAATCACGTCGAGCCAGATCCAGCGATGCTCTCTAAGCGCGGGCACCAGCATCCACAGCAGATCGATCATGCGCATGACGAGAATCAACAACGCGACCAGCACCAGCCGGCGCGGATTCCGTTTCAGATTTCGCGACAGCAGGAACAAGAACGGCGCCGCGAAGTGGAGCAGGGCAATAGCCACAATGATTACGCCCCACGCGCCGTGCGTCCGTTCGAGGTAATAGAGGATCTCTTCCGGCAAATTGCCGGACCAGATAATCAGGTACTGCGAAAACGCGAAGTAGGCCCACAGCATCACCAGCGCGAGCAGCAGTTTCCCGAGGTCCTGGAAATGCAGCGGCTTCACCACGTGATTCAGCGGTTCTTCTCTCGTCAGCATCGCCAGCATGGCGGTTACAAACGCCAGCGCGCTCAGGCTCCATGACGCGACGAAGATGAAGCCGTAGATCGTCGAGAACCATTCCGGTTCGAGCGACATGTACCAATCAACCGAAGCAAACGTCACGCTAAAAATTAACACCACCATGCCCGGCCCGCTCAGCACGCGCATCTTCTTGGCATAGCGAGCGTCGGCGGTGCGGTCCTGCTCGAGCGACCAACGATTCAAAAAGTAGGCGAGCGCGATCCAGATGGCGAAGTAAACAACCGTGCGCACGGTGAAGAACGGCAGATTCAAATAGGGCGTCTTGAACGCCACCACCGGATCATGCTCGAGCACCTCATGATCGGTCCACGGGTAGATCGAGTGCGCGCCGAGTATCACGGGAATAAACAGCAACGCCATTATCGGCAGCAATCGCGTCGCGGCTTCCAGTATGCGGCGGATGACAAACCCCCAACCGCCACCGGTCATGTGTTGCAACATCAAAAGCGCGAGCGAGCCGACGCTGATGCCGGTCCAGAACGTCCAGCCGATGAGATAAGCCTGAAAAAACTGCCGGCGATCGAGAAAGATCATCGCCACGAGTATCAGCAGCAACACGCCGCCGACGATCAGGGCGCGTTGCCGGAACGGTCCAGTCTGCGGAGGATTGAATGACGTACTCATTGATGTCCTCCTGCAGATGTTCTGGGTGTTGGCGACGGCAATGGCGAACTGCCTGGTACTGGAGAAGGCAAGTTTGCGTTCTGCTGGCTAAGTTGGAGTGCGCGAACGTAAGAGATGATGGCCCAACGATCCTGAACGGGAATTTGAGACGCGTAGGGCGGCATCGCGCCCCAACCGTTGGTGATCGCGTCGAAGAAGTGACCCACGGGCGCCTGCCGCAAGCGGTCGTCGTTGAACGATGCGGCCCGGCGGAATCCACGGCGGACGATCATGCCGTCGCCGTTTCCGGTAAGACCGTGACAAACGCTGCAGAAGATCTCGTAACGCTCGCGTCCGCGCTCAACGATTTCTTTGGTGATCGGAAAGGGAAACTCCGTAACGTCATCCGGGTAGGCATTGGCGCCGTTCGCTTGCTGACCCGCACTACCTGCTTGTTGACCCGCGTTGCCCGCCTGCTGACCGGCGCCGCCTGCTTGCGGACTCGCTGCCGGCGAAGCCGACTGAGTTGCTGTTCCGGCCGTTGTCGACGTCTCCTTCTTACCCGTAAACAGCGCCTTGTCCGTACGCAGAAAACCGCGCGGTATCGTGCCCTGTACCGGCGGCCGGCTCGACAGCCCGTCACCAAAGAATGACGTTCCGCGATACGGTTTCATCTTCGGCTGGTCCTGCATGTCACGACGGCAGCCCGCGCCCGTCAGGCACGCTGCAATCAACAGGACGACAATCCCAAATTGATTCCTAAACCTCGACATCACTGACTTCTATCGCATTCAAACTCTTCAACATCTGCACCACCGCGTCGTGATCGAACTTCGGATCGTTTGCTTCAACCGCGAGAAAAAACCGGTCGCGGGTCGCCAGCGCAAAGTTCGGCGCGTTGAAAACCGGGTGATACGGTTGCGGCAACTTGTTCAGCACCAGCATTCCCAAAACTGCCGCAAACGCCGCAAACAGCACTGTCATTTCAAAAGTGATCGGAACGAAAGCAGGCCAACTGTTGTATGGCCTACCGCCGACGTTCAGTGGATAATCGATCACTTCCATCCAGTACTGCATGAAAAAACCGCTCAGCCCGCCAACCACACCGCCAATGAAAACAATCAGCGGCAGACTGGTATGCGTGAATCCGATCGCTTCGGAAAGTTCTTCAATTGGATATGGCGAGTAACCGTTGATGCGCCGGTATCCCGCTGCGTAAACCTTTTCCGCCGCGTGGACCAGTTCGCCCGGACCTTCAAACTCCGCGATCACGCCGTACAGCGGCGGTGCATGACGCCGGTGATGGACGAGTGGCGGACGAGCTGACATCGCTTATTCTTCCACCTCCGCTTCCGGCAGAATCGTGCGCATCTCGAAAATCGAAATCATTGGCAGGAACCGTATGAACAGGAACAGCAGCGTAAGGAAAAATCCAATCGTACCGATGAACATGCCCCAGTCCCACTGCGTCGGCTGATACATGCCCCACGACGACGGCAGAAAATCGCGATGCAGGCTCGTCACGACAATTACAAACCGCTCGAGCCACATGCCAATACTAACCACGAGCGAGATGATCCAGAGCGCCAGCAGATTCGAGCGCACTTTCTTGATCCAAAGAAACTGTGGCGTGACGATGTTGCAAAGAATCAGCGCCCAGTAATACAGGTGATACGGGCCATGCATGCGGTTCCAAATCATGAATCGTTCATACTTGTTGCCGCTGTACCAGCCGAAAAACACTTCCATCATGTAGCCGTAACCGACGATCAATCCGGTCGCGAGCATCACTTTCGCCATGTTGTGCATGTGGCGCATGGTGATGAAGCCTTCGAGACCATAAAAACGGCGCAGCGGAATCGTTAGCAACAGCACCATCGCGAAGCCCGCGTAGATTGCGCCGGCGACGAAGTAAGGCGGAAAGATCGTTGCGTGCCAACCGGGGATGATGCCGACTGCAAAGTCGAAACTGACGATCGTATGCACTGAAAGCACGAGTGGTGTAGCGAGACCTGCGAGCAGGAGGTACGCCATCTCGTAGCGATGCCAGTGACGCGCTGATCCGCGCCAGCCCAGGGCGAGCATGCCGTAGAGAATCTGAAATGGTTTACTGCGGGCGCGATCGCGCAGCGTTGCAAAGTCGGGAATCAAACCGACAAACCAGAACATCGCCGAGACGGTCGCGTACGTCGACACCGCAAACACGTCCCACATCAGCGGGCTGCGAAACTGCGGCCAGATTTGCATCGTGTTCGGGTAGGGAAACAGCCAGTAGGCCAGCCACGGACGACCGAGGTGGAAGATCGGATACATGCCGGCCTGCGCCACGGCGAAGAGCGTCATCGCTTCGGCAAACCGGTTGATCGACGTGCGCCAGCGTTGGCGCAGCAGCAACAGAATCGCAGAGATCAGCGTACCGGCGTGACCGATTCCGATCCACCAGACGAAGTTGAGAATGGCGACGCCCCAGGCGACGGGAACGTTGACTCCCCACAAACCAATACCAACGACGAGGAGATTCGTTATCGTCAGCAGCATTAGTTGGAAGAGCACGAAGGAGATCGCAAAACCGATGAACCATGCCAGCGACGTCTTGCGTTTCAAGACGATCGAGCTGATCTTGTCGGTGACCGAAGCAAAAGTCATCCCCGGCTCGATCACGGGTGCCGTCGAGTGCATCGGACCTTCGGTGTACGGTTTGTGTGCTTCCTGGTCTGCCACGGATTATTCCGATTTGATCTCCGGGTTCGGGTTTTTCAACTGCGACAGATAAGTCGTGCGCGGCTGGGTGTTCAATTCGCCGAGCAACGAGTAATTGCGCCGGTCCGCTTTTAACCTCGACACGCGGCTGTTCGGATCGTTGATGTCGCCAAAAACGATCGCCTCGGTCGGGCAAACGGCCTGGCACGCTGTCACGATCTCGCCGTCGCGCACTTTTCTGTCTTCAAGTTCTGCTGTGATCTTCGCGTTCTGAATGCGCTGTACGCAGTAGGTGCACTTTTCCATTACGCCGCGGCTGCGTACCGTCACTTCGGGATTGCGCATCAACTGGTACGTCGGCGTGTCCCAGTCCTGATAAAGGAAGAAATTGAAGCGGCGCACCTTGTACGGGCAGTTGTTCGAACAGTACTTCGTGCCGACACAGCGGTTGTAAACCATGTCGTTGAGGCCTTCAGCACTATGGACGGTCGCATGGACCGGACAGACCGGTTCGCAAGGCGCTTTCTCGCAATGCATGCAGGGCACGGGCATGAAATGCGTGCCTTTGGGATCGTTAGGATCGAAACCGTTGAAATAGGTATCGACGCGGATCCAGTGCATCTCGCGGCTGCGCACGACTTCGGTTTTACCGACAACGGGAATATTGTTTTCGGCCTGGCAGGCGATCGTGCAGCCGTTGCAACCGATGCAGTTGTTTAGATCGATGGCCATGCCCCAAGCGTAGTTTGGTGCGTTTTCCGCCTGGTTTTTGTAGTCGTATTCCGGATAGATCGACGGGTGTTGGTGTTTGTCGTCACGGTGCTGTTCCCCGCCATGAAGAAACTCTTCGAGGGTTTCCGATCGGACAACGTCGCGCTGCTCGGTACTGAAGTTCGGATCTTCGAGATTGAAGTGAAGCTGCGTCGTGGCCAGAAGGTGTTGCCCGCTGGTTCCCCTGACTTGAACCCCGCTGCTGAACCACGGCTCATACGACGTGCGAATGCTGTAAGCGTCAAAGCCAACGCGCTCGTCCTGATTTGAACCTCCGACGCGTCCGGCGAGACGGCGACCATAGCCGAGATGAATCGTGACAACGCCGTCGGGTTGGCCCGGCGTAACCCAAACCGGTACGCTCAACGTGCGTCCCTGTCGATCGACCAGATCGACCATGGGGACATAGTGCTCGCGTCCCTTGACGGCGTTCTCCTGTCTCAAGCTGCCGGTCAGCTCTAGCGCCGCGTTCGGGCTTAGGAGAGCGACGTTGTCCCACGTGACTTTGGTCAGCGGTTTCGGCAGTTCCTGAAGCCAGCCGTTGTTGGCGAAGCGTCCGTCGTAGACTGACGGGTCCGGACGAAAAACAACTTCGAAACCAGATGTTGCCGATGGAGAACTCGGATTTTGATTTGCGAAGTCCCTGTTGAGCGAAACGGTCTTTGTTTGCAGCGCCGAGTTGGGGATAAAGCCGTCGTGAATCGACTGACGCCACCACGTTTCAAAATCGGCTGTAGTTGCGCTTGGTGTTGCGGTCGGTGTGCCGGTTGCGCCAGCTCCCTGCGCTGGACTCGCCGTCGGACTTGCGGACGGCGTAGGCGTCCCCAGTCTCGCGCGTTCCTGTTGCCAAAAGTTTTTGACGATGTCGTAAGGCTTGCGATCGTATTGTTCCGAAAAGACAGCGAGCAGTTCCTGGGTGGTTTTGCCTTCGTAGAGCGGCTCGATGAGCGGTTGAACGATGGTTACGGTGCCGTCGTACGAACGCGCGTCGCCCCACGACTCGAGATAGTGCGTGGCCGGCACGTGCCAGTGACACAACTCGGAAGTTTCGTCTTTGTACTCACTAAGATGGACGCGGAGTTTGGCTTTCTTCAGTCGCTCGAAATCCAGTTTTAGATCGACCGGTGTGTTGTAAACGGGATTCCCGCCGAGTATCACCAACATCTCAACGCGGCCCGCATCGATATCGTCAATCAGATCTTTTAACGATTGACGCTGGTCCACGGGATTCACTTCCAACGGATCCGTGTAAAAAACCGTCTTGCCGACATTCCCAAGCGCGTCGTTCATCGCGTGCGCGAACGCGTGAACAATCGGCGGCTGACCTTCGCCGGCGATGACAATGCTTGCGCCCTGGTGTTGTTGCAGGTCGCGCAGCAGCGGCTCGATCCACGGAAAATCAGCGGCCGTTCCTCCGCTCGCAAGCGTGCGAGCCAAGCCCTCCATCTGACTCGGTTTCACGTGCCATGTATGGTCGGCCATCGCGCCGGTGTTCGAGGGTGTCGTCTCGATTACGTAGAGACGGTTCATCTCGAGATTGTTTTCCGTGACGCGCCGGCGTGAGATGAATTCGCGTGAGTAGCGCAAATATCCCGGCGTCACCGGCGACAGAAAATCAGCATCGAGCGAGAGAATTCGCTGCGCTACATCGAACTTGTAAATCACGTTGACTGGCTGGCCAAACGCCATCACCGCGCCTGCCCGCGAGTTGTCGTGATTCGCCGGCTCGTATTGATGCCATCTCGCCTGCGGAAATGCGGTCAACAACTCGCGCATCTGCGCGCCAACGCTCGGCGACGTGATCGTTTCCGTGAGAAAACGAATACCCGCCCCTTGTTTCGGCCGTTGCTCATCCAACGCCGAACGCATTTCGCCAACAAACGCCATCCACGGGCGAATGTCTTCGCGATAAGTGAGCGTTTGCGAACGATCGGGATCGTAAAGACTCAAAATCGATGCTTGCGAAAAGATGTCGGTGGCGCTTGAGCCGCGTGGATCGCGATAGGGATCTGCGGCGGGAACATTAACGGGCCGGTTGTTCGGATGATCCGGATTACCTTCGACCTTCGTCGGCCGTCCTTCGTTGCTGCGCACGAGGACCGGCGTCGCAGCGCCGAAGAGTGGTGCGGCAGTCGCAAAGAAAAGCGCATGGCCCGGAACCTGTTCTTCGGGCTGCTTAACGTAAGGAACAATCTTCTCGGGCGGTTGAAAGACGCAACCGCTCAGCCCGGCAAGTGCGAGCGACGCACCCATCAATTTTAAAAACGTGCGGCGTTCGACGGGATCGTTCCAACCTTCGGCCTGTTGCGGAAATTCACGTGCAACAAACTCACGAAACACCGGCGTGTCCGCCAGTTCATCCAGACTTCGCCAATACCTCTTACTACCGCGCGGCGCTTCAGCATTCTGTAAAGCAAGAATGTGATCGCGCATTAGCTTGAAGTTTATGTGACGATCGCTTTCGCTCATTTTCAAACCAATAGTTCACTAACGGTGACAAGTGGAACAGCTTTCCAAAACTCGTCGTCCTTGAATTTTGTATTCCGCCTTCAATCGAAGACCTTCAGCCAGTTGATTCGGTCCGGGCTGCCAGGTCATATCGAAAATCTTGTCCTTCGGGCGCACGAATCGCTCCGGCGCGCGGTGGCATTCCAAACACCACTCCATCTGCAACGACGCCGCCTGATACATGATCGGCTGATCGTCCACGCGTCCATGACACGTCGAACAGCCGACGCCCTTCTTTATGTGAATACTGTGATTGAAATAGGCGTAATCAGGCAGGTCGTGAACGCGTATCCATTCCAGCGGTTTGCCCGTGCGGAAACTTGCGCGCACCGGCTCGAGATACGGACTCTCGGCCCAGATCTGCTTGTGACAGTTCATGCAGGTCGATGTGGAAGGCAGACCGGCGGACGCGGAAGTTTCCACTGACGTATGGCAGTAACGGCAGTCAATACCATCGTCACCGACGTGATGCTTGTGACTGAACTGGACCGGTTGTTGACGCTCGACCCACTGACCGGTGTTCCACGACGAACGATTGAGTTCGACGGCGACCCACAGGAGGGCAACAATAATAAAAAGAGCACCGTAGATAGTAATCTTCGCTAAAGCATTAGTGCTGTGGTGGAAGATCTGTGGCATTGGAAAGAACGCACTTTACCAAATAGATCGAGAAATTCAAATTGGGCCACAGAACTGTGAAAACTAGTTTTCTTCCGCGTCACGAGCGAGGAGGGCTGCACCGATTACTGCCGCGTCGTTGCCGAGTGTGGCAGCCACGATGCGTGTCGCGTCAAAACAAGGTTGAAAGGCGCGACGCTTCGCTTCCTGGATGATGGGATTAAGGATCAGCGGTCCGGCGTCCATGACGCCGCCACCGAGCACAATGCAGTCGATGTTGAGCAGATTGATGACACTGGCGACGCCCGTGCCGATAATTTTTCCGGTGCGTTCGATCATCATGGCCGCGAAATCGTCGCCTTCGCGCGCTTCGTGAGCTAAATCGTCGGCCGTAAAGTTTTTATTGAGCGCCAGGCGAGATAATGACGACGTGTTGTCGCGATAGAGACGTTCGCGCGCCCGCCTGACGATGCTCGGAGCCGAGGCGACTGTTTCGAGGCAGCCGGTATTACCACAAACACATTGAAGACCTTCGGTATCTATCGTGATGTGTCCGACTTCGCCGGCAAATCCTGACGCGCCCGTCCAAAGTTTGCCGTCAAGAATGATTGCGCCGCCGATACCGTCGCCGATCATCATGTAAAACAGATTGCGACTTCCCCGTCCAGCCCCGACTTTGAACTCGCCGTAAGCGGCGGCGTTTGCGTCGTTCTCGATCTCGACGCGCAAACCGGTGGCGCGTGTCAGCTCGGCGTGAAGGTTTTCAACCATCGGCGACGGCAGGCCGCGCGGATCGATCACGCGATCAGTTTGTCGATTAACCAAACCGGGAAGTGCGACACCGAGAGCACCGACTGTTCCGAGCGCAGGTCGCAAGTCTCCGGCCATCGTCGCGAGCTGTGGGACGATGTTCTCCGATGAAATTTGCGTCTCGACGCGCTCGATTACACGGCCTTCCTCGTCGACCAACGCGGCGCGAATCTTCCCGCCGGAGACGTTGATCCCGATGAAGTGTTTTCTCGGATTAGTCATATCAATAAGCCAAGGAGTAGAATTGTGCCACAAGACGGCCCAAAAGACACAAAGTGGCTATGCAGATTCGCACCATTCTTTTGCCGACTGACTTTAGCGAGTGTGGCAACTACGCGCTCTCCTATGCCGCATCGCTGGCGCGTACGTTCAAAGCATCCATCATTTGTGTAAACGTGATCGAACCCATCGTGCCGACGGTCGGCTATTCCGGTATGACGGAACCGTTGCCGATCGCCGACATCACCGAACAACTCGAAGACTCCGCCGAGCGTGAACTGCCGAAGCTCGCTGAATGTGACGAGTGCTCCGGTCTCGACGTTGAGGAACTGGTGGTGCACGGCGAGGCTGCTTCGGAGATCGTGCGCGTTGCCGCTGAGCGAAACGTTGATCTGATCGTGATCTCGTCTCACGGCCGCACGGGTTTGGGTCGAATTCTCTTCGGTTCCACCGCGGAATCGGTAGTGCGACATGCGCCGTGCCCAGTCCTGGTCGTTAAGCCCCCGCAGCACGAACAAACAGAACAGTAGTCAACCGTGACCCCTCCAGTTTATTCTTTGACCCGCCGGCTGATTTCTGCTCCCAGGCTTTCTCGGACTTGAGTTTCATAGCCCTGGTTTCTCATGCACCTCGACTTTCTCTACGAACTCATATTTCAGTACGGGCTATACGCAATCTTTTTTCTGGTCATGTTGGAGGGCGACATCACTCTGCTGATTAGCGGAGTGCTGGCCCACAGTGGGTTTTTCGGGGAGTACAGCTTTTTGCGTCTTTTAATTTGGGCGACCTTGGGGGGGTGCCTGAGCGACAACATCGCTTACTTCGCCGGCCGCGGGTTTTGCGAGGGCGTGAAACAGTTTCGTTTCTATCGTGCGGCGAGACCGAGATTAGAACGGCTGACAAACAAGTTTGGCGTCCTTTCGATTTTTCTTTCGAAATACATCTATGGCTTGCGCTGGGCGTCCTGCGTCTTTTACGGCGTCGGCCGGATGCCCTACCTGCGATTTTTGCTAGTTTCGTTCTTTAGTTGTTTTTTGTGGGTCTTCATTCTCGCAGGCGCCGGTTACTTCTTCAGCGGCGCCGTAATGGGTTTGATTGGCGACTTCCAACGGCTCGGCAAAGTGTTGCTGGTGATCGTCGTCCTCGGAATCGTTGGATTTTATCTGGCCGAACGATTTTGGCTATCACCGAAAGTTGAAGAGGCGGATCCGGAACGTGTGCGGGAGTTGGAACACGCAGCCGCCGAGAAGTTACAGGACTTGCGAGAGGAAATTCAGGAACACATCCCTTTTAGTCACCGGGCCGAGGAAAAGAAACGTGTAGCCAAGCGAGAAGGGGATGGCGACTAAGGCATTGTCGATTTTCGATTGCCAATTGCCAATTGGAGTCGAACTTGCTAACTTCGCCTTGATTTACCAAGCACACTTCTCCTACTAAAGAGGGACCAGCGCAATTGCTAAATCGGCAATCGGCAATCGAAAATCGGCAATGATCATAGAATCTTCAGCACCTCCCCGAGTGGACCTTGAGGGCGGCACTATCGACATCTGGCCGCTTTATCTTTTCCATCCAGGCGCTACGACAGTCAACTTTGCGCTTTCACTTTATGCCCGTTGCCGGATCGAGACGAATGACGATGGACGCATCGTGCTCGAATCGCGCGACCGGAAAGTCTCGTTTGAAACGCACCTTTCAGCGCTCGAGGATCTGTTGCTCGAAGAGCGTTTGGAACTGATTTCGAAACTGGTCCACTTCTTCAAACCGACCACCGGATTTCATCTTGTTGCTGAAAGCACGGTGCCTGCGGGTGCGGGTTTGGGCGGTTCGTCGGCGTTGGCGATTGCTTGTATTGGCGCGTTGAACCGGCTGGTGGGCAACCGTTATGAGGAACGGAAATTTGTGACGATCGCGGCGAATGTCGAGTCGACGGTGATAAAAGTGCCGGCTGGTTTTCAGGATTATTATCCGCCGCTTTACGGTGGGGTGTCGTGTGTGCATTTTCGGGCGGATGGAATGAAGCGTGAGGCGCTCGACATCAATTACGCGGAGTTGGAACGAAGGATTGCGATCTGTTACACGGGGGAGCCGCGTCTTTCCGGGATTAATAATTGGGAAGTTTACAAGCGCCACATTGATGGCGACGCGGAGCTATTTGAGTTGTTTGACGGGATTCGCGATTCGGCGCGCAACATTCGCGAAGCGCTGTTAGCGGACGATTGGGATCGCGTCGCCGCGGTGATGAAGGAGGCCTATCCGATTCGCAAACGGCTCGCGCCGACGATCACGACGCCGCAGATGGATATGCTGGTGGAAAAAGCGTTGGCGAACGGTGCGGAAGCAGCGAAGGTTTGCGGTGCTGGTGGCGGTGGGTGTATTGCGTTTTTCTGTGCGTCCGGACGCCGTAAAGATGTCGAAGCGGCGCTGGCGGCGGAAGAAGGCGTTGAAGTTTTAGACTGGAAACTCGCGCAGGATGGTCTTACCGTTACCGAGAAGTTTTAAAATCGGTTTTTCTTTATTGGTTTTAAAATCTACTGTTCGGCGCGTTGCTTAGCGGCTGCGGAGACTGCAGCGAGCCGCGCAACCTTTTGCTGAAACGTTTCGCCGGGTACCGGACCGGTATCTACCACACCGCAATACGTAGAGCGCTTCATTAAGCTGCGATCCGCGTCGCCGGTCGGTTTGTGTGCCGGGGATGATGAGGTCGCCGCAGGCTGAGGCGCGGAATTTTCAGCGGATTGAACGACCGAGGATGTTGTCGACGCGGTTGAGACGGGCTCCGCAGTTGCGATGGGTTCCGCGGTCCCAACCGGTTCACCCCCGCCTTCTTCAGCACGTTGCTTCGCTGCTGCCGAAACCGCTTTTAATCGCGCGACCTTCTGTTCGAAAGTCTCGCCGGGAACAGGACCCGTATCCTTCACGTCAACATAAGTCGAACGCCGGAATAGTTGACGGTTTGGATTTTGGCCCAGGGTTTTGTGCTCGCCCGCTTTCGGAGCCGGCGCCGCAGCCTTTGGCGCTCCGGGTGCCGCAGCCTTCGGAACTGCCGGCGCACCAGCCGCAGGCGCGGCAGGTTTCGCTGCCGCAGGTTTCGCGGGGTGCGCTCCGTGACCCTCTACAGCGGTCTCCACCATCACGAACACGCCACGTTGCTCGTCTTTCTTAATCACCGGCAGCGTTCCACCCGCCGCCTGCAACAACGCAGTCAACTCGGCTTCAACAAACCGTACCTGCTTGTTTGGATCGCGCACGTGGCCCAACGGCGGACCCATGTAAAGCGTCCCGCACGTCTGGCATTTAGAAAGCACGTCGTCGCCGCGCAAGTGCACCTGCGCCGGCTCACCCGCCGTTCGCAACTGCTTCAGGTGACCGTTGCAGAGTTTTCCCTTCTCGTTTTTCTCGTTGCAGACGGTCTGCGCGTTGGTGATTCGTTTGGGAACCGCGATGGTTTCGGTGGTTGCCATGGTGGTTTTTCGAAAGCGCATTGTACACGAGTTGAGAATGTTATGCTCAACGAGTGTTGCAAAAGCTCATGGCCAGGGTATGGCGCGCGCTGCCGCCGCGCATTCGCCGGTGGAGCATGCGCGCCACTCAGGCGCGCTTTACGGTCACTGCGGGCGCTCTGATTTTCAACGATGCCGGAGAGATATTGCTGCTCAAACATCGCTTTCGGGCCGGCAGCGGTTGGGGTATTCCCGGCGGATTTCTCGAACACGGCGAACAGCCGGAACAAGCACTCAGACGCGAACTCCGCGAAGAGATCGGTCTGGAAGTCAATCAGGTGGAGATCTTCACCGCACGTTCGTTCAGAAAACCACGCCAGGTCGAGATACTGTTTCGCTGCCGTACTAACACCGCAGGCACACAAGGCGCACAAGTAAAATCGCAGACAATGGAAGTGGAACGCGCCGAGTGGTTTTCCGTGCGCAACCTGCCTGCAGGTCTGCCAACAGATCAACAACTGCTCATCGAACGCGCGACCTCGTATGGAGCAAATGGCCGCGATTGATGTATGCTCTGCGCGCGCAACTAACCAAACACAAACTGGAGAACCACATGGTCGAGCTGATTCCTTCCCAAGAGGCTGTAATGCAGATTCTGAAACGCACCGGCGCGTTTCGCGAAGGTCACTTCGTTTATCCCAGCGGGAGACATTCGCCGCACTACTTTCAAATGCCACTCGCCTTTCGCTACTACGACACCGCGCGCGTGCTGGCAGTGGCGCTAAGCCGAAAGTTCCGGCTCGAAAAAGACATCTCCAGTCAGTTGCCAAAAATCGCGGTTATCAGTCCGAGTTCGGGAGGGATTCCGGTCGCTTTCGGTGTGCGCGATGCGCTCAACGCGGAACAGATCTACTGGGCCGAACAGGAACACGGCGAACGCATGTTCCGGCAGTATGTTAATCAGGGCGAAGTGAATCCGTGCATCATCGTCGACGACATCATCCGCAGCGGCAATGCAATTGACGAAACGGTGAAATTGGTGAAGTCACTCGGCGCGCGCATCATCGGTTGCGGCGCGATCGTGCGTTTTGATTCAGCACCTGATGAAGTTGAAGGCGTGCCGATCAAGTCGCTAGTGGATTTTAACGCGCGGATGTATGAAAGTGGCGACAACTGCGTGGACTGCAAACACGGAGCAACGCCCGAACAGGTTCGTTACTAATTCAGATCTCGTGCCGGTTGGCCAGCGCCTTATCCATTGTTACCTCATCAACGTATTCGAGGTCGCTACCCACCGGCATTCCCATCGCAATTCGTGTTACGCGTAGTCCCAGAGGCTTCAGCAAACGGCTGATGTAATTGGCTGTGGCCTCGCCCTCAGTCGTCGGATTGGTGGCGAGAATTACTTCCGTCACCTTCACCCCGTCGTTATTTTCCGGTTTCAGTCGCGGCAAGAGATTCGCCAGGTGCAACTCGCTTGGTCCAATGTGCCGAATCGGCGAGAGACTGCCGTGTAACACGTGGTAGACGCCTTTGAAGCTGCGTGTCTTTTCCACCGCCACCAGACTGTGCGGTTCTTCAACCACGCAGATCACGGAATGATCGCGGCTCGGCGACGAACAAAACCGGCACGGATCGACTTCCGTGAGGTTGTTGCAGATCGAACAAAGAACGATGCGTTGTTTCACCTCGCGCATCGCGGCTATTAATCTCTCCAGATCGGCATCCGGGACGCGCATGAGATGAAACGCGAGACGCTGCGCCGACTTGTGTCCGATACTCGGCAGGCGTTTCAGCTCGTCGATGAGTTTGGTAACTGGTTCCGCGTACTCCAACATTGCTACGTATTAACCGAAGAGACCTCCGAGTCTATCCGAAAAGGCCGCCCAGGCCTGGCGGCAACATTCCGCCGATCTTTCCTTTCAGCGCTTCATCCACCTTACGGTTCGCTTCGTTTACCGCGGCCACGATCATGTCCTGAAGCATCTCGACGTCTCCGTCTTTCACCGCTTCCGGATCGACTTTTAACGAAACGACTTCATGATTGCCTTTCATCTGCACGGTGACGACACCGCCTCCCGCTGTAGCATCGACGCGCAGCTCTTCCATTTCTTTCTGCATTTTTTCCTGCATCTGCTGCGCTTGCTTCATCATCTGCTGCATGTTGAATCCGCCCGGAAATTTCATTGCCCCACCTCTTCGAAAGAATTAGCCAAACTCACTCAGATTGAAACCGGCATGAAGCCATCCTAGCGGCCAACAGTTTTCAATTCAAGCTTCAGCTATTGACACCTTGTCCAGAATCCACAGAATGAGAGCCCAAGACTATGGCTGATCCAAATATTGACCGTACCCTGACGGCCGGGATCAATCTTTATTACGATCTGTACCGGCCCTCATCTGCGCCCGCGCCGTTACTAATCGCACTGCACGGCTATGGCGCAAACAAGCGGCAGATGATGCGCGAGGCACAGCAGATGGCGCCCGAAGGTTTTGCGATCGCTTCGTTGCAGGGCTTTCATCAACACCTCAAAGAGCCACGGGAACCAGGTGGACCACTGCGTTTCGGTTTTGGCTGGTTAACCAACTTTCACCCGGAAGAATCAGTGGCCATTCATCATCAGGCCCTGTTGGATCTCACCTCGCGATTGATCGTCGACGGCGTCGCTGATTCAACCCGGATCTTTCTACTCGGCTTTTCGCAGTCGTGTGCACTCAATTATCGGTTCGCGTTTACTTACCCGGAAAAGTTGCGTGGCGTGATCGGCATCTGCGGCGGCATTCCCGGCGACTGGGATACAAATTCCGTCTACCAATCCTCGCCGCTTAGTGTCTTTCACTTGGCAGAACCCGAGACGAGTTCTACACACCCGAACGCGTACGCGATTATGAACGGCAGCTCGCGTCGCGAGCGCGGCATGTCACTTTCAAAAGCTACGACGCAGCGCATGACATCGTCCCACAGATGCGCGAGGACGTACGGCAATGGTTGCTGAACTAGAGCGCGACGTTGAAGCGCGCAGCGCGGTCTTCAAAAAAGAACTCGGACTGTTTGATCTCGTGCTGGCGCAAGTTGTCTTTGTCGTCGGCACGATCTGGGTTGGCTGGGCGGCGAAACTCGGCTACGAACAGAACGTCTTCTGGATCCTCGCGATTGTTACCTACTACCTGCCGCTTGCCGCGGCCGTTATTTTTCTCAATCGGCTTGCGCCGCTCGAAGGCGGTCTTTACCAGTGGGCCAAGCTGGCTTTCAACGACTTCGTCGCGTTCATGGTCGCGTGGAACCTCTGGGTGTTTGCCATCTCAATCCTCGCCGGTATCGGTCTAGTAGTGACGACAAACTTCTCCTACGCCATTGGACCAGCCGGTGCGTGGATGCGAGAACACAGAATACTGATAACCACGATCAGTTTCCTGCTGGTGATCGGTGTGGTGTTGGCTGCGATGCGCGGCTTGAAGTTGGGTAAGTGGGTGCAAAACGCGGGAGGCGTGATGCTCCTGATCACTTTTTCCGCGCTGATTCTGCTGCCGCTGCTCGGGATTGTCCGCGGGACTGTTGGCGAGTACCGTCCCTTTGTTTTTCAAATTCCGAGTTTCACTGCTTACAACATCAACGTGGCGAGCAAACTCGCGCTCGGTGGCCTCGCCGGTTTTGAGTACATCGCGATTCTCGCGGGCGAAACGAAAGCGCCCGCGCGAAACATCGGCCGCTCCGTGATCATCGCCGCGCCCATTATCGCGGTAATGTTTATTCTCGGCACCAGTTCGGTGCTCGCGTTTGTTTCACCAGACAAAGTAGACCTGATTAGTCCCATACCCCAGGTTCTTACAATTGGTTTCGGTTCGTACGGCTGGGTCGGAACGGTTGTGTCGATCGCGATTCTCGGGGTTGTGGTCCGGCAGATCGCGTTGATGAGTATCTACTTCGCGGGCAACACGCGTCTGCCGATGGTTGCGGGTTGGGACCGTCTGTTACCCGCGTGGTTTACGCGTCTGCATCCGAAGTACAAAACGCCAACCAACTCGATCCTGTTTGTCGGCGCGGTCACATTGGTACTCGGGTTGTTGAGCTTGACCGGTGTGGGCGTGCAGGAGGCGTTTCAACTGCTCGACAACGCGGGCGGAGTTTTCTACGCCTCGACTTACCTCGTTTTATTTGCCATACCGCTCTTCGGCATGAAAGCGTTTGGCGTGCGCGCGCCGTGGTGGTTGAAGATCGCGTGCGCGTCGGGGTTTCTCGTTTCCGTCGTCTACATCTGCTTCACGATCATTCCGATTATCAGTGTCGAAAACCCTTGGGCGTTTGCGCTGAAGATCGTCGCGACTGTCGTGCTGGCGAATGCCGTCGGCGTGACGATTTACACGTTGGGAAAGAGAAGAGCATAGGGCCATACGGTATGACGAAGCTGGCGATCGTTAATTGTGCGCAGGCTGTAACGCTTGCCGGACCGGCGCGTCCGCGTGTTGGACCAGAGATGCGCGACCTCCAAATCGTTGCGCCCGGTGCTTTACTCATTCGCGACGGTTTGATTGAGCGAGTTGGCGACAGTCGAGAGATCGAATCGCTTATCGACGCTGACTGTGAAGTTGTAGACGCTGGTGGTCGTGTCGTTCTGCCGGGGTTTGTCGATGCACACACGCATCCGGTGTTTGCGGGTACTCGTGTCGACGAGTTTGAGGAACGAATCAAGGGCGCAACTTACCAGGAGATCGCCGCGCGCGGCGGTGGAATTCAGTCCACGGTTACTCGAACACGCGCGGCGAGTCTTGAGGAACTCGTAAGGACCGGTGCGCGTTACGCGGCGTGGTTTCTGCGGGGCGGTACGACGACGGTCGAAGCAAAGTCTGGTTACGGGCTTTCGCGGGAAGATGAGATCAAGATCCTGCGAGTAATCAGGTTGCTGGACCAGAACACCGCGCTACGTTACGTGCCGACATTTCTGGGCGCGCACAGCATTCCACCCGAATACAAAGCGCGCCGAGACGAGTACGTTTCATTGTTGATTGACGAGATGTTGCCGCAGATCGCGCGCGAGAAACTCGCGGAGTTCTGCGATGTGTTCTGTGAAGAGAATGTGTTTACGACCGACGAATCGTGGCGAATACTGGCGGCAGCGCGTTGTCACGGCCTCGGGTTGCGAATTCACGCGGATCAACTTTCGCTCGGCGGAGGCGCCAGACTAGCTGCGGAACTAGGAACGATCACCGCGGATCACCTGGAGCACACTGACGCCGGAGGAATCGCGGCGCTGAGGTCGGCGAACGTGCAACCGGTGTTGTTGCCCGCTTCGGTTTACGCGCTCGGCTCGTCGCGTTATCCGGCCGCGCGTGAAATGATCGACGCGGGTCTCGCGGTTGTGCTCGCGACGGATTTCAATCCCGGTTCCTCACCGACACCTTCGATGCTCACGATTCTGTCGCTGGCGGCGACGCACATGAAGCTGACACCGGCCGAATCACTCACTGCCGCAACGATCAACGCCGCGTACAGCTTGAACCGCGGCGACCAACTTGGCTCACTCGAGCCCGGCAAGATCGCGGACGTCGTGATCCATGACACGGACGACTACCGCGAGCTGATCTATTTCTTTGGCGTGCAGCACGCTTGGAAGGTATTTGCGCGCGGCAAAGCGATAGATATTAGCGGTTGACGCTCACAGTCTTCTGTCCTATTATTCTTCGCAACACTGGAAAGGAGGTGATTCTAAAATATATGAGTTCTTATCACAGTGAGGTGGCTGCGGCCTGACCTCTGAACCAGCTAAACCGTTAGGATTCTGGTTCGGTAGTCTTACTGCATAGTGCTCCTTCTTCTGGAAGGCACACAGTCAGCCTCAGGCCAATCCCAACAGTTCACCGAAAGCCGTCCACGACCTATCGTGGACGGCTTTTCCATTCGCGAGTCTTTGCAAAATTTTGCGCAAATGTTACCGGCGTCGTGAAACGGTGCCACCAATGCATTGCCGTCCCCATCCAATGCGCCGGTGAACACACCTCAGTCTCCCGTCTTTCACGATCCTGATGGCCGTCGCTGGCGGCGAGTGCGACGCATTTGGCTCACGCTTTCCGTAGTCGTCACTGGTTTGGCAATCGTCTTCATCGTCAGCGTGCTCGCAAGGCCGGTGCTGCCGACGATCAATCTAAAGCCAAACTTCGCGAAAAATCCCAGCGAACGCAAAGCGCGTAAGGCGCAAGCAGAACTGCAACGCGCCCTCGCGAAAACACAGTATGTCGTTCCCGCGAAACGGCGCGCGCACATTCCGGTCGTGCCCGCGCCGGCTGTTCCCGCTCCGGTGATTCCGACAACTCGACCGCTCTCCGTGGGTTTCTTCATCAACTGGGATGAATCGAGTTACGAATCGCTCAAACGCAATCTCGATCATCTTGATTGGGTCGTAGCCGAATGGTCGCACTTGCAAAACGTTCCCGGCGGACAGAATCCGCTCGCGACTGACGTTCACATTCCGGCGTTGAACTGGATTCGGCTCAACCGGCCGCAGACGAGCGTTCTCCCAATGGTGCAGAACGTCGTCAACGGGAAGTGGGACGGCGATTTGCTCGCGCACGCAATCGCCGACGAGCCGCATCGCCAGTCGCTCATCAACTCGCTGACGAGCTTTGTTACCGACAATAAGTTCGCGGGTATCTGCGTCGACTTTGAAGAGCCACCTGCCGAGTCGCAAAGCAATCTGCTGACATTCATGCAGCAGTTGCACGCCGCGTTCAGTGCGAAAGGTTTGCTCGTCACGCAAGCGGTACCGTTTGACGACGCTGACTGGAACTACAAAGCATACGCCGCCGCGAACGATTACCTCATCCTGATGGCTTACGACCAGCACTGGACCGGCAGCGACGCCGGACCGGTCGCGGCGCAAGAGTGGTTCGAACAGCACCTCATCGCGCGCATGCGCGACCTCGACGCCGCGAAAACAATCATCGCGCTCGGCAATTATGGTTACGACTGGAACGACGCCAACAACGACGTCGCCGAAGTCACTTTTCAGGAAGCACTAATCAGCGCGCGCGACTCAAACACCGCTCCATCTTTCGATTCCACCAACCGCAACCCGTATTTCGAATACGACGAAGACGACAACTCGCATCACGAAGTCTGGTTTCTCGACGCGGTGACTGCTTACAACCAGATTCGTGCCGCGAGCGGTTACAAGCCCGCGGGATTCGCCATCTGGCGGCTCGGCTCTGAAGACCCGTCAGTTTGGTCGATCCTCGGCGCTGGTGAAAACAGTTCCCCCGACGTGTTGCGCACGATCAATTACGGTTACCAGGTTGACTTCGAGGGCAACGGAGAACTGTTGAAAGTGGTGTCGCGGCCGCAAAAAGGCGCGCGCGATCTGGAAGTCGATTCGTCGAGCGGATTTATCAAGTGGGAACAGTTTACGGCTTTGCCGACGTCCTACGTGGTCCAACGCACGGGCGATCGGCCGGGTTTGTTGGCGCTGACGTTCGACGATGGTCCGGACCCGCGCTGGACGCCCGCGATTCTCGACATCCTTAAGCGCGAGCAGGTGCCGGCGACGTTTTTCATCATCGGCAAGAACGGGCAGGCATATCCGGATCTCGTGCGGCGCATTGTTAACGACGGGCACGAACTCGGCAATCACACTTTCACACATCCCAACCTTGGCGAGATTCCGTTGTCACTGACGGAGTTGGAACTGAACGCAACGCAGCGTTTGATCGAATCGGAAGTCGGGCGTTCGACCGTTTTGTTCCGGCCGCCGTATTTCGGCGACGCGGAGGCTGACAAACCGCAGGAAGTCGAACCGGCGCTCGTCGCGCAGAGCCTTGGTTACGTGATGGTCGGCGTGCGGATCGATCCCAACGATTGGCAACTGCCGGTCACTCCGGATCAGATCGTCTTGCGAACTGTTGATCGGGCCACCGATAAAGACCCGGAAACGCGCGGCGAAGTGATCCTGTTGCACGATGCGGGCGGGGATCGTTCTGCGACTGTTGCGGCGTTGCCGGAGTTGATTCACGAGCTGAAAGCGCGTGGGTTTCAGTTTGTGCCGGTTTCAGAGTTGGCTGGACTCTCGAAAGACCAGGTGATGCCGCAGATTCCCGCGAATCAACGCATGTTCACACGGGCGGATGCGGTCACGTTTTTCTTCTTATCGACGGGTGGCTGGACGCTCGAGTGGATCTTTTTGATTGGAATTGTGTTGGGCCTGGGACGGCTGTTGTTTGTTGGTTCGCTTGCGTTCGCGCAGTGGATTCGTTCCCGACGAAGAGAACGCACGCGCGCAGGCGCTGAGTTCGCACCGTTCGTTTCGATCATCGTGCCGGCGTACAACGAAGAGTTGGTTGTCGGCGAAACTGTTGCAAGTCTGCTCGCGTCGGATTACTTACGATATGAAATCATCGTTGTCGACGACGGCTCGCAGGACAACACCAGCAAAGTGATCCTCGACCGCTTCGGGGCTGATGAACGCGTGCAGTTGTTCACGGTAGCAAATGCGGGAAAGGCCGCGGCGCTCAACACTGGTCTGCGTTACGCGCGCGGTGAGGTCGTCGTCGCACTCGACGCCGACACGCTCTTTGCGCCGCAAGCTGTTGGCGCGCTTGCTCATCGCTTCCACGACGAGCGGATCGGCGCGGTCGCGGGGAATGCGAAGGTTGGAAATCGCGTCAATCTGATCACGCGCTGGCAGGCGCTCGAATACATCACTTCGCAGAATCTGGATCGACGCGCGTTTGCGAGTTTGAATTGCATTACGGTCGTGCCGGGCGCTGTGGGCGCATGGCGCAGGGACTTGCTGCTTGAGGCCGGTGGTTTTCCGGCGGATACGCTTGCTGAAGATCAGGATCTGACACTGCGGATTCGCCGGCTCGGTTACAAGATCGGTTATGAAGAGACCGCCATCGCGTGGACGGAAGCGCCCCACGATTTGCGTTCGCTTGCCAAGCAACGCTTTCGCTGGTCATACGGTACGCTGCAATGCATGTGGAAGCATCGCGATGCGCTGTTTCGCCCGCGCTACGGCGCACTCGGATTCGTCGCAATGCCAAACGTTTGGATCTTTCAGATTCTGTTTCCGTTGATCTCGCCCGTGATGGATCTGATGCTGGTTTACACGCTCGCTGCGAACGCGTTCGATCGTTGGCAACAACCGGTGGGCTATTCATCGACCAACCTGCAACAGGTGCTTTTCTACTACGCGCTGTTTCTGGCGATCGATTGGATCTCCGCCGGTTTTGCGTTTCTGCTAGAGCGTCGCGAGCGCTGGAGTTTGTTGTGGTGGTTGTTCTTGCAGCGGTTCTGTTATCGCCAGGTGATGTACTACGTGATGATCAAGTCAGTGGCGATGGCGTTGCGTGGTCCAGTCGTGGGTTGGGGAAAACTGGACCGCAAAGCGACTGCTGAAGCCGGACCTTAGCTTATGGGCGTGGCGGTGTCGGAGATGGCGACGCCGACGGTGATGGCGCGGGTACGGGTTGTTGTTGCTCTGATGGCGGAATGGCTGCCGGATTTGGTTGATCGGGCGATGAGTGTAGATGAATGGCTTTCCACGCTGGTCCGACTTTCCTGAACACGAGCGTCATGCGACCCGAAGCGGTTTCGGGAGCGCCTTTGTAATTTTGTGATTGCGTCCATACGCACGTCACGAGCGCGCCCTCACGACCGAGCAGGGTGACGTTAACGTCGCGTACTTCGAGCTTCACGTCTTTGATCTCCGGATAGGAACTCTCGCGGTTTTTGCGCATCTGTTCCCAGCCTTTAGTGACGGTGCCGTTGTAATTGAAGAGCTTGAGCTGCGGTGAGTTCCAGTAGGCGTCTGTGACCAATTTGAGGTCCGCGCGTCTGATTCCATCGAGTAGCTTATTGAAGGTCGCGACCACGGCCTCCGAATTCGTGGGAGTCGTTACTGTTGTTGTTTGTGGTGTTTTGGCTTGGCCGAACACAACCACAGACAAAGAACATATCAGTGCCGAAAGTAACAGAAGTTTTTTAGTCATACGTTACTCCATGGAATTCCGCTTCGTAAGCGTTCTACTGAGGCTTCTTTTCCAAGTACGTCAAAGATTTCGAACATCGATGGCCCAACCGCCTGACCGGTCAACATCGTGCGCGAGCCGTTGATTAGCAATCCGGCTTTTACACCGGCTTCTTCAGAGTAGGCGCGTAGGGCAGCTTCGGCAGTTTCAGCGTTGAATGGTTCGACGGTTTCGAGTTTGTCGGCGAGGCCGTGCAGGAGCTCGCGCAGGCGCGGCTCTTTGCGTAGGTTCTTGTTGACTGCTGTTTCCTCAAAATCGAAATCGTCGGAGAAATAAGCGCGGCCCTGTGATGAAAAATCCTTCAACGTGAAGAAGCGTTGGCGGATCAGATCGACAGTTTTCATAAACCACTCGCGATCGTCGTCTTCATATTCCTCGCGCCACAGCTTGTTTGCCCGCAACTCCGCCTTGACCATCGGTAACAACTCTTCGATTGGCATCGTGCGGATGTACTCGGCGTTCATCCACAGCGCCTTGTCGTCGGTCCAACGGCGCGGATCGTTTTCGGTAAAGTTGAAGATCGCGTTTGCGCGGCCAATGCCTTCGAGCGAAAAGTTCTCGACCAGCTCTTCCTTGCTGAGTATCTCTTTGCCTTCCGGCGGCGACCATCCCAATAGCGCCAGAAAATTACGAAACGCTGCGGGCACAAAACCACGATCGCGATACGTTGTTAGCGAAACTACTTCACCGTGCTTACGTTTCGAGAGCTTGCCTTTGTTTGGCGCGAGGATGAGCGGCAGGTGCGCAAACTGCGGCACCTTCGCTCCCAAGGCTTGGTAAAGCAGGATCTGTTTGTGTGTATTGGTGAGGTGGTCCTGGCCGCGAATAACATGCGTGATGCCCATCTCAATGTCGTCGATCACGACCGAGAGGTTGTACAACGGATGACCATCCGAGCGTAGTAGCACAAGGTCTTCGATTTCGGAATAATTGCGTTCCTGTGGACCGTAAACAATGTCCTCGAATCTTGTTTGGCCCGTCTCCGGCACCTTCAAACGAACGGCAAACGGCTCGCCCGCCGCGGCCCGCGCGTCGGATTCTTCGCTCGACAGATTGCGAAACGGATTACTCCGCTGGTCTACGCCTTCCGCGGCGTGCGCACGCGCGCGTTCGGCGATGCCTTCCTTGACGCTTTTGTCGTCGCGTTGCTCTTTGGGCGTAAAATCCCGGTAAGCTGTGCCTTCGTGGACCAGACGCTCCGCGGCCGCGCGATGTTGCGGCGCATTGTTCGACTGGAAAACGAGGTCCTCATCGTAGTCGAGTCCGAGCCACTCGAGTCCTTCAATGATCGAGCGCGTGGATTCGTCAGTTGAGCGTTGGAGATCGGTATCCTCTATGCGCAGGAGAAACTTGCCACCGGTTTTGCGCGCGTAGAGCCAGTTGAAAAGTGCCGAACGGGCCGCGCCAATGTGCAGGTAGCCGGTTGGAGATGGAGCGAAGCGTACGCGAACAGTCATGCTTAAACTTTCAAGCCACAAAGAAGCACAAAAGGCACAAAAGATGGAGTCAACTCATTTGTGCATTTTGTGCTTCTTTGTGGCTTATATGTCTGGCGGAGATGACAGGATTCGAACCTGTGAAGGGCTTTTGACCCTTAACGGTTTAGCAAACCGCCGCCTTCAGCCACTCGGCCACATCTCCGTGCCGGAATCCGGCGAAGTCCAATTCTAGTCGGCATCCGCATATTGTCAAGGTGAGTTAGAATCGTCGCGTGCCTGAATTTTCCCCGACTCGCCGCGGTGTCCTCAAGGGACTGGTGGCGGCGCCACTGATGGCCGTCGCTGCCACCTCAGCTTACGCGAGGTTGATCGAGCCCTATCATTACTGGATTTCCGAAACCGACGTCTTCATTCGCGATCTGCCGGAGCGCTTCGAAAACTTTCGCATCACGCAACTGACCGACATTCATCACAGCCGGATTCTGGGCATCGATCAAGTGCAGCGCGTGGTCACGCTGGCCCAGCAGACGAGGCCCGATCTGTTTGTACTCACGGGCGACTACACGACCACTTACCGGCGCTTTATCGAGCCGTGCGCCGAAGCCCTCGCGCCGTTGAACGCACCGGAAGGAGTTTGGGCCGTGCTCGGCAATCACGACCACTACACGGATCCGGAACTGACCACGCGTGCCTTGCAGCGTCATCGCATCTCCGTGCTCGACAACACACACACGACGTTACAACGCGGTCCGGATGCGCTGCAGCTTTCAGGCATTGACGACTGGACGTGGAACGCAACCGATTGGACACGCGCGTTCCGCGGTTTGAAACAGTCAACACCAACGATTCTGCTCTCGCACCAGCCCGCTGTGCTCGACTTTGAACAGACCGAAAACGTCGCGTTGATTCTCAGCGGTCACACGCATGGCGGCCAGATCAGATTGCCCGGCGTGGGCGCGCCCGCGCGGTTCGCGACCAAAGATCTGAAATACGATCGCGGACTTTTTCACCGCGGCGAGACGCAGCTTTACGTTTCGAGCGGTACGGGTGTCATCGGTCTGCCGGTGCGGCTCGGGGTGCGCCCGGAAATTGCGGTGTTGCGCCTGAAACGCAAAATCTAGTTGACTTTGGCAGGGCGGCAGAGTACTTTATGCCGCCAAGTAAGTTATACAGGATTTGAAAACAGATGAGTAAGGGTACAATGCGGCCACAATGACCATTCTTGAAAGTATTAACTCGCCTGCCGATCTGCGCGCTCTTCCCCCCGAGCCACTTCGAACCGTTTCCGACGAAATTCGCAATTACATTCTCGAGACGATGTCCCGCGTCGGCGGACACACCGGCGCCTCGCTCGGCGCGGTTGAGCTGGCCGTGGCGTTGCACTACGCCTTCGACACGCCAAAGGATCGGCTCGTTTGGGACGTCGGTCATCAGGCTTACGCGCACAAGATCCTGACAGGACGTCGCGAGCTGTTGCCGACGATTAAATCTTACGGCGGCATCAGCGGTTTTCTCCGCCGTGATGAATCAGAATACGACACGTTTGGCGCGGGACACGCTTCCACGTCCCTTTCCGCCGCGCTCGGTATGGCGATCGCGCGCGATCGCAAAGGCGAGGACTACCACGTTGTCGCGTTGATCGGCGACGCTTCGCTCGCGGGCGGCATGGCCATGGAAGCCATCAACCAGGCAGGTCACTTGAAGAGCCGGCTGATTGTGGTGCTCAACGACAACGAGATGTCGATCGCGCCCGCCGTTGGGGCGTTGACTGGTTATCTCAATCGCATTCGCGGCGCACACGGTTATCACCGGTTCAAAGACGAAGTCGAAGAGAAACTGCGGGCGATTCCATCGGTTGGTGAACGCCTGCACCACGCAGCGAAGACGATGAAAGACTTCGTTGCGGCAGCCGTTTTGCCAGGCGCGTTGGTGAGTGAGCTTGGCTTCAAGTACATCGGCTACGTTGACGGTCACAATCCGCGCGCGCTCGTCGCGGCTTTCAATGAAGCGAAGCAGATCAAGGATGGTCCCGTCATCGTTCACGCGCTGACCACAAAAGGAAAAGGCTTTCCGCAAACCGAACAGGAAACTGAACCGGATTACTATCGTTGGCACGCCACCGGGCCCTTTGACTTAAAAACCGGTAAGGCGCTGAAGAGCACGTCCAAGGCTCCAACCTACACTTCCGTTTTCGGCGACGTGCTTTGCGAGTTGATGGAAAAGGATCCGGCGGTCGTCGCACTGACAGCGGCGATGCCTGACGGCACGGGCGTCTGCAAAGCGCTCGAGAAGTTCCCGGAGCGCTCTTTTGACGTCGGCATTGCCGAGCAACATTGCGTCACGTTTGCGGCCGGCATGTCGTGTGAAGGACTCAAGCCTGTTTGCGCGATCTATTCGACGTTTCTTCAGCGCGGGTTCGACCAAGTCATTCACGACGTCTGCATTCAGGATCTCAACGTTAAGTTTTGTCTCGATCGCGGCGGCATCGCTGGTGGTGATGGACAAACGCATCACGGTCTGCTCGACATCGCGTATTTGCGCGGCATTCCCAACCTTATCGTGATGGCGCCGAAAGACGAAGGCGAAATGCGCGACATGCTCTACACGATGCTCGAACACGTTGGGCCGGCGGCGATGCGTTATCCGCGTGGCAACGGCATCGGCGCGGATATCAAGCGCGAACCGGAACTGCTCGAGATCGGCAAAGGTGAAATACTCCGCGACGGCGGCGAGATCGCGATCGTTGCTTACGGCGCGATGGCGCATCCGTCGCTCGAAGCTGCGGAACGACTCGCCAGCAGGGACCGCATTGAGACAACTGTCGTGAATGCGCGGTTTGTGAAACCGCTGGACGCGCCACTGCTGCTCGCTCTGGCGCGCACGAAGCGTTTGATCGTAACGGTCGAAGAGGCTTACCTGGCCGGCGGTTTCGGCTCAGCAGTCCTCGAGTTGCTGGAAGAGAATGGGTTGCAAGACAAAGTTCGCGTAGTGCGAATGGGCATTCCCGACCGGCTGATCACGCATGGCGACGCGAAGTTGTTGCTGGCCAAATACGGGCTCGACGCTGACGGAATCTACAATCGTGTGAAAGAGAGTATAGAAGTTCTTGACGAACGTCGCGCGAAGCCCGGCCGCGTGCTTTCGTAAAGCGAAACAGACGAGCGCGTCGTTTTCGTGCACCATATCGGAAGGTTTTCGTTCCCTCTCCTCGAATTATTCCCTGTAAAGCGCACTCAATCGGGGTCTGCTTGCGTGGCCTCGTGTTTGCAAAGTGTTTGAGGTCAAACACTCCCCGATAATCTGCCCCGACTAAAATTGAAAAATGGTTGAGCAGCCACATTTTGATGATGAAGTAACCGCGTTGACCGCGCGGCCGGTTGTTCCTTTGGAACAGA
>Ga0196977_1000183_pt1 | contig 39183 bp, 41 predicted proteins | sample S3v_1013CmetaG_FD_148634 | JGI IMG/M metagenome (GOLD analysis project Ga0196977, IMG submission 148634) | Soil microbial communities from Anza Borrego desert, Southern California, United States - S3+v_10-13C | ecosystem: Environmental > Terrestrial > Soil > Desert | place: USA: California... | reverse complement strand
GACCGCGGCAATCCCAAGCTGGCCGAGCGCTACGACTGGCTCAGCCCGGCGATCCTGCGCTTCCTGCGGCGGGTGGTCGCGGCCACGGTCGGCCATCCGGTGCAGCTGGGCGTGTGCGGGGAGATGGGCGGGCGGCGGCTGGAGGCGCTGGCGCTGCTCGGGCTCGGCATTCGCCGCCTGTCGATCACCCCGGCGGGGGTCGGGCCGATCAAGGCGCTGGTGCGCCAGGTCGACACGCGCGAGATCGCCAAGGCGATGTCCGGCTGGCTCGCCGCCCCGCCGCCCGACATGCGCGCGGCCTTGCACAAATGGGCCGAAGAGCACGAAATCGAGGTCGAATAGGGGGGCGGTCATGGTTACGCGCCTTGACTTGCGCCGCGCGGCCTTCTCTCTGATCGCCCGGGTTCGCTGAGAACCAGCGCCACGCTGGAGCCGGAATGGCCGACGACTACACCGACGACACGGCGGCGCCGGAGCCCGGCGGGATCGGCGCGCAGCTGCGGGCGGCGCGCGAGGCGCGCGGGCTGACGCTGGTCCAAGTCGCCGCCGAGACGCGCATCCCGCAGCGCCACCTGGCGACGATCGAGGCGGGCGACTTCGCCGCCCTGCCCGCGCGGACTTATGCAGTCGGCTTCTCGCGCAATTACGCCAAGGTGGTCGGCCTCAACGAGGACGACGTGGCCGAGCTGGTCCGCGCCGAGCTCGACGCGCAGGAGCCCAAGGCGCGCCAGCGGCCGGCGACGTTCGAGCCGGGCGACCCGGCGCGGGTGCCGTCCTCGCGCCTGGTGTGGGTCGTGCTCGGCGCGCTCGGGCTGCTGCTGCTCGGCGGCTACTTCTTCATGCGCACGCTGTTCGCCCCGGCGGCCGAGCTGCCCTCGCTGGTCGAGCAGGAGCGGGCGGAGCAGGCGGCCCTTGCCGCGCAGCAGCGCGCCGCCGCGCCGCGCGGCTCGCCGGCGGGCGCGGCGAGCGGCCCGGTCGTGTTCACCGCGCTCGAGGACGGCATCTGGGTCAAGTTCTACGACGCCCGCGGCGAGCAGCTGCTGCAGAAGCTGATGGCCCGGGGCGAGCGCTACACGGTCCCGGCCGACGCCGAGGGCCCGCAGCTGTGGACCGGCCGCCCCGATGCGCTGGCGATCACCGTCGGCGGGCGCGCCATTCCGAGGCTCGCCGACGACGATGTCGTGATGCGCGACGTGCCGGTCACCGCGCAGGCGCTGCTGGCGCGGAGCCGGGCGCCGGCCGCTTCGCCCACAACCTAGCGCCGCTCCCGCCTCGACAAGCGAATCCCGCGACGGCACAGTGCCGCCGGACCTGTTCAGCCGCGGTTCGCCCGGAGGGCGGCAGCATGGCGACACGACACGACCTGAGGAGGAATTTCGAGCGATGACGAGCGGCTGGAACGCCACCCGCAAGACGATCACCGGGCTGCTGCTCGCCGGCCTCGGCGCCGCGCTGCTGCCGTCGGCCGCGGCGGCGCAGGACGAGACCCGGCTGCGGCGGATCGAAGCCGAGCTGCGCGCGCTGCAGCGCGCGGTGTTCCCGGGCGGCGACGGGCGCTACTTCACGCCCGAGGTCGACACCTCGCAAGCGCCGCCGCAGGCGCCGCCGGCCGGGGCCGGCTCGAGCACCGTGCTGACCGACGTGCTCGCCCGGCTCGACGCGCTCGAGGCCCAGCTCGCCCGCCTGACCGCGCGCGGCGAGGAGAACGCCAACCAGCTCGCCCAGCTCGAAGCCGATCTCGAGGAAGCGCTCGCGGCGCCGGCCGCGGATGCGCCGGCGCAAGGGCTCGGCGAGCAGCCAAGCGGCGTGATCGCCGTTCCGGCCGGTCCGGCGTCGGCCGGCATCGCCGTCAACTCGGTCTCGACGCCGGCGGTCACGGTGGCCGCCGGGCCGAGCACGGCGCGCCTGGCCGCGGTGCAGGCGATCGCCAAGCCGGCGACCGACGATCCCGGCGACGACGAGTACACCTACGGCTACCGCTTGTGGGAGGCCGGCTTCTTCCCCGAGGCCCGCCAGCAGCTGTCGCTGTTCCTGCAGAAATACCCGAACCATGCGCGCGCCAGCTATGGCCGCAACCTGCTCGGGCGCGCGTTCCTCGACGACGGCCAGCCGCGCGAGGCGGCGACGCACCTGCTGGAGAACTACCAGAAGGACAAGAACGGCGCCCGTGCCGCCGACAGCCTGCTGTTCCTGTCCGAGGCGATGGTCGCCATCGGCGACACCAACCGCGCCTGCATCGCGCTGGCCGAGTTCAGCGAAGCCTACCCCGCGCTCGCCACCGGCCGGCTGAAGGAGCAGTATGACCGCGACCGGAACAAGGTCCGCTGCACCGGCTGACCTGCCCCCCGAGCTGGTAGCGCGGTTCGCGCAAGCGCTGGAGCGGCTGTGGCCCGAGGGCGGCAAGCTCGGGCTGGCCGTATCGGGCGGGCCGGATTCAATGGCGATGCTGCTGCTCGCCCATGCCGCGATTCCCGGCAAGTTCGAAGTGGGGACGGTCGATCACGGGCTGCGCGCCGAGAGCGCCGCCGAGTGCGCGATGGTCGCATCGGCGTGCGCCGCGCGCGGAATCCGCTGTGAGGTGCTGAAGGCCACGGTCGCGCCGGGCAACGTCCAGTCCCGGGCCCGCTCGGCGCGCTACGGCGTGCTGGCGGGTTGGGCCGAGCGGCATGGCCTTGCTGCGCTTGCCACGGCCCACCATGCCGACGACCAGGCCGAGACCTTGCTGATGCGGCTCAACAGGGGCAGCGGCGTCGCCGGGCTGGCCGGCGTGCGCGAGATCGGCGCGATGCCCGGGTGCGCGATCCCAGTGATCCGCCCGCTGCTGGGATTTCGCCGCGCCGACCTGGCCGGGGTGGTCGCGGCTTCCGGGCTCGAAGCGGTTCACGACCCCGGCAACGTCGATGACCGTTTCGATCGCGCCCGGCTGCGCAAGGCCATCGGCGAGAGCCCGTGGCTGGACGTCGCCGCGCTGGCCCAGTCCGCCGCCCATCTGGCGGATGCCGAGGAGGCCCTCCAGTGGGGGACCAACCGGCAATGGTCCGAGCGTGTGACCGGCCCGCCCGACTGCCTCCGCTTCCGGCCCGGGACTCCAGCCGAGATCACCAGGCGGATCGTCTCTCGCGCAATCGCGAACTTTGGGGATGTTCCCCGTGGCGGCGACGTTGCCCGGCTGATCGAACGGCTGGCGCGAGGCGAAAGCGGCTCACTCGGCGGCGCGCTGGTCACGGTCGAGGGCGACGAGTGGGTCTTCCGCCCGGAACCTGCGCGCCGCAATAGCTGAGCTTGTCACCCCGGACTGGCACCGGGCAGGTCTAGAGCGCCGCCAGCGGCGTTCCCACGTCGGCGTTCTTGCCCCGCGTGATGATCACCTTGTCGCCCGGCCGGGCGATCGCGAACAGCCTGGAGACGAACGCATCGGGCGTGCCGATGCAGCCGTGGCTGGCCCAGCCGCGCTCGACGGTCGAGCCGCCGTGGATGGCGACGCCGTCGTGCGTCAGCCGCAGGGTCCACGGCATCGGCGCGTTGTTGTAGATCTCGGAGACGTTGTGGCGCTCCTTGCTGAGGATCGGGAACACCCCGGTCGGGGTCGGGTGCTCGTCGGTGCCGAGCAGGACCGCCGTGGCGCCGATCTCGTAGCCGTCGCGGAACACCGACATCACCCGCGCCTCGAGGTCGATGGTGATCGTCAGCGGACCGCTGGCCGGCGCGCCGCTTTCGTCCCAGTGCCACTCGCCGTAGCGGATCGAGCCGTCGATCGGCAGGATGCGCTTGATGACGAACGGCTCGGGCGCGGCGGCCGGCGCGGGCGAAGCGGCGACCGGCAACGGCGTTGCGGCCGGCAGCGCGACGCGGGTGACCGGCGCGGTTTCCTCGGCGTCGAGCGCGTGCCCGGCGATCACCGCCGAGCCGAGCAGTACCACCGCGACCACGGTCGTCCCGCCGATCCATTTCACCAGCTCGCCCATGCTTCGCATAATGCGTCAATTTTCACCCGGTGCCACGCCCGTCGTCGCCGCGTCCCACTGCGAGACTCGCGGCGGCCAATCGTTAACGCGTGGCGAGCGACGCCGCCTCACGGGCAAGCGCCTCGACTTGCGCCGGATCGGCGCCGCGCGGGACGATCCAGCTGCCCCCGACGCACAGCACCGGATCGAGCGCCAGCCATTCGGGCGCGCTCTCGGCGGTGATCCCCCCGGTCGGGCAGAACCGCGCGCCGGCGAATGGCGCGGCGAGCGCCTTGAGCGTCGGAATCCCGCCGGCCGCCTCCGCCGGGAAGAACTTGAAGTGGCTCAGCCCGAGATCGAGCCCACGCATGATGTCGCTCGCCGTGGCCACGCCGGGGAGGAACGGCACGCGGGCATGGATCGCCGCGCGCGCCAGCGGCTCGGTCAGGCCGGGCGAGACGATGAACTCGGCCCCCGCCGCGCGCGCGTCGTCGAGCTGGCTCTGGTTGACCACCGTGCCGGCGCCGACGATCGCCCCGGGCACCAGGTTCATGCGGCGGATCGCATCGAACGCGGCGGGCGTGCGCAGCGTCACCTCGAGCACGCGCAAGCCGCCCGCCACCAGCGCCTCGGCGAGCGAGCGCGCCTGATGGGCATCGTCGATCACCAGCACCGGGATGACCGGCGCGGCGCGCATGATCTGCTCGATCGGGCTCATCTCGAGTGCTCCGTCTGGAACGCGGCGACCGCGCCGTAAAGCCCGGGCTGCGGATGGACGATCAGCTTGACCGGAATTCCCGCCATCATCGCCTCGTAGCGCGGCTTGGCGCGGAAGCGCTCGGCGAACTGCGATTGCGGGAGGATCTCGCGCAGCTTGAGGCCGATCCCGCCCGCCAGCACCACCGCGGCCGACCCGTGCGCCAGCGCGTAGTCGCCGACGACGCTGCCGAGCGAGGCGCTGAACCGCTCGACCGCGCGCGCGGCGAGCTCGTCCTCGCGGGCGATGCCCTGCTGCCAGATGGTCCGGTCGTCGGTGAGGCTTTGCCCGCCGAGCGCGGCGTAGATCTCGACGATTCCCGGCCCGGCGTTGACCCGCTCGGTGGCCACGCGCCCGTGCCGGGCGCGCAAGATCGCCAGCAGCCGGTCGTCGAACTCGTCCTGCGGAGCGAAGCCGACGTGCCCGCCCTCGGTCGCCTGGACGTGGTAGCCGCCGGGAAAGCGGTGGAAATGCGCGACGCCGAGGCCGGTGCCCGGGCCGATGACGCTGACCGTGCCGAGCCCGGGCAGCGGGCCCTCCGGCCCGGCGATGTGGACCAGCTGGTCCTCCGGCGCCCGCGCGACGGCATGCGCCACCGCGCCGAAATCGTTGAGCACGGTCACCGCGTCGAGCCCGAGGTCGGCCGTGAAGGCGGAAATCCGCAGGACCCACGGACTGTTGGTCATCGGCACCACGTCGCCGGTCACCGGCCCGGCGATGGCGATGGCCGCGGCGCGCGGCAGCGGTTCCGCGCTGAGGCGCTCGAACGCGCGCCACGCGCCTTCCGGCCCGGCGTGCTCGGCGGTCCGCAGCGTCACCGGCTCGCCGAGCGAGATCGCTCCGTCCGCGCCGATCGAGGCGAGCGCGAACCGGGCGTGGGTCCCGCCCACGTCGATGGCCACGAGATCGGTCACAGCCCGGCGATCGCCAGCATCGCCGAGCCGCCGCGCTCGGCCTCGTCCGCCCCGGCGCGGAACAGGGCGAACAGTTCGCGCCCGGTGCCCATCTGCGGCAGCACGGGCAACGCCTGCTCGCGCGAGGCGAGGTCGGCGGTCGTCGCGAGCGTCCCGTCGTTGCCGCACAGGCGGATGACGTCGCCATCGCGCAAGTACGCCAGCGGCCCGCCGCCGAGCGCCTCGGGGCTGACGTGGATCGCGCTCGGCACCTTGCCGCTGGCGCCCGACATGCGCCCGTCGGTGACCAGCGCGACCCGGTGACCGCGGTCCTGCAGCACGCCGAGAGCCGGCGTCAGCTTGTGCAGCTCGGGCATGCCGTTCGCGCGCGGGCCCTGGAAGCGGACAACGACGACGACGTCGCGGTCCAGCTCGCCGGCCGCGAACGCGTGCGCCACGTCCTCCTGCCGCTCGAACACCCGGCACGGCGCCTCGATCGTCCACCGGTCAGGATCGACCGCGCTGGTCTTGAACGTCGCCCGCCCGAGGTTGCCTTCGACCAGCCGCATCCCGCCGTCGGCCATGAACGGGCTCGCCACGGGGCGCAGGATGGTGTCGTCCCCCGAGGGGCCGACCTCGCGCCAGGCGAGGTCCTCGCCGTCGAGCCACGGCTCCTGCGCATAGGCGCCGAGGTCGTCGCCGAACACGGTCATGATGTCGCGGTGGATCAGGCCCGCGTCGAGCAGCTCACGGACCACGAAGCCGAGGCCGCCGGCGGCCTGGAACTGGTTCACGTCGGCCGCGCCGTTCGGATAGACCCGCGCCATCAGCGGCACCGCGTGGCTCAGCTCGGCCAGGTCGGTCCAGTCGATGGTGATCCCCGCCGAGCGCGCGAACGCGGGAACGTGGATCGCGTGGTTGGTCGATCCGCCCGTCGCCAGCAGCCCGACCGCGGCGTTGACCACCGCCTTCTCGTCGACGCACTGCGCCAGCGGGCGATAGTCGTTGCCGTCGCGGGTGATCGCCGCCAGCCGATGGACCGCGGCGCGCGTCAGCGCCTGGCGCAGCGGAGTGCCGGGATTGATGAATGCCGCGCCGGGCAGCGCCAGGCCCATCAGGTCGAGCATCATCAGGTTGGAGTTGGCGGTGCCGTAGAACGTGCACACGCCCGGCGAGTGGTAGCTGGCGGCCTCGCTGTCGAGCAGCTCGGCGCGGGTCGCCTTGCCTTCGGCGTAGAGCTGGCGGACGCGCTGCTTCTCCTTGTTGGCGATCCCCGTCGGCATCGCCCCGGCCGAGAGGAAGATCGCCGGCAGGTAGCCGAAGCGCAGCCCACCGATCAGCAGGCCGGGGACGATCTTGTCGCACATCCCGAGCATCGCCACGCCGTCGTACATCGCATGGCTGAGGGCGACGGCGGTCGACAGCGCGATCACGTCGCGGCTGAACAGCGACAGCTCCATGCCGTCGGTCCCTTGGGTGACGCCGTCGCACATGGCCGGGGTCGAGCCGGCCACTTGCGCGGTCGCCCCGACCTCACGCGCCCAGACCTTCATCTGCGCTGGATACTGCCCGAACGGCTGGTGCGACGAGATCGTGTCGTTGTAGGCCGAGACGATGCCGATGTTGGGGCCGCGGCGCGCGGCGATCGAGGCCTTGTCCTCGCCCGTCGCGGCGAACCCGTGGGCGAGGTTCGAGCACGGCAGCGCGACGTTGCGGTCGGCATGGCGCTCGCCCTCCTCGGCCATCAGCGCGAGGTAGCGGGCCCGCGAATCGCGCGATTTCTCGATGATCCGGTCGGTCACCCGGGCGACGGCGGGGTGGAGGCTACTCATGCCAGCTGACCCCGTCGCGCTCGGCCAGCGCGATCGCTGCGCTCGGGCCCCAGCTGCCGGCGTTGTACGGCTTGGGCGCGAGGCCCTCGGCGGCCCACTGCGCACGGATCGCGTCGATCCACGCCCATTGCGCCTCGACCTCGTCGCGGCGCACGAACAGCGTCTGGTCACACTCGATCAGGTCGAGCAGCAGCCGCTCGTAGGCGATGCGGCGCTCCTTGCCCGAGAACGCGTCGGGCATGGCGATGTCGAGTGGGACCTGGCGCAAGGCGATCCCGTCGCGGTCGAGCCCGGGCACCTTGGCCATCAGCGAGAGGGTGATGTTCTCCTCGGGCTGGATGCCGATCAGCAGCTTGTTCGGCTTGCTCCGCGCGCCGGCGAAGATCGAATGCGGCACGCAGCGGAACTGGACGAGGATCTCGGTCACCCGCACGTGCAGCCGCTTGCCGGTGCGCAAGTAGAACGGCACGCCCTTCCAGCGCCAGTTGTCGACGTGCGCCTTGAGCGCGACGAACGTCTCGGTATGGCTGTCGCGGCCGAGCTCCTCGTCGTAGCCGGCGACGATCGCGCCGCCGACCGCCCCGCCGCGGTACTGGCCGGTCACGCTCTCCCCCGGGGCCACCGGCCGCAGCGCGCGCAGCACCTTGACCTTCTCGTCGCGCACCGCGGTGGCGTCGAAGCTCGATGGCGGCTCCATCGCCACCAGCGAGAGCAGCTGGAGCATGTGGTTCTGGACCATGTCGCGCAGCGCCCCGGTGCGGTCGTAGAAATCGGCGCGCTGTTCCAGCCCGACCGTCTCGGCGACGGTGATCTGCACGTGCTCGATGTGCTGGGCGTTCCACAGCGGCTCGAACATCACGTTGGCGAAGCGCAGCGCCAGCAGGTTCTGCACCGTCTCCTTGCCGAGGTAGTGGTCGATGCGGAAGATGCGGCTCTCGGGGAAGGCGCGCGCCACCGCGTCGTTGATCTCGCGGCTCGTCGCGAGATCGAGCCCGAGCGGCTTCTCGAGCCCGATGCGCGCGCCCTCGCACGCGAGGCCCGCCTCGGCGAGGCCGTTGATCGTCGTCTCGAACAGGTTCGGCGCGGTGGACAGGAACGTCGCCAGCCCGGCGCAGCGCCCGCCGAGCCGCTCGGCCAGCGCGGCGAACCCTTCGGGCCGGCCGACGTCGAGCGGCTGGTAGTGCAGCCGGTTGAGGAAATCGGCCATGCCACCGCGGCGGTTGGCCGGGAGGTACTTCTCGACCGCGTTGCGGGCGAAGTTGCGGAATTCCGCGTCGCTCATCGGCGAGCGCGCGGTGCCGAAGATCTGCAGCCCCGGCTCGAGCAGGCCGTCGGAATGCAGCGCGCACAGCGACGGCAGCAGCATCCGCTGGGCGAGGTCGCCGGTGGCGCCGAACAGCAGCAGGGTATCAGCCTTGGACTTCATGCGCTCTCTTGTTCCCCGCCCGTCGTTATCTGGTAGCGCTACCATCTGCCCTTTCGCCGACATAGCCGATGTTTGCAACAATGCTCAAACCGCGCGTACCGAAACTTCCTTATCCTCGAACTTCGCGTCGCCGAACACGGTCATGAAGCTGACGTCCGCCGCGTCGCGGCCGACGCCGATCTTCACCGTCTGCGCGGGATCGGCCATGCCGGTCGCGTCGACCAGGTGCCAGGCGCCGCCGCCGGGCAGCGCCGGATCGGCCAGGAACACCTCGGCCACGGCGTGGAAGTCGGGCGGGTCGACCCCCGGTGCGAAGACGCTGCAGTACCGCGCGGGGATGGCCGAGGCGCGCGCCAGCGTGACCAGGACGTGGGCGTAGTCGCGGCAGATGCCGCGCCGCTCGACGAAGCTGTCGAGCGCGGTCGTGCTGGTGGTGCTGACCGGCTCGTAGCTGAAGTTGCCGGCGATCCACTGGCGAATCGCCGCAATCCGCCCGCCGCCGGCGGTGCCGCCGAACTCCGCCTCGACGAACGGCTGGAACCGATCGGCCGGGCAATAGCGCGAATCGAACAGGTACTGGACCGCCTCGGCCGGCAATTCGTGCGGCTCGAGCCGGGCGAGCGTGGCGATATCGGCGAGCAGTCGGCGAACCTCGACGGTGGCCGTATAGGCCACCTCGAAATGCCCGTCGATCTGCAGCCAGATGCGTTCGCCGATGGCGTCCTGCGCGGCGATGCGGGCGATGTGCTCGGCCGGGCTCATCGTGCAGTGCTGGGCGAGGATGCGCTGCTCGGGAATGGCCGCCGCCTCGAACTGCAGCAGCACGTCGGACAGGCGCTCGAGCGAGAACGCGAAGCGGGCGGAAATGTCGATGGGCATCTGCTCGATCAACGCGAGCGCGGGTCGCTGGTTTCAGGCTCGCCGGCGACGCGGGCGAGCACCAGCGCCGAGGCGACCAGCGCCACCCCCAGCACGTCTGCCGGCGACAGCACCTCGCCGAACGACAGCCAGCCCGACAGCGCGCCGACGGCCGGCTGGCAAAGCAAGGCGATGCCGATCACCAGCGGCGAGAAGTGGCGCAGCGCGTAGACCAGCAGCCCCTGCCCGATCAGCTGGCTGCTGATCGCCAGCCCGACCACCGGGCGCCAGTCGCCGGGCAGGATCGTCTCGCCGCTGGCCAGCGCGATGGCCAGCAGCACCGGGGCGCTCGCCATGCACGACCACGTCAACAGGCTCCAGCTGCCGAGCGCCCGCCGGGCGTCCTGCAGGATCAACAGGTAGCCGGCATAGAGCAGCCCGGCGACGAGGCAGAACACGTCGCCGAGCAGCGTGCGCGGCGAGATCTCGAACGAGCGGCCCATCAGGATCGCCGCCCCCGCCAGCGCGGCGGACACGGCCAGCCACTCGCGCCCTTTGGGCAGGCGGCGCCAGGCGATGAAGCCCCACACCATCAGGATCAGGCTGCCGGCATTGCCGAACAGCGTGGCGTTGGCGAGTCGCGTCAGCCCGATGCCGACATGCCAGCTGGCGATGTCGAGCCCGAACAGCACGCCGCCGACGAGCACCGCCAGCACCACGCCGCGCGGCACCCCGCCGAGCGGCTGGCGGTTCATCCGCGCGAGCAGCGCCAGCACCGGCAGCGCCAGCGCCACCCGCCAGAACCCGGCGGCGACCGGCCCGGTGTCGGCCAGCCGCACGAACCACGGCCCCATCGCCAGCGCCACGTTGCCGGCGAGCAGCGCGGCGAGCGGCAGCACGCGCGCGCGGCCGGAGGGGGCGGTCGGTTCCATCGCGCCCGTCTAGCGCCGCGGGCCCGCGAGGCTATAGGTGATGTGTAGGTTCCTCTCGAAAGGCGTGCCGATGGCGATGCGATCGTGGCTGTTCGTGCCGGGCGACAGCCAGCCCAAGCTGGACAAGGTCGCGGGCTACGGCGCCGACGTGGTGATCGTCGATCTCGAGGACGCCGTCGCCCCGCCGGCGAAGCCGCGTGCGCGGATGCTGGCGAGGAGCTTCCTCGAGGCGCACGGCCGCCAGGTCGTCGTGGGCGGCGGGTTCGCGCGCTGGGTGCGCATCAACCCGCTCGACGGCCCGCTGTGGCGCGAGGACCTGGCGGCGGTGATGCCGGGCCGGCCCGACGGGATCATGGTGCCGAAGGCCTCCGGCCCGGACCAGCTCCAGGCGCTCGCCGCCGAGCTCTACGAAAGGGAGCAGCGCAACGGCGTGCAGACCGGCACCACCCGCATCCTGCCGCTGGTCAGCGAAACGCCCGCCGCCGCGCTCGGCATCTCGAGCTACATCGCCGCCTCGCTGCCGCGCCTCGCCGGGCTGACGTGGGGGGCCGAGGACCTGTCGGCGGCGATCGGCGCCGGGCGCAAGCGCGACGCGCGCGGCCAGTGGACCGACACCTTCCGCTTCGTCCGCGCCCACGTCCTGCTCGCCGCGCACGCCCGCGGGGTCATGGCGGTGGACACGCTCCACGCCGAGTTCCGCGACATCGACGGCCTCACCCGGATCGCCGCGGAATCCTACTCCGACGGCTTCACCGGGATGCTGGCAATCCATCCGAGCCAGGTGCCGGTGATCAACGCGGCGTTCACCCCGAGCGAGCAGGAGATCGCCAGCGCGCGGGCGATCGTCAACGCGTTCAGCGCCAACCCCGACGCAGGCGCCTTGCAGCTCGACGGACGGATGATCGACCAGCCGCACCTCGAGCAAGCCCGGCGGCTGCTCGAGCGCTCGCGCTAGTCGGCGGTTTCCGGAGTCGGCTCGGGAGCGGGCGTTGCGGCTGCGTCGGGCGACGCCGCGTCGGCCTGTGCGCCGCCCGTGGCCGAGGCGCTCGCCGTATCGGCTTCGGCGGCCTCCTCGGCGGCCTCGGGATCCTCGAGCGGCGGCTGCGAGCGCACGGTGTCCACCGGCAGCATCGCGTCGCTGATCGTGCCTTCGAGCACCGTGCCCGAGGCCGAGCGGCTGTCGTCGGCCGGCGCCTCCTCGCCGCAGGCGGCGAGCAGCGCCAGCGGGGCGAGGCACAGGAACAGGCGCTTGTCGGTCACTTCGATCACTCCGGTCCGTCGAGCGCGGCGAGGAACTCGCCGGCGCGGGCGCGCAACGCCCCATCCCATTCCTCCGGCCCGACCGCAAGGCCGAGCCGCGCCAGGCTGGTGACGCCGTATTCGGCGATCCCGCACGGCACGATGCCCGAGAAATGCGTCAGGTCCGGGTCGAGGTTGACCGCGAAGCCGTGCATCGTCACCCACCGCCGCACGCGCACGCCGATGGCGCCGATCTTGGCCTCGGCGCCGTCGACGTCGCGCGTCCAGATGCCGATTCGGTCCGGTACCGCCCAGGCCGCGACGCCGATGTCCGCCAGCGTCCCGATGACCCAGCCTTCGAGCGCATGGACGAAACGGCGCACGTCGCGCCCGCGGCGGCCGAGGTCGAGCAGCACGTAGCCGACGCGCTGGCCGGGGCCGTGATAGGTATAGCGCCCGCCGCGCCCGGTCTCGACCACGTCGAACCGCGCCTCGAGCAGCTCGCCGGGCGGCGCGCTGGTCCCGGCGGTGTATACCGGCGGATGCTCGAGCAGCCAGACCAGCTCGCGCGCCGCGCCCGCGGCGATCGCCGCGTTGCGCGCCTCCTGCTCGGCCAGCGCGGCGCGGTAGGGCACCGGCGCGCGCTCATACCGCCATTCGATCGCCGCGGCGCCGTGATCGGGCTCGTGCTCCATGCGCCGGTTTGCTGGCGCTTCGAATTCGGCTTATCAAGCCCCGAGACTGGCTTTGGCGGGGAGCGACGGATGAAGTTCGACATGAGCGCGGCCTGGCGGGACGCCACCACGATGATCTCCGCCAACCGCGAAGTGTTGCTGATCGTCGCGGGGATCTTCTTCTTCCTGCCCAGCGTGATCCTCGGCTTCGCCGTCGGCGATTTGCAGGAGATGATGCTGGCCGACCCCGAGAACGTGCAACAGGCGATGCTGTCGATCTACACCGAATGGGGCTGGCTGTTCGCGCTGGTGATGGTGGCCTCGATGGTCGGCTACCTGGCGCTGCTCGCGCTGCTGCGGGACAGCAGCCGGCCGACGGTGGGCGAGGCGATGAAGACCGGGCTGGTCGGCCTGTTGCCGGCGATCGGAACTTATCTCGTGCTGACCGTCGGGCTGAGCGTGGCGGTCGGCGTGGTGCTCGCCGCGGCGGCGGTCAGCGGCGTTGCCGCGCTGGCCGCGCTCGCCCTGCTCGTCGCCATGGCGTTCGTGGTCTACGTGTTCGTCAAGGTCTCGCTGTCCGGACCGGTCATCGCCCTCGAGAAGGTGTTCAACCCGTTCGGCGTGTTGGCGCGAAGCTGGCGCCTGACCAGCGGCAACAGCTTTCGGTTGTTCCTGTTCTACCTGCTGCTGATCGTCGCCTACGTGGTCATCTCGGTGGTCGTCGCGATGGTGACTGGCGCGCTGGTCCTGGCCATCGGCCAGTCGGCGGCGGTGACGGTCAGCGCGATCCTCAATGGCCTGATCAGCTCGGCTGCGACGGTAGTGTTCGTCGCCGTGCTGGCCGCGGTGCACCGCCAGCTCGCCGGCCCTTCGGCCGAAGCGGTCGGGGCGACGTTCGAGTAGCGGTCAGACCTTCCAGCCCCACGCCAGCAGGCACGGGGGGATGTTGAGCCAGGTCATGCCGGTGTCGACCCGGCCGAAGTGGCGCGCCGTCAGATCGCGCGCGGTGGCGCTGAACTGGTAGGTCAGGAACGCGCCGCCTTCGCGGATGACGCGCCAGGTGGCGGCGGCGATCGCCGGGCCGACGCCCTCGGGCAGCGTCGAGAACGGCAGCCCGGAGAGCACGTAGTCGGCCTGCTCGTGGCCGAGCGAACGGACGATCTCTTCGACGTCCTCGGCCGAGCCGAGCACCGCGTGGAAGCGGCTGTCGCGGATGGTCCGCTTCAGGTAGTCCACGAACAGCGGGTTGGTGTCGATCACCACCAGCTCGCCGCCGCGCGGGAGCCGGTCGAGCACCGGGCGGCAGAACGTGCCGACCCCGGGGCCGTACTCGACGAACAGCCGGCATTCGTCCCACTTCACCGGGGCCAGCATCTTGTCGATCGTCGAGCTCGACGACGGGATGATCGAGCCGACCATCTTCGGATGCTCGAGGAACCCCTGGAAGAAGATGCCGGCCGGGCCGAACGCCTGCGACACGCGCCGCATCAGCTTGGAGACGCGGCGCTCCTCGGCCAACTCGCTGCCATTCATCGGTTGGAACGCGTCCCTTCTGCTGCGCCGACGCGAATTGCGCGCCGGCGGACGAGCGGCCCGACTGGCAAATAAGCCCGGTGTTGGCAAGCGCGGCTGTTAACCGATCGCCGCGGCTCAGAGGATTTCCGCAACCCTCTCCGCCGGACGGCACAGCCGCACGCCGTTGTCGGTCTCGACCAGCGGCCGCTCGATCAGGGCGGGCTCCGCCGCCATCGCCGCGAGCACGGCGTCGTCGTCGGCCGCGGTCAGGCCGCGCTCCGCGGCGTCGGTGCCGCGCAGGCGCAAGCCCTCGCGCGGGGCAATCCCGGCGTCGCGGTAGAGCTGGGCGAGCTTGTCGCGGCTCGGCGGGTCCTTGAGGTACTCGACCACGCTCAGGTCGATGTCCTCGCGCTCCTGCAGCCGCGCCAGCACGGTGCGCGAGGTGCCGCAGTTCGGGTTGTGCCAGATCGTCGCTTTCATTCGCTTGTCCTCATCGCCGGAACAGCCGCCGCCGCGTCCGCCGGATCGATCCCCGGCGCCGGCGCGGCGCTGATCCGCTCGGCGCGGCGGGCGACGCGGCCGGCCCGGCGGATCGCGCGGATCAGCCGCGGATAGACGCCGCAGCGGCACAAGTTGGGAATCGCCTGGCGGATCTCGTCGTCCGACGGGTCGGCGTTGCGCGCGAGCAGCGCCGCGGCGGCGATGGCGATGCCCGGCGTGCAGAAGCCGCACTGGATCGCCTGCTCGGCGACCAGCGCCTGCTGCACCGGGTGCGAGCGGTCGCGCGACAGGCCCTCGATGGTGGTGACGATGCGCCCTTCGGCTTCGGCGACGGTGACCAGGCAGCTGCGCAGCGCCGCGCCGTCGATCAGCACCATGCACGCGCCGCAATCGCCCGCGCCGCAGCCGTACTTGGTCCCGGTAAGGTTGGCCGCGTCGCGCAGCGCCCACAGCAGCGGGGTCTGCGGGTCGATGTCGAAGCGCACCGGGCGGTCGTTGACGGTCAGGTCGGTCATGCGCCGGGAGCGTAGCTTTCGAGGTAGTGGCAGCGCCCGCACCGCCACGTCTCGACCGGCAGGCGCCGCTTGCCGCGGATCTTGAGGCCGTACCAGGCCTTTTCGGCCACGCCCTCGACCCATTCGCCGACGGCCTTCTGGTTGCCGTCCTTCAGCTCGAGCAGGAAGCCCTGGTCCATCCGCCCGCCGCACTTGGGGCACGACTTGCTCATTCGCGCCAGCCCCGGTCGACCGCGTCGAGCTTGCGCTTCCACGCCTCGAAGTCGAGCTTGCCGAAGTCGGCGGTGAGCATCTTGTCGCGGTCGCGCTGGTGCACCTCGACGACCTCGGGCGGCACGCGGATCGGCTTGCCGAGCGCGCTGGTCTTGACCTGGATCTCGCACGCCCGCTGCAGCATGTAATAGCTGAGGAACATCGCCGGCAGCGTCTCGGCCATCACCACCGGGCCGTGGTTGCGCAGCATCAGCACGCGTTTGTTGCCGATGTTGCGGATCAGCCGCTCGCCCTCCTCCGGCCGCACGGTGATGCCTTCGAAGTCGTGATAGCCGACCGCGCCTTCGAAGAAGCACGAGTAGAAGTTGGTCGGGGTCAGCCCGTCCTCGCTGGCGCACACCGCCATCGTGTCGGGCGTGTGCGTGTGGACGATCGCGTGCGCCCACGGCAGCCGCTGGTGGAACACCGCATGCTGGGTGAACCCGGCCAGGTTGACCGGATAAGGACTGCCGCACAGCTTGTTGCCGTCACTGTCGATCTTGACCAGGTTGCTGGCGGTCACTTCCGACCACAGCAGCCCGAACGGGTTGATCAGGAAGGACTCCTCGCCCGGGACGCGCAGCGTGATGTGGTTGTAGATCGATTCCGACCACCCGAGCAGGTCGAAGATGCGGTAGCACGCGGCGAGGTCCTGCCGCGCCGCCCATTCCGCCTCGCTGCAATCGGGGCTGCGCTTCAATTGCGTGGCCATGCTGGGCTCCTCACTCTTCGGATTGCCCGCAATAGCCGCCAAACCGCCGGCTCGTCATGCTGAACTTGTTTCAGCATCCATGTCGCCGCCCTCCCGGAGCGCGGTCGTCCGACGCGACCGGGCGGCGCGGCGAGTTTCACACCGGCGGCTCCGCGCCGGGCGAGGCATGGACCCCCGGAACACGTTCAGGGTGCCCGATCGGGAGTGGATGTCGGCCGACTACAGATTGACTTTGTCGCGCGCGTCGGCGAGCCAGTGCGCAAGGCCGGCGCCAAGTCCGGACCGGGGAGAGAGCATGGCGGGCGAGCTCGGTTACGGCCAGCCGATGGGCGGCGTCGCGCAGACCGCGTTCGTGGTCCCCGACCTGCACCAGGCGATCGGCCGCTGGGTGGCCGACATGCGCGCCGGGCCGTTCTTCGTCCTCCCGCATTTCCTCGTCCCCGGGCAGACCTACCGCGGCGAGGAATCGCGCGCCGACATCACCATCGCGATGGGCTTCGCCGGGCACATGCTGATCGAGCTGATCCAGCCGCTCGACGACGAGCCGTCGGTCTATCGCGAGACGATCCAGCTGCGCGGCCACGGCTTCCACCACCTCGGCATCGCCTGCGCCGACGTCGACGCCGACAGCGCGGCCTACCAGGCGCGCGGCTACAACGAGGCGTTCCGCGCCGCGGTGCCGACCGGCGGCGAGGTGGTCTATCTCGACAACGGCGGCGGCGCCCAGTGGGGCTTCCTCGAGCTGCTGCCGGTGACCCCCGGCATGGACGCGACCTTCACCCGCTTCTGGGAGGCCTCCCGCGGCTGGGACGGCGCCGACCCGGTGCGCTCCTTCCTCTGATCACGAAAGCGTAGAACCGACATGCAGCCAGGCACGACCACGCCGCACGGCAACTGGATGAACAACTCGGCGGGCTACCAGACCCTGCTGGTGTTCCTGCTGAGCCTCAACTTCGGCATCGTGTTCTTCGACCGCCAGGCGCTCAACGTGCTGATGCCGTTCGTCCAGCCCAAGCTCGCCCTGACGCAGACGCAGATCGGCCTCATCGCCGGCGGCCTCAGCTTCACCTGGGCGATCGCGGCGTTCTTCTACGGCCGGCTGTCGGACCATCTCGGCAGCCGCAAGCCGCTGCTGATCCTGGCGACGATCGCCTTCTCGCTGTGCTCGTTCCTGACCGGCCTCGCCTCGACGTTCGCGCTGCTGATCGGCGCGCGGCTGCTGATGGGCGCGGCCGAGGGCGGGGTGATGCCGATCAGCCACGCGATGGTCGCGAGCGAGGTCGACCCCAACAAGCGCGGCCTCGCCCAGGGCGTGGCGCAGAACCTTGGCTCCAACATCCTCGGCAGCTTCGCCGCGCCGGTGGTGCTGGTGGCGTTCGCCGAGGCGTTCGGCTGGCGCGAGGCGTTCTACCTCGCCGGCGTGCCGGGGATCGTCAGCGCAGTCCTGCTGTGGTTCCTGATCAAGGAGCCGGTCAAGCTGCCGCCGGCCGAAGGCGCGGCCGCGAGCATGACGCTGATGGACGCGATCCGGATCCGCAACATCTGGATCATCGTCGTCGTCGGCGTGCTGATGGTCGCCCACTTCGTGATCACCTGGGCGTTCATGCCGCTCTACCTGGCGACGACCAAGGGCTACGACGAGACCACGATGAGCTGGCTGATGGGCTCGCTCGGCATCGCCGCGGCGATCTACGCTTTCGCCATCTCCGGCCTGTCGGACCGGATCGGCCGCAAGCCGGTGATGGTGTGGCTGCCGTTCCTGTCGGTCGTCGGCCCGCTCGGGGCGATGTACTACGACGGGCCCGCGCTGGGGCTGGCGGCGATCTTCTTCGTCGGCTGGGCGGTCAACGGCATCTTCCCGATCTTCATGGCGACGATCCCGTCCGAATCGGTCGACGCGCACCACCACGCCACCGTGCTCGGTCTCGCGATGGGCGCGTGCGAGATCCTCGGCGGGGTGTTCGGCCCGCCGCTCGCCGGCGTGCTCAACGACGCGTTCGGCGCCGACACTTTCCTGTGGATGCTGCTGGTCCTCGCCGTGATCAGCGGGTTCGTGGCGATGGGGCTGCGCGAGACCGCGCCGATGGCGCTGGCGCGGCGCGGCAGCGTGTCGGTGGTGTCGCCCTAGCCGCAAGCGCGCTACACTGTTCCCACATCCGAGTCCGCGCCCGGCGGACCGCCCCAATGGAGAGAGAGCCATGGCCACGCAGATGAAAGCCCCGCCGTCGACCAAGAAGGAGATCGTCGACGTCCCGTTCGCCTACCGCGACCTCGTCAGCAAGTATTCGCCCGGGGGCCGCTACATCGACGCGCAAAGCGACGACGACAGCCCGTGGGTGCCGTTCGGCCCGACCGCGGCGATCAAGCACCTTTCCTTCGACGTGCGCCGCAACCTGTTCTCCAACATCCTGTGGGTGAAGGGCCCGGGCGTGGTCGGCACGCACTTCCACCGCGGGACGATCACCATGGTCGTGCTCGAAGGCTCGGTCCGCTACCTCGAGTACGACTGGGTGGCGACGCCTAGCGGGCTGATCCTCGAGGTCCCCGGCGAAAGCCACACGCTGGTCACCGAGCATCCCGACGGGGTCAAGCTGTTCGGCTGGATGGAAGGCCCGATCGAGTTCTACGACGAGAACGCGGTGCTGGTCGAAACCGCCGACGTGTGGTGGATGATGAACCACTACGAGAGCCACTGCCAAGAGCACGGCATCCCGATCAACCCGAAGCTCTATCTCTAGGTCGCGGACGTATCGCCCGCGCCGGCGGGCAGAATTTGGTTCGCGCAGAGACGCAGAGGGCGCAGAGAAAGCCTGTAGTCTCTGCGATCTCTGCGTCTTTGCGCGATAATTCCCCGCTTCGCGGATAGGGAGAACTCAGTGGAAGTTCCGGCAACACTCGACCAGTTCGACATCCGCGGCCGCTCGGCGCTGGTCACCGGCGCGGCGAGCGGGATCGGGCTCGCTTATGCCGAATGCATGGCCGAGGCCGGCGCCAGGGTGACGCTGGCCGACATCGATGGCGCAGGCGCGGCGCGCGAGGCGCAGCGGCTGGTCGACGAGGGCTACGACGCGCGCTGGGCCGTCTGCGACGTGGCCGACCTCGACCAGGTCGCGCGCGCGTTCGACGACCACGTCGCGGCCTACGGCGGCTGCGACATCGCCTTCGCCAACGCCGGGCTCGACGTGGGCAACGGCTTCTGGACCCCCGAAGGCGGGCGCAATCCGGCCGGGCAGATCGACGTCTACGACAAGTGGCGCTGGGACAAGTCGATCGCCGTCAACCTCACGGGCGTGTTCCACACCGTGCGCGAGGCGGCGCGGGTGATGAAGGCGAATACGCAAAGGCGCGGCGGCTCGATCGTCATCACCAGCTCGAACGCCGCCGAGGTCAACGAGGCAATCGTCGGCGTGCCCTACATGGCCGCCAAGGCCGGCGTGAAGCACTTCATGCGCCACGCCGCCTACGAGCTCGCCGCCCACGGCATCCGCGTCAACGCCATTGCCCCGGGCCCGTTCGTGACCAACATCGGCGATGGCTGGGTCAAGAAGAACCCCGCCGCCAAGGCCGCGTGGGACGAGCTGGTGCCGGTCGGACGCATGGCCGAGACCTGGCAGATCAAGCCGCTCGCGCTGCTGCTCGCGAGCGACGCGGGCAGCTACATGACCGGCGCGCATGTGATGATCGACGGCGGCATGCAATTGGGGCCGGTCAAGCCGTTATCATGAGGAAGGTGCGACCAGTTCCTCCCCGGAACGGGGAGGGGGACCACCCCCAGGGTGGTGGAGGGGCACGCGCGCCTGAGCGAGAGGCCCGAATTTCGGCACGTGCCCCTCCACCATGCTGCGCATGGTCCCCCTCCCCCGTTGGGGGGGGAACATGAAAGCCGTCACCTTCCAGGCCCTGCACACCCCGCTCGCGTTCGAGAGCTTGGCCGACCCGACGCCCGATGCGGGCCAGGTCGTGGTCAAGGTCGGCCGGTGCGGAATCTGCGGCAGCGACCTGCACATGACCGAGGACGCCGCCTACGGCTGCAAGCACGGCGACGTGCTCGGGCACGAGTTCGCCGGCGAGGTGGTCGCGCTCGGGCGCGAGGTCGAGGGATTGCGGACCGGGGACCTCGTCTCGGTCATCCCGCTGATGAGCTGCGGCCATTGCGAGCACTGCCGGCGCGGCGAGGTGCAGTGGTGCAGCCAGTTCGGGCTGCAGGGCGGCGGCTACGCCGAATACGCGCTGACCCGGCCCAACCAGTGCATCCGCCTTCCCGCCGAGCTCAGCCTCGCCGACGGCGCGATCGTCGAGCCGCTGGCGGTGGCGCTGCACGGGGTCAACCTGTCGGGCCTCAAGGCGGGCGACAGAGCGCTGGTGCTCGGCGCCGGCCCGATCGGGCTCGCGGTGGCGTTCTGGGCCCACCGGCTCGGCGCCACCGTCGCGGTGCAGGACATCGCCGACTTCCAGCAGCAGCGCGCGCTCGCCATGGGCGCCGACGCGTTCGTGGTCGATCCCGAGGACCCCGTCGGCAGCGCCGAGCGCGGGCTGGGCGGCCAGGCCGACGTGGTGTTCGAATGCGTCGGCATCCCCGGGCTGATCGACCAGGCGGTGCAACAGGTCCGCAACCGCGGCACCATCCTGCTGCTCGGGCTGTGCACCCGGCCCGACCCGATCAACAGCTTCGCCATGCTGTCGAAGGAAGTGAGGCTGGTGACGAGCGCGTTCTTCACCGTGCCCGAATACCAGGCCTCGCTCGACGCGCTCGCCGCCGGCGCGATCGAACCGCGGCGGCTGGTGACCGACACCATCGCGCTGGCCAACACGCCGGAGGTGTTCGAAGGCCTCAAGCGCCGCACGAGCCAGTGCAAGGTGCTGATCGCGCCCTAGGGCGGCGTCTTGCGGATGGCCTTCTCCAGCATCTCGAAATCGGCGCCCGACGCGCCGCCCTCGACTTGCGCCGACAGCGCCCGGAATGCCGCCAGCGCCGCCGCGCCCCCGGCCGTCAGCTTCGCTCCGGCGTTGCTGCCCCCGCCCGGCCGGGCCTCAACGAGCGGCTCGCGGAAGCAGCCGTTCATCGTGTCGACCAGCAGCCATGCGCGGCGGTAGCTCATGCCCAGTTCGCGCGCCGCGGCCGAAATCGAGCCTTCGCGTGCGATCGCCTCGAGCAGGTCGGCCTTGCCCGGGCCCATGGCGATCTCGTCGCCGCAGTAGAGCTGGAGCTTGAGCTTGAGGCGGGCCATCGCCCGCCCTCTAGCTCACGACAGCGGCCGGCTGGAACCGAAGAACAGCGCCTGGCTGATCGCCGCGCGCACGGTGTCTTCCTGGAAAGGCTTGGTGATCAGGTACGTCGGCTCGGGCCGGTCGCCGGTCAGCAGCCGCTCGGGATAGGCGGTTATGAAGATCACCGGCACGCTGTCGATGGCGAGGATGTCGTCGACCGCGTCGAGGCCGGAGGAGCCGTCGGCCAGCTGGATGTCGGCCAGCACCAGGCCCGGCGTCTTCTCGGCGACGATCTCCTGCGCCTGGGTGCGGGTGGCGGCGGTGCCGCAGATTTCGTGGCCGAGCGAGCGGACGAGGTCCTCGAGCTGCATCGAGATCAGCGGCTCGTCCTCGATGATCAGCACGCTGGTGGCGGTCTCGCGCTCGATCTCGTCGACCGCTTCCTGGACCAGCTGGTTCACGTCGTCTTCCGACATGTCCATGATGTTGGCCGTCTCGGCGGGCGAGAAGTCCTCGACCGTGGTCAGCAGCAGCGCCTGGCGGTTGACCGGGGTGATCTTGCGCAACTGGTCCTGCGCGGCGGTTTCGTGCAGGCTCTGCAGCGTGGCTTCCTCGCGCACCTCGAGATAGGCGCTCGACCACATCTTGTTGAACGCGCGGTACAGCGGCACCCGGCCGCCGCGCAGCGAATCGGCCAGCTCCTGATCCGCCAGCGCCGCCTCGAGCGTGGCCTTGACGAACGCGTCGCCGGTATTCTGCGATCCGGTCAGCGCGCGCGCGTAGCGGCGCAGGAACGGCAGGTGTGCGGCGACTTCGGCACCGATCGACATGGAAACCCCTTCCCGAAGAATCTCGCCCTACCAACGTGCCTTCGCGGCGCTGGTTCCGGCGGGGCACGACCCCGCCGGCGGGTGCTGCATGGCGCGTCCATCGGCCGACGGCAAACCGATTGCGCGCGAAACCCGAAAAAAAATTTCTGCGTCGATGGGAACCGCCCGGCGGGCCGCTCATTTAGGCTATGTCACCGCCGAGACCCCCCCTCCCGTCCAAGCGGCTGGTGATACGATCCCGAAAGGCCTCCGCTCATTGGAGCGGAGGCCTTTTTTCTATTCCTCCCCGGCACGGGGAGGGGGACCATGCCAAGCATGGTGGAGGGGGTTCGCCGCACGCGCTGCCCTTGGAGGCTAGCCCCCTCCGTCACCGACCTTCGGCCGGCGCCACCTCCCCGTCCCGGGGAGGAAACTTACGAAATCGCTCCCCGCAGCCGCGCGAACAGCCCGCGCCGCTCGCCGCTGGCGAGCACCTGGGCGAGCTGCGCCGGGTCGTACGGCTTCTCGAACACCGGCCCCATCTCGGCGATCTCGGGCGGGATGTCCTCCGGCGAGCCAGTCGAGAACACGATCCGCGGGCGCTTCGGGCCGAGCAGGTCGACCAGCTCGGCCAGCGCCCAGCCGTCGTCGCGGTCGGCGAGATGGACGTCGAGAACGATCGCCTCGGCCGGCCCGTCGTCGAGCGCCTGCATCGTGCAGGCCATGCTCGGGCAGACGACGACCTCGCGCGCGCCGACGTCTTCGAGCGCCGCCTCGATCGCCATCGCCAGCACCGGATCGTCCTCGACCACCAGCACGCGGCCGAGCCGGCTCTTGCCATCGGACCTGGAATTGCGGCGGCTCATGGACATCCCCGGGGCGGGAAACGCCCGCGCGCTGTCAACGGCGGCGATTCGTCGCAGTTCCCCGCCCGGCCGTTAGCTTACAGCGGCTTGGCGTAGATGCGGTATTCACGGTTGACCCGGCTGCCGATGGCCTCGGCGATCGCCACCATCCCCTGGTTGTCCTCGAGGATCCAGCCGACCTCGGCGCGCCTGGCGCCGTGCACGCCGACGCCGTGGCGGCGGATGTGCTCGATCATCATGAAGGCCAGCTGGCTGGCCATCCGGCTCGACTGCAGCTTGCGGACCACGCCCATCAGCGGGACGCGGAAATCGGCCGGGCGCATCTTGCGCAGCCACCACAGCAGCCTGACCCAGTTGAACGGAAACAGCCGCCCGCCCATCGGCTTGATCACCGCGTTGACGTCGGGCAGCGACATCATGAACGCCACCGGCTCGCCGTCGACCTCGGCGATCATGTTGACGCCTTCGATGATCAGCGGCGCGAGCTTCTTGGCGGCATAGGCCTTTTCGGTCTCGGTGAACGGCACGAAGCCCCAGTTCTGCGACCAGGCATCGTTGAGGATGCCGATGATGATCCCTGCATCGCGGTCGAAATGGCGCTTGTCGACGCGGCGGATCGCGATGCGCTCGTTCTTCTCGCCGAGCTCGACGATCTTGTTGACCAGCGGCGGGAAGCGCCCCTCCACCGGCAGGTCGTAGGTCAGCAGGCGCTTGGCGACGGCGTAGCCGGCGCGCTCGATCCAGCCTTCGTATTCGGGCTTGTTGTGGCCCATCATGACCATCGGCGGATGGTCGTGGCCCTTGACCAGCAGGCCGGGCTCCTCCCAGATCGACAGGCTGATCGGGGCGAGCACGCGGGTCATGCCCTGCTCGCGCAGCCACGCTTCGGCGCGCGCGATCAGCGCGTGGGCGGCCGCTTCGTCGTCGGCTTCGAACAGGCCCCAGTTGCCGGTGCCGGGGCCCATGCCCTGCTCCGGCGGCTGGGCCAGCGCGAGCTCGTCGTAGTGCGCCGAGATGCGCCCGACGACCCGGCCGGCCCGGCGGGCGAGGAACAGCTGGACCCGGGCGTGCTCGTGGAACGGGTTCTTGCCCGGTGTCAGCAGCTCGACCACTTCGCCGCGCAGCGGCGGCACCCAGTTGGGGTCGTCGCGGTTGATCCGGTAGGCGAGGTCGACGAACGCGTCGAAGTCGCGCTTGCCGGCGACCGGCTCGACCGTGATGTCCGACATCGTCCCCTCCGTGTGCGAAGGGCGCTGCGCTACTGTGCGGCCCGGCGGTCCGTCAATTGGTCGCCGTGTTTTCCTTGCCGAGCGCCCGGCGGCGCGGATGGCCGCTGGCGATGCCGCCGGAGAGCTCCTTGACCCACGGGTAGCGCTCGGCGACTTGCTCGTCGTAGCCGAGGTTGAACACCGTCGGCGAGCGCGCCGGCCGGTCCTTCTTGACGTAGTACGTGCCGAGCACCCGGTCCCACACGTAGTTGGTGATGCCGTAGTTGCCGTTCTCGTCGAAGAAATGGTGCTCCATGTGGCGCTGCTTCATGTGCTGGACCCAGCTCCACTTCGGCTTGAACGCGAGGTGCTGGATGCAGTGCATGAACTCGTAATAGCAGGTGGTGACGAGGCCCGTGGCCAACGCCGCGGCCGCCCCGCCCACCCCGCCGATCACCCAGCCGATCGGGATCGTCGCCAGCGCTATCGTCGGCAGGGTGGTGTACAGCGCCCCGAACAGCACCGAGAGATCGTTGGGATCCTGGTGATGGTCGTAGTGGATGCGCTTCCACGTCGGCGACAACAGGCGCGACTTCCACATCCACCGCGAATGCAGCACGTACTGATGCAGCAGGTGCCACGCGAGCGGATAAATCGCGATGCCCGCGGCGATCGCGGCGAGCGTCTGCCACGCGCCCGCCGGGCGCAGCGCGAACACGATCAGGCACAGCGCGGTGAGCCCGAGGTAGGTCATAATCGTGTAGTGCTGGAAGTAGGCGACCACCAGCTCGCGGAAGCTCATCCGGTCGAGGTAGTGCGACCGCTTCCAGAACGGCAGATCGGCCTCGCGGGCCGGATCGGCAACCTTGTGCGACACTCGTATCGTTCCCGTTTTCAATCTTGCGCCCGGCCGTAGCAGAACCGGCGCGCCGGAGCCACCTGCGGCGCCGCAGGCCCATCTGGTGAGCCCGCGCGCGCTATCAACCCGGGGATGAACCGGCGATGAGGCCGGGTTGGCCGACACGGTCACGAGGGGGACGGCGCGCCCGGAGGGGGCAGCCAGCGTCTGGCAGGGGCCAGACACAGCAAGGCGCGCAGACCGAGAACCGGCCTGCGCGCCCTGTTTTTCAGCCGTGCCAGGCCGGAGAAGCTCCCGCCCGGCGCTGCCCGTCCGATTACTCGGTGGCGGCGTCGGCGGCGTCGGCCGCGTCGTCGGCGGCGGCGTCAGCCGAATCGGCAGCGGCGTCGGCCGCGTCGGTGGCTTCGTCGGCAGCCGCGTCGACCGCGGTGGTGTCGGCCGGGGCCGGCTCGACCGGAGCAGCGTCGACCACGGTGGTGTCCTCGGCCGGAGCCTCGTCGGCGGCGTCGCCGCAAGCGGACAGGGCGAGCAGAGCGGTGGCCGAGAAGGCAGCCAGAGCAATCTTCTTCATAACAGTTTCTCCTAGAGCGGGACTGGTCCCACAGACTCGCAGCGGCGCGAGCCGGTCTCAAATAATGGCAAAAATGTGGCAGCGCAAGCGGGAGTGTGTCGGCTCACTCTTCGGTGCGGATCAGCACCGTCTCGCCGATCAGGAAGAACAGCACGAACGGCGCCCACGCCGCGAGCAGCGGCGGATAGCCGCCGAAGCTGCCCATCGCCAGCGCCGCGTTGTCGACCACGAAGAACGCGAAGCCGAGCGCCATGCCGATCACGGCGCGGGCGAACAGGTGGCCCGAGCGGGCGAGCCCGAACCCCGCGACCGCGCCGAGCAGCGGCATCAGCATGGCCGACAGCGGCCCGGCGATCTTGTGCCACCATTTGCCTTCGAGCTCGGCGGTGCGCCGGCCGGCCGAGTCGAGCGCCTCGATCGACTGCGCCAGGCGCCGCAGCGGCTCGGCGTCGGGATCGACCTTGCGCAAGGCGATCTGGCCGAGCGTGATGCCCCGCGCGATGGTCACCGGCGCGGGGAGCGGCCGCCCCGCCGCCGGACCGACCTCGAACAGCTGCGGCTGCTCGAGCCGCCAGCCCGGATCGGCCCAGCGGGCGACCGGGCCGCGCAGCTGGCGGGTGATCATGCCGGCATCGTCGCGCTCGTAGAAGGTGACCCCGCGCAGCACCGTGCCGGCCCCGGTGCCGGTGACCGAGGAGGCCAGCAGCACGTCCTTGCCGTCGTTGAGGTAGATGTTGGCGCGCGTCGTCGGATCGTCGGGGATCGGGCCGTAGTCGCTTGCTTCCCACGCCTTCAGCGTCGCGGTCGCGCGGGTGACGATGCGCTCGTTGAAGCCGAACGACAGGCCCGACACGAGCATCGCCGCCAACACCAGCGGGGCGAGGATCTGGTGCGCCGAGAGGCCCGCGGCCTTCATCGCCACGACCTCGCTGTTCTGGTTGAACGTGGCCAGCGTGATGATCGTCGCCAGCAGCACCGAATACGGCAGGAAGCGGGCGATGAGCTGGGGGATGCGCAGCGAGACGTACTTGAGCAGCTCGGGCTCGCCGTTGCCCGGGTACTCGAGGATATCGGCGGTGTTGCTGAGCAGGTCGAGCATCATCAGCACCAGCACGAGCATCACCAGCACCGCGAGGATGCGCACGACGAAGGTCTTGCCGAGGTACCAGGTCAGGGTCTGCGAGGGGAAGAAATCAAGCAGCACCGGCGGTCGCTTCCTCCAGCGCCGCCGGCTCGCGCAATTGCCCCCGGTCGCGGCGGCGCAGCAGCGCGCGGATCCGCTTCATCAGCTTGGCGTAGGCGGATTCGAGCGCGCCGATCGCCTGGCCGCCGGGCACGAACGCGACGCGGAAGTACATCCACCCGATCAGCGCCCCGACCAGCACGAACGGGCCCCACAGCGCCAGCAGCGGATCGATCCGGCCGATGGCGGCGACTTCCTGCCCGTACTGGTTGACCTTGTGGTAGGCGACCACCATCACGATCGAGACGAACACGCCCAGCGCCGAGGTCGAGCGCTTGGGCGGGATCGCCAGCGCCACCGCGAGCAGCGGCAGCATCAGCATCATCACCACCTCGACCATGCGGTAGTTGAACGCCGCCTGCCCCTCGACCCGGGTGGCGGGGGAGGCCGCGTCGCTCCAGCCGAGCTCGAGCAGCTCGGGCAGCAGGTACTCGCGCGCCTCGTCGCCGCGCTTGCGGAACTCCTCGATCCGCGGCAGGTCAATCGGCAGGTCGTGCTGCGAGAAGCTGAGCACGCGCGGCACCTGGCCGGGCATGTCCTGCACGATCGTCCCGTCGGTCAGCCGGAAGATGATGGTGTTGCGGTTCTCGCGGTTGGCGAGGAAGCGCCCCTCGCGCGCCGAGATCGACAGCACCTGGCCCTTGTCGTTGGCGATGCGCGCAAAGATGCCCATCAGCCGCCGGCCGTCCTCGCGGCTCTCCTCGATGCGCAGCGCGACGCGATCCTCGAGCTGGGTGAACTCGCCGACCTTGATCGCCGCGCCGAGCGCGCCCGAGCGGAGCTCGAAGTCGAGCTGCTCGTAGCCGTAACGCGCGAGCGGCTGCCAGTAGCCGACGATGGCGAAGTTGAGCCCCATCAGCAGCAGCGTGAGGATGTAGGGCACGCGCAGCAGCCGGGTGTAGCTCCAGCCGACCGCGCGCAGCACGTCGAGCTCGCTGGTCGTGGCCAGCTTGCGGAAGGCGAACAGGATGCCGAGCATCAGCCCGAGCGGGATCGCCAGCCCGGCATACTCGGGCATCAGGTTGAGCAGCATGCGGAAGACGATCGTCACCGGGCCGCCCTCGGTCGAGACGAACTCCATCAGCCGCAGCATCTTCTCGAGCATCAGCAGCGAGGCGGCAAGCACGAACACGCCGAGCATCGGCACGATCGTGAGCCGGAACACGTAGCGGTCGATGGCGGTGAAGGGTTTCAAGACTTGCGCAACGGCTCGGCGGTCAGGGAGTTTCGCGCGGGGCCATAGCCGGTCCCACGGCGCAGGTCATGCGCCGAGTGCGACGCGTCAGGCCTTCTCCAGCGTGCACTGCAGCGGGTGCTGGTTCTCGCGGGCGAAATCCATCACCTGGTTCACCTTGGTCTCGGCGACCTCGTAGGGGAACACGCCGCACACGCCGACCCCGCGCTGGTGGACGTGGAGCATGACGCGGGTGGCCTGCTCGAGGTCCATGCGGAAGAACCGCTTGAGCACCATGACGACGAACTCCATCGGCGTGTAGTCGTCGTTGAGCATCAGCACCTTGTACTGGCTCGGCTTCTTGGGGCGCGCGCGCGTGCGGGTGGCGACGCCGACCTGGCCCTGTCCGTCCGTCACCCCGGTGCCGTCCTCGTCGGAGGCGCGGATCGCCGCCGCGCGCGGTTCGGCCGCAAGCTGCGCGATGGCGTCGGGAAACCGGTGCATGCGCCCAAATATCGTATCCCCCCGCAGCGCCGCAAGATGCGCGCGCCATTTCATCGGTTAACGCGCCCCGAAAGGACGCGGCACGCAAACGGGCCGGACAGCAGCGCTGCCCGGCCCGTCCGTTCCGCCGATGGGAGAGGATACCGGCGGATCAATGTGCGGTGGTTCGCTTAGGCGACCTTGCCCAGCCGCTCGGCCGCGACGTTGACGCGACCCGAGATCGGGGCGAAGGCGTCGCCGGCGAGCTTGAGCACCGCTTCGGTGTTCTTCGAGCCGGTGGCCACGAAGACGTCGAAGTTGCGGCGCACGATCTTGCCCTGGAGCTGGAACAGCTCGGTCGGGCTCTTCACCGCGGCCATTTCCTTGAGGTCGCCGGTGAGCGTCTCGTAGGCGCTCTTGGCTTCCTCGACGTACGTCTTGCCGAGGTCCTGCACGCCGCCGGCAAGGATCTTGCCGCTCTCGACGAACGCCTCGACATTGCCCTTGGCGAACTCGGTCGCCTCGGCGAACGCCTCGGTGCCCTTTTCATAGGCGACCTTGGCGCGGGACTGAAACTCGCCGATCGCTTCGTTGATCGGCTTGGCGAAATCGGTGGTCTTGGCAGTGGCCATGATCTTATCCTTCAATTCGTTGACTGTCGGGCTGGCGAGGGCACGGGCCTTCGCCGGTTTCTTGGCGGCCGTGGCCGCCCGGGTCTTCACAACCGCCTTCTTCGGAGCGGCTTTGCGCGTCTTGGCCTTCGCGGCCGCGGCCGGCTCCTGCGGAGCGGCCGCCACCTCGGGTCCGGTCGACTTCGCCGGCTTCACCTCGGCGGCTGCCGCGGCATAAGCCTTTTCCGCGCTGTCGGCGGTCGTGTCAGGAGCGTTGGCCATGATCCCTCGCTTGCTGGCGCCCATCCGGCGCACGACTTTGCTGCAATGCACAATATGCATTCGCAGCGAGATCGTCAAGCGGTTTTTGTGCAGCGCAGCAGAGTTTATCGCATTGCGACAAAGCGCCCCGGCGCATCCTCGAGCGCAAGGTCCTCGGGGAAGTTCAGCGAGCGGTTGCCGTGCGCCGGCACCGTCTGCGGGTCGATCCCGCGCAGCCACGCGGCCCAATCGCTCCACCAGCTTCCCGGATGCTCCTCGGCGCCGGCGAGGAACGCCGCGAGCGTGTCGCCGGGCTCGCCGGTCCAGTACTGGTATTTCCCCGCCGCCGGCGGATTGACCACGCCGGCGATGTGGCCGCTGCCGGCGAGCACGAAGCGCACCGGTCCGGCGAGGTGGCGCAGCATCCGATGGACGCTGTCGGGCGGCGCGATGTGGTCCTCGCGCCCGGCCTGGACGTAGGCCGGAGTCGCGACCAGCCGCAAGTCGATCGGCGTGCCGTCGGCCTCGAGCGAGTCGGGCTGGACCAGCCGGTTGTCGCGGTAGAGGTCGCGCAAGTACGCCTCGTGCCATTTCGCCGGCAGGTTGGTGACGTCGCCGTTCCAGTGCAGCAGGTCGAACGCCGGATAGTCCTCGCCCAGCAGGTAGTGGTTGATCACCGTGTTCCAGATGAGGTCGGTGCCGCGCAGCAGGTTGAACGTCGCGGCCATGTAGCGCCCGTCGAGATAGCCGCCCTGGCTGGCCTGGCGGATCAGCTCGAGCTGGGTGTCGTCGACGAACAGCTTCAGGTCGCCCGCGCGCTCGAAATCGACTTGCGCAGTGAGGAACGTCGCGCTCGCCACTTTGTCGGCCTGCCCGCGCCGGGCGAGGACCGCCAGCGTCGCGGCAAGCGTGGTCCCGGCGACGCAGTAGCCGACCGCATGCACGGCGGGCACCCCGAGCCGTTCGCGGACCACGTCGATCGCCGCGATCTGCGCGCGGACATAATCGTCCCACGTGACATGGGCGAGGCTCGCGTCGGCCGAGCGCCAGCTGACCATGAACACGGTCACGCCTTGCTCGACCGCCCATTTGACGAAGCTCTTCTTGGCGTTGAGGTCGAGGATGTAGAACCGGTTGATCCACGGCGGGAAGATCACCAGCGGCACGCTCAGCACCTCGTCGGTCGCCGGGGCATACTGGATCAGCTGGAACAGCTCGGTCTCGTGGATCACCTTGCCCGGCGTGCAGGCGATGTTCTCACCGAGGCGGAACTGGCTGCTGTCGGTATGCGTCAGCTGCCCCCGCTCGAGGTCGCGCGCCAGCCGCTCCATGCCTTTGGCGAGATTCTCGCCGTGCGTCTCGAGCGTACGCTCGAGCACCACCGGGTTCATCAGCGGGAAGTTCGCCGGGCTCATCGCGTCGAGCACCGACTTGGTGGCGAAGCGCAGCTGCTCGCGCTCGGACTCCTCGAGCCCTTCGATTGCATCGACCGCCTCGAGCACGCGCTCGGCCAGCAGCAGGTAGGTCTGGTGGATCAACGCGAACACCGGCTGCTCGCGCCACGCCGGGTCGGCGAAGCGCTTGTCCTGGCGCGGCAGGTTTACCGCGGGACCGTCGGGGTCGGACTTGGGCCCGATGCCGTACTGCGCCAGCACGTCCTCCCACAGCGCCATGCCTTCCTCGAGCAGCTTCGCCTGGCGCTGCGGATCGAGCCACGGCGCCTGCTGGTACCAGCCCTGCATCAGCCCCATCCATTGCGCCGGGTCGGCGAACAGCGGCACCGGCATCTCGGGGATTTCCTGCTGCTCGTGGAACTCGAGCCACATCTTCTGCAGCTTCCCGGCGGCCGCGCCCCATTCGGCGATGTTCCCGTCGTTGGGGACGGCTTCGACCGCCTCGGGCAGGCACGTGGCCATCATCTGCCGCGCCGCCTCGCCCTGGATGCGCAGCATCTCGGTGAACAGGTCGGCGGCGGGGGCGGGGTCGGTCGCGCTCATGGCCACAACATAGGCCTCATTGCGGCAATTGGGAGTGCCGTCGCGGCCGCGCGAGAACGCGCGATTGCGTCAGGCGGCCGATTCCGCCACAGAAGTTGCGTCGCGGCCGCTGGCGGCGAACCGCAATTCCACAACAACAGCGTGAGGTCATGGATACCGATTTCTACCGCATGAAGCGCCTGCCGCCCTACGTCATCGCCGAAGTCAACGCGATGCGGGCCGCGGCACGCGCAAGCGGCAGGGACATCATCGACCTCGGCATGGGCAACCCCGACCTGCCGCCGCCGCAGCACGTGATCGACAAGCTGTGCGAGGTGGCGATGAAGCCCGACGCGCACGGCTACTCGCAATCGAAGGGCATCCCGGGGCTGCGCAAGGCCCAGGCCAACTACTACCAGCGGCGCTGGGGGGTCGAGCTCGATCCGGAAAGCGAAGTGGTGGTCACGCTCGGCTCGAAGGAAGGGCTCGCCAGCCTCGCCACCGCGATCACCGCGCCCGGCGACACGATCCTCGCGCCCAACCCGAGCTACCCGATCCACACCTTCGGCTTCATCATCGCCGGGGCGACGATCCGCTCGGTCCCGACCACGCCCGACGAGCGCTATTGGGAATCGCTCGACCGGGCGATGCGCTTCACCGCGCCGCGGCCGACGGTGCTGGTGGTCAACTATCCGTCGAACCCGACCGCCGAGGTCGTCGACCTGGAATTCTACCAGAAGCTGGTCGACTGGGCGAAGGAGAACCAGGTCTGGCTGCTGTCCGACCTCGCCTATTCCGAGCTCTACTACAACGGCAAGCCGACGCCCTCGATCCTCCAGGCCAGGGGGGCCAAGGACGTGGCGGTCGAGTTCACCTCGCTCAGCAAGACCTTCTCGATGGCCGGCTGGCGGATCGGCTTCGCCGTCGGCAACCGCACGCTGATCGCGGCGCTGACCCGGGTGAAGAGCTACATCGACTACGGCGCCTTCACCCCGCTCCAGGCGGCCGCCTGCGCGGCGCTCAACGGGCCGCAGGACATCGTCGACCAGAACCGCCTGCTCTACCACAAGCGCCGCGACGTGCTGGTCGAGGCGTTCGCCCGCGCCGGATGGGACATCCCCGCCCCGCCGGCGTCGATGTTCGCCTGGGCGCCGCTGCCGCCGGCGCTGGCGGAAATGGGCAGCCTCGAGTTCTCCAAGCAGCTGCTGACCCACGCCGACGTCGCCGTCGCCCCGGGCGTCGGCTACGGCGAGGACGGCGAAGGCTACGTGCGCATCGCGCTGGTCGAGAACGAGCAGCGGTTGCGCCAGGCGGCGCGCAACGTGAAGCGCTACCTCCAGTCGATGGGGGTCAACAGCTCGGCCGCCTGAGCCGCGCCAGGTCCGTTTCATATGCGGTTTCCCCCCGCTTGCATTGGCCCGGCGGGATGCGATGCCCGGCCCCTGTTGAGCGCAGATGGGGGGTGGGGGTGTCCTCTTTCGGATGGGTGGCGGTGGGGTGCGAGCTGCCGCCGCAATGGGACTTGCGCCGGGCCGGGTGGACGCTGGTCCCGGCCCGATCGTCCGGCGGCGTGGTGCTGCTCGACTGGCGGCGTGGGCGCGACGCGGCCGCGCGGCAATGGCTCGCCGGCGCCGCCGACCCCTCGGGCTGCGTCGCCCTCGGCATCGACTGCGCGGGCGAGCGGGCGCGGCTGCTCGCCGCGGGCAGCGGCGACGCGCTCCGGGCCGATGTCGGGCTCGCCGAGCTGGCGCAACGCGCCCGGCGGATCGCCGCGGCGCGCGACAGCCTCCCCCGCCGGCTCGAGGTCGGCCCGCTGACGCTCGACCTGCTCCACCGCGACGCCCGCACCGGCGCGCGCTGGCTGGCGCTGCACCCGCGCGAGTTCGCGCTGCTGTGGCGCCTCGCCGAGCGCCCGGGCGAGCGGGTCTCGCGCACCCGCCTGCTGCGCGACGTGTGGCGGCTCGATTTCGAGCCGGGCACCAACCGCGTCGAAGTCCACGTCTCGCGCCTCAGGGCCAAGCTCGCCGCCGCCGGGATCGCCGGCCTGGTCGAGACCGACCCCGAGGGCGGCTACCGGCTGAGCGTGCCGCATGCCAAGCCGCCCCCGCCGTCGCCCGAGCGCGCCGAGGGGCCGCTTTGTGCCTCCGGGATTTCCTGTTAGGCCCGCACAAGGAGAGCACGCTGCGCAGGCGGCCGGAGAGTCGACGCGGCTTCGAGAGGACAGCGAGAAATGGGGAACGGCGTCGCTAGCGGCTACGGACAGGGCGGCACGCTCGATGTCGCGAAGTTCCTTGGCGACCTGCCGTTCACCCGCTTCCACGTCCAGCTTCTGCTCATCTGCTCGATTGTCACCTTCTTCGACGGGCTCGATTTCTCGCTGATTGCCTACACGCTGCCGTACATCCGCGAGCAGATGGTGCTGAGCAGCGATCAGATGGGTTTGGTCAGCTCGGCCGCGGTGCTCGGCCAAATGATCGGATCGCTCGCCGGGTCCTACGTTGCCGACTTGATCGGCCGGCGGCCGGTGATCCTGATCTGCACGGTGCTGAGCGCGGTGCTCACCTTCACCACCGGCCTTGCCGGCTCGCCCGACATGCTCATTGCCTTGCGGTTCGTCAGCGGGCTGGCGATCGGCGGCCTGCTTGCCCCCGCCTGGGCGATCAATCTCGAAGCGATGCCGCCGGGCCGCCGGGCGACGGCGGTGACGGTGATCATGCTTGGCTTCAGCCTCGGCGGTGCCACGGCCGCGCCGCTGACCAACTTCCTTGCGCCCACATACGGCTGGGAGATGGTCTTCTACACCTGCGGGACGCTGACGCTGCTGCTGGCTTTCGCGCTGCTGCTGACCCTTCCCGAATCGGCTCGCTGGCTGGTCGCGGTCGGCGCCGCGCGCGAGCGCATCGAGCCGCTGCTGCGCCGCTTCGATCCTCGCTTCGAGGGCAGCGCGCACAGCGGCTTCATGTTGTCCGACGAGAGGAAGACTTCGGACAAGCGTTCCCCGCAGGCCAAGTTCATGGAGCTGTTCCACGGCGCACTGGCGTTCATCACGCCGCTGATCTGGGTGGCATATTTTTGCAGTTCCGTGGCGATGTACTTCAAGGCCAGCTACGGAGTGCAATATCTCGAAATGCTCGGGCTTGCGCGCACCGACGCCGCCTGGCTCGGCTCGATCGGCGGCTTGTCCGGCGCGGTTGCGGGCGTGCTGCTGTTGCGGTTCACCGAGAAGCGCGGGCCGGCCTGGATCGCGCTCGCCCCGCTGCTGGCGGCTCCCGCCGCGCTGGCCATCGGCCTCGGCTTGACGAGCGGGCCGCTGTTCGTCCCCGTCGTGCTGTTCGGTTCCGTCATGCTCGGCGCGGGTCACGCGGCGATCATCTCGATGACGGCGATCTACTACCCGAGCGCGATTCGCTCGACCGGCGGCGGCTGGGCGAGCTTCATGGCCAAGATCGGCTCGACCGGAGCGTCGTACATCGGCGCCTACTTCGTCGTGAGCCAGGCCGCCGTTATGGACAGCTACCAGCTGTCGGCGGTGGTGCTGTTCGGGTTCGCGATCTGCGCCCTGGCGCTGGCGCCGTTTGCCCGTCGGCTCAAGGCCGAGGAAAAGGCGGCGGCAAGCACCGCTGCCGCCAGCCCCCTGCCGGCCGGAGCCTCGGCCTAGCATGACGCTACGCAGCCTCGCGGCCAACACCCCGGGCCGGCGGGCCAACTGGCGCGCGCTCGGGCTGAGCCACGAGGACATGCTCAAGCCCAAGATCGCGGTGGTCAACAGCTCGAGCGAGCTGGCGATCTGCTACGCCCACCTCGACGGCATCGCGCGTATCGTGAAGGACGAGATCCGCGCCGCCGGCGGCGTGCCGTTCGAGGTCCGCACCGCCGCGCCTTCCGACTTCATCACCGGGGCGAACAAGCGCGGCAGCTACATCCTCGCCGGACGCGACATCATCGCCAACGACATCGAGGTCCAGGTCGAGGCCGCGCTGCTCGACGGGATGATCTGCCTGACCAGCTGCGACAAGACCCCGCCCGGCCACCTGATGGCCGCCGCGCGGCTCGACATCCCGACGATCCTCGTCATCGGCGGCTACCAGGCGTCGGGCGAGATCGACGGCGAGCCGGTCGACGTCGAGGACGTGTGGGGCGGCTCGATCGGCGAGCGCTTCGGCAAGGCGCCCAGGTTCCCGGTCGCCGAGATGGCCGAGAACGCCATCATGGGCCCCGGCGTGTGCTCGGGGATGGCGACCGCGAACACGATGCACTGCGTGGTCGAGGCGCTCGGTATGTGCCTGCCCGGCCACGCCCCGGTGCGGGCCGACTCGCCCAGGATGCAGGCCAACGCCCGGGAGGCAGCCCGCCGCATCGTCGCCATGGTCGACGAGGACCTCAAGCCGCGGGCGATCCTCACCAAAGGCGCGTTCCGCAACGCCATCGCCACGGTGCTCGCGGTCTCGGGTTCGATCAACGCGATCAAGCACCTTCAGGCGGTCGCGGTCGAGGCCGGGACCGACCTCGACATCTTCGCGATGTGGGAAGAAATGGCCGACGTCCCGGTGCTCTCCGCCGTGCGCCCCACGGGCGCGGTGCGGATCGAGGCGTTCGAGGACGCAGGCGGCGCGCGCGCGGTGCTCAAGCGCCTCGAGAGCCGCATCGACCCCTCGTCGCTGACCTGCACCGGCCGGACTCTCGGCGAAAACCTCGCGGGCTACGCGATACCCGGCCCGGAGATCATCCGCCCGGTCGAGGACCCGGTCGGCCCCGGCCCCGCCATCGCCATCCTCAGGGGCAGCTTCGCCCAGACCGCCGTCGTCCGCCTCGGCATCCGCGACGGCTCGCGGCCCGAGGAATTCGCCGGCCCGGCGCGGGTGTTCGAAAGCTCGCTCGACTGCCTCCAGGCGATCGAGGACGGCGTGGTCAAGCCGGGCGACGTGGTCGTCGCGCGCAACCAGGGCCTGAAGGGCGGCCCGGCAATGGGCGGCTCGGCCAGCCTGGTGCTGTTCGCGCTCGACGCCGCCGGCCTCGCCCGAAGCACTGCCTTCGTCACCGACGGCCAGCTCTCCGGCCTGTGCCTCAAGGGCCTGACGGTCGCCGAAGTCGCGCCCGAAGCCGCGACCGGCGGCCCGATCGGCAAAGTCCGCGACGGCGACACGATCCGCATCAGCGTCGCCAACCGCGCGATCGACATCGAGGTGCCCGCCGAGGAGCTCGCCGCGCGCGAGGGCGTGGGCTACGTCACCGAGGCCACCGGCTACCTCGCCAGCTTTCGCCAGGACGTGCAGCCGATGAGCACCGGCGGGGTGCTGTTGCCTCGTGCGGAATAACGAGCTGATTCGCCTTCAGCCGATCCGGTTGGGAGCTCTGCTGGCGGCTCTGGCCTTTGGTTTCCCACAATCGTCTGAAGCGGCGGCACGCGCTCCGGAACAAGCCGGCGCGGTTTATGAACTTCTCCTCAGGCATGAATCAAAGTCCGAGGACAGCGATGGGTCGTCATCGAGTTCGAACGGCACGGATACGTTGATCGAGCGCGTGATAGAGGTAACTCCTGAAGGCCTGGTCCTAGAATACGATCTTGCGAGCGAGGAGGGGCTTCGTCACGGTCGAGCGGATCAGTGGCAATACCCCTTTCGCGTCTTCAAACCGCTTGATGGGCCCATCCGGCTGCTCAATGCCGCGGAGCTGGAAGCTCGCATCATGCGGTGGCTCGAACATTCAGAGATACCGCGGTCGGCATGTGGCACCTGGATCTTCACATGGAATGCCTTTCGCATCGAATGCGATCCGCAGTCGGTGATCGAAGGGGTCGCAAGGTTCGACATGCGGCCAGGCGACCTGCGCGGCGGCGCACAGTTCCACGAGCAGGGTGCAAACGAGCCGGCACACATCACGGAAACCGCGGCCGCGCCGGAGGGTGCTGCTTACGTTGTTGAGTTGGCCGTCGATCCGGAATGGGTGCGCCGGGAGAAAGCTGAATCCGATGTCGTCGTCGGCGAGATCACGCGAGAGCCGGTGACTCTCGAGGAAGCGCTTCGCGCCCATTCTGCAGAGCAAATTTCCGGCACGATTACGATCACGTTCGAGACCGACGCCAACGGCAGCGTCCGGCGGCGAACGAAACTGACCAGGCTCGAAACCCGCACACCGGATGGTTCGGTGGAAACCTCCACCACCACCGAAACCTTGGAACGGAGGCTGGTCTCGCGTAGTGCCTTTTAGGTTCTAGGCGCTCCATTTTTCACTGTCCTACAGCCTCACACCCGTGCCAGCGTCTGCGCATGGCCTCCCTCGCAAACCCGCAGAAAAGCGCCGTTCGCGGCACGCAAAGCGACACTTTCGGGCCAGGGCGACAATTCCCCCTGGGACCGTGTCAGAATCGTCAAGTTCGTCACCCATCCGCATCGCGAGACCTCGCCGAATCGCCAGCCCCCCGTTCAGTCGGGGGCAACCCATTGGCCGCCAGGGCGTTTGACCCCCACAGCCACAACGGGAGCGCGCCGGCACCACGGCGCGAAATCGATGCACAACAACCTTCGTCTGATATTCGGCGCCGTGGCCTTGCTGGCGGCCGTCCCGCTCGCCGCCCAGCCGCGCGGCGACGAGCCGGTCGCGGTCCCCAGCTCGATCAAGCAGGGCGTCGACTTCGTCTACGTCGACCCGCAGATGAGCAGCGTGGCGATCAAGAAGCGCAAGCCGCGCAACTGGCTGCAGCGCATCTTCGGTGGCTCGCGCGAGGATCGCGAGCAGAGGAGCGCGCCGCACGCCGTGTTCCTGCAGCTGGCGCAGGGCCTGGAGGACTATCGCTCGACGTGGGGCGCGCTGCCGCAAGCCCAGGTCACGGCGGGCGCGGCGCTCCGGCGCGGCTCGACCGGGCGGCGGGTCGACCAGTTGCGCACGCGGCTCGGGCTCGCCCCCGGCGGCGGCTTCGACGAGGCGCTGTTCCAGCGGGTCAGCGAGTACCAGCGGGTCCACGGCCTCGACGCCGACGGCATCGCCGGACGCGCGACGATCGCCTCGCTCAACGCCGGGGCCGAGCATTACGAGCGGCGCATCGCGATCAACATGGAGCGCGCCTGGCGGCTGCCGGCGACCAACGCCTTCGAGCGCTACGTGCTGGTCGATTCAGGCGCCGCCGAAGCCTACCTGTTCGACCGCGACCGGGTCACCGACAGCATGCGCGTCGTCGTCGGCTCGCCGGAGACCAAGACGCCGATGATGGCGGTGCTGATGCGCACCGCCAAGGCCAACCCGTACTGGTACGTGCCGCCCGAGCTGATCCGCTCGCTGACCGCCAGGCGGATCGGCCAGCAGGGCCTGTCGTACCTGAGCGAGTTCCACTACGAGGTGCTCGCCGAGTGGGACCTGACCGCCCCGCGGGTGGACCCGCGAACGGTCAACTGGAAGGCCATCGCCTCGGGCAAGGCGGCGCCGACGGTGATGGTCCGCCAGCTGCCGGGCCCGTGGAACTCGATGGGCGAGATGAAGTTCGAGATGCCCAACGATTTCGGCATCTACCTGCACGACACGCCGCACAAGGAGCTGTTCGCCGAGGACGACCGCTGGCTGAGCAACGGCTGCGTGCGGCTCGAGGACTACCGCCGCTTCGCCTCGTGGGTGTTCGACCGCGTGCCCCAGGCGAGCTCGCAGCTCGAGCAGAGCTTCGAGCTGCCCCGGCCGGTGCCGGTCTACATGACCTACCTGACCGTCGCGCCGAGCGCCGGGAGCGGAGTGGTGTTCCGCGCCGACCCCTACGGGTTCGATGCGCTGGCGATGCCGCAGATGGAGTTCGGCCGGCCGGGCATCGCCTCGGCGTCGTAAGCGCCTACTCGGCCGCCTCCGCCCGCCCCGCGGCGGCCACCGCCACGTCATCGGCGAG